>Ga0190367_1001110_pt1 | contig 16525 bp, 21 predicted proteins | sample 4872181011_MG_FD_171838 | JGI IMG/M metagenome (GOLD analysis project Ga0190367, IMG submission 171838) | Hydrothermal vent microbial mat bacterial communities from Southern Trench, Guaymas Basin, Mexico - 4872-18-10-11_MG | ecosystem: Environmental > Aquatic > Marine > Hydrothermal vents >...
CAATTAAAGTCCTGAGGATATATTGATCTAGCTCAGGTAATCCCCTCTTCACCCATTTAAGCTAAAATAGGGGCTGGATAAGCGGTTGGGGGGAGTAGGGCGTAGATGCCTCATTGGGGCTACTCGGTTCAAGAGGTCGATAAGGCTAGAACCGTCAAGGCGAGCCTGAGGGAGGTTGACGTCTCGCCGAAGTGGTCTAGGGAGGTTTGTAGGGCGATCCTAGGATTGAAGCTTCCAGAGGCGAGGAAACTTCTAGAGGATGTGGTGGCTGGGAGGAGGATGATCCCATATAGGAGATATAATAAGAATAGGGCTCATCATAGGCAGACCAAGGGGCCTGGAGGATATCCTGTGAAGGTCGCAAAGCTCATGCTAAAGCTCTTAGATAGCCTTGAGGCGAACGCAGACTTCAAGGGACTTGATCCAGATGAGGTGGTAATAGTCCACGCCGCCGCCCATAAGGGTAGAAGGATTAGAAAGTTCATCGAGAGGGCTTTCGGGAGGTCAACCCCATATGATAAAGTTTTAGTCCATATCGAGGTGATGGGAGAGGTGAGGGAGTAGCTTGTCCGCGATAAAGAAGATCTTAAAGGATAAGATGAAGAAGGCTGAGATCCACGAATACTTGGCCGAGAAGCTAAAGGACGCGGGATTCGGTGGAGTCGACATATTCTTCACCCCGATCGGGACTAGGATCACGATCTACGCCATGAGACCTGGGAGGGTTATAGGATCGAGGGGTAGGACGATCAAGGAGATCTCGAGGGAGCTTGAGGAGAAGTTTGGGGTAGAGAACCCGAACGTGACCGTGGCTGAGATAGAGGTTCCGGAGCTGAACCCGCATGTCATGGCTAGGAGGATAGCTCAAGCGATCGAGCGTGGAGTTAGGCATAGGAGGGTGGCGTTCTGGGCCTTGAGGAGGATAATGGAGGCGGGTGCGCGGGGATGCGAGATAGAGATTAGCGGGAAATTGACCTCGGCGAGGCATAGAACCGAGAAGTTCTCGGCTGGAATCATGCCTAAGTCGGGCGACCTAGCCTTAAAGTATGTGAAGGTCGGTAAGGCCTCAATCCTCCTAAAGACCGGGGTATTCGGGATCAAGGTCAAGATCTATCCACCCGACGCCCCGATGCCCGAGGAGATCAAGATAGATGTCAGCAAGGTTGCGGCGAAAGAGGAGGCTGAGAGCGGTGGTGAAGGAGGTCAAGGAACTTAGGGAGAAGAGTACGAGGGAGCTAATAGAGGAGCTCGACAGACTTAGAGCGGAACTGATCCTGACTAGGAGCAAGACCGTCGCCGGCGGAGGGCTTGAGAAGACCGCGCTCGTCAGGAACATGAGGAGGAGGATAGCGAGAATCCTCACCATCCTGAGAGAACGCGGCGTTAAGCTGTAATTCGATAAAATACCTTTAATGCGCTCCATCTCTTCCTTGAAGTGATGAAGACCTTAACTCCGAGGAATATTCTCAGGCATGAGCTCTTAGGTCTGAGGGTTAAAGCCAAGCCGCTTAAAGGGGATTATATCCATGTAGGCGAGGTGGTCGGCGAGACGAGGAACATGCTGAGAGTTTTGAGAGATGATGGACGAATCGTCTCTCTCCCGAAAGAGGCGTATTTCTTCGAATTTCAGCTTCCATCAAACGAGAAAGTTCTGGTTGAGGGGAGGATGCTTATTGGGAGGCCTGAGGAGAGGTTGAAGAAGAGGGTTAGGAGATGGTAGCTGGGTTTAAGGCTTTTATTTACCCATTCCGAGGACGTGGGAGGATTGGAGGTCGCTTAAGAGATGGTTACCAAGAATATCGGGATACCCGTTAAGCCGCCTGAAAGGGAATGCGACGACCCAAACTGCCCCTTCCACGGCCACCTCAAGATCAGGGGGATAATCTTGACCGGAGTGGTTTATAAGAAGAGGGCTCCGAAGACGGTGATCGTTAGGCGGGAATACCTACACTATGTTAGGAAGTATAAGCGATATGAACGGAGGAGGAGCAATATCCCAGCCCATCTCCCACCATGCATCGATGTCAAGGAGGGGGATAAGGTTAAGATAGCTGAGTGTAGGCCGATAAGCAAGACCGTGAGCTTCGTCGTGATAGAGAAGCTTTAGCTTGAGGGTGAGGTTTAAAGCATCGGTGAATATCTGCTTGATGGGTGGTGATGGATGTCTAGGAGAAGCAGAGCCGTCGCCGCTGTCGGGATCCTTGAGCGGAGGCCGAACATACCTAGGACTATAAACGTCGGATCGGAGATCCTATGTACCGACAACTCTGGAGCTCAGATATTGAAGATAGTCCAAGTCCATGGGATCAAGACTAGGCTTAGACAACATCCATGCGCATGCGTCGGAGACCTCGTATCGGTCACGGTCAAGAAGGGGCCTATAGATCTTAGGAAGAAGGTCCTACACGCAGTGATAGTTAGGCAGAAGAAGCCCTATAGGAGGCCCGATGGAACTTGGATCATGTTCGAGGACACGGCTGCAGTCCTAGTCACCCCAGAGGGAGATATCAAGGCCACGGAGATTAGGGGACCTGTAGCCAAGGAAGCCGCTGAGAGGTGGCCTAGGATAGCTAATGCTGCGAATATAATAGTCTGATTTTTTAGCTTCTCTTGACTATTCTAGCCTCATCTAGAAGCCCTCTCCTCCCAGATCTACTGGACTCCAATAGCTTCTCCAATCTCTCGATAACCGTCGTCATCTTATTAACCCTATCTTGCGTAACTCTACGAGCCGTTTCACGCCTATTCCTCATCAATTCTTGAACGGTGTCGGCCACGCGTATGATCTCCGCCAGATTCCTATCCTCAAGAAACTTTGCAAAGGAGTGAGAGTAGATTTTTTCGACACCCGTCTCTAGGTCTTTGATGAGGGCGATGCCCCTTAATTGCTCATACTCTATAATCTCCTCTAGGCTATAGCCTCTCGACAGTGCTTCGAGCTTCTCCATAGGGCTCAGCATGCAACTTCACCAAGCTATCCCCAACATCTTCTCTATTCTTTTTAGCCGATTAACGGATTGTCATACCCCAATTTAGACCTATCTCTCACGGCATACCCGATTTCAATACAGATCTGTAAATTTTTGAAGATTATTTTATAAATATGTGCAAATATGCCGGCTTTCATGAGCTATGCGGGGCTTGGGAAGGTTGTGAACCTTCCTATTCCTTTCAACGCTTTATGGCGAATAAGTCGATTACGATGTGGTTTCTTGTCTTGGAGTAGGATTTCACCCTCCTCCAACCCAGTAGTCTGGCCAAATATCCCAGGCTCTCGATCTCGTTGACAACCTGGTTTACAAACTTCTCTTCAGAGCCTCTCCTCGCGAGTTCATGGAAGTGGATCACGCCACCGACGGGTTTGAGCGCTGAGAGGGCTGCGGGTATAGCCTTCATAGTTCCATGGAAGTATCCCATGATTATCCTGTCGGCGACACCCCTAAACATCTTCGGCGCTACCTCGACGCAGTCTCCTAGGATCGTTTGAACCCTATCCTCAACCTCATTCAGCCTGATGTTCTCTAACAGGTATTCATAAGCCTCTGGATTAAGCTCTATCGAGTAGATCTTGCTCGGATTCGATAAAACCGCTATCGGTATCGTGAACTGCCCTATCCCGGCGAACATGTCTAAGACGACCTCACCATCTCTGGTTAACGCCGCAACCCTCAACCTCTCAAAGCTATTTCCTAAACAGAGCATGAGCCTCGTTAGATCGAGCTTGAAACGATAGCCATACTCTCTATGAATTATCTCCTTCACCTCCTCACCGGCGAGATGCTTTACAACGGGCTTCCGCTCAACCCCCGTGACGCCATAGATCCTATAGACGGATTTAACTCGATAAAATTCTAGGAGGAGCCTCCCGATCTCCTCTTCAAGCTCATCTAGCTCAGGTCTGAGTCTTAGCAATGCAACTCCTCCCATTATCTTGGCATGAGATGGCAGAAGCTTTGGATCCACTCCCGGCAACTTCTCCGCCAAGAACTCCTTCAGCCTCAACTATCTCTAAGATAGCTTAATCATTCGAAAATGAATTTATTTTGGAGGATTCAGTCTATGAGTTGGTGGGATGAGGGTTGGGAGGTCCTAAGAAGCCGACCCTAAAGCAGCTTGAGAAGAGGCTTCTCAGACAAAAGCAACAGCAGGCTGGAAAGACGGCTATGGAGGTTAGGGAGAAGTCTATTGCGGGAGTGATTCCGCCGAGCTTGGATGAAGTCGAGTCATTCATCAAGACCCAGCCCTACATAACTCCATACATCCTGTCCGAGAAATTTGGGATAAGGATCTCGGTCTCGAAGGATATCTTGAGGAGGCTCGCCGAAGAAGGTAAGCTTAAGCTGATTGAAGGAGATAACAGGCTTCGGATCTATGCACCGATTAAGGTGGTTGTGGAGGAGCATAAGAAGGAGAAGCCGAAGAAGCGGAGAAAGTGATCACTCAAGCCTCGTCATCCTCACCCTAGCCCCAGGTCTTAGATCTTCAAGCCTTGAGAAGTCTCCCTTCAACCTTCCTACCCTAACCATCTGAGCCGGTGGAACGGCATCTTTATAGGCTATGACTAGATATTGGCTCGGAGGCCAATAGAGGATATCTCCAGCCTTAACTTGCTTAACCTCGCGTTCAGCACCCCTCCTCAAATCTATCTGAAAGTATACGGCGTAATCCCACTTCGCGATGGCCCCCTCGATCGGCAACAGTTTTAATAGTTGTTGAACCGTTATCGGCGCATAAAATCTAACGAGCTCCCCCTCATATTCGCCAACCCCCTCAAACGCCACTCTTATCGGAATCCTAGATAAGCTCCTCATCCAAGTCTAGACCGGCGTTAGACCATTATAAATCTAACACACCTCCTCATGGATGAAACTCGTTAAATGCCGATTCTTGGAACGTGGTAAAAAATGAGGAGATTTTGGGCTTCATTTTTCGATGGTTAATAAAAAGATGGAGGAGATTACGGGTCTAAGGTCTCGATAGCGCAGTTCCAGATGTGAGGTCTATTATCGCTCCACTGTATCCCCAGATGAAGACATCTATCCCGAATACATCAGAGAACTCCTTCCTCATGGCTAGGATGTTGTGGCAGAATAGCCTCACCGTGTCCCCTTCATGGAACTCGTCGGCGACATCGCTCCAAGTCACCTCTCCGCCCCCAGCTTTAATCCACTTCCCACGGGTCGACGCGATCACTCTACGACCATCTTTTTCAAGGATCATGTAGTTCTTCCCCTTCTCCACAAGCTCTCCTCTCGGACCCATGTATGTCTTGGTATGTCTATGGCCCGCCGCGTAGACCTTCAATAAGACCGGCCTAAACATCATTACCTCCCCTTGTTTCAATCCCAAGCATATGTAATGGGTTTCGTTGCCTCTAGTTATCGTGCCCATGACGACTGTCGCCTCACCTTCCTTAACATAGTTCATCGCGTCGATCCACTTGGTCTTCGGAATTATCTCGTCGGAGATGATTATCCACTTGCCCTTCGCTAGAAGGCTTATCTCTTCACCGCCCTCGCCGATTACAGTTATCGATGAGTTATCAATGGATATGATCTTGGTCTCAAGGACATCCAAGCTCTTGACGGTCTCTGACTCTTTCGCCATTATGTCGAGGTTTGCGGGTGAGGCGTATGCCGATGAAGTCGCCAGCATGATCGCCATGATTACCGCAGCGGAGACGATCGCCACCAATTTCAGATCCGGTTTCCCAACTCTTAACGCGTTCATCAAGTAGATCATCATATAGCTATTTTTAGAGAGGTTTGCACCAATCATCCACAACCCTTAAGTATAGCTCACTAAGCTGGCGTAGAATTCCTCGTAAACTCTAAAACTCGATGGATTGCCGCTTGATTGAGGGAGAGATGGGAGGAGAACGTGTGGAGAGGGTTGAGAGGAGCATGTGGATGTTAAGCGAACGAGAATTCGTTAAGGGATTCGTGGATGAACTCGGTGGAGACCTAGAAGAAGCCGTCAGCCAATATCTACTAGATGCGGAGAGATGTAGGCGGGAGGGTCGAAACATCTATGCATCGATCTCCTACGCATCAGCTGCTAGATGTATGAAAATTCTTGGAGATTATGAGCGTGCGGCGAAATGCTATTTGATGGCCGCGAACATGTTGAGAGCCTCGCCGGGCAGATGTTATGGAGCTGATCAATTTATTCGCGAGAGGATTTCACGCTATATGATTGAGGCGTTGAAGCTTTTAGCGACGTTATCTGAGAGGGATTAATCTCTTGAAGATCCTGCTCATCCTGCCGGGAACCTATCCATATAGGGTTGGAGGAGTCTCAACTTGGGCGCATAACCTGATCTCAAATCTAAGCGATCTCAAATTCGATATACTCGCTGTGGCGGACGGAATCGATCTAACCCCGAAATTCACGATCCCTCCCAATGTTGAGAGAATTTATCTGGTTAAGGTTGGGTCGAGTAACTCTAGAGATAATCGCTCACATGAGCTTATGGGAGATCTCAGGAAAGAATTCATACCGTCGTTAAGGCTTTTGCTCGACTATCTTTTAGGGAGAAGTTCATGTGAGCTTGCCGCGAAGGCTGTCTGCAGGCTTCAGAGATTATTCGTGAAGCATGGGGAGGAGACGTTATTCAGATCTGGTGAGACGTGGAGCTTCTTCAAGAGATACTTCTCTGGAATGGGTTGGCTGGGAAACATGACTATACGGGAACTCAACCATACAATATGCCTCTTAAGAGATCTCCTCAAGCCCTTGGAGATGGATTTGGGGAGATATAACATAGTTCATTCAGCCCTCGCCGGATTCTCCGGGCTCATCGGAATCGTTCAGAAACTCGAGCATGGAGCATCATATATCTTGACGGAGCACGCCATCTACTACAAGGAGAGGATCTACGATCTGGTGGAGTGTGGAGGCCCATATAGGAGATTTTTGGGGCACGGTCTTCAAAAAGGTCTCCGAGCTAAATTATCATTGGGCCGATAAGATCGTAACCGTCTCAAAATCCAATATGCGTTGGCAGAAGGAGCTCGGAGCCGATGAAGAGAAGATCAGGATCATTCCAAATGGGGTTGACGTGGATAGGTTCAAGCCCGTCTCGGGGAAGGCCGATAGGTGGGGTGTGGTCTCCGTAACTCGAATAGACCCCCTAAAGGACGTCATAAACCTAATAGAGGCGATGAGCTACGTGGCCAGCGAGATCCCTGAGGTGAGATGCTACATCTATGGCCCAGTCACTGATCATAGATACATGGATCATTGTGAGGCCAGGGTCAGCGATCTGGGGCTTAAAGATCATGTCAAGTTCATGGGATATATCTCTAATCCAGAGCTGGCGTATAATAGGGGATGGGTGGTGGCTCAGCCGAGCATGAGCGAGGGGGCGCCAATCGCTGTGATCGAGGCCATGGCCTGCGGAAAGCCCGTGGTCGCCACAGACGTTGGAGGGGTTTCAGAGATCTTGGGAGATGCTGGTATATTGGTTCCGCCCAGAAATCCGAAGGCCTTGGCGCGCGGGATACTAAAGGTCTTATCAGATGAAGAATTTGCGAGAGAACTTGGGTTAAGGGCTAGGATGAGGGTTTTGAGAAAGTTTCCGATGTCGAGAATCGTAAGAGAATATAGGGAGATCTACCGCGAGTTGATTCAAGGCCATGGAGTGGAGGGGGAGATTGGCCAGGATCTGGGAGCTAGATCATGCCTGAAACCTCATAGCGGTAGCGATCTATCTCTTTATCAGAGCTGAAAGCTCTCAATAAGGCCGTCAAGTTATTAACCTCATAGAATCTCTCCTTGACAGGCTTAGGCTTCCCTAGATCTGCCCTAAACCTATCCTCAACCTTTATCACGCCTAGCTTGTCGAGAGCCTCAGCCGCCTTAGGGATCATCTTCTCGATCTCCTCCATCTCGCTTAGACTCAGACCCCTAATACCCCATAATCCCATCAAGGTATCTTTCAGCTCGCTTTCCCAAGCGGATCCATAGAGTATGTAAAGAGCTTTTAAGATGTCTATAGCCGCCCTGTAAACTGGGTCATCCCCCTTCTTGACCAAATCCTCAACGACCTCCTCAATACTCCTATTCACGTAACTCTATCGGATGAAGATCCTTAATTGCTTTTCCAGCCACATCCCCCAAGTAATATACACAAATTACTCAAGAGGTTTGTAGAGAGGTTTAAATAGAACCTGATGTTATCCATCAATCCATGCCTACGATCCTTATAGACGTGATCCACATGTCGGTTAAGGCGAACAGCCTACCTCTCTTAACGTAGAGATATAACGCTCCACCATGAAGCCTATCAACCCACTCACTACAATATGGACACCTGCTCTTATGCTCAGGATCTTTAATATCGGCTATAACATGGATCTTCTCAGACTCCTTAGACTCCTCGAACTCCTCAACCTCTTCTACGACCTCAACCCCCTCTTCAACCACCTCTCCCCCTCTCTCCATCCCTTCCTCTACCCTCTCCTCTACCTTCTCAACCCTTATCTCCACGAACTCGTCTAGATAGGAAGACGGCTGAGAGGTCGAGGCGCTCCGGCCTCCGGCTCAGGATTTAGCCTGAGCCCCAGCCCCCTCTTTCGCCCTCCTCCTCGACACTATCGCGAGGGTTAGGGCCGACGCGGAGAGGGTCGCCGAGCATATGGTCGAGGCGAGCAGGATGATGTTCACCCTCTCGAGTCTCTGGATCTGGGCCGTGAGCGCGTCCATCTGCTCGTAGACGTGGCTCGACAGCGCCTCTATCCTCTCGCCCTGCCTCGAGACCTCCCCGCTCAGCCCGGCGACCTCCTCCCTCAGGTCTCCCAGGCCGCCTCTGACATCCTCCACCTCCTCCCGCAATCCCCTTATCTCCTCTCCCTGCCTCCGGATGGCCTCTCCATGGGACGCTAGCTCCTTCTCCACGTCCCTCTGGGCGACCTCCAGCTCCCCCACCTTCCTCCCCAATCCCTCGACTTCCCTGTGGATGAGGGCTATGTCGAGGTCGATGGAGGCGATCGTCAAGTTGAGCGTCCGATAACCCTTCTCTAGGGCCTCTATCCTCTCCTCGAGCTCCGCGATCTCGGCGCCCCCGGGCCTCGTGGAGGGATAGACCATCTCATACTCGAGCCATGGCGGGAGGGCTATCGTCCTCCCCTCATATCCCCCGAACCATATCGCGTAGAGGGCGTAGAGGTCCAGGGTGGAGGGGTAGATCACTGGGTCCGTCGGCCTGCCCTCGGGCGACATGAGCTCCCTGACGCCGTTCAGCTCCATGAAGTTCGAGTGGCCCAGGCCGAAGGCGTGGAGGAGCTCGTGGAGGATCACGTTGACGGGCTGGGTGGAGGGCTCCAACACGACCTCGCAGTCGTAATGGACCCTGGCGCCGGGCAGGAGGTGGTGGTCTCCGACGGGGAGCTCGGCGAAGCCGGCCTTTCCCTCCCCGAGCTGCTCTAGGATCACCGTTATGGTAGCCTCCCCCTCCCTGTCTGTGAGGACGGGCTTGAGGAGGGCGAGGCTGTCGAACTTCCCGGGATACATGGAGATGAACGCGTCTATGCTCCCGTTGAAGTTCCGGAGGGCTATCCTCAGGCTATCCATGAAGAGGGGGGCCGCGTCCGCCGGGCAGCTAGTCTTCGGGGAGACGTAGACCCTTATCGGGAACCGCTTCGCCTCCCCGCTTATCGCCAGGACCTCTAGGGAGTAGGCGGCCGCAACTGGGGCCACGGCCGTCCCGGCCAGCACCGCTATGAGCAGGATTAGCACCGCCTTCCTCATCTCAGCTCGCATCAACCATCACCCGATCCGATATAAGGGTTAGGGGATCGCGTGAACCCGCTCAGATCCTCCTCCGAGACCTCGTCGACGCGCTTAACCTTGATCTCGTCCCCCCTCCAAGAAGCCCACCCATCAAAATTATGGCGGCGTCGGCTAAAAAAGTCTTGCCGGGTCTTCTAAGCCTCTCTCACATGCCTTCTAGACCCGAGCCCCGTAGTCCACGACAGCTGCCTCTCCAGCGGCATATTCCAGTATCTGGGAGGGGCTCTGAGGAGCCAAGGCCCAGAGGCGTCTCTTCCCACCATCACCGTGTCTAGGAGGAGGGGCCTAGGCTTCTAGGATGCCGCCTTCCTCGCCCTCAAGGCCAATCCAAGCCCCGCCGCAGCCAGTATGATTGAGGCAAATACCAGCAGGGAGAGGATTGTCCCATACCTCCTCAACTGCATTATCTCTAGGTCTCTGGCCTTAAGCTGCTCCTCAAGCTCCGCCACCCTAATCCTCAGCTCCTCGACCTCGGAGCTCGTGGCGTTCAGTTCCTGCGAGATGTCCGACAGCCTCTCGCTCACCCCCTCCTCCAGCTCCTCCTGTTCCTTCCTCACCCTCGACAGCCCCCTCATCCACTCCTGAGAAGTGTAGTTCAATCGCCCCTCGACCTTCTCCAAGCCCGCGGCCAGGTCTCCGACCTCCTGCTCTACCGCCTCCAGCCTCGGCAGGGTCTCGTTAAGCCCCTCGCTCAACCCCTCGACCCGGGCCCTCAGCCCCGCCAGCTCCGCCTCGTTCTCGGCCAACCGCTCGTCCGTGGCGTTCATCCTCCCCTCTAGGCTGGAGGTCTCATTCTCCAGGGCCTCAACCCTCTCCTCGACCCGCTGGACATCGCCTCCGAGGTCCGCCACGGCCTCTTCGAGGGACTCATACTTCCTCTCAAGATCCTCATATTTTCTCTCCAGCTCCCGAATCCTCCTCTCCAGCTCCTCGGTGGAGACCGCCGCCCCGCCTCCCCCTCCGCCTCCTCCAGACGGCTTCACACCCTCCGCCGTGACTTGGGCGTATGGGAGCCACGAGGGAAGGCTGACCGAGGATCCCGAGTATCCCCTTATGACCAGCAGGTAGATGGCGTAGTGGTCTAGGGTCGATGGATAGATCGTGGGACTGGTCAAGACCTTGTACATGAGCTCCTTCGTCCCGTCGTACTCCGAGAAGCTCGTATGGCCGAGGCCGAGTGCGTGGCCCAGCTCGTGAAGGGTCACGGTCACTAGGACGCTCTCGCCGGCTGAGGCGGTGGAGCAGCTTATCTCGACCTTGCTCGCCACGATCTTGCCGTCCGAGATTGTGAGGATCGCCCTGCCCGCCGCCCCGCCTCCGAGATCCGCGCCAGTCACCGTTATCTGCGCCGAGCCCACGTCGGAGACCATCTCAAACCTGAAGGATCCATATCCCTTGAACCTCTCCGGATACCTCTCCTCGAGCTTCGAGGCCCCTCCAGCCCATATCCCGAGCGCCGCGACGAGCGCTTTCTTAATCGCCTTCTTCTCCTCCACGGTGCATGCGCTGGACTCCATCCAATACACCTTTATCGGCAAGGATCTATACCCGTGGCTCAGCGGGTTCGTGGGTATGGATAATGAGACCGCCGCTACCTGCTCTACTACTACGGCCGCCAAGCATAGGGCCAGTAGAACCGATAGGACGACGCGACCACGTCGCATCATCAAACCACAATTATGCGAGGCCACTTATAACGGATCTCGGCTAACCTCCCCAAACCCGCCGGAACTCCGCCTCGTATAAAGAGGCCGTCCTCGGATCGTCCAATATCACTAGGTTTTCATCGTTCCTGTTCTCCGCGCTCCAGCTCCAGTTATAGCTCCCGGTGACGACCATCTCTCCGTCCACTATCATCACCTTGTGGTGCATTAGGCTCGGGTTTCCGTCGAGCTTGACGTCTACGCCGGCTTCAAGCAGCTTTCGATACTCGCTTCCCTTGGAGAAGGCGTTCTCCGCCTCTATCACCACCTTAACATCAACGCCCCTATTCTTGGCCTCGATCAGGGCCTCGGAGAGCCTGTCTAGGGTGAAGCTGTAGATCATGACGTGTATGCTTTTCTTCGCGCCCTCTATTAAGTCGATTAGGAGGCTTTCGCAGTCTTCTGTCGCGGAGAAGCAGACCCCCTCGATTTGGCTTAGGGTAACGGTCTTAGTCGTTGTTGATGTGCTGACTCCGGCTGGATGGATAGCGGTGGTCTAAACGATCTTAGTGGTCGCGATGGTTTCAGTGGCCGTAACCGTCCTTATAAGAGCTGTGGTCGCGTAAACAGTCGAGGTCTCGACCACGGTCCTCGTGACCGCCACGGTTCTCGGGAAGGCCACGGCGCCCACGGCGAGCCCTATGACGAAGAGCACCGCCGCCAAAACTAGGGCGTTCCCAGCCTTCATCTCCGTCCCTCCTAGACGGAGACCCATCTTAGGAACTTATAACTGATCATGGCTCGCCATAAAGCCCTCATCCCATCCCCATCTCGGAGAGGAGCTTATACGCCTCCGGGAAGTGGTGCTTCACGTATCCCCTCAGCCTTCCGCTGACCTCTGAGATCACCCTCCCGTCGGGTCCCACGACCACGAACCCTATCTGGTTCAATCCCTGCTGCGCGAGCCTCTTACACGTCTTCTGCTGGGCGCAGTATCGAGCCACCTCCTCCTCTATTGCCGGGGCGAAGAGGATGACTAGGTTGGCGGCGTTCTCCTGCCTGCCGTAGCCCTTGAAGACCTCGTCCTGTAGGGTCTTCAGCATTTCAAGGGCTACGGGCATAGGAACCCATGCGGTATATAGGTAGAAGAGCATGGGCACTCCCCATAGCCCGGGTCTGGTCGTGGAGATTCCAACCCTGCTGGCATGTATCTCGAATCCCGAGGGCCCCTCGCCGATATGAACGTCCCACTTCGACCTCTTTATCAGGAGCCCCGCCTTCTCCTCGAGCATGGGCTTCAACCTTGAGGCGAACGCCTTATAGACCGCCAGCGAGTCCATGGAGGCTTCGATGAGTGCTTTCAGGTTCTCGTCCACCTCCATCCTCTCGAGATTGTCCGTGAACGCGCCGTGCTCCGGGCAGTAGAGGCATATGCCCAGATCTATGAGTTCCCCGCCGCACTCCGGGCACCTCTCCACCCGCCTAGCCTCGGGATCCCGGCTCGCGCGTGCCATCCACCACCCAACCTCCGAGATAATATGCCTCGACGCGTATAATTATTTTCTGGGATCTCGGGGTGTCGCCCTGTCTCTGGTCCGCGGGTAAAGCGACCGTTTACGCTTAATACCTGAGAGCGACAAGTATCTGGTGGCGGCGTGGTCGAGGTGGTGGATCGCCGGCTGGTGAGGAGGCTCATAATCCTCAAGGAGCTATTCGAGGGCGTCCTGAACTCCGCTGGGGGGAGCAGGATGTTCAGCGTCGTGTCCAAGACTTGGAATCCGGTTACCGGCTGCCTACACGGATGCGTCTACTGCTGGGCTAGGAGGCTGGCCGAGACGAAGCTCAGAACCGCCCGCAGGTATAGGATGGGCTTCGTCCCGAGGCTTAACGAGGAGGAGTTCCTAGAGTGGGCGAGAAGGATTTTTCCTATTGGTCAACTAAAAGGCCATTTAATCTTGCTGTAAAATACCTTCATCAACCTTGGAACAGGGAGGGAAAGAAGGCTTTAAGAATGCTACAGCACGTCACCTTAGCTACGAGGTCATTTGACCCAGACCTTTTAAATTGGTCATCAAATAGAATGGAGAGAGCACGTGAAGCTTTTGAAAAAGGTGATTATACCCTTGTTAGTTCAATTGCACAGGAAATCCTGACGTTGGCATCCGTTATTAAGAACCCATTAAATATCACTATTGATGGCGAAGGAAGCGAATGGGAAAATCTTGATCCAGTCTACTTTAATCCTTCTCAAGCTTTTCCTCCGTTCAGCGAAGAAGAATGGTTTAGGGATGCTGCAAATCTTAAATCTGTCTACGCTATCAACGATGCTGAAAATCTTTACTTGATGCTCGAATTTTATGGTTCGCGCCCTGAATGGCTACCATCTATAGCTATAGATACGAGTGGTGAATGGAGCCACGAGGATGGAAAAGAATTCCACATCACTTTATATCGAGAGTCGGCAGATCTGTGGAAGGTATCATATACAGGATTAACATCCGGCTCTCTCGTGCCCAAAAGAACAATGATGGAGAAAGTAAGTATAATGAGTGATAACGTTGTAGAGCTACGAGTTCCCTTAGAGATTTTAGGCAACCCAAGAAAAATCAACATGATAGTCTGGTACCCATGTGAGAAAATTATTAATCAAGATTCAATATTAAAGCCAATCATGCTGTGGGGAGATTTTGAAGTAGAAATGGTGAAATGGGGTGGCCCAGCTGAGTTTAGGGTCACCGGGCTATCGATAAGCCCTATCGAAGCCCAGCCTGGGGAGCCCATCATGATCACTACCAAAGTGACAAACATCAGAGAAGTTGAAAGGACGTATACATTATCTCTAAAGATTAATGGCACAACAAGGGAAGCGAAAAACGTCACGCTTAAAGGCGGCGAATCCTTAACAGTAATGTTCATAATTACAGAGGATGTTCCAGGAATCTATATAGTTGAGGTAGATGGTATGGTTGGTACCTTTAAAGTTACAGCTCCTAAATCAGCTGAATTCGCTCTCACCGACCTGACAATTACTCCAACGCGGGTTGGAGTCAAGCAAACAGTTACTATAAGCGTTGAAGTCACGAATATAGGCGAACAAGCAGGCATCCATAGCGTTGATCTAAAACTTAATGGTGTAGTGGTAGATACTAAAACGGTTAGTCTAAAGGGAGGGGAATCCGTCGTAGTAACGTTTCAAGTAATCATAGATAAATTAGTACATTCGACGTTGAAGTAAATGGGTTGAAGGGGGCCTTCATGGTTAAGCGGGCTCAATCACCTTGGACCTCATACGCTATAACGGCCGTCGTCGTAGTGGTTGTTGCCTCGGCAATAATCACAATATTCATGAAGAGGCGCCGCCAAAGCTAGGGCATCCTCGACCTTCAACCCCATTCCCCCGTCTTCGGGGTCGAGCCAGCTACCTAGGCCGCAGAGCTGGGCATAGATCTTAACGCAGTGATCACACAGGCTCTTTCCTAATCACCTCCCCACACCTCCTGCAGACCCCCTCCTTATGGAAGTGCTGGGCCATGCAGATCCTGTCCGGGGCCGCCGTCGGCCTCTTACATATCCTGCAGAACCTGATCAAGCGTATGAGGTGAACCCTCCCATCCTCGACCTCTATAACCGCTCCCTCTGCCCCCGACTCCAAGACCCGCTCCACGACCTCCCGGGGGAGGTATAGCTTGAGGGCCTTGGATCCCTTTAGACGGCCTATAGGCGCTGACCGAGTAAAGCTGCCCGGAACTCGAGCGTGCCCTCGCCGTGGCTCCCAGCACCTCGACGAGCTCCGAGGAGATGTACAGCTTCCCCTCGACCGTGGTCTTCAGCCTATAGAGGCTTATCTTGGCGGGGGCTATCACGTTGCTTTAAGCGGCTTCCAGATATAAAAGCCATCACGGACGGAGTCCCTGACTACTCCTCCCACCGTAGCGGGTTCCCGATCTGGCTGGGGCAACGCCTGCCTCCATCGATGCACATGCCGAGGACCCCCAGCCTCTCACACGGCGGAGGTTTATATCTCGTCCCGGATCCCTTGAGGCCTGCGGCGAGCTCAACCTCATACCTGGCGACCCTCTCATCGTAGTCGGCCCTACCCTTAAAGAGTTCCAAGACCTCTTCGACGCTACTGCCCTTATTTAATAGATACGCTATTGCCGTGAACCTCTCCATGTAGGTGACCTCGTATCCCATCCGGATCTTTGCTAGGATGACCTTTATGCACGGCGGCATCCCTGAGGCGCCCCAGAGCTCCTTTCGGATCTCGTATATCAAGCGCAACGCGTCCCGTATCTCGGGTTTATGCCTCTCCGCGGCATCCCTAATCCTCTGTGGAACGATCCTAGGCCGCCGTTCCCCGAATATATTCAGCAGGCGTCGCTGATAATATCCTCTGATCAATCTAATGGCCTCAGCCTTATTCAGGTAGATGTATCCTCCTCGGATCGGCGGGTTCACGAGCCTCAATCTGGGCTCCGGCAACAGGTATTTCTCCGCCCTCAGAAACTCGAGGAAGGGCATCTTATACTCTCCGTACACCTCGTCCCGCTCTCCGGCCCTAGCGACCCGATATGGAATCCTCTTCAAGAGTAACTGGAGGGCGGCGTCGCCATCGAGGCGTAGTTGCCTCTCAACCCTCCTCGCCTCCGCCCCCGCATACCTGCTTTTAAGCCAATTATCGTCATAATATATGATCATGGCGTTTGCGACGGGCTTCGACAGTAGCTCATATAGCGGGCTCTTGTGCTCCCTCACTTCACCCAGCCTTATCGCGTCTAGGATGTGGCCCGCGGCGATGTCGGTCACCTCCTCGTGCAGCGCCTCATTCCGAACCTTCTTCAGAAATCTCACAGCCTCTTCTATGAAAGGGTATCTGGCTATGAACTCCAAGCTGATCACAGCCTCCTCGGCCCCCAGCTCCCCCTCGACTTCTTTGGGTAGTTCGAATCCGAACTCGGCCTGGAGATCCATCAACAGCTGCTTCCTCAAATCCCGGGGAATTCCCTCGGCCCTCATCAGCCAGTTGCGGAGTTCCCGGAAGTACCTCTCCTCCTCTGCCCCTTCACCGCTCATGCCGCCTGCCCCCTGCC
>Ga0190367_1001111_pt1 | contig 16511 bp, 16 predicted proteins | sample 4872181011_MG_FD_171838 | JGI IMG/M metagenome (GOLD analysis project Ga0190367, IMG submission 171838) | Hydrothermal vent microbial mat bacterial communities from Southern Trench, Guaymas Basin, Mexico - 4872-18-10-11_MG | ecosystem: Environmental > Aquatic > Marine > Hydrothermal vents >...
CTATACTTGACTTTTACCTTGACATGGAGATAGGAAATAAAAAGATAGAAGACGAAAAAAAATCTTTACTTTTAAAAAATCTTTTGGTAAACTTAAATTTTGTCCAGGATGAAATAACAAAGGGGATTTATGTATCAAAGATTTCTAAAAAGCTTGGGATAAAGGAAAGTCTTGTATGGAAAGCGTTGAAGTCAAAAAGGGCTTATACGGAAGAGATACAGGAGGAGAGTTCAAGAAGGATTGGAGATCTTCAGATCCTGAGTCTTTTCCTCTTCCATCCTGAAGCAATCCCAAAGCTTATAGAATGTGATGCTGAAAGCTTGATCTATGATCAGAAAGTAAAGCAAATAATAGGTGTTATAAAGGAAAGATACTCAAATGGAGAAAAGATATCTGCTGAACTTATACACGATTCCTTAGAGGATGAGGATGCAAGGGCACTTTTGAGAGAATTTATGTATAAGCCATTTGTCGTATTTAGTGATGAGGAGGTAGAGAAGGCAATTTCTGAGATAAGGGAAAAGGTAAAGAAAAAGAAGCTTTTGGAAGAGATAAAACAGACAATTAAAAAAATCTGAAGGAGGGATAAATATATGACAAAAGATTATACAGAAGAAATAGAGACTCTAAAGGAGCTTTTGGATAAAGGAAAAGATCAGGGATATATAACAATTGATGAGCTGAATGCAAAGCTTCCAGAGGATCTTTTTTCATCTTCAGATGACATAAGTGAACTTAAGTCAATGTTTGAAGAGCTTGACATAGCTCTTGTTGATGAAGAGGCAAGAAGGAAAGAAGAAGATCGTGAAAAGGAGGTATATGAAGAAGAGCTGAGGATGATAGAGCAGGAGGCTGCTGGTCTTGATCTGGATGTGGAAGCAGATACTTCTTCAAGATCATGTGATCCTGTAAAGCTATACCTGAAAGAGATGGGATCTGTTTCTCTTCTTACAAGAGAAGGTGAAATAGAGATTGCAAAAAGGATAGAAGAAGGAGAAAATCTTGCACTTTCTGGACTTCTTGAAGCTCAGGTAGGAATTGAACACATAATTGAGCTTGGAGAAAAGCTTAAAAAGAATGAGATAAAGCTTAAAGAGGTCATAGTAGATCTTGAAGATGAAGAAATGGAATATGCACAGATAGACGAAAAGAAGGCATCACTTATAAGCAAGATAGAGGAAATAAAAGAGATATATAAGGATCTGAGAGAAAAGACAAAGAGGATAGTAAAGAAGACATGCACAGATGAAGAAAAGGAAAAGATAAGTGCAGAGATAAAGGAAAAGATAAATCACATAAAGGAGATAGTAAGGTCATTTAGACTTGAAAAGAAGCAGATGGATGCAATGGTTCAGAAGCTGAGAGATGTTGTCAAGGAGCTTGAAGATGCAGAAAAGAAGATAGCAGACTGCATACTGAAACTTGGAGGAAGACCTACTTCTTATCTGAAGGAGCTCATATCAAGTCTTCCAGAAGATATGAAAGATGATGAAAAAGTAGAGCCTGTTGGTCTTACAAAGGCAGAGCTTCTTAAGATGAAAGAAGAAGTAGAAAAGGCAAAAGAGACAATAAAGAAGATAAAGGAAAGGACGAGCCTTTCTCCAAGAAAGCTAAAGCTTACACTGAAAGATGTAGAAAAGGGTATTGCTGAGGCAAAAAAGGCAAAAGACGAACTTATAAAGGCAAATCTGAGACTCGTTGTAAGCATTGCTAAGAAGTATACAAATCGTGGACTTATGTTCCTTGATCTTGTTCAGGAAGGAAACATAGGTCTTATGAAGGCAGTAGAGAAGTTTGAGTATCAGAGAGGATACAAATTCAGCACATATGCAACATGGTGGATAAGACAGGCTATAACAAGAGCAATAGCTGATCAGGCAAGAACAATAAGGATTCCTGTTCACATGATAGAGACCATAAACAAGCTTATAAAGACGACAAGGATGCTCATACTTGAATATGGAAGGGAGCCAACACCAGAAGAGATTGCTGAAAAGATGGGATATCCTGTAGAAAAGGTAAAGAAGGTCTTAAGGATTGCAAAAGAACCTATCTCTCTTGAAACACCAATTGGTTCAGATGAGGATGGAAGCCATCTTGGAGACTTTATTGAAGACAGGAAGTTTGAGTCTCCAAGTGAGGCTGCTATAAAGAGTGATCTTGCAGAACAGATGAGAAAGATCCTGAAGACACTTACTCCAAGAGAAGAGAAGGTTCTCAGGATGAGATTTGGAATAGGAGAAAAGGCAGATCATACATTAGAAGAAGTTGGAAGAGACTTTAATGTAACAAGAGAAAGGATAAGACAGATAGAAGCAAAAGCTCTGAGAAAACTCAGGCATCCAAGCAGAAGCAGAAAACTTAAAAGCTTTGCTGAATAACTATGTTATCTTTCTCATAAATTCTGATCTTGAAAGAAGAATCTTCAGGAATATGAGGAATATGACGAGGAGAAAAGATGCAAGGGATATCCTGAAGATGAGATTTCCGTGAATGCTGCTTCCATAAAGGGTAAATATAACTGTTGTTGGAAGCTGTGCAAGGAATGTTCCTATTATAAATATTTCTGAGGAGACAGATGTAAGTCCAAGAAGGATGTTGTTTAAAAGACAAGGCATAGGAATCTGTCTTATAAGGAGGACCAAAAGTAGCTGGTTTCCTTTATACTCTTTTATTATGTCCAGGTATTTTTTCAGTCTTTCATAAAAAAAAGGTGCTCCCAAGTGTTTAGAGAAAGAAAATACAACAAAACTTCCTGAGATGACGCTTATACTTGAGATTATAAATCCTTTCCAGAAGCCAAAAATCGTTCCTGCTGCTATACAGATCACCGATCTTGGAATTCCAAGAAGTGTAAAAAAGAATGCTCCAGAGAAGAAAAAAAATGAAGAAAGAAATGGATTTCTTTCTGCTATTTCTTTTACATAGCTTACAAAGGTCATAAAGTCCTCTGGTTTTAGCCAGATGAAAAAACTTAAGGACAATATGATCAAGACAAAAAAAAGTATCTTTTTCATTTTATATCTCTTCTTTTATCCTCTCTTTTGGCAAAGCCCTTTTTTTCCACCAAAGTATCCCTATACAGTCAAAAAGATAAACAAACATTCTGTTCCATATTCCATACTTGCTTTTTCCATAAATTCTTTTTCTGTGCCTTACTTCACATTCAACAACCTTGTATCCTTGAAGCTTAAGCAAAGTAGGAATAAATCTGTGCATTCCATTAAAAAAAGGCAGGTCTTTTAATACATCCCTTTTGATTGCCCTGTATGTGCATCCCATGTCTTTTATGTTATCTTTAAACAGTAGGTTTCTCAGAAAGTTTCCTATCTTTGAAGGAATCTTCCTTAAGACATTATCCTTTCTTTTTCTCCTTATTCCACACACTGCATCAGCATCCTTTATTCTTTCTAAAAGGACTTCTATGTCTTGAGGAAAATATTGCATGTCTCCATCCATTGTTATTATTATCTCACCTTTTGCTTTCATAAATCCTGTTGCATATGCTGCACTTTGCCCATAGTTTTTTTTGTGAACGAGTATCCTTATCTCTGGATACTCACTTTTCTTTTTTTTCAGTTCAAAAAGCGTATTATCCACACTTCCATCATCTATGCATATGACCTCAAAAGGATCTTTAAGGGATCTCAAAAAAGGAATAAGTTCATCTAAAAGAGGAGAGACATTTTCTTCTTCATTATAAAAAGGAATCACTACTGAAAGCATCTTTCAGCATCTTTGCATTTTTTACTGCATATCCACAGAAGTCATTATCAAAATAAACATAAGTTTCTCTTTTCCACTTCCTTATCTTTTCTGCCCATCTTTTTATTTCTTCCTCTGTATACAGTGACCTGTAAAGTATTTTTGAGCCATGAAGTCTGATATAGACAAAATCAGCAGTTATTTCCTCAAAATAAGGATACTTTCCTGCTGTATCAGATATACAAAATGCAATTCCATGCCTTCTCATTATCCTAAATGCTTCTTCATCAATCCATGACCTGTTTCTTACCTCTAAGGCATATCTGTAAGAGGGGTTAAGAAATGAGCAGAATCTTTCAAAAAGATCTCTGTCAAATCTCAGGTTTGGAGGAAGCTGGATGAGTATTATTCCACACCTTTCTTTCAGAGCAGAAATGAGCTCAAAAAATCTTTCAAGTTCTTCTTCTGCGTTCTTTAGCCTTTTTATGTGCGTAACAGTCCTGTTCATTTTTATTGAATAGACGAATCCAGGATATGATTTTTTATACCAGGCTTCAACAGCTTTTTTTTGAGGAAGTCTGTAAAATGTGGAATTTACTTCCACTGTATCAAAATGTCTCATGTAAAAATCTAACCACTTATCCTTTGGAAGATCTTCAGGATAAAATATCCCTTTCCAATGAGGATAATTCCATCCTGATGTTCCAACTCTAAGCATTCAGTAATAATACGAAGACCTTTTTCTCTGTCTTCCAAGAACAAGTCCAAGGATGATTCCAGAAAAAAGGACAAGTGCTCCAAGAAGAAACCATCTGTGCTTCTGAGATCTCTTCAGTTGAAGATTCTCTTTTTCAAGCCTTTCTATCTTCTTTTTTGCCTTTCTTAACTCTTCCTTATTCTTTTCATACATCTTTTTAAGCTCCAGGAATTCAGAAGAATCTCTCAGAAGCTTCTCATACTTCTGTTTTATTTCACTGTAAAGCTCTGTAAGATCAGAGAGTCTGTTTTTAAGTTCTTTTTCACTTTCTGTTTTTTTTTCCAGCTCTTCTTTTATACGGCTAAGCTCTTCTTTTAGTCTGTTATTTTCTCCTTCAAGTCTTTCTGCTATATCCTTAAAAGGAGTCCTTTTCATGAGGAATCTGCTAAGGACCCATCCTTCACCATATTTAGATCTTATCTTTGTCCATTCACCAGCTGATTCCAAAATTTCTACTCGTTCTCCAGACTTAAGAAAAGCTATTATTTTGTATTCTATTCCAGGACCTTTTCTGAGAGTTATCTTGAAACAGTCAGATACATAGGCAATGTCTCCTGAATATACTCTTCCAGAAAAAAGGATAAAAAGAAAAAGAAATATCTTCATTCCTTTTTCCTCTTTTCTGTTACCCTGACTTCTGTAATTTCCGTATAAGGATATTGTCCATCCTTGTCCTTTTCAAGATATTTTACCATGTCCCATAATGTAGCAAGAGCTATAAGAAGACCTACAATAGCTTCCATCTCAACACCTGTCTTTGCTTCAGCAGATACCTTACACGAAACCTCTATACTTTTTTCTCCTACAGAAAAGTCTATCTTTACATGATCAAGAGGAATCTGATGACAGTAAGGGATAAGAAGTGATGTCTGTTTTGCAGCATTTGTTCCTGCAATTTCTGCTACTTCAAAAGGATCTCCTTTTTCTATCTTCCCTTCTTTTATCTTCCTTATTGTATCTTCCCTAAGAATTATCTTTCCTTTTGCCTCAGCATATCTTCTTATAATCTTTTTTTCACCCACATTCACCATTCCCATAAACTTCCTCCTTCTTGGTTGCCTCTTTCTTTATCCTCTCAACAGCATCTATAAGTGCAGAAAAGACTATGTCTCTTTTTTCTCCTGCTATCATAACTACCATTATCCATTCACCTGCAGAAAGCTCCCCTTCATTCACCTTTACCTTTACTTCCATTATCCCTTCCCTTTTTTTCACATCCTCTATTATCCTGCTCAGCTTATCCCTGTAAAAATAGACTTTCATACTTTTTACTCTCTTCCCTTCATTTATTCCTTTGACTATACCTATGTGAGTAGCTATCATCCCTATCTTTTCCTTTTCTGTATTTTCCATTATCTCATTTATTATGGAATCTACTTGAATCTTCATACATCTCTCCTTCACATTGATCCAGGTTAAAAAGTCTTCTCGTAAAGTCCAGATACATATTCAGACTCTCTCTTCCTGCCTTGCTTTTTAGGAAGAGTATAGGATCATTTATGAGCTTTTCTGCTATTGATCTGCAAAGGACTTCAACAGCCTTTTTTTCCTGTTCTGTGAGTCTTTTAAGCTTACTTTCACTTCTTTTCAGCTCTTTTTTTACTATCTGCTCTGCTTTCTTTTTTAAAAGAACAATAGTCGGAACAATATCCAGGGATTTTAACCATCTTTCAAACTTAACAACCTCTTCTTCAACAATCCTTTCTGCCTTTATAGCCTCTTTTTTCCTCTGTTCCATATTCATCTGAACTACATCTTTCAGGTCATCTATGTCATAAAGATATACATTTGAAAGCTCATTGACAGCAGGATCTATATTCCTTGGGACTGATATATCTATAAGGAAAAGTGATCTTTCTTTTCTCTTTCTCATAAGTCCTTTTATCATATCTTTTGTGATTATGTATTCCTGAGAACCTGTAGAGGTTATAACGATGTCTGCTTCTACGAGATAATCTGGTATTTCCTTAAATGATATAGGAAAGGAATTAAATTTCCTTGCAAGATCTACAGCTCTTTCAAATGTCCTGTTTGCAACTGCTATCTCTTTTACACCCTGTCCCATAAGATGTTTTGCAGTAAGTTCAGCCATCTCACCTGCACCTATAAGAAGGACCTTTTTTCCAAAAAGAGAATCAAATATCTTTTTTGCAAGTTCAACAGCAGCATAGCTTACAGAAACAGCAGATTCGCATATTCCTGTCTCTGTCCTTACTCTTTTTGCTGTCCTGAATGCCCTGTGCATGAGACTGTTAAGTATTACTCCTGTTGTCTTTTGTTCTGCTGCCTCTCTGTATGCAGACTTTACCTGTCCAAGGATTTGTGGTTCTCCAATAACCATTGAATCAAGACTTGATGCAACTCTGAATATGTGTCTTACAGCATCCCTGTCTTTGAATATATATATGAACGAAAGTATCTTGTCTTGAGAAAGATTTGCAAGCTTGCATATGTTAGAAATTATAACTTTTTTTGCTATCTCCTCTTTTTCTGTAACAGCAAGGACTTCTATCCTGTTGCATGTAGAAATATAGATAGCTTCTCTGATAGAGTCGTGCTTTATAAGAGATTTCAGGAGCTGTTCCTTCTCCTTCTTACTGTAAGCAAACCTTTCTCTTAGCTCAACAGGAGCAGTCCTGTGATTCATTCCTATGTCCAGTATCCTAAGATCCATAAGCACCTAAGTTATTCAGATTATGATATCCTTTTATCCAGTAGTTCGTCCCTATGAAGCTGAGTCCAAGCAGAAGAAAACAGAGTATTGACATAATAGCAGCCTTTCTTCCCTTCCATCCTACTGCAAGTCTTTCATGGATAAGGAATGCATAAAGGATCCAGGTTATAAGAGACCAGGTCTCTTTTGGATCCCATTGCCAGTATTTTCCAAATGCATACTGTGCATATATTGATCCTGTAATTATTCCTGCAGTAAGGAATGGAAAACCATAAAGAAGAGAATAGTGATTGATCATGTCAAGACTTCCAAGTGAAGGAAGTCTTTTGTAAAAGAAACTCAGCTTTTTGTGCTTGATATAGTATTCTTGAACAAGATAAAGTGAGGCAGAGATAAATGCTATAAGAAAGAGTGCGTTTCCTATGAAGGAAGTTCCTACATGAAGTATAAGCCATACTGTCTTGAATATAGGTCTTATAGGAACTTTTGAAGATGGAAATACAGAAGAGATAAGGACGAGGAATGCAGAAAGTGGAACAACAAATGTTCCTAATATCCTGAGCCTGAACTTAAGGAAGAATACGAGATAAACAAAAAGAAGGGACCAGGAAAGAAAGGAAAGAGAAGATCTGAAGTCAAGGACAGGAAATGTTCCAAGCCTGATATAGCCAAGGATAAGAAAGAAGGTGTGAAAGAAGAAACCAGAAAGTGTAAAGATGAGAAAAGAATGGAATATCTTTTTTTCCTGATTTATGAGATATACTATAGAACTTGCAGATGCAAGGATGTAAAAAGATATGATCAGGACAAAAAGGAGTTCCATCAGACAACTTCCTTTATTCTTTCAAGTGTTTCAATTACTCCAGGAATGTCTTTTTTTTTGATCTTATAAAGAAGATCAGAATTTATCAAAAAATCATATACCTTCTTTTTTACATCCTCTGAAATATCAAGAGAATTCATCGCATATCTTACAGCATAGATTATATTTAAAAAGCCTTTATATTCTTCTCCATATCTTTCTTCAAGCTCTTTTCTTATAGCTTTTGCAAGTGCTGGACTCTTTCCAGAAGTAGATACACATATAATGAGATCTCCTCTTTTCAGGAAAGAAGGAAGAATGAAATCACAAATTTCTGGCTTATCAGCAGAATTTACGAGTATTCCTCTTCTTTTTGCTTCTTTTGCAACCTGATCATTCAGCTTTTTGTCATCTGTTGCAACAAATACGAGGAATTTATCTTCTAAGTGCTTCAGAGAAAAGTCCTTTCCAAGATAAACAATCTTTCCCTCCTTCTCAAGCTTTCTTAACCCTTCTGTCATTTCTTTACTTACGACATATACATTTGCTCCAAATTCAACAAGAGATCTTATTTTTCTTTCAGCTACTTTTCCTCCTCCAACAAAAAGGACATCTTTTCCTTCTATGTCAATAAGGATAGGATAAAATTTAGACATACTGATCTGCCAGTTCTTTTATAAATCTCTCAAGAGAATCTTCTCCTTCTTTTTCTATCATCTCTTTTACAAATCTCCTTATCTTTGCGTATGTTACAGGATCTTTTTTCAGGTCATCTACAGAACGATAAGTCCCTCCTCTTCTTCCAACCCTATATATAAGCTTATCCAGTGGTGAAAGCTCCTGATATTTCCTTATGACATTTAACATCTTTTGTTTTTCTTCTGGAAGCTTTCCTTCAACTTCTTCAAGAAGATTCATAATGTGATCACTTGTAACTGTGCTTGTTACTTCTAAGTTCTCAATAAAAAGCTTTATCTCCTCAACCACCTTATCATCAGAAAGTGGAACAAACTCTCCATTTTCTACCTTCTTGTAAAGAGGAACCTTTTTAGGAATCCTGAGACTTCTGAGTCTTATAAAATGAGGATTTATCTGATTTAGGACCCTTGCACTCTCTATTGCATGTTCCTTCCACCATCTTTCTCCACCAAGACCAGGCATAACATATTCTGAAAGCTCAAATCCTGCTTCTACAAGCTTTCTTCCTGCTTCTATGTGCTGAGAAGCACTTATCCCTTTTCTCATAAACTTAAGAACAGGATCATATCCACTTTCAAGTCCAAGATGAACCCTATCAAGTCCTGCCTCTCTTATCCTTTTAAGTGTCTCAACAGATCTTCTTACTGCTGTCCTTCCTCTTGCATATGCCGTAACTCTTTTTATTTCAGGAATCTTTTCTCTTAAGAACCTGAGAGCAGCTACAAGTTCTTCAGGATTCATTATAAGTATGTCTGCATCCTGTATAAAACAGGCTCCTGTTCCATAATATAGCCATACAGCTACCATCCTGTAGCTTTCACTATATCTTGATGAACCAAATACATAGCTTATTACTTCATCTGATACCTCTCCACTGTATCCAAGTCTCCATGAAAGCTCTTTTACATCATCTATTATGTCTCTTACTGCCTGAATGTCCTTCTTTATCTCATCCAGGCTTCTAAGAGAAAACTTCTTTCCCTTATAAGCAGGACAGAAAAGACACTGATTCCACGGACAATTTCTCGTAAATCTTAAAAGAAGACTTCTTGCTTCATTAGGAGGTCTTATTGGACCAAGTTCAAACTGAAGTTTTTCAGCTCCCATCTTTATGAACTACTCTTTTTCTTTTTCTTTCTTGGTCTGTATTTCCCATAAGTCCCTCTCCATATCTTCCCTCTTCTTGACTTTCTGTCTCCCTTTCCCAACTTTATTCCTCCTTTTTTTTTAAATCATAATATACAGCTTTTTTTCAAATTGTCCAATCAAAACTTTTTTTCTTACGATAATTAATTAAAAAAAGAGGAGGAAAAGGATGTTTGTTATTACAGGAACTGGAAGAAGCGGGACATCATTTCTTGCCTCAGTCTTAAAAAGATGTGGATGTGAATTTAGAGGAGGATTTTCTGAGAAGATGAGGGCTGGGCTTGAGGATCCATTAGTAGTTTCAATTAATGAAAGCATGTTCAGGTATTTTAAACTGGATATAGCAAAAGACTTTCTAAATCAGGAGCAGATAGAGGAACTGAGCAGGATATTTGCAGATAAGCTTGTAAAGGTTTCAGAGGTTATAAAATTTGTAAAAGATCCGAGATTCTGCAAGACAATTGAAGTATGGCTTAAAGCAGGTGCAAAGATAGATTTTGTAGTCATATGTATGAGGAAAGATTCAGAAGTAGTAGATTCTGCTATCTCAACACAGAAGGAAAAATCATCACTCTTTTGGAAAGATCAGATAAAGAAAAGACTGAGCAATCTTTTTAGGGTGATTTATCAGTATGGACTGGAATTTCAAACAGTATGGTTTCCACAGGATTACATAACAACAATTCTTACAGGAAGGCTTAGTCCTTCTCTTGAAGAGATAGCAAAAAAACTTGAATTAGACCCTTCTTCTCTCTTAGCTGCAATAAAAGAGGAATTTAATCCAGATGGAATTAAGTGTAGTGAAATCAAAGGCAGTTTTGAAAAGTTCCTTCTTTCTCCTGCAAACTTTGTCAAAAAAGAAAGATACTACGAGAATCCAAGAAAAGACTTTATTTCTCTTATACCAGATGATGCAAGACATATATTAGATGTAGGATGTGGAAAAGGAGCATTTGGAAGGGAGATAAAAAAGAAGAATCCACAGTGTGAAGTGATTGGTATAGAAATAGATCCACATGCAGCAAAGATTGCTTCTTTAAACCTGGACAAAGTTATTATTGGTGATGCAGAATATGTAGATCTTAAAAGTGAGGGTTTTAAGGAGAAGTATTTTGACTGTATTATTTACGGAGACATATTAGAACACCTAAAAGATCCATGGACGGTTCTTTATAAGCACAAAAGATTTCTGAAGGATGATGGACTGATAATAGCAAGTATTCCTAATGTGAGAAACCTTCAAGTTGTCTTTTCCCTGATAAACGAAGGTGAATGGGATTATGTAGATGAAGGAATTCTGGATTCAGACCATCTCAGATTTTTTACACTTAAAGGAATAAAAAAGATGTTTTCACTTACAGGCTTTGAAATCATACATGTAGGAGCAAACATAAATGTCTCTCCACTTGAGATAAGCTCTCTGAAAAAATCATTGGGACTTACAGAAAGAGACATGAACGAGTTTTGCACTGTTCAGTTTATTGTTGTTGCTAAGAAGAAGAAAAAGAAAGAGCCTTTGTGTTCAATTATAATGCCTGCTTTTAACAAAAGGAATACCATAAGCTGCATACAGAGGATTTACAATGTAACAGATCCAGATCTTTTTGAGATCATCCTTATAGATAATACCTTTTCAGCATATTTTGATAAGATTTCTGAACAAGTAGAAAACTTTAAGGTTATTCATAACAAACAGAACCTGGATTTTGTAAAAGCATGCAATCAAGGAGCTTCTGTAGCAAAAGGTAAGTATCTTGTATTTTTACAAAATGAGAAAGAGCCTTCAAAAGGATGGCTTGAAGAGATGCTGAATATAGCAGAAAATGAAAAAGAGGTAGGAGCTGTTTTATTTAATGAATACATGCTTACTCCAAAATGGCTTTTTGATGAACTTGGAGGACTTGATGGAGGTTTCTTGGATTACTCCTTTCGTGTAAAAGAAAGAGGATTAAGGGTTTATAAAAATGGATTTGAAATTACACATCTTCTTAAGGATAATAAGGCTTACAAGATTTGTAAAAAAGGAGAACAGGAATATGAAAAAGGGAACATAGAAAGTGCTATTGTCCTTTTTGAAAGTGCCTTGAAGATTGATGAAACATGCTATACTGCTTATAACAATCTTGCTGCTATATACTGGCAGATGGGAGATACTGAAAGAGCTTCTTATTACATAAAGAAAGCTTTTGAGCTTGCACCTGATGATCCTGATGTCCTTTGGAACTTCAGGCAGATAAATGGATCAATAGCTGATTTTTCTTAACTCCTCTTCTACCTTCTTCAGATTTTCCTTTATCCTTTCTATAAAAGGATAGTCAGGGTATTTAATAATAAGTGAATTCAGGATCTTATATGCTGACAAGAGATACTTCCTTTTCTCTTCTATATCAGAGCTTTCTTTTGCAAAGAGAAAAAGCCTTGCTGCCCTGTTTCTCTCCCTGTTTATTATCCCTTCTGTTGCCCTTTCTTTTAACTCTTCAAGCCTTCTGTCTTTTATCTCAGAAGAGCTTATCACATCAAGCGCCTTCTCATATTCCTCCTTTTCTATAAGCTCCTTTACATTCTTTATGAGAAGATCTACATCAGGCTTTTCTTTTTTATAAGAGACCTCTCCCTTCCACTTTCTTAAGCTCTCTTTCAGAATTCCCATATCAGGAATCTCTTCTCTTATAAGCTTCTCAGCCTCAGAAATAGCCCTGTCTGTCATACCTATCTTTGCTAAGGAAATGGAAAATATTATTCTTAAGGAAGGATCAAGGATATGAGGACCATATTTTAGCTTAAGTTCAAGACACTGATTTACTACATCAAGATATCTCCCACTTTTATACAGGCTATATATGTACTTTTTCCTTTTACTTATCCTTTCAACTAATCCTTTTATGTCAGGAGTTTTCATGTAGTCTTCTTCTAAGGAAAAGACAATCTGAAGGAGTCTTTTTATAAGCTCTTCTTTCTTATCCTCCTCAACATAGCCTCCTTTTGAGATTATAAGTTCATATATCTCAAGAATCTCTTTTAGCTTAGCCTTTTTCTGAGGAGAAATTTCTTCTTTTTTCAAGAAATCAGAAATCCTTTCTGCTCTTTTTTTAAGCAATTCTAAGGAAACACTTAGTTTGATCTTTTTTGGTCCTGGAGGGACATAGATCTGTTTTTTTGAAGGAGCACAAGAAAGGATCAGCAGACAAAAAAATAAAAAGATCCTATGCATCTTTTTCTCTAAGAATAGAATTTGCAACAATTGTCTTGTTTACTTCAAGACTGCTTGCAGTAACACCTGCATGTGCTGCAAAACGATAAAGCCTTTCTACTTTAAATCCTTTTGTATATCCGTATGATCCGTGGATCTGAAGAGCCATCCTCGTAATTTCCTGTATGGTAGGAACAACAAATATTTTTACTTCTGCAGATATTGCCTGAAATGGAATCCCTTCATCCATTGCACATGCAGCCCTGTATGTCATAAGTCTGCATGCCTCAAGCTTTGCCTTCATTTCTGCTATCATCCACTGAAATCCCTGCATGTGACTTAAGGTCTTTCCTGCTACCTTCCTCCTTTTCATAAACCTTATACATTCATCAACTGCTGCCTGTCCTATCCCTACCATGTATCCTGCCTGCTGGATCCGTTCTATTGAGATCCAGTGAAGAAGTATTCTGAATCCATCTCCCTTTTTTCCTACTATGTTTTCTTTTGGCACTCTTACATCCTTAAGTATCACATCAACACAGTTCATTCCTTCAAGTCCCATAAATTTCCAAGGTCTCGTGCACTTATAACCAGGGACAAGTTTTTCTATAACAAATGCCGTTATCCTTCCTGTCTCATCTTTTGCAAAAAAAAGCCCATGACCAGGCTTGTTTCCATTCGTAACAAACCTTTTTACTCCTTTTATGACATAAAAATCTCCATCAGGAATTGCTCTTGTCTTTATCATCCTGGGATCAGATCCTGTAGCAGGTTCAGTAAATCCTAAGCAACCTATAGCTGTTCCATCACAGAGAGGAGGTATGTATTTCTCTTTTATGTGCTCTGAGCCCCAGAAATAAAGAGCTTCAGCAACACTGTTATTCATAAAGACAGGCCAGGCACATACATTTGCTACCTTTCCAAGCTCTTCTGCAATAAGGATTGAAGTAAGGTTTGAATATCCTCTTCCTCCGTATTTTTCAGGTATTGTCATTCCAAGAAATCCTGCCTCAGAAAATCTCTTCATAAGATCATCAGGATAATCATCTTCCTTTTCTATAACCTCTGTAAGAGGTTCTATCTCTTTCTTTATAAACTCTTTTGCTCTTTCCAGGATCTTCTTTTCCTTTTCTGGAATCCTAAAATCCATCTTCCTCCTCTCTAAAATATAGATTTTCTTCCTTAATAAGGTCTTCTCTTTTTCCCTGAATAACAAGTGATCCATTCTCAATTACATAACCTCTGTCTATTAAAGGAAGGACAGGAATGGCAAACTGCTCAGCTATAAGAACAGAAGTCCCTTCTTCTTTTATCTTCCTTATAGCATCCAGAAGACTTTCAAACATGCCAGGAGAAAGACCAAAAAGAGGTTCATCAAGGAGGAGAAGTTTTGGACATGGAATAAGTGCCATGGAGATAGAAAGCATCTTCTGTTCTCCACCACTTAAAAGTCCAGCCTTTCTTTTTCTTATCTCCTTGAGATGAGGAAATAGTGAATAAACAAAATCCATTCTTTCTTTAAGTCTTTTTCTGTCCAGAAGATATCCTGAGATAAGAAGATTTTCTTCAACACTGCTTTCAGAAAATACACTCCTGCTTATAATGATCCCTTTCCTTGCTCTTATATAAGGAGGTATCCATGTTATTTCTTCTCCATCAAAGACTATCTTTCCCTTTATAGTAATCCTTTCCTGTGACATCCTTTCTTTCTTCTTTTTTACATCCAGAAGGATTCCTGAGATGGCATTAAGGACTGTTGTCTTTCCAGAGGAATTTGGTCCAAAAAGTGCTACTATTTCTCCTTCTGATACATTTATACTCAGGCTATTTACAGCTATTGCATTTTCAAAAAATACTATGAGATCTTTTACTTCAAGAAGGACCTTTTTTTCCATGTCTTTTTCTCATCCTCTTTCTTGCTTTCTTTGCAAAAAACTCCTTTAAAAGATTAAATCTCTCAACTCCAAGTATCTTCCTTATTTCCAGAATATACTCAAATCTCGTCCTTAAAAGATCCTCTCTTGCTTTCTGAAGAAGTTCAAACTGTCTGTTTATCTGCTCTTCTGTAGCATCTTTTGACTCTATCATACTTATAAGCTTCAGTCTTTCTTTTTTCAAAGCTGCCTTTTTTTCTATAAGTTTCATCCTTGCCTTAAGAGTAACCTCTTTAAGCTTCTTCTTTTCTTCTTTTGTCAGTTGAAGCTCTTTTGATATCTTAGGTCTATCCCACCATCTTTCTTCAGGTATCATAAAAAGCATATGTGACTGAGCTTTTGAAAAAAAGAAAAAAACAAAAAGAATAGCAATTATCTTTCTCATCTTTAAACCTGGTTAGGCAAAGTGTTTACACTTTGCCTGCGGATGTAAATCTCCCCCATCCGCAAGGGAATTTAAATCCCTGCCACAAGTAAAGTGGCAGTAAATGACAGATAGAGCCAAGGATATCCTTCCTTCGGTCATCCCTTCTGTCAACTTCTTTAAATCTTCTCTATCCTTACAGCACAGACCTTAAATTCAGGGATCTTTGCAACTGGATCAAGTGCTCTGTTTGTAAGAGTATTTGCTGCAGCATTTGCCCAATGAAATGGTATAAATACAGTTCCTTTTTCTACCCTGTCTGTTATAAAAGCCTTTACCTTTATCTCTCCTCTCCTTGACTTTACCTTAACAACCTCATTCTCTTTTATACCAAGCTTTTCTGCATCCTCTTTTGAGATCTCTATAAAACATTCAGGGCTCATCTGATCTATAGATGTCCTTCCTGTCATGCTTCTTGTATGATACTGATAAAGGATTCTTCCTGTTGTAAGGAAGAATGGATATTCTTCGTCTGGAAGCTCTGCTGGTGGAATGTATTCTATTGGATGAAAGATTCCTTTTCCTGACTGTGTTGCAAATTTCTCTTTATGAAGAACAGCTGTTCCTGGATGATCCTTTGATGGACATGGCCACTGAATCCCTTCAGCATCTATCCTTTCATATGTAATTCCAGCATATGATGGTGTAACAGAAGCTATTTCCTTCATAATCTCTGAAGGATCACTGTAAGAAAACTGTGAAGAATATCCCATCCTCTTTGCTATCTCACATATAATCTCCCAGTCCTCCTTCGCCTCACCAGGTGGACTTACAGCTCTTCTTACCCTCTGAACCCTCCTTTCTGTATTGGTAAATGTCCCTTCCTTCTCAAGTGGACTTGCTGCAGGAAGAACTACATCAGCAAGTTTTGCCGTCTCTGTGAGAAATATGTCCTGAACTACAAGAAAATCAAGCCTTTCAAGTGCTTCCTTCACATGGTTTATGTCTGGATCTGATACAGCTGGATTCTCTCCTATCACATAAAGTGCCTTAAGCTTCCCTTCATAAGCTGCCTCCATCATCTCTGTAACCGTAAGTCCTACCTTCTCAGGAAGACCTTCAACCCCCCATGCCTCCTCCATCTTCTTCCTTACAGCAGGATCGTCTACCCTCTGATATCCTGAATAAACATTTGGCAGTCCTCCCATATCACATGCACCCTGAACATTATTCTGTCCTC
>Ga0190367_1001112_pt1 | contig 16507 bp, 11 predicted proteins | sample 4872181011_MG_FD_171838 | JGI IMG/M metagenome (GOLD analysis project Ga0190367, IMG submission 171838) | Hydrothermal vent microbial mat bacterial communities from Southern Trench, Guaymas Basin, Mexico - 4872-18-10-11_MG | ecosystem: Environmental > Aquatic > Marine > Hydrothermal vents >...
ACTGACTGCTTTGGGAGCCGCAGCGACCCTCATAGGCAACAGGGTCGGTGCGTATCCAGAGACTGTCAAGCTGATCGAAAGGGTGAGCGAGCTGGCGAGTGCGGCTCCGGAGCCGGAAGTGAAGCTCGTGAAGTCCATATGCTCCCATTGCGCAATAGGCTGTGGATTCCTGGGAAGGGTCGAAGATGGTGTCTTTACCGGCATTGAACCTTGGGAGGCACATCCGATAAATGCGGGCGGGATGTGCTCCAAAGGCGCATCTATTAGAGAAATAGTGGTTTCTGAGAGACGACTTCATTACCCAATGAAGAAAGAAGGTGGCAGGTGGAGGCGCATCTCATGGGATGAAGCACTCGACGAGATCGCATCAAAGATGGCAGAGGTTCGTGCGAAATACGGACCGGACTCAGTAATGTTTATAGGTTCTGCGAAGATGACGAATGAGGAGTGCTACCTATTCAGGAAGTTAGCGGCTTTCTGGGGCACTAATAATGTGGATCATCAGGCTCGAATATGTCATTCCACAACTGTTGCGGGACTGGCGAACACGTGGGGTTTCGGCGCACAGACGAATAATGTTAACGACGTGAGGAACAGCAAATGCCTGCTCATCCTCGGCTCGAATGCTGCTGAGGCACATCCAGTCGCAATGCAGCACTTCCTCGAGGCTAAGGAAAGGGGTGCAGTAATAATAGTTGTGGACCCGAGGTTCACGAAGACGGCATCAAAAGCCGATATATTCGCGAGAATACGCCCGGGGACTGATGTTGCATTCATACTCGGTCTCATTAATGTCATTGTGAACAACAACTGGCATGATAAGGAGTTCATAAAGAACAGGACGATCGGATTTGAGGACTTATGGGAGGTTGCAAAGGAATATACACCGGAGGTTGTGGAGGACATCACTTGGGTGCCTGCCGATACAATCAGGCTCATAGCACGCACGCTATACGAGAATAAGCCATCCACAGTCATCTGGGCAATGGGTCAGACTCAGCACTCCGTCGGCACTAATAACACACGCATGTCGGCAATCCTTAACCTCATACTTGGACATGCCGGGCAGTCAGGTGGCGGATGTCAACCATTGAGGGGGCATGACAACGTCCAGGGTGCAACCGACCTTTGTATACTATCGCATTCGCTGCCGGGTTATTATGGACTCGGTAAGAAAGCATGGGAGCACTGGTGCAAGGTATGGGGCATTTCATACGAAGAAATGAAGAGCAGGTTTGCATCGGAAGAGCTCATGCACAAGCCCGGTTTCACAGTTGCTCGCTGGTATGAAGGTGTTCTTCTCCCAGAAGACGAGATCGACCAGCCGCATAATATAAAGATATGCTTCTTCTGGGGTCATTCGGCAAACTCGATCAGCGAGATGAAGCGAATGAAGGAAGCGATGGAAAAACTTGACCTACTGGTTATTGTTGACCCATATGCAACTCCCGCCTCTGCAATACCTGAGAGGGCGGATGGGATAATATTGCTGCCCGCATCTACGGTATTCGAGAAGGAAGGTTCCGTTACCACGAGTGGAAGGCAGGTCCAGTGGCGAAACAAGATTATTGAGCCGCTATTCGAGTCTAAGCCTGATTTCTGGATAATTCAGCAACTTGCGGCGAAGTTGGAGGAGAAGACCGGACTGGCATTTAAGAAATACTTCACTTATGCACGCCCTGAGGATGTTTGGAAAGAGATAAAGGCGGGAATGCTGAGTATTGGAATGAGGCAGGACCCAGAAAGGTTGAAACGACAGCAGGATTACGATTGGACTTTTGATAGGGATACAACGTGGTCAGAAGTACTTGGAGAATACTGGGGGCTGCCGTGGCCTTGCTGGAACGATACGCACCCCGGAACGCCGATATTGTATGACGATTCGAAACCAGTAAGCAAAGGGGGACACGATTTCAGAGCGAGATGGGGCACCACCGTTCCTGAGGAAGCGGGGAAGCATGTTGGAGAATCGTTGCTTAGAGAGGATAATCCTGTTCCTCAGTATAACTACGCATACGATCCTGCAGAGATCGAGCGTGCGCTGGCAGATGGGCAACCACCGACAGGGAGAGGTAAAGCTCGGATATGGGCTTGGAACCTGCCAGACCCCGTTCCAGTGCACAGGGAGCCGATAGAGAGCCCAAGACCTGACTTAATCGACAAGTATCCGACTTATGATGATGTGCCAAAGCACTATCGTGTGCCGACAAAGTTCAAAAGCAAGCAACAGGCTCGAAAGAACCTTGTCGATGAGTATCCTCTCATTCTTACCACCGGGAGGCAGGTAGAGCACATGGGTGGAGGCGCAGGAACGAGGTCATGTCCTTACCTCGTGGAGCTTCAGCCTGAGATGTATGCGGAGATAAACCCGGCACTCGCTGCAAAGATCGGCGTCAAACACTGGGATTACATCTGGGTGGAGACACCTCGTGGTAGATGCAAGGTCAGAGCGTATGTGACGGAGCGAGTGAACGAAAAAGAAGTGTTCATGCCTTTCCACTGGGCTGGCTGGTTTGAAGGTGTGTCTTATAAGGAGAGATATCCGCCTGGGTGCGCAGAGCTCGCACTCGGCGATTCTTGCAACATCATCACCGTGGATGGCTACGACAGAGTAACACAGATGCAGGAGACAAAAGTGTGCCTGTGCAAGGTATATAAGGCATAGGAGGGAGTAAGAAATGGTGACCTATAAGTTCTTACAGGATGTGGAGAGATGCATAGACTGCGGAGGGTGCTTTGTCGCATGTAAAGACTATAACGGGGTCCCGGAGGGAATATCGAGGATAAGAGTGGTGAAAGTTAACGAAGGGAAGCCAGGGGAGATGTTCGTAGCAATCAGTTGTATGCACTGCACAAACCCGCCATGCATGAGAGTGTGTCCGGTGAAAGCAATATTCAAGACAGCAGAAGGTATAGTTCTGAACGACAAGGACAAATGCATCGGGTGCGGCTATTGCGGTTGGGCGTGCCCGTTTGGAGCTCCGCAGTATCCTCATGAAGTTCCAGAAGGACTCGAAGAATATAGAGGAATAATGGACAAATGCACCTTCTGCACCGTCCCGTTCAAGCAGGAAAAGGATGAGGCTGGGAATCTGATACTGCGTGAGCCAAAACCAAGATGTGTTTCCTTCTGCGCAACCAAGGCACGGCTCGGTGGAGATGTCACGGAGATAACAAAAATATATGCTGCGAGGAGGGCTAGAAGGCTGGCTAGGACGCAAATAGGGGTGTAGGCAGGATATGAGCCACTTACCACACGTTCTCTTCACCGTGTTCACGCAGATATCGGTAGGGGCACTGCTGTCAATGCTCATTGCGGATTTCCTCGCGAAGGACGATAAAGAGTTGAACTTCATCGAGACAGGGGCGTGGGTCAGTCCTGTTGCCCTCGCCATCGGCGGCATTGCCATGCTCTCGCACGAAGCACGTCCGATGTCGGCTGCGACGTCTATAACTAAAAACTTCCCAGCATCGCCGCTAAGCCTCGAAGCCGGCATAATGACCGGATTTGGAATCCTGATGGCAGTATACTTCCTTCTGTGGATACTACATCCAGATTACGGCACCCCGGGGATCAGGAGAATTCCGGGATTAAATGCATTAGCGAAGTGGCTCACTCCTATCAGGAAGCCTGTTGGGATCATAGGTGTAGTAGTGGGGTTTATATTCGTTCAAGCAAGCGCAGCTGTATATATGATACCGGGCTTGCCCAGCACGAGTTTGATCACAACGCCCATCTTCTTCTACGTTACCACCCTGCTCGCAGGCGTGACGGCAGTAGCGGCGGTTCTCTCAGTGAAATACATGATAAAAAAGGAGAGCGAAGAACTACTGACACGATTGCTCTGGGTCGGCTGGGGTATCTCGCTGACAATGATAATAGTCTTAATCTTCGCTATCCCCGCGAACATATCATTGTTGAAAGCCCCGGCAGAGACGGTGGCAGCGAGTATGGCACGGACGAAGACGCTGGAAGAGATTATAGCAGGTGAATGGACTTCTCTCTTCTGGGCACGATTGATAGTAGGCGTTATACTTCCGATCATATGCCTGGCAGCGCTTCCATTTGCATTGAGGAAGAAGGAAATAGCAAAAGCATCTGGTATCACAGTTCTTCTCTTCGTTCTTCTGCTGATAGGGGAGATCTCGGGGAGAATGGTGCTACTTGCATCGAGCGTGCCACTCGGAGAGGTTGCACCCTACGTGCTATCTCACATGCCTGTGTGAGCCTCCAAGGGCTTCCAGCGTCAGTTACAAAACGTGGGAAGGCGGGAGGGGAGGTTGGAGCAGTTAGTTTTTACTAAGATAATGCAAGTTCGGAGCGAGACTGCGGGCATGTCCTGCGGGGCTGCGTGCCAAGCCCGACGGGAGCGCTATATGCACACCCCAACCTCCGGTGGAAGCCCTTGCGTAAACGAGGGAGGAGGTCACGAATGTCAGCAATATTTATATATGGGAAAGATGAAGCTACAAGCGAGAGAGGGCAGAGAGGGGCTTCCGATACAAATGTTAACGAATCGGAAGCCAAACGGAGCTCATGATAACCTAAGAGGTGAAGGGAATGATAGGCACAACGGAGATGATTGTTATAGGGATCGTGTTAGTTGTTTTGTTATTCGGTTCGACGAAGGTGCCGCAGCTCGCCCGATCTCTTGGACAGGCAGTGGGGGAGTTCAAAAAGGCGAGGCGTGAGGCGGAACTGAGTTACAAGAAACTTGAAGAATCCATTATAGGCAGTGAGGAAGAGATACCGAAAGCGAATGCGAAAGCGGCAGCGAAGGCAAAGGAAGTAAACATAAAAGAAGTGGCTGCGTATATGGGCATAGATACCGAGGGTAAGACCGAGGATGAATTAAAGGAGGAGATTCGGGCAAGGCTGGAAGCTTCGTCCAAATCTGAGAAGGGCAGGGTATAAAAAGAGATGAACGCCGTGCGTGAAACAGCCGGGTGAGAAAAGCAAATGACGGTTGCATAAAACTGTCCGAGGAGGAAACTAAGAACATTTCCAAAAACGGTGCCGAGTGCGGGGAGAGCTGGTTATGCTTGAACCTTTCGCCCAAAATGCTTTGTGCGACTTCTTTATCGCACGAGGGGCACACACTCCATCCCGTCCGCCATGATCAGGACTGCTGCGATGTCGGCTATTCGCTCCGCTCAGCGCCGGCTCACCGGCAATCGCATCCGCCTCTCTCCACCCTTGATAGATAATGTTATTAGAGTATAAAATGTGGTAAGGAACCATATGTCCCGAATGCGGTTTGAGGTATATCTGGATTGAATGCCGTGATAGTCCATGCCTTAACGATCAGAGACCGTTTTTGCTTCCGATTTGATGACATTTGCATCGGAAGCCTTCCTTCTTAATCACTCCACTGACTTCATGGATTCGGAGGAAACGGAAGCTCCCCACATCTTGGGTTTCTACGCAGCAAGTTCAAGCAAGCGGTCACATCTCTGTCGTTTTCATATCCGCAGCCACATCTCAACATCCTGTGCCCGTTCGATGCTTTTCCATCTTTCCACCACACAGGGCACAGACTCGACGCTGCGAGCATTAACATAGATGACAGGCAACCCCTCAATCTTCGTCTTATAATAAAAGGTATTGCGTGCAGGCGCCTGTTCATCTTCCTTCCGTAATGTATGCGATCTCTCATGCTTTTCAAGTCTTCTAAAATGGTGCCCCATCCTTTCGCTTTCGCAACACTCACGACCCACGATGCTCCTCGCAATCTTACCACACCTATCTTTAACTTTCTGTTGCTGCTAAATCCCCTTGCGAAAGCGAGGGATACAGGGGAGGTGGGAGGAGGTAGGTGGTAAGTTTTTTCCAGCGAACATATTATTGCCGCAAGGCTAGGGCTGGGACGCCGAAGTCACGCCCGTGCGACCGATGACGGAATGAGGCTGACACCGAAAGGTGGATGAAGCGGAAGCTCCTTGCAAAGCAAGGAGTAGTTCACTTCTACTCCGCTCCCCCTTTGAGTATCTCATCAATATTCTTGAAGTCATAGGTTTTTATTTTGATAATCTCTGTATTCTCCTCCTTCCTAAAGATATGAGGATTTGAACTCACAGCAGTGATGTTTCCCTCGTTTATGTCTATTGCTATCCAATCATCAACTCTGAAAGATCAACACCGAACGAACTAAAACCTTCTTTTCGTTTATTGTGATTTCACCCACTCTAAGTGCTCCTCTCTTCCACTCCTCTATGAATCTCTTTTGATAATCTCCATACTTTAAGTGAAAAATTTTCTCGGCTTAACTGACTTATTTTATCTCCCTCATATTTCACATGGGTCTAAATGCATGAATAGTTTTCTCGCAACAGGCTTTTCTCCTTTCACTTCCCCTTCTCTTCGATCTCCTCCAGCTCTTCAGCATCGAAACTACGACCCTGCACGCAGAGTGACAGAAATGCTGGAATAATCCCACCCACGCTTCCACTCATCATATATGAGCTCCTGAGTCTTGCGTATCCTGTGACATTAGCCGCCAAACTCTATGGCGAAACCGCTAGTCGCTAAGAGGGCTCGTCCTGCGGGCGGGATGATTAGGGGGTTGGAGGCAGTTAATTTTCCGAAGTTGATGCGAGTCGGAACGAGCTGCGGGTATATCCTGCGGGGGCTGCGTGCCAAGCCGAGGGAGCGTTCGTCTGCACGCCTCCTAACCTTCCGCCGGTGGACGCCCCTCAGGAGGAGGTCACCATCTTCCTGACTAGAGCGTCTGCTAGCTTCAGACGCTTCACCCGAACGCCACCGACAAAGTTATTTCCATCAGTAAACAGTCAAAACTCAGAGCTGTCGGCGAACTCTCACTCTTGCTCCCGCTCTCTTCCCGCCTCTGCTTGCAGTCCCATACCGCTCGTACAGCTCCAGATATTCCGTGACCTGGTCGCCTCACCGAGCGACGGTGGGGTTCGGTTGGGATTTGGAAGGCTTCAAGGGCTGGGTCATGCAGCCCATGACGCATCAGACGCCACCCCCACGCTCACAGGCGGACGCGGGCGGACTCCGCCGGTGTTGTCGGTGGAATGGTTATTTGGTTTGCCCATCAAGGAATGCGAGGCGCCTCAGTTCACCTCCATTCCAACAATTCCTCGATCACTGCGTCTTCCAACAGAAGAAATCCTTTTGTGAGCTTCGCAATACCCTTGTAGAAATCCGATAGCTCGCATTTGTATAGCGCATCACAGAAATCAGGCACCCATCTCAACAAGTGCTCATTCAGAAATTCCTTCTGCATGTTCAGGCATTCCACGAGCCTTTCTGAAGAGATTGCCGATAATTCCTCCTCACATAGATAATGCATAAACTTGAGCTCAAATGCGATATGGTCTTCTGGCTCTGCGTAACCCTGCGCTTTAACGATGCCCGCTTTCCTGTAATACCTCTTCACCTTTAACAGCGATTTCCCCATCAGTTTACCATCCACCCACCATGACTCATACGGCTGCACCGGAATATGAGGCCCGATGAACAGGCGTGTGTATTCGTCTACGAGCTCTTCATGCAAATCATCCACGGCTTTGCCTTTGTTCTTCTCCATAAATTCTTTTAATCTACGAAAACCCCCGGACAGCTCTTCATCTAATGGTATTAAGTCAGGAAAAGAGATTTTTTCGTTCAACAGATCTTCAGCAAGCTCTCTCGGAGGCTCCTCCGAATACATTCGATACAAAAATGCGTAGAAGTTTCTCCTCATTTCCAAGATTTCTTTTTCCGCCATCATGTTCGGCTTAAATTAATCAACAGACCCCCTCATCTTCTTATACATCCATTCAACTGCTTTTGAGGCTCTGCATTCTTCACAATATCTGAGTAATTCCAATTGCTCCTCCACGTCAAGTTCCCACTCTTCACCTCTTTCTCCTGTTTCACATCCTCTCTCCTTTAACAGCTCTGATATTCGCTCAAACGCAGACCTGCTCATAAACAATTTTCCACACCCAGCACATGCGATGAGCTCAGCTTCAATAAGAGTTTTTCCTTCTTTTTCAACGAGCCTCGAGAAATCAAGCTTTCTTTCCAAGGTGATCGCCCCTTCCGGGCACGCTCGCTCACATAATCCGCAGGCAATACATTTTCCGTACACAAAATTGATTTTATTCCCTTCCTTACTTAAGGCATTTGTCGGGCACATGTTCGTGCATGCGTTGCACATCGTGCATTTAGAATCAATAGCGACATCCGCGAATGGAAACCGCGTATCCTCCTCTATTAAACCCGGATGCACTTTTGTTTTCTCATGAAGGTTTCGGATCAATTCTAGTAGAATATCCCTTTTGGGTTTGGTAAAGTCAATCTTTTTCGCCGCCCGCTTCATTCGGATAGGGGAGGGACTTAGCTCCTTGAGAAGATCCGCAACCTCCTTTGCAAAATCTTCTGCATCGCATCGGCTCATCAAAAACACCCTCTCTCCTAAATCGAAGGCTGATAAAGCCATATTTGCGAACTTCACCGCAGTTTCGATCCGTTCAAGATGACATTTTTCGCAGCCCAGCAGAATAACACCATCAGCCCCGAGCTCAAATGCGCTGAGTATGTGCGCTTCTGATACCATATCAATACAAGGTACGAAGAGGGGTAACAAAGCCGGATATTTTATCCTTTTCCTGCCAACGGCGTTTAGCGTTTCAAAATGTTCTGAACAAGCAAACAAAAGAACTTTAGGATCTAAATCACATGATAATAGTTTTTCTATTTGAGAATAAATCAAATGATTGGGATATTGTCGTAATTGAGGGACAGATAATGGGCATAGAGCACAGCAGAGTCCGCATCCCTGACATCTAATCTCGTTAAATACTATCTTTGTACCCTCTCTCGTTATCGCCTCGTAAGGACATGGTAAACAAAACTCACACCCGACTAATTCGCTCCTCCCACTCGCACACCTCTTCAAATCCAACTCCAAATACTTCCTCTTCTTTATTTCCCCTAAATTTGATATGAGTTCGAGCACTTTGCTCAATGTATCTTTGTAATCCGCTGCTGTATAAATCCCGAATTGAGTTGACCATTTCCATTCCTCGTCCTTGGTTATCACCAGAATTTGCCCTACTCGAATAACTTCTCGATTGTGGAACTCAATGGCACCTGTTGGACATACATCAATACAATCACCGCATTCATCGCATCCCTCTTCAATTGTGTACACCGCACCAGCTCGTATCGCATTTTTCGGGCACGCATCAGCGCAAAGACCGCAGGATATGCACTTCTCTTCATCTATATTTCTTTCTATTTCGACCTCAAATTCGCCAATATTCCCCCTTATGCCTTTAACTTCGCCAATATGTATCGTAATGTCATCACACCACTCTCGAATGCCTTTTGTCACCAGATGGACATTAGCCAGTTTTGAAAGACTTTTTGCAACTTCTATCGCTCCTCTATCCTCTTCCCCTATCACCAACACATCGTATCCAACATCCATCGCGATTTCTTCAGGCTCTGGAAGTGCGCTCTCTATCGCCACGAGAGCGGCTTTTATCATGCTTTTTGCCTTTTCTGTTGCTTCCTTTCTTCCATGCACCCAACCACAGTGTTCGCGGAGATTCAAGAAGGAGCAGCCAATGCCGGGGGTCACCCTTTCAAAGATGCGTTTTTTTTCTGTGCAGGCAGCTATCAATATGCCATCGAGCTCCAATCTTCTGATGTCGTCTATGATATAATCCAATCCGCCTTGACATAACTGGTCATGGATTTCGACGACTTCAACTCCTTTTTCCTTTCTCAGACTCCTTTTGATATTTTTAAAATCTATGTTTATTGTGCCGTTGCAAGTGCAAAGAAAGATGCCCAGTCGCATAAATGTTTCTCCTCTCATGCCCCCTCCCCCCTTCGAGCTGGGTCACGGCAGCTCCTGACCGCAGGATGTATCCACAGCTTCGTCACATGTATAAAACGCAAGTATATAAATATTCCCACCCACCTCCCTGCCTTAGGGAGGGGATTAGCAGCAACGTCGCCCCAAAACAGCCGAATAAGCGCCTTTTGACCTGTTGCGGGACTCCAGTTTGAGATAGACGTTTTATCACCCCGTTGCTTGCAAGACCCCATAATGGCAGGGGAGGGGGCGGGAAAGGTTTAAATTTTGCCAGATAGGTATTTTGCAGCCCATCCTTAGAGAGGAGTGCGGGGCTGTCCGAAGGGTCATACGCAGAGCTTAACTCCGGGCGACGCTGTGAAGCGGAGCTCCCACGTGGAAGCCTAAGCGGGGGCGGAGGTCACCAGCGCTATCGCACCCAACCTTAACTACCTCTCTCCACGCTCTTTTGAAATAATGCTTGCAACTATTATGCCTATCTCATAGCAAATAATCAAGGGGAAAGCGACCATGAGCTGACTCACGACATCAGGAGGTGTGAAAATCGCGGCGAGAACGAATATTACCACAATCACATACCGCCTATATTCCTTCAGAGTCGCTATCCGAACAATGCCGAGTTGAACCGCAAAGACAATGAAGAGAGGAACTTCAAAGGCTATCCCAGATACGAGCGTTAGTGTGATGACAAACGATATAAATTCATATATGGAGTAGGTGGCGACAACCCCCGCTGATGCTGACATGTAGTGGAGATAACTTAAAACAAGGGGCAACATGAGGAAATATGAATAGCATGCCCCTGAAATAAACAATATAACGGCGGAAGTCAGCAATATGATGAGCCGGGATTTTTTCATTGGATTCTGTATCCCCAATCTCACCTTCAATGCCTTATACACATAATAGCATACAAGAGGGAGAGCAAGTATTATCCCTATGACTATTGCTATCTTTAACTTCAGCATAATCACTTCCACTGGTGAGATATAGATGAGCGTTGCACCTTCTGGAAGAAGATCTTGTTTTATCTTGAGCAACACAGGGTCTAAAAATTGAAATGAAACCACGAAACCAGCAAATATAACGGCGATGATTTGTATGAGCTTCTTCTTGAGTTCTTCTGTTATGTAACCCAGTTCTTCAATTATATCCGTCATCTTTATTTACTCCTGCTCTTATTAGAGGGGTGAAAAAAGTGTCGGCGTTGAGGGGAAAAGATGAGAGATGAAAGGGACCTGAGCGTAGAGGGTCCGATAGGAGATGCGGAGCTTCCCATAACGGAGCACATTCTGGAACTACGAAGAAGGCTCATTGTTGTTTTAATCCCTTTAGGTATTGTTACTCTGGCTGTATTCCCTTTTTCAAATATCTTATTACGCCTCATATTTATCAGGCTATTCTCCGAAGATATGCCCATATTCGTATACAGTCCGATGGAATGGATGAGTGTGAGACTTTTATTCTCCTTCTTATTCGCTCTTTCCGTAACGATACCATTGTTAATATACGAGACTTTTGCGTTCATGCGACCTGGTTTATATCCCTCGGAGCGAAAATTTTTCCTGATGGTTACTATTCCTTCGCTCTGCTTCTATGGTCTCGGTGCGGTCTTCGCCTATTTTTTTGTCCTCCCACTGATCTTCCATTACCTCATCGCTTACTCAGGAGATATTGCACAGGTTGCGCTTTCCGCGAAGAGGATCTTCTCACTCATCCTTTATACTGCTGTGGGATTCGGGTTGATCTTTCAAATACCCTTCGTAATGGCTTTAGCGGTAAAGATGAAAATCGTCACATATTCATGGCTCAGGGATAAGAGATGGATAATATATGGACTAATAATAGGAATCGCTTTCTTTGTCATCGCCGACCCCACGGGTATTTCGATGATTATGGCAGTGGTATCGATAGCACTCTTCGAGCTCGGATTACTCATAACACGCTATCTCGGTCGTAAGGCTATGTAGTAGAACGATCAGATGAAGGGCAATTCCGGCGAAGTTGCATAACTCAGACCCGTCCTAATAAGACCACACTAACCCTTTGGCTTACCAATGATTTCACCACACTTCGGACAAGCCAAACCTTTTATTTTACTAAGCCACTGCAAGCACCTCTTATTCAGAAAGCTTGAGACTACCATCTGGATTAATGCACCTGAAAACAGGCTTTAATTTAAAGTTATTCTAGCATTCTATGGCTCTTCTCCACCTGCCGAACATTCTCCCTCTTCTGAAGTTAACTGTAGAGCAGAAGAATATCTTAGCACTCTCTTTGAATGAAATGAGTACAGATTCGACCAAACTCCTTTTTCCAGAGCTCTCATGTCTGAATTTGACGCCTAAGCGTTGTAAAGCATCCCTGTACCATGGTCCTCTGTCAAGAATGATTTCTTCCTCACACATCTTTAGACTTTTAAGAAGGAATGAGCTATTAAAGCATTCCTTGCGAGGATAACCCTCAGATAGATGATCTTGTTCCTCTCAACGCCCGAGGCTTCGAATAGATAGCATTTCTTCCGTTGTATTTCAAAACTGTTTCATCAGCTCTTGCTTGCTATTACAAGCTTTTTGTTTTCTACCACTATGCTCAAGGGCGTCCCTAAACTTCTCTATCCAGTAGTGAACAGTCGGTTTTCCAACGTTAAGGAGTAGTGCTATCCTTTAAAGCTTGAAGAAAGCAAGTACATCGCTAGCTGTAAGCTTGATCTCTAAAGATATCTTATTCCTTTCAAAGATGTCAAATTCCTTCAGTAACTCAATCAGGTTGTTTTCCGCTATTCTGCTATTACCATAGAAAGATGACAGATTGATGCTCAATTAATTTAATATTTTATGCTTATTCGGACAAGTCTACATCAAGTCATTCATCGAAAACGACCGATCTCTTAAACGCACCGCCGCGGGACTGGCTTTCGTGAAATGATTGTTCCTGCGTTCATTGCTCATAGTGTTTTTAGTTTTCGGTGCTATAGCGTTTTTATATACGGGATACGCTATTCTGATGCTGCACAACTCTTTATCAACCTACTTTTTAGAACGTTCACTGACGTACAGAGCAGTGAAAAGCAGCATGCCGTGCGGTTTAGTTTATAATCCCTCCGCTAGGACTTAATGGTAAAAAACAAGCTGTGAGCATCACGAAAGAGTCAAGAACTTTAGGGCTGTGTATTTTCGCACACGCCGCCGGTGTAATTGAGCTCTCGGCGCAGCTCGCCAAGCGTCGCCACCCGCTCTGCGAACGCGTCGTGTCTGTGGATACTTTCCTCGTTCACCTGCTTTATGCTGACGACGGTGTTGTCGGGCAGCTCTTTGAACTCCTCGACGATACGTCTTGCCATCTCCCGGACGCAGTCCTCGACGAACATCGGGCGACGGTGCGCATGCTCCACGAGATATGCCTCATCAGGACGCTTTAAAAGCTCGTAAACTCTCGAACTCATGGAATCCTCAATTATTTTTATTATTCTGTCGAGCGAAACGCGGACATTATCTTCGACCTCTATTGAGATGACACCCCGCCCCCGCTGGTTATGTGTCGCAAGCGGAATCTCCTTAAGCAGCTCCTTTATTTTCTCCTCCCCGATGCCAAGCTTGTTCAGTTCGACTCTGACCTTCTCCCGCATCATTTCTTGAGCGCACGGGCACGTCGTCATGCCTACGACTTCTGCGCCTATTAACTTGCGTACTCTTATGCTGCCATCGTCGTAGCGGACGGCACGAGCCTCCGCAAATACGTTTGCAAGCTCCTGACATTGAATTTTGGTGACCGGCGTCCGTCGCTTCAAAATGTACTCGGAGCGCATCGCAACCTCGGCGGTCGTCGCATAAGCATGCCGGTGTAGCAATCGCTTTGCAACCTCACTGCAAAGCTCTTCTATCTCGTAGATCGGAGTGCTCACCGCCTCTTCTAAAACCTCATATACTGCCTCGAAGTTCCGAGAAAGGTTCGCGCCCTTAATGCTCGATGGCAGGTCCACACTGATTTTAAAATCTGAAATAAGAACTATGGGGCGCTTTCCTCGCCTTGCTACCTCCACAAGCTTCTTAACGTTCGTGACGCCAACCCTTGTGAGGTTGATGCCGACCTCAGGCTTGCTCGCCTGTACATCTGGCAGTTTCATTCTCTCCCCCCTTCATCCTAGCTCTCACAGCTCTTCTTAGTTTGTATTCCTTTATTCTACCCCCTAAGTTGACGAGCCGTGTCGAGCCGGGCTTTATCCAATCAACGTCGCCGTTGACGGGCGTGAATACTTCGACGATACCCTTGTCGTAATCGAGTCTTTCGAGGATGCCCAGCCCCACGCACTCGTCCTGCCTGAACAGCCCGAGTATCGTGCCCCTCCTCGACAGCCAACCCAGTATTGAGAGACTGAACGTCCTAGTTTTACCATTGCTGAAATATTTGTTATACGATTCCTCCCTAAAAAGCGCTCTTCGCATTTTGCTCTTAGCTTTTGCCTCTGGGGGTGCCGTTAGTCTTATGATTCTAGGTTTCGCCCGACACCCCCCGAACATCGCCGCACACTGCTCATCTCCCCTCTCGCTTTCATCGTCGTTTTCAAGCTCTTTCAATATGGGCTCAAGCTCGGCATCTCGTTGTATTGCCACGATGATGTCGGGCATCACACTTTTTATCTCCGCAAGCTTGAACCTCCTTGCGGCGTCGCCTTGAACCCAGCCCGTAGAGTCTACAATGACGAGTTGTGCGAGTTTCTTCGCACGCTCCACGGCGGCAGCGATATTCATAAGACATTCTCTTTCGCAGCGTTGTGGTGACGTGCTGCCGATGAAGAAAATAGCAGCGAGTTTTGCGTCAGAGAGCTGCCTCACCGGACGCTCCAGAACGCCAACGCCGATGCTGCATGGTGGACCGATATCGCTCTGTCCTATGTCAGCATCCACGACAGCTACGCCGTAACCTCGTGCGGAGAAGTAGTTTGCGAGAGTTTTGGCGAGGAAGGTCTTGCCTACATCGACATTACCGAGCAGAAACACAACCGTACTGCCCTTGTTGAGCGACTCTTCTATTTCTTTCAGCAGCCGCTGCCTCTCTTCATCCGCCTGCGTCCGTATCATGCTCAGCATCCTTATGTCTTTGAAAACTAACTACCTATTCCAAAAACTTTAAAAACGTCTTCGGTTAAAAGTTACGGCGGAGAGTGAGAATATGGACGTGAACACGATAGTAACCGAGGCGAAGAACATAATAATTTCGCCGAGGAGCACTTTAGAGGAGATTAAGAGCAAGGAGCGGAGTACGCAAGATGTGCTGACCTACCTGGCGGTTATTGCTATACCGCTGCTCATAGGCGTTATCATCGGCTATGGTGTCGTCGGTGTCAAAGGTCGGCTGGGGGATGTTCGCTACACATATCACACTCCCCATGGGCGCAGCGGTCGGCATCGGCATTCTGCAATATGCACTCTCGATAATCGGCGTGATAATATTCGCATACATCTTGAACGCTCTCGCTCCAAGCTTCTCATCAGAGCAGAACTTAATGCAGGCAATGAAGCTTGCGGCGTACGCTGCAACACCGGGGCTTCTCGCAGGTATCCTCTACGCCCTCCCGACGCTTTCGATTCTAGTGTTCCTGATAAGCCTCTACGGACTTTACATCTTATATCTTGGGTTGCCAGTGTTGATGAACACACCAGAAGACAAGCAGATAATATATCTGATAGTGGCAATCGTCGTCTACATAATCATCATGGTCGTCATCGGAGCTGTGGTGAGTGCGGTGATGAGGCACACGATCACTCCGACGATATCCATATGATTTCGCGCCGTCTGCTTCGCACCCGTTGGTTTGTCACTTTCACCCCTTCGAACTGCAAAATTAGAGGAGAGATCGTTTTAGATGTCATGCCATCAGGCTTGTTGTGGCACGTCGTTTGCGTATTTTAATGTCATTTTTGAGGACGTTTACCTAGCCATGAGGTTGCAACCCACTTACTTCCTTTCCATCCCATTAGTTCCGAACTCTGAAAGCAAGCGTTGCGTGTTATTAAGGAGCGAGCGGATTTCATTTTCGATGAGAAGAAGGCGCTGCCTTGTGTATTTCGAGACCGCAAACTCCTTTGCGATGCGGAGCGACATGTCTAGGTATTTTGCGACCGACGCCGCATGAACCGTTGGCACAAGCTTGTTCCCGCAATTGCGGCAGCGTCCGTTCAGTGGAGGTCTCCGATATTTGGCGTTACATCTCGTGCAGCGGAACGCTTGTGTGCCGAACGCCCGCAAGTTGCCCTTGAGGTCAGGGATAAAATGATGAATTAGGATGCGTTCGGCGACATCGCTTTCGTCTACTGCTCGTATCATTTTTGCGAGCTGCAACTGCGCCTCCATCTTCTCGCCCATACTTCCTAAGCTCCTATAAAGCGAGATCGTCGGCGCATTTTGAATGTCGGAGATGTCGTGCGTGAACGAGAAGCCGTAAGTGCCGCTCGCCCTGGCGTCGTGTTCGAGTTTGGCTGCTGCGATCTCGACGCTCACGTCCTTCGGGCTTTTGAGCTGCAGTGTCGCCTCGTAGAACTCCAAGGGATACTTGCTGCAAATCGAAACGTTGTGAGCCTCCTTGTCTATTTCCTTGGGGTTGACCCAAGTTGTGAGGAGGAGCGGCGCGTCCATCTTCCCACCTCGCTTCTCCGGAAGGAAGTGAGTGGAGA
>Ga0190367_1001113_pt1 | contig 16503 bp, 21 predicted proteins | sample 4872181011_MG_FD_171838 | JGI IMG/M metagenome (GOLD analysis project Ga0190367, IMG submission 171838) | Hydrothermal vent microbial mat bacterial communities from Southern Trench, Guaymas Basin, Mexico - 4872-18-10-11_MG | ecosystem: Environmental > Aquatic > Marine > Hydrothermal vents >...
TAAAAAAGTTCCTATAATTTATAATGTGGCCGGGGTAGGGTAGGGGCATCCTGCGGGGCTGTGGCCCCCGTGACCCGGGTTCAAATCCCGGTCCCGGCCCTTTTGGTTTTTCTATTCCTTTCTGCCGTAAATTACTAAAAGGAATGTAATATACAGCTTTTTTACAATCAGAGGACAGGTTACTAAGCAGACCTTCACTTCCTAGCAATCCTTTCTATCCTTTTTAGGAGATCCTCCAACACTTTCTCCTATTTATCATAGGGTTCGGGACAAGAGCTTTTACTTTTTTGTTATTTAGAACAATCTCCTTTCTGATTAGGAATTCCATACCCATATTAGATTAGTTTTGTCATAATAATTATTTGCATTTGAGAGTAATATGGTGCTAACCTTGAGCTAAAAATTTTTGTCGAGAAATTATATACCTTTCCCGATTCTCGTAGGTTTATTTAAACCAACCATGTGATGGGTCCTTTACTCCCCTTTACTCTGCTGATTGTATTGGTTCGCAACATTTTTTCCACCTTTTTAATGGATTATAGAATTTGGTGCCATGAACAACATCTATCATTTGATCTTGAAAGAGTCTTAGAAAAAACCGAAAAGGAAAATACTGAAATGCAAAGGCACTTTTGAAGAATATCTTTCTCGCTTTTTTAGCGCACTTTAATTGTGGAAGCAAATATTTTCTGAGCAATTTTCCATAAATACATTCCAGATTCTGGTTTTCCTTTAGATGAAAATAAATGCTCCAAGCTGCTATCTCTCCACTTCTATGAGCGTAGAATATTCCCTCTCCTAACAAAGGATCCACAAATCCAGCAGCATCTCCTACAAGAAGAGTGTTTCCATAAATTGGTTTCTCTATAAAGTTTCCGGAAGGGACTAAATGTCCTTTAATTTTATTTGAATCCTTAAGACCAAACTTATTTAGAAACTCTCTGAATTTTTTAACAAAGTTTTCTCTTTTATTTTTCATTAATCCACCAAGTCCAACAATAATTTTATTCCTATTTGGGAATATCCATCCATAACCAATATCAACAACTCCTAAGTATATGTGAGGTTCTCTTATATCTAAATCATTTACAAAAACTTCCATAGCGATAGCCAGATTGTTTATCCATTTTTTATGATCAAAAATTGGTAAATTTTTTCTTATAATACTATTTACACCGTCTGCACCAATTATAAACTTTGCTTTATATCTTTTTTGGGAGGAAGTTACGATCTCATTTGAGGAAGGTTTAAAATTTACAACGCATTCTCCTTCGACTATCTTTGCTCCTTGCTGTTTTGCTTTTTCTACGAAAAATAAATCATATTTATCTCTATCCACGAAGTAGAATGGTTTCTCGCTTTTTCCTTTTAATATAAGGTTGTCTTTGTAGTATAACCTAAAGGCTTTTGAAGAAAAATTTATTAATTTGCTGAAATCCTTATTAGATAGAGAAAATATCCTTTTCACAAGTTTATACGTTTTGAAAGTTAATAAACCACCGCATAGCTTTTGACGTGGAAATTTTGATTTATCTATTAGTAGAACCCTAAAACCTAGTTTACTAAGCAGGTATCCAACAGTTGAACCAGCAGGCCCAGCGCCTATAATAGCAACATCATATTTACTCATAATTATATTTTTTGATGTCCTATAACATTTTGCTATGCTTAATCTACTCATATGCATAGTGGAGTTGCAAAGAGATTGGATGAAATGAGGTAGGCTTTTATTGCTATACTCAATGAAATTTTACTTATATTCCTTTCCGAAAGCCTCTTACTAATCATCTGTTTGAGAGATGACTAAATCCTCTCTATCTGCAATTCTTTAAATTTTTCACACAGGAGGGAAAGGATGGCAAAGTTTGTCTAAAGCAAAGTATGCTCTATCTTTTTTATCATTAAAACTTTATAAGCCGTTTCAAACTCTTATTAAGGGTTTAGTTATTGAAAAAATATATAAACCCTTTCATAATATAAAGACTATACTGCCCGCAATACTATGACGGCGTTGCCTTGACAAAGGGCAAAGCCCTTAGGATGAAGGGTACTCTCCTATTGCGGGTATATTAAATGAGGATCAAAGTCTGATGGAGGCCTGAGGAGTTAAGCCTAGCAGCGATTCCGGTTGATCCTGCCGGAGGCCACTGCTATCGGGGTCCGACTAAGCCATGCGAGTTAGGGATGCAAAAGCATCCCGGCAGACGGCTCAGTAACACGTAACCAACCTACCCTCGGGAGGGAGATAACCCCGGGAAACTGGGGCTAATATCTCATAGGCCATAGATACTGGAAGGTTCTATGGCCGAAAGGGAGTTGCAGGATGTTGCAACTCCGCCCGAGGATGGGGTTGCGGCGGATTAGGTAGTTGGTGGGGTAGCGGCCCACCAAGCCGAAGATCCGTACGGGCCGTGAGAGCGGTAGCCCGGAGTTCGGCTCTGAGACAAGAGCCGAGGCCCTACGGGGTGCAGCAGGCGCGAAACCTCCGCAATGCGGGTAACCGTGACGGGGGGACCCCGAGTGCTTCCTGCTTCGGCAGGAAGCTTTTCCGAGGTGTAAATAGCCTTGGGAATAAGGGGTGGGTAAGGCCGGTGGCAGCCGCCGCGGTAATACCGGCACCCCGAGTGGTGGCCACTTTTATTGGGCCTAAAGCGTCCGTAGCCGGCCTAGTAAGTCTCCCCTTAAATCCCACGGCTTAACCGTGGGACTGGGGGAGATACTGCTAGGCTTGGGACCGGGAGAGGCGGGGAGTACTCCCGGGGTAGCGGTGAAATGTGTTAATCCCGGGAGGACTACCAGTGGCGAAGGCGCCCCGCTGGAACGGGTCCGACGGTGAGGGACGAAGGCCAGGGGAGCGAACCGGATTAGATACCCGGGTAGTCCTGGCTGTAAACAATGCGGGCTGGGTGTTGGGTGGGCTTAGTGCCTACCCAGTGCCGTAGGGAAGCCGTTAAGCCCGCCGCCTGGGAAGTACGGCCGCAAGGCTGAAACTTAAAGGAATTGACGGGGGAGCACACAAGGGGTGGAGCCTGCGGTTCAATTGGATTCAACGCCGGAAATCTTACCGGGGGCGACAGCAGGATGAAGGCCAAGCTGAAGACTTTGCCGGACGAGCTGAGAGGAGGTGCATGGCCGTCGTCAGCTCGTGCCGTAAGGTGTCCTGTTAAGTCAGGCAACGAGCGAGACCCGCACCCGCTGTTGCCAGCGGGTCCCATATGGGACGCCGGGCACTCAGCGGGTACCGCCGGCGCTAAGCCGGAGGAAGGAGCGGGCGACGGTAGGTCCGTATGCCCCGAATCCCCCGGGCTACACGCGGGCTACAATGGGCGGGACAATGGGATGCGACCCCGAAAGGGGGAGCTAATCCCCTAAACCCGCTCGTAGTTGGGATCGAGGGCTGTAACTCGCCCTCGTGAACGCGGAATCCCTAGTAATCGCGGGTCACTATCCCGCGGTGAATACGTCCCTGCTCCTTGTACACACCGCCCGTCAAGTCACCCGAGTCGGGTTTGGGTGAGGCGGTGTCATCTTGGCATCGTCGAACCCAGATCCGGCAAGGGGGGCTAAGTCGTAACAAGGTAGCCGTAGGGGAACCTACGGCTGGATCACCTCCTTTTCTTTTTCGCTGCTAGGCGCTCAATCTCAGGCCTTACTCGGGCCCGTAGCTCAGTTGGGAGAGCGCCGCCCTGGCGTGGCGGAGGCCCGGGGTTCAAATCCCCGCGGGTCCATTCCATTTTACCTATTGATGCAGCTTGCATGCTTAAGACATGCAAGTAAAGAGCTGATAGTGTAGATGAAGCCGATCATTGGCTGGACTAGATGCACCCAGGTCTAGGAGGAAGCCGTCCGGTGGATGGCTTGGCTCGGGAGCTGAGGAAGGCCGTGGCAAGCTGCGATAAGCCCGGGCGAGCTGCAAGCAAGCTTGGAACCCGGGATTGCCGAATGGGACATCCCGCAGTTTCATCTGCACTCTGGATTTCAAAATCCAGAGGGGGAACCCGCCGAATTGAAACATCTTAGTAGGCGGAGGAAAAGAAAGCAATAGCTATGCCGTTAGTAGGGGCGACCGAACGCGGCAGAGAGCAAACTGAACCCTTGGGGAAACCCTATGGGGATGTAGGGTTTTGCCTATGCTTCTAAAATCCTCCTCGGGGAAGCCGAAGTCCGCTGGAATGCGGCGCCATAGAGGGTGATAGCCCCGTAGGCGTAACCCGAGAGGATTTTGGCATAGGCAGAGTAACGCGGGTTGGGTATCCCGCGTGAAGATGGGGGACATCAACCCCCAACTCTAAATACTCCCCGAGACCGATAGCGTACTATGTACCGTGAGGGAAAGCTGAAAAGAACCCCGAAAGGGGTGTGAAAAGAGCCTGAAACCGGACGGTTATAGTCTGATGCGGCTCTTAAGAGATGAGGACTTCCTAAGGAAACCTTCGCAAGAGGGGAGTACTAGGAGTCTGATCGGAGTCGCATCGTGCGTTTTGAATAATGCGGCGGGGAGTTCGTAGCAGTGGCGAGGTTAAGGGGAAGTATTTTCCTAGCCGTAGGGAAACCGATAAGCTCGCAGCCCTTTTTGGGCGAGGAGCAGGGTATGAAAGTGCCTGGAGTCACTGCTACGAAACCCGAAGCCGACCGATCTAGCCCAGGGTAGGGTGAAGCCAGGCGAAAGCCTGGTGGAGGCCCGTAAGAGGTGCTGGTCCTAACCGTTCTCGTGACCCTGGGCTAGGGGTGAAAAGCCAATCGAGGTCGGCGATAGCTGGTTCTCTCCGAAACGTCCCGCAGGACGGCTCGGCTGGAGGTAGGTGACGGGGTAGAGTTACTGATTGGGGAGGTAAGGGGCCATTGGCCTCGCCCTCCTTTCAAACTCAGAACCCGTCACCACCGTAGATAGCCGATGGCGGGGCGACGGGTAAACTGCCGCTCCGAGAGGGGAACAACCCAGACCGCGGTTAAGGCCCCTAAGTGTCGGTTAAGTATGAAAGGCGAAAGGATGTCCTCGGCCCTAGACAGCGGGGAGGTAGGCTTAGAAGCAGCCATCCTCTAAGGAGTGCGTAACAGCTCACCCGCCGAGGTCGAGGGCTCCGAAAATGGACGGGGTTAAACCGACCGCCGAGACCGCGGGGCTCTGCAAGGAGTCTGGTAGGAGAGCATTCCGATGGGGTAGAAGCTGGGCCATGAGGTCCAGTGGACCCGTCGGAAAAGAGAATCCCGCCAGTAGTAGCAGAGTAGTGGGGTGAGAATCCCCACCGCCTGAAGGATAAGGGTTCCTCATCAATGTTCGTCAGATGAGGGTTAGTCGGTCCTAACTCCGTCCGTAACTCGGTGTGGAGGAAAGGGAAAGGGGTTAATATTCCCCTACCGAGAGGGTACGTGCGGCAACGCTAAGCTCAACTCCCGACGCCTCAGGGTAAGCCAACCGTGGTCGTCGCCACGGCCAACCGTATAAGTTTGGAGAGTGCCGTAATGGCGAGAACCAAACGAAAGCGGGATGGGGCTGCGTTTGCAGCTTTGGCTGATCCCTGGGGCCCGTGAAAAGGGAGTTGGGAAGGATCCCTCTCGACCGTACCGAGAACTGACACTGGTATCCTGGGTGAGAAGCCTCAGGCGTTTGGGGAGAACCTGGCCGAGGGAACTCGGCAAATCGGCCCCGTAACTTCGGGAGAAGGGGTGCCTGCGGTTTTCTGCTTAGCAGGGAACCGCAGGTCGCAGTGACTAGGGGGGCCGGACTGTTTAATAAAAACGCAGGCAGCTGCAAAGCCGTAAGGCTGAGTACAGCTGCCGAGGTCTTCCCACTGCCGGTACCTGAAGCCCAGGTTCAGCTGGGTGAAGGGCCGGTGAAGGGAGGGGGTAACTCTGACCCTCTTAAGGTAGCGAAATTCCTTGCCAGCTAATTGCTGGCCTGCATGAAGATCAAACTAGGTCTCCCACTGTCCCCGGCCAGGACCCCGTGAACATGCTATCCTGGTGTAAAGGCCAGGGACCCCCGGTGGGACGATAAGACCCCGTGGAGCTTTACCGCAGCCTGCCGTTGGGATATGGCTGCGGATGTGTAGCGTAGGCGGGAGCAATGAAATAGGGCCGCCAGGTTCTATGGATGCGTCCATGAAACACCGCCCTTCCGCGGCTGTGTCCCTTACCCCAAATGGGGGACAGCGGTTGGTGGGCGGTTTGGCTGGGGCGGTACCCGGCTAAAAAGGAATCAGCCGGGCCCAAAGGTCGGCTCAGGCGGATCAGAACTCCGCCGTAGAGTGTAAGGGCAAAAGCCGGCCTGACTGGATCCTGACAAGCAAAGGATCCAGAGGCGAAAGCCGGGCCTAACGAACCCGGGTGCACCCTTTGGTGGGGTCCCCGGATAACAGAAAAGCTACCCCGGGGATAACTGGCTCGTCGCGGGCGAGAGTCCCTATCGACCCCGCGGATTGGTACTTCGATGTCGGCTCTCCCTATCCTGGCCGCGTAGTGGCGGCCAAGGGTAGAGGTGTTCACTCGTTAAAAGGGATCGTGAGCTTGGTTTAGAACGTCGCGAGACAGTTTGGAATTTATCTACCGGGGGTGCGGACCGCCTGAGGGGAAGGTCCCCTTAGTACGAGAGGAACAGGGGACCGCGGCCTCTGGTGTATCGGCTGTCCGACAGGGCAGGCCGAGTAGCTACGCCGCTGGAGATAACCGCTGAAAGCATCTAAGCGGGAAGCTCCTCCCAAAAATAGGCGGTTGCTGCGCAAGCAGCCCGGGTACCCGTAGAAGACGGGTTTGATGGGGTGGTGGTGTAAGTGGTAAGGCTTTTGCCGAGCCACTCAGCCTACCACTCCCAATAACCCGGCCCTAGACCTGGGTGCTAGTAATCCAGCCAGTGATCGGCTGAGAGGGGAGGTGGTAACTATCCCTTAAGGGAGGAAGGCCCTCCACCGCCAGGCGACCTAATCCGTAAGGATAGGGCTGAGAAGCCCTGAGCTAGTTACAGAAATATGCGGTCTGCATAAGTATGGTGATGATGCCGCTGGTTGAAGACTTATGCAAAAACCGTGAGACAAGCTAGCTCTAGGTGGTGAAAGCCAACACTTACCTATGAGTTGCCTGGCGAGGTAGGAGTATGGTGCTTAGTCGAATGTTGCCGAAAATACAGAAGAGGGCCTAACTCCCCACTCTAAGATGAAAAAATGGTCAAGGTAAAAAAAGAACGAACAACCTTACCTCCAGGAGTAGCTACTCTGATAAGGTATGAGGAGAAAGATATTGGAATTAAAATTAAGCCTCAGCAAGTTATTGTATTGACTGCTGTTATAATTCTGGTAGAAATTTTCCTAAGACTATTGATAAAGGTTTAATCATGAAAGTATACCTAGGACCTGCGGGGGTTCCAATAGGGTGTAAGGAAAAGAGTACAGTTGAAGGAATAAAATTTGTTGCGAATATAGGTCTAAATTTCATGGAGATACAGTTTGTTAGAGGGGTTAGGATGAAGAAAACCCAAGCTATGGAAGTGAGGAAAACTGCTAAAGATGTTGATGTGAAATTGTCTGCTCATGCTCCTTACTTCGTAAACCTATCTTCGGAGAAAAAGGATGTTATCGAAAAAAGTAAGCAGAGAATCGTGCAAACCTTGGAAATAGCAAAAATTTTAGATGCCTGGCCGATTGTTGTGCATGCAGGTTATTATTATAAAAATAATAAAGCGAAATCCTTTGAGATGGTAAAAAAAGCTTTGCTCGAAATTTTAGAAACACATTCCTATAGACCGAAAGATATAGGCATTGAGACAATGGGTAAACAGAGCCAGTTTGGCACTCTTGATGAAGTTCTTAGACTTCATGAGGAGGTAGGAATAACACCGGTAATCGATTTCGCTCATATACATGCAAGATGTGGTGGTTGCCTGAGAAATAAGGATGATTTTTCAAACATCTTTAAGAGATTACTAGATTTGGGTATCAAGAGAATACATACCCATTTTACCTGCGTTGAATACAAAAATAAAAACGAAAAGAAACATCTAACTTTGGATGCTAAAGATCCGGATTTCTTGCTTTTAGCGGAGGCATTAGTTAACTTTAGGGAGAATATAGATTTTATTACCATAGTCTCCGAAAGCCCCATACTTGAGAAGGATGCTCTTAAAATGAAGAAAATTTTGGATGATGAGTTTCACCGCTGCTGAAAAATGATGAATAAACGCTACTGATTACTTCAACCTTCTTCTTTCTGTTACTTTCTTGTTTTGCCAGCTGTAGCTTCTAATCCTTTTGCTCCTACCAAATCCGCATGCTGCACAATATCTTTTACTTACATGGTATGAGTGTTTACCGCAGCGCCTACAAACTATATGTGTTTTACTTTTCCTTTTTCCGAAGGAAGGTGTTCCCTTGCTCATAGTTCTGGTGATACGAACAATATATTATCTCCTCTGACAACTAGCAAGCCCAGTTTCTTTTCGCTTTCATTATTTTTAAGTTCCTCCGCGCTTTCAAGTACAAGATTCATGTGTGTGTCAAATGATTTAAGTATTCCCCTAAATTCCCCACCACCTTTCAATCTGATCAGTACTTGCTTGCCAATAGAATTTTTTAACACATCAAAAGGTTTTTCTACCATTCTCAAACCCCGTTTTTAATATACCATTGTTCTTTAGTATATTTAAACATATCAGTTTCAAGTTATTAATAAGTTTCCTACCTATATTTTAATAGATGATTGAGAAAAGGAAAGTGATTTTAGCGATAAGTGGTGGCCTTATAGGTGATGATTTGAGGGTTGAAGATATAAGAGAGATTGCTAAGGCTCTAATTTCTCTTTTAAAGAAGGATTTTGTAGTCATAGCTACAGTTGGAGGTGGCGGGAGGGCAAGAAATTATATAAAAATTGCTAAGGAGTTAGGAGCTAGCGAAATAATGTGCGATATGATTGGTATAGATGTTACTCGTATAAATGCAAGATTATTAATTGCAGCTTTAGGATCCTATGCACATCCAGAGCCTATAGATTCTTATGGAGATGCTATAAATATTGCAGATCGTGGTAAGATAGTTGTTATGTGTGGGAATCACCCTGGTCACACAACAGATGCTGTTGCGGCTACTATGGCTGAATATTGCAATGCGGATTTGCTTATAGTTTTAACACCTGTTGGGGGGATTTATGATAAGGATCCAGAGAAATTTAAGGATGCTAAAAAATTGGATAGGATATCCTTCAAGGACTTAGCTAAATTTGCTATAGAGAAAGATGCGAGATGCGCAGGAGAGCGCTTTGTTATTGACTCTTTAGCAGCAAAAATTATCCAAAGGAGTAAAATTAAAACAATTTTTATAGGTCCAAAGGATCTAAAAAAGCTTAGCTTGATCGTGAAAGGTAAGGAAAAAGTTGGTACTGTGGTTAGATGATCTGGGAATTGATACAATCTTTAGCCGTAACTTTACTTCCTTTTGCTATTCTAACTCTCATTGCTATATGCTGTTTTTCCTTAGTTAGAATCACTAGGGGAGAGGGCGATGTGCTAGATATTTCACTTGCAGCATGTTCAATGATTCTCTTAACGATGTTATTTATTCTTATTGTTGTGATTGCTAGGGATCCCATTGAAGCTATAAAGGAGCTTGCTAAAAATCCTGTAAGAATTATTGCGTTATACTCCAACATTTTCACAATTTTCATCTTCTGGGTTTTTATGAGAGTTGGTGAGCTAACAAAAAAAGAAACTAAAATTGGCATTTCATAACCCTTTCTAGTAACTCTAGATCAAAACGAGTATTTGAACATCCATTTTTCGTAAGAGGAACCCCTTGCCAAGGTATTCCCTTGCTTTTTAAATACCTTGAACCTAACTTTATCTCCACATTGCAAGCAACTCCTACAATTGCTGAGTATCCTTTTTCCAAAATTTTCGGAATGCAGCTCCCTCCTGGAAGAATATAAACATCATATCCGTATTTCTTAGCCAACTTACATGCTCTATTTATAAGACAATCTTTGGAACACGATTGGCAAATATACGCTAAACCATCAAATTTAGCCTTGCAACGATTATCCATATACTTTCTTGCACAATGTGGAAGAAGCAGAGCTCTCTTTCCTTTAGCATTGATAAAGCGATCTCTTTGATTTATATTCTCAAAAAATATGTCCAAAGTGTCTTCAACCACTGTTATTAAATTTGAAATTGGCAAACCCGAGATACTGTCAAGATTAAGTCTTCTTACAATATTTTTAGCAATTCTACTGGTCTTTTTGTGAACCCCACTTTTAGCAAGATTTTTTGTTATCTCAGCTATCAAGCCCCTCCATACCTTACCTAGGTCGAATGTAAAGTTGTATGGCATATTTTAAGCTTCTTCCTTTAAGACTTTAACACCAAATTCCTCCTGAACGAATTTTATAGCCTCACTTCTCGTTATTAAATGGGATTTCCCTATCTTCGCTCTAGCTCTCCTTCTTCTTTTAACTCTGTAACCAGGCCTTTCTAAGGTTACGCAGATATCCATACCAAGTATTCCAATTTCAGGATCATACTTGGTTCCTGGTAGATCAAGATATTCTTTAATACCGAATGAAAAATTACCAAATTCATCAAAATTATCCTCTTTTAAACCATCTATTGCCTTAAAAGCCTTCTTCAAAAACTTTATAGCTTTATCCTCCCTTAATGTAACCTTAACACCTATAGGTTCGCCTCGCTTTATACCAAAGGCAGGTATAGTTTTCGTAGCTATTGTTTTAACGGGTTTTTGACCCGTTAGTCTCTCCAGTAAAATCTCAGCTTTTCTAAGCTTCTCACCGGATTCTCCAGCCCCTATATTTACAGTAACTTTCTCAACTCTAATTCTTCTCATTATATTTTCTTTCTTGCTCATAGACTTATTGTAGGCTTCTCTTTTCCTATAACAAAAACATAGTCCTTTATCGTTTCAACTTTTGTTGAATTGCATCTTAAAGTAACTCTACTCTTTCTACTTTCTTTGAATTCTTCTATGTGACCGACATATCCAGCTTTTCTACCGTCTGTTATTAATGAAGTTGCCCCTTTCTCAAATTTGAGCAAATCCCTTATGCTATAATTAGGTAGGCTTAAAATAACAGTATCACAGGTTTTGTAATTAACTTGGGATTCCTGATCAACCAAGCAATTTTTTCCATCGTGTAAATTAAGCTGGATTTTTCCATTTTTAACTGCAGTTTTATTTACAATTCTACACAACTTAAAACTAGCTTCTTTCTCGTTAATCTGCTTAAACATAAAAGCTCCACCTCTCTTTATTAAAATCCTGTAGTATTCCTCTATATCATCAATAGCTATGACATCCATTAAACCTACAGGAAATTTAGGATCCTTTCTTATCCTACCATCAACCTTGATCTTCCCGCTTTTAATTATGTATTTAGCTTCCCTTGCATTGTCCGCATATTTTAAAACATCTCTTACAATTACAAGCAAAGGTAGGCACCTATCTATAGGATGTGGGCCAGGGTTTGGTCTAATTACCCACTTATATTTCTTTCTTGGTATTCTAAAGTATCTTGAAGCAGCAAGCCTCTTAAGGTGCATTTTTACGCTCCAATATTACCACTCTTTCTTTATCCTCTAAATTTAATTTTACAACTTGAACATTGCTTGGGTGTAAGGGATAAAAAACTTTTTGTCCATTTGCTTTAGTAACTGTTACGTCCTTAACATAAATCCTTAATTTCTTTAAATCTACCCTTTCTACTGCCCCTTCAACACCTTTAAAATCTCCACGCATAACTTTTACAACATCTCCTTTCCTAACTGGCAAGCTTCTCCTGCCATATTTTTCTCTTAGCTCCTTACTTAGATTTGCAGCAACAAGCTTCCGCCTAACATGTAGAGGTGCTTCATACAACCTTTTCCTTTGCTTTCTTGGTTTCTTACTTTTAACTCTCATTTACACAACAATGCTTGCTATACTTGCTAGTGAAGGAAATCTTTCAACAGCTTCCTTAGCTACAGGCCCCTTAATTTCGGAACCTTTTGGAGAATCTTCCTGAGTAAGTATAACGGCTGCATTATCCTCAAACTTTACACGCATTCCATTAAATCTTCTATATTCCTTCCTCTGCCTAATTATAACAGCTCTGACAACTTGCTTTTTCATTTCTGGTATACCTTTTTTAACACTTGCAACAATAACATCTCCAACTCCTGCAGCGGGTAATCTTCTTCTAACTCCCTTATAACCAATAACTGCAATAATTTCGAGTTCCTTAGCTCCAGAATTATCTGCACATATAAGTTTTGCACCTACAGGCAAAGCTCTGGTTACTTTAGCTTTTTTAGCTTTCATTTCTCCCCAACCCTTTTGAGTATTTCTATTACAACAAAATGCTTTGTTTTGCTTAAGGGCCTACATTCAGCAATTTTTACAATATCACCCTCCTTAGCGTTTATGCAAGGTGGGTTATGAGCAGGAATTTTGCTTCTTCTTTTCTCATACCTTTCATACTTTGGGATATAATGCAAATATTTTCTCTCAACTATAACACTTTTCTGCATTTTAGCTGAGACTACTTTTCCAACTAATGTTATACCTCTAGTCTTAACATTTCCATGGAATGGACACTTTTTGTCGTTACACTTTACTTCAACCATTTTAATACTTCAATTATATTCTGGAAATTGGTATTAAAACTTTACGCAAATCTGTTTTGGATTTGAACCTTTGCTTTTACAAAGTTAAAATATGGAAAGACTTATAAAGTGCATATGCACAAAATTAAATAATAAAAAATGGTGGAGGTGATAAAAATGCCGTTTGGCTTTAGAGGAATGGGTAGAGGTAGAGGGTTTAGATTTTGGTACTACGCTACAGGAATGCCAGGATGGCTCAGAGCAATGTATGGTTTACCCGCATTTGGATCAGGGTGCTGGTGGCTTCTAAGCAACCCCTACTTCCAAAACATTATCAGAAATCCTCAATTTCCTTTGCAAGCGCCATCACCTTTTCAGGTAACTAGAAATCAGCAAAATATAACTCAGAACGTAGAAGTACTTAAGCAGCAAAAGGCTGTTCTTGAGAACGAACTTAAAAATTTAAAGGAAGAAATTAAAAAAATCGAAGAGAAATTAAGGAAAATGGGGGGTGAAAAATGAAGATTTTGATATCTACACAAGGAAACAATGGATTGGAGGATACGGTCTCCTTCGTTTTTGCCAGAGCACCCTACTTTACAATAGTTGAAGTTGAAAGTGGTAATATAAAGAATGTAGAAGTTATTGAAAACCAGTTTGCTTCTGGATTTAGCGGTGTAGGTGTTCAGGCTTCACAATTTGCTATAGATAAAGGCGTTGATGTAGTAATGACTGGCAACGTTGGACCGAATGCCATGATGGTTCTTCAGCAAGCTGGTATAAAAGTTCTAACAGGTTACGGTGGAGTGAGGGTTAAAGAAGCTTTGAAAAGATTCTTGGGGGGAAGTGGAAGTGTTAAAGGTGCAGAGGATATACAAGCAAAAAGTCAAGGTACATTTACCACACTACAAGCACCAGCTTTTGGTTTTGAATTGCAAGAAATTACTAAGGAAGATTTGGAATTTCAAAGAAAAATGCTTGAATTGCAGGCTAAGATGATAGAAGAGCAGATAAAATATATTAAAAGAAAAATAAAGGAGTTTGAGGAAAAGCAGTGAGGCTATCAAAGGAACCTACGGGATTGGAGCTTGGGATATGAGGATTATAGCAAGTACTGGTGTTAAGGGAGGGGTTGGTAAGTCAACGTTTGCGGCTATTCTGGCAGTTAAACTTAGTAATCGAAGTAAAGTGGTTCTTTGCGATTTGGATGTAGAGTGCCCAAATTTACATTTACTTTTCAAAAAAGAGCTTAAGGATCCAAAACCAATCTATTGGGGTTTCCCAAAAATTAATGAAGATCTCTGCAAGAGGTGCTATGCTTGTGTTTCTGTATGCAGGGAACATGCTATTTTCTATGCAAAAAATAAAATTCCAACAATTCTAAGAGATTTATGTTCGGGTTGTATGGCTTGCAAGATCGCATGCAAAAATAATGCCATATATGAAGACAAAACAGTAGTTGGAGAAGTTTTTGTGCAAGAAATAAATGAAAATTTATGGCTGATCACAGGGAGGAGCAAGGAGGGGCTGAGGGAGACAAGTATTGTTGTTAAGGAGGTTAAAAAATTTGCAGTAGATTTTGCGAAAAGAATTAATGCAAACTATCTCGTAATAGATACTGCGCCTGGCACTCATTGTGTAGTTACGCAAGCGTTGATCAATTGTGATGAAGCTTACTTAGTTACGGAACCAACCCCCTTAGGAACCCATGATTTAAGCTTAGCAATAGAACTTGCCCGAAAACTTGGGTTAAATGTTAAGGTAGTTCTAAATAAGGCTAATATTGGGAAAAAGAGCTTAATAGATGAAATATTAAGAAAATATGGGCTGAAGGTGCATATGGAAATAAATTACTCTCAAGAAATATTTGATGCTTATAGGGAAGGCAGAATAGAGGAAATAGTAGATAAGCTATGAAGCTGAAATACGTTTATGGTCCAGTCTATTCATGGAGATTGGGAATTTCTATTGGTGTAGATTTGGTCACGCATAGAAAGGTTTGTTCATTCGATTGTATTTATTGCCAACTTGGGAAAACGGATGTTAAAACGTTGGAGAGAGGCGTTTTTGTACCTACAGATGAAGTTTTAATGGAGGTGGATTATGCGCTAAGCAGGGTGGATAGAGTCGATTACTTAACGTTTTCTGGAAAAGGGGAGCCATTGCTTGCGAAAAATATTAGAGAAGTAGTCCAGATATTGAAAAAGGAGTACGATGTACCCCTAGCCTTATTGACAAATTCCTCACTAATATCAGAGGCATCTTCCGAAATATTGGAAATTGATAATATAGTTGCAAAGCTGGATGCATGCACACAAGATGTTTTTGAGGTTGTGAATAACCCAGTGGGAGGCTTGCTTGTAAGAGATATTATTCATGATTTGAGGAATTTCAGACAGGAGTATAACGGTAAGCTATCCGTTCAGGTAATGCTTGTAAATCATAATTTTAAGCAGGCGGAAAAACTGGCAGAGGTAATAAGGGGTATAGAACCAGACGAGGTTCATCTTAATACACCATTACGACCTTGTAAAACTAATCCGCTTAGCAAACAGGCTATGAGAGAAGTCAAGGAAATCTTTAGAGACCTAAATGTTAAGATGGTGTATGATCATCTTAAAAAAGAGAAAATAACACCTTTGGATAAGTTGGAAACTAGAAAAAGGAGACCAGAGTAAACCATCACCCATCTAAGATGAGTGGCTTTATACCTTCATCACGGCTGGAACTCTGGCAAGAGCTGGTTTACGCAGCCCATAGTCCTAAGGACATTGCCTTAGAGCTATCTAGCCTTACTAGCTTTATTGCCTTGAACTTCAAGGCTCTTACTTTAAGCAAGCGGATATTTAAATATTATCCGATTCCTCCATTCAACACAGACGGGTGACCTCCTTGCGGTGGTGGTTATGAAGATTGTAGTTGCATCTGGAAAGGGCGGGGTAGGAAAAAGTATGGTAGCAAGTAGCTTAGCTATTTTGTTTGCTAAGGAGTATAAGACCGTAGCATGTGATTGCGATGTGGACGCACCAAATATGGCGCTGTGGCTAGGAGTTTGCAAGGATGATGTAGCGTACTCCAAAGGAATAGCTATTTCTGAAAAAGCAAAAATCAACGAGAAATGCAATAAATGCGGATTATGCAGAAATGCTTGTAAATTTGACGCTATTGAACTTAAAGATGGTAAGTATGCCGTAAACGAGCTTCTTTGTGAAGGATGCGGTGCATGTATGCTGGTATGTAAGAGTAACGCTATAGAATTGTATAGAAAAGTAAATGCCGAAATTTTAGTTGCTAGTACAAAATATAATTTTCCTTTGATCTATGCCCAGCTACACCCTGGCGAGACTGGTTCTGGTAAGGTTGTAGAGGAGCTAAGGAAAACTGCCGATAACTTTGACTATGAGGTGCAGATTCTTGATGCCTCTGCTGGAATAGGTTGTAGTGTTATTGCTTCACTAAAAAACTGTGATCTTGCAATCCTTGCTGCGGAGCCAACACCTTCAGCAGCTTCAGATTTAAAGCGCGTTATACGCGTAGTGGATCATTTTAATGTACCTTTTTATGTTATTCTTAACAAAGTTCTTAGCTCGGACTCCTATTTAAATCTCTTCAAATTCGTTGAAGATAAGATTATAGCGAAGATACCCTACGATTTACGGGTTATAGAATGTTTAATAAACAAAACACCTCCAATACTTAAAACGACCCGAGTTACCCAAGTACTCGAACAGACTTACAATAAAATAAAAGAGTTATCCTTACTTTGACTTCTTTTTAACAACCCACTTAACTTTTCTGGGATTTCTGCCAAGCTTTATCATATTCTTCTCACATTTGCTTGAACAGAAATAGTAGATAGTACCATCTCTCTTAACATACATTTTGCCAGTACCTGGCTCAATTTTGCTTTTGCAAAATGAGCACTT
>Ga0190367_1001114_pt1 | contig 16498 bp, 14 predicted proteins | sample 4872181011_MG_FD_171838 | JGI IMG/M metagenome (GOLD analysis project Ga0190367, IMG submission 171838) | Hydrothermal vent microbial mat bacterial communities from Southern Trench, Guaymas Basin, Mexico - 4872-18-10-11_MG | ecosystem: Environmental > Aquatic > Marine > Hydrothermal vents >...
GTTCTCTCGGCTCTATTGTAATCTTAATCTTACCGTTTACAACTTTAAACAGAGTTGTTTTAATGTAAACAGTCCTTTTGGTTATTTCCGGTTTTGATTTAGCTTTACCCCTATTATACAGCTGAATTCATCCTTTTACCAATCCTATAATGGAGTTTATAGCAGAATCTACATAATGCTTTGCGAATTTCCAATTTCTAAGCAACTTATTCCTCAATTCTTTTCTTTTGCTCCTGTTGAACTTCAAATGAGCTTTTCCACTCCTTGAAAACTTTATGTGCTTGAACACTTCATCTAGCACCACTCTTTTCAGCTTAAAGTATTCTTCTATGAGATCTTTCGGTGCAGTTAATAGAACGCTGTAAGCTTTTATCGCTTCCACAGCGGTTATTAAACGCAAAAGCTTATAAACTTTTCTGCGTAATAGAGCTTATGGGCGCAATGGTTTAACGTTACGATAAGAGAAGAAGTTGGAAAGCTGTTCAGGATGAAAGTTGTTGAAGTTAAGGGGAACTAGATAGGTGCATTGAGTGAAGCTGTTGAGGAAGCTTTAATCCTCTGGCTCGAAAAGCATGACATCAAAATTGACTAATATCCATCAATGTCTACGAAAATTGTTACTGTTCTGCAAAGCAAAGGCTTGAATAAACTGTAAGTAATCAAATTCCTTAAGAATAATTATTTTTAAATATTTAAATTAAGTATAATAAATAAAATTTAATAATAAAATACTTCTATGCAAAAAAGTCTTAAACACTGCTTTGTGATAATCTATATTACTATGAAAATTGTGAAGATTAAGTTGCTATCACTATTCATGGCAATAGTTATAGCAATACAACCAGCAGTAGCACAAGAGTTACCAAATCCAGAAATAACACCAGACTCATGGATGTATGGCATTAAAAGGTTCTTTGAGACTTTGGATTTAATGCTAACTTTTGATGAAGTTGAAAAGGCTAAAAAGTACCTTAAACACGCTGAACTAAGATTAGCTGAAGCAAAGAAAATGGCTGAAGAGGGGAAATTAGAATACATTGATGATTTAATGAGAGAATATGAGAGTAACCTAAATAAGTCAATTAAAATCATAGAAAAAGCTCAAAAAGCCGGAAAAAATGTTTCAAAGGTTGCTGAGTTGGTTGCGATTGCTACAACGATTCATTTAGATGTTTTAGACTTTGTGTACGACATAGTTCCTGATCAAGCTAGAGCTGCAATTAAAATGGCAAAGAACGTATCGCTAAGAGGGAATGAGCAAGCTTTGAACGTGTTAGAAAAGATAATGCCAGAAAAAGCATGCAAATTACATATTAAACTTGCAGAAAAGCTTCTTTTGAAGGCTAGAAAGAATGCTAAGAGAGGAGAGGATGTAGAAAGTCTATTAAAAGAAAGTCAGGAAAGAATAAATAGATCTAAAGAAATTTCAAGAAATTACAATTTGACATCTATGGCCAAATTGATAGATGATGTTACACATGAACATATCGATGTGTTGCATGAGGTGCATAAAACCGTTCCAAAAGTAGCTCAGCCTGCTATTGAGAAAGCTATAAACGTGTCAATTATGAAGAGGTCTAAATCATTAACAGAAATTACGGAAATTGGTTCAACAAAAATCCCAACCAAGGTACCTGTGAACAAGACTAAAGGAATTCCAACCGAAATTCCAGTTAAAATAACTAAGCGTAAATGATTAAAACAAGACAAGATTTATATTTTTATCTTTATCACGCTAATGTTATAGATCTATAGGTATTTCAAGCAACATCTTCAAATGCGTATGTTAAACCGAAAACGCAGAAAGTTAAAACTGTATTTAAAGGAAAAAGCTAGACGATTTATATTACTAGATAGATAGAACCAAGGCTAACACAACTCATATGATTTAATTGTTTTCTGATACATCAATTTTATCAAACTATATTATCAGACTACTAGATGAGAATGAGAACAAGCTTAAGGCTCTTTATTTATGGTTTAATACAACTGAGGGTTTCCTACAGCATTGGCAAGAGTGAGAAACAGATGAAGTTTCTATAAATCTGAAAATGTACCATTGGAAAACAATCCCAGCGAGTTGAAGAATTAACAAACATTTATGATGAGTTTGGAGGGATTATTCCAAAGATTAAATTTACATGAGTAATTCATTATATTCTCCTATCCTATACTCTAACACCTAAAAGCTTCTAGGTAATCTTTTGAAGTAAGCTTCTGAGCTCATCATAAAAAACTTGCTTAGCTTTTATTGTTGCATTATATATTAGGTACTTTCTAATTTGCTGTTCAGTGTGGAAAGGTTAATACTTCAGTGTCTCTATTGCTTTTTTTAACTTTTTATATGTCTCCTCCAAGGCCTCTGGAATTACTTTAACATCAGCTAAAACTGGCATGAAATTAGTATCACCATTCCACCTTGGTACAACATGCATGTGAACATGATCTTCGATTCCTGCTCCAGCTACTCTGCCTATGTTAACACCTACATTGAAGCCATGAGGCTTTAGCGTACTTTTAATTGCAGCTATAGCTACTTTTAGGCAGTGAAATAAATCCTTTTCTTCCTCTTCTGTCAATTTTTCTATCTCTGCCACATGTCTATAAGGAGCTACCATTAGATGACCAGGATTGTATGGATATTTGTTCATTATTATGAAGCACTTTTGACTTCTGTACAGTATCAGATTTTTTTCATCATCATTTTGCGCTGGAAAATCACAGAATATACATCCTTTATATTTTGGTGCTAGTATGTATCTTATTCTCCAAGGAGCAAAAATGTAGTCCATATTTTTTACCTCGTACCTTCTAAATATTACATTGATCAATGTAAGTTTTCACATTATTGAAAGTTTTTGCTTTTAATAACAGTAAAATAACGAAATTTTACAAAATACTAAAAACACACTAATTTTGTTTTTTGCATTTTTAATGCAGATCGAAAGAATTATGAAAAACTATTAGGTAAGTATTGACCCTTTAACATAAAAATTTATATAGTATAGTGATAAAATATTAGATATGGATTTAGCAAAGAAGTTAGAGGAATTGGAGAAAATAGCACTAGAATCTGGATTATTTAAGAGATACAGGTATTTGGTTAGGTATTATGTATGTGCATGGCTTTTGTATCATTTAGGTTTATCCATTAGGCAAATAGAGGCAATATCCAAGTTCATGTTTGGTAAAAAGTTGCCAAAGTCGTCAGTCCAAAGGGCTGTTGGAAAACTCAATAAGATTGTTTCTAGGCATGAAGAGTTTAGATTGGATGGGTTTTTTCGAAGAAGTTGCTATAGATGACTTTTAAAAGTAGAGAATAGACAAATACCATTTTTCGTTATGGTGGATGTAAAAGAAAATTATAAAAATAAAGCCAGTATTATTTAGATTTTTAAAAGTTAGGGGCTTTACTAAAACTAAAGCAGATAGATTCTACGCTGATAGAGCTCCATCTAAGGGAATAATTTCAGCAAAACGTGAGTTCATCAAACTTTTGGAAAAAGAAACTATGCAGAGTTTATTCTGGAGATAAAGCAATTTTCAAGAAAATTTAAAAGCTATTCCAAAATTTTAACAGTTTTTACCTTAATCTCAAAGGTTTTCGAAGTTTTCTACAATTTCTTCAGAGTACACCAAACTTTGAAAAACTTCCCAGTTGCCTCAATTAAAAACTAAAAGGGTCAGCACAAAATGGTGGTTTTACGACAACAATACCCATTTGTCAAGTACTATGTCATAAAAATAAAAATTTTTATTATTAAATTAATTATTAAAACTTATTTCAATAGTAATGTGTTTAAATATATTAACCCTTTTATGTAAGTTTTTAATGCAAACAAAATAAAGTAATAAAATGTCTTGCACCTTAAGCACTAAACTTCTCCTGTTTCATCAGCCTTCGTGGCAAAGTAGCTTCATGCAGGAATTAAATGTTCTTATCGCAGTCTTATCCAATCGGATTCTTTATTAACGAGTTAAACGCTTAACTTTTCCTTACAAGGTAAATTGTTGGAAGTTTTCTATCCTTGCGGGAGTTCAAAGCATTTAAAGCTATTATCAACTTTCTTCTAATCTTTTGTGTGTTTTTGCTTTAAAAAGCAAGATTTGCCAGCAACGATTTTTATTATAAAAGTTCACAAGCAGTCTTTGTTTTAATTAATTTAATATTAACACAATTTTTTCTCCATTAAAATTAACAAACTAATAAGGAAATCTAAGATTTAAAATATGATTAAAAACTTTTATTTGATAGCCAATAGGAGTAAAAATGAACCTCAGTTTCAAAGAAGTAGTATAATTTATTTACAATTAGAATTTAGCTTCGTAATTAATTTAAGTTGCTTTTTAACGGAAGATATAGAATAACAAGGCTTTTAAATTCATAAGCTCTGATATAGAAATCTAATCGCAAAAAGTAAATAAAAGGAGAGAGATTTTTGCTTCCTAAGCTGAAATATTTAACTGCCAACTTTAATCATTTAAAAATTTCTTTTCTTCATAAAAAATGTTAGCTTATCTTTTAATTTTTCAAAGATATGCTCTTAAAGATTATTTAAAAGCTCGCTGAGGCTATTTTTAATTTTTTATAACTTCCAGAACTTATTTAAGCTAAAAAATCTACTTAAATTAAGGAAGATGATGAATGAAAATAACACCTATTTGACAGAAGAGGAAGTTGACGAGCTTGTTGGAGGTTTAAAGTTTAAAACTACTGCCGAAATAAAGATACCTGAGAGGCTAATAGATCAAGTAATTGGACAAGATCACGCTGTTGAGGCTATAAAGAAGGCTGCTGTGCAAAAAAGACATGTAATGCTAATAGGCTCACCTGGTACTGGAAAATCCATGTTGGCTAAAGCTATGGCAGAATTATTACCAAAAGAGGAACTAGAGGATATCCTTGTCTTTCCTAATCCAGATGACCCAAATCAACCCAAAATCAAAACAGTTCCTGCAGGAGAAGGAAAAAAGATAGTTGAAGCTTATAAAAGAGAAGCTTTAAAAAAAGCTCAAGCAAGAAATTTCATGGCTTTGCTTCTTGTATTCTTTATAATGACTTATGCAGCTCTAGAGGGGCAATTTATTTGGGGAATTATTGCGGGTTGTTTTCTTTTCATATTAATGAGATATATCACTCCAAAAGAAGAGAAGAACGTACCAAAGTTGTTAGTTAATAATGCGGAGAAAACCACTGCCCCTTTTGAGGATGCTACTGGTTGTCATGCTGGAGCTTTGTTTGGTGATGTTAGACATGATCCATTCCAGTCTGGTGGCCTAGAAACTCCACCGCATGAAAGAGTTGAAGCTGGAGCAATTCATAGAGCACACAAAGGAGTGCTTTACATTGATGAAATTAACACACTTACAATTGAGTCTCAACAAAAGCTCTTAACAGCTATGCAGGAGAAGAAATTCCCAATTACAGGACAATCAGAGAGAAGTAGCGGTGCAATGGTTAGAACTGAGCCAGTCCCTTGTGATTTTATACTAGTTGCCGCAGGAAACCTTGACGCTTTAATGGGTATGCATCCAGCGTTAAGAAGTAGAATTGAAGGTTATGGTTATGAAATATACATGAATGATACAATGGAAGATACTCCTGAGAACAGAAGAAAGCTTGTAAGATTTGTAGCACAAGAAGTTGCAAAAGATAAAAAAATACCACATTTTGACAGATACGCTGTTGCTGAAATAATAAGAGAGGCAAGAAGAAGAGCTGGTAGAAGAAATCACTTAACTTTGAGGTTAAGAGAACTCGGTGGTCTCATTAGAACAGCTGGTGATATAGCTAGAAGTGAGGGAGCAAAGATAGTCACATTAAGACATGTTCTTGAAGCTAAGAAAATAGCTAGAACAATTGAAGAACAGTTAGCTGATAAGTACATTGAGAGAAGAAGAGATTACAAATTATTCTTGACCGGTGGTGCAGAAGTTGGAAGAGTTAACGGTTTAGCTGTAATTGGAACTAATGCTGGTATAGTTTTGCCAATAATTGCAGAGGTTACTCCAGCTATAAGTAAAGAAGAGGGGAGAGTTATTGCTACTGGAAGATTGCAGGAAATAGCTCAAGAGGCAGTAGTAAACGTTTCTGCAATAATAAAGAAGTATACAGGAAAAGATATATCAAACATGGACGTTCACATACAGTTTATAGGAACCTATGAAGGTGTAGAAGGTGATTCTGCAAGTATAAGTATTGCAACAGCTGTGATTTCAGCCATAGAAAACATTCCCGTTGATCAATCCGTAGCTATGACTGGTAGTTTATCAGTTAGAGGAGATGTCTTACCAGTAGGAGGCATAACTCAAAAGATAGAAGCTGCAATTCAAGCTGGTCTGAAAAAAGTAATAATTCCAAAAGATAACTTGGATGATATATCTTTGGATCCAGAACATAAAAATAAGATTGAAATTGTTCCAGTTTCAAGAATAGATGAAGTTCTTGAGCACGCTCTGGTTAAGTGTGAAAAGAAGCAAAGACTTCTTGAAAAGCTAAGACAAACTCAGGAAATTGCTGTATCTGCTGAATTTTTAAACTAAACTTACTCTTTACGAATTTTTTAAGTTTATTTTTGGTAAATTTAAATTTCCTAAATTATTATTAAATTTTTTTATAATCTCTTACTGATAAAGATAGTTTACAGTATTCAATAGAGAATTAAATTTTTTAATAATTTTTTCTAAAAATTTCTAGGATCGAAAGTGAAACTAAAGCTTAGTCATGATGCAAGGATAATTTACAAACAAATTTTAAAAGAAGTTTTATCAAGAATTCAACTTGAAGATAGCAAAAAGTATCTAGATAACTTTTATCCAGCCGTTGACAGGGATGAAATAATTAAAAGACAGAAATATTTTGAAGAAAATTTCAAAAAAGTTGATGGATTAAAAAATTATCTTTCAAAAATTAGAAAAATTGAATTTAAACTTAAATATTTCCCAGATAGAACTCTCTTTGTCGACAAGGAAAATTACGAAAAAGCCTTGAAGATGGGTGTTTGCAAAGTCGAGAAATCTTACGATAATTACTTAGTGATAGGAAGAAACAGATTTGACTTGGACAAAGTTGAACCTCACCTTATTGTACCAGAATGTTATGTTTTAACTCTTTTAGAGAATAAAGAAATCTTAGAAAGTTTATCCGTAATCTCTGAAAGAATAAAAGGAGAATCCATCGCACCAAAAATTTTGAATGAAGTTAAGAAAATAGAAGAAGTATTCTCAAAGAAAAGAAAAGTTGAAGAATTAGATGAAATTGTGTTAAGAAAGAAAGAAGAGTTAAACAAAAGAATTGAAGAAATTGTAAAGGAGTATACACTTACTTTAAGTGGTCAAGAGTTTTTAGAGCTTATATCTGGACTAAAATCTGGATATAAAATGCCAGAAAAGTTTAGAAAAATAGAAGGATTAATTCTAGATGAAATTTCAAAGTGCGAGGCAGAACTGTACGATGTGTTTGGATATCCGATTGAAATATTTTCAAAAGAGACAATATACCCTGTTGAAATAGATCTAAAAAAGCTTGAACTTATAAAAAAGCAAATTGAGGAGGACATATCCATAGAAATGTATAAAAAGAGCAGAGAAATTATAGAAAAAATATATCCATTTATAGAAGAGTTAAAACGCGAATTAGATCTAGCATTTGAAATAGAGTTCATTAGAGCTGTAAAAGAGATGTGTAACAATTTCTCTTTTCCCGCACTAGTAAACAATGGACTTGCATTTATCAATGGGAGACATCTCTTCATAAAAGATCCACAACCCATAAGTTATGTAGTTGGAGAAGTTAGAGAAGTCAATTTTGAGGGTACTAAAGGAGAGAGAGTTGTAATTTTAACTGGAGCAAACAGTGGAGGCAAAACTTCGTTACTGGAATTAATTGCGCAAATCCAAATCTTAGGTCAAATGGGCTTTCCCGTAAATGCAGAGAAAGCTTGGATTACGCCTGTAGAAGAGTTGTTCTTCTTCAAAAGAAAAAGATCAATCTATGGTGCTGGTGCATTTGAATCTCTTTTGAAATCCTTTGCAAAAGCTATTGCTGGGAATGGTACCAAATTAATTTTGATAGATGAGTTTGAAGCTGTAACCGAGCCTGGAGCTGCGGTAAAGTTGATAGCTGAATTCCTAAAAATAATGCATGAGAAAAACTACTTAGTTGTAATAGTTACTCATCTTGGCGGAGAACTTATGAAACTAGTAGATTTTGCAAGGGTGGACGGAATAGAAGCTAGTGGACTGGATGAAAAATTCAATCTGATAGTAGATAGGCAACCTAAATTTGGTATTCTTGGAAGAAGCACGCCAGAGCTTATAGTTGAAAGGTTATATAGAAAATCAAGAGGTAAAAATAAGGAAATTTTTGAGAGACTACTCCTTGCATTTAAAAAAGAGGGATGTAAAGTTGAAAACGCGAAGATGTGATTTCAATACATATATAAATAAAATTAAATTTGACGAAAAAGGTCTAGTGCCCGTAGTTGTGCAGGATTTTAAAACAAAAGATGTATTAATGCTAGCGTATGCGAATAAAGATGCATTAAGAAAAACACTAGAAACTGGTCTTGCACATTACTGGAGTAGAAGCAGGGAAAAAATTTGGCTAAAAGGTGAAACCTCTGGAAATATTCAAGAAATTGTTGAAATTAAAGTAGATTGCGATGCCGATGCAATATTATATATAGTAAGACAAAAAGGTGTAGCTTGCCATACTGGAAATTGGTCTTGTTTTTACAGAAAAATAAATGAGTTGTAGTGATTAAACATGGAGAAATTCGTAGTTGATACGAGTGTACTAATAGATAGGAGAGTTGTCGAGTTAGTGAAAAGTGGAGTTATAAAAGGAACGATAATAATTCCAGAGGCCGTTCTAGCTGAATTGCAAGCTCAAGCAAACTATGGAAAAATGAGCGGATTTCAGGGACTTGAAGAGATTAAGGATCTGAGAGAAATAGCAAAGAGTGAAAACATAGAAATAAAATTTTTAGGAGAGAGACCTACCCTCGAGCAAATAAAACTAGCTAAAGCCGGTGAAATTGACAACATAATAATAAAAATTGCCGAAAAAGAGAGGGCAAAACTCGTTACAAGTGATTTAGTTCAACACTATGTAGCCTTAGCGAAAGGAGTAGAGTCAATTTATCTTAAAGCCAGAAAAATAGATCCAAAAGATACAAAAATCATGTCTTTCTTTACACCAGATACTGCCAGCGTTCATTTAAGAGAAGGAGTACCACCTATGGCAAAAAGAGGAAAAATTGGCGATCTTAAACTAGTAAAAATTAGAGATGAGCCCATGACAGTTGATGAGTTGAGAGAAATAGCTCATGAAATTCTGGAGGCCGCCAGACAAGATGAAGATAGCAGTGTAGAGATAGAAAGAAGAGGAGCCACTGTTGTACAGTTAAGAGATTTAAGAATAGCTATTGCAGAAAGACCATTTTCTGACAGAATGGAAATCACTGCAGTTAGACCAGTAGCAAAGTTAACAATAGATGAATACGGTCTCAGCGAAGAGTTAAAAAGAAGGTTCATTGAAAAACAAAGAGGGATTCTAATTGCAGGCCCTCCCGGAGCTGGCAAATCTACATTTGCAGCAAGTGTTGCGGATTACTTACTAAGTCATGGTTTCATTGTTAAAACCATGGAGAGTCCCAGAGATTTAATGGTTAGAGATGAAGTTACACAATACGCACCACTTGAAGGAGATATGAGACTTACCGCTGATCTTTTGCTTCTGGTTAGACCAGATTATACAATATACGATGAACTAAGAAAAACATCTGATTTTCAAGTCTTTGCCGATATGAGAATGGCAGGAGTTGGTATGATTGGAGTCACACATGCTACTAGAGCTATAGATGCTATTCAGAGACTAATAGGCAGAGTTGAACTTGGTATAATACCTCAAATAGTAGATACTGTCATCTTTATAAATAAAGGCAAGTTAGAAAAAGTCTACGAGCTGAATTTCAGAGTGAAAATACCTCATGGAATGACTGAGGAAGATTTAGCCAGACCTGTTATTGAAGTCATAGATTTTGAGACAAAGGAGATAGAATACGAAATTTACACCTATGGAGAGCAAGTAGTTGTCATGCCAGTGAAAAGAGGTAAAGAGTATCTACAGGAGCTAAAAGAAAGAATTAGTGCCGCAATTAGAAACTTTACTACGACGTTTGAGGTTGAGGTTGTAAGTGATAAAAAGGCAATAGTTAAAGTACCAGATAGCGATATACCAAAAGTTGTAGGAAGAAAAGGAAGAAGGATAAAGATACTCGAAAGATCACTTGGAATAAAACTGGAAGTTGTACCTATATTAAGGAAAAAAGAGGTCTACGTTGAAGAGGGGACGCGACATTGGATTTTACATGCAGAAGGTTATGAAGGAAGGAAGGTTAGAATATATGCTGGTGATGAATATCTTTTCACAGCCTCAGTAGGAAGTAAGGGAACAATCAAAATAAGAAAAGATAAAGAAGCTGGTAGAATTATTAAAGAGGCAATATTAAGAGGTGAAAAGATATATATAGCGTAAGATTCGTTTTTTTGCTCATATACTTCCTAGTTGCGTTGTGCTCATTATTAGTAACACCTAGTTATCAAGAGGCAAAGATGTACGTTTTTGAAAATCCGTCGGATGTGACGAACTCGATTATTTACTTTCTCCTTATAATATCGTTCACAGCAGTTGTTCTTGTATTTTCAAAAAAGTCTGAATTAATTTTAAAGATCATACTGTATTTCTTAATCTTTATATCTGTATACTATATATTGACTCCGTTTTTTGGAGATTTGTCTCTGTTACTAGCCTTAATTGTAACAGTACTTTTGTTAAAGAGGCCAAACTTGCTGATAATAAATTTATCAGCATTTTTATTGTCAGTAGGAATAACATCAATATTTGGTATAAGTCTGGAGCCAATACCGATAATAGTTTTACTTATTATTTTAGCTATTTACGATTTTATCTCTGTATATAAAACCAAACACATGATTGATTTAGCTGATTCAATATCCGAGATGAAGTTACCTCTTCTCTTTATTCTTCCAAGAAAAGATGAAGGCGATTTAAAAAATAGAAGTTATTCCGTCATGGGTGTTGGAGATGTAGTTATACCAAACATGCTAGTGGTTTCTGCCCAAGTTTTCTCAAACTCTGACTATTTTCTCATATTTAAGATGCCGGCGCTGTTTTCAATGTTAGGAGGGTTACTAGCTTTATCAATACTGCTTATTTTAACAGAAAAAAGACCAGGAGCTTATCCTGGTTTGCCATTTATAAATGCGGGTGCTATAGCTGGGTATTTTGCTTCTTTGGTCCTTTTTTAAATTTTTATTTTTAAAATAGTCCCCAGCTTTAAAAAAGCTTTAAAAACGAGTTAATTTTATTTTAAAAAACAAATAAGAAAATCATGTCCAGCGATGATGAAAGGGCCCCACTGAAATTAATTTGTGATGAGGGTATTGAGTTCTGAGCTGGACAACTTTTCCAATTTTTTATTTTTAATTGCTCATCGAATCAAAAAATCTACTACGACTTTATTAAACTCCTCTGGCTTTTCAGCATGAGGTACATGTCCCGTTTCATCAAATATTACTAATTTTGAGTTTTCTATAAGTCTGTGGTATTCATATGCATATTTTACTGGTATTATTTTGTCATTTTTACCCCATATGATTAATGTTTGTTTTTTAAATGCTTTTAATTTCTCAGGCAAATCCGCCCAATCTCTGGGCATATTTAATGTAGATATGTAAGCATATTTCGCATCTGGATTGTTGATCAATTCAAAACGGGACTCAAGCGTTTTTTCATCAATTATTGGCCGATAATATACAATTTTGTAGAAATTTTTTATTTTACTTAAAGTCCACCAGTCACCCATAAAGGATTTGATAATATCCCTAGCTTCTGTCTCTAAACCTGATGCTGACTCTAAAATCAATTTATTCACTCTAGACTCGTATTTTAATGAAAAAAGTAGAGCTATTAAACCCCCCAATGAATTTCCAATTAGATTAACCGAATATAACTTCAAAGCATCCAGAAAATCCTTTAAAAACTCAACAAAGATGTCAATTTTGTAATCTATTCTTGGTTTATCAGCAAAACCAAATCCTAGCATATCCAGTGCATAAACTCGGAAGTAATTCGAAAAATAATCTATATTGTGCTTCCAAGTCTCCAGTGAGCTACCTAGACCATGAACTAAAATAAGCGGCTGTCCGACTCCTTTAGCAATGAATCTGGTTCTATATTTTCCCACATTTATCCATAATTCATTCAAATTATCTTTCTTAGTCATTCTTCTAACTCATTTTTTCGGTGCTTAGGGAGGAGGAATTTTACTTAAACATCCTACGAGGATTACTATCTGTTTAATTTTCCATTCCATCTTAACGTGAAGCTTAAAATTCCCTGACTCATTTGCTTGCAAGTATAAAACCGTTAAACCGCAAACTGGTCCAAAATCAACACTTTTTCCTATTATGTTTCCCATAGAATCGTAAGCTAATGCATAAAGACAAATGTAATACGGTTCGCTGTATTCATTTTTAACTGTACCGCTTATCTCGATTCCTACGAGTTCTCTAAATTTTGAAGGAGGACACGTCTGGTTTAATTTACACAGTTTTAAATCAACACTTTCAAGTCTAATTTTTGTCAAGTTTTTTCCTTTTTTAAGATATTCTCCTAAATCTGGTTTTACACTTATGTCAAGCGTTTCTGGATAGAATTTCTCTTTATCTTCTATTTTGATTACTTGACTATAAATAATTCTTGTGTGCTGAGCATATTTGTTTTCAAACATAATTGAGAAATTGTACGACATTTTTCCTAATTTTGATATTTTTCCTTTTATCCTAAAAGGACATAAACACTTAGTGACCACAGTGTCATTAAATATGGCCTTTACCATGATTGTATTCCCCTTTATTTCGCATTCAGCAAAAAGGTTTTTGTTGGGATTGGCATTACAGTATGGATAAAATATTGCACTAAACTCTAAGGTGTCTTTTTCAGTTCTAACGTACTCCACTTTTGCTTTACCAAATTCACCACACATTCCTGCTCTTTCTAGTTGCAACGTGATGTCATATGTTGGAGAGAGAAAATAGTAATAAAGTAAAAACGTTGGAACTATTATTAATACCACAATAATTGTTAGAACTACCAATTTTTTGTTCATATTTCTCACTATTCTTTAATGATGCTTTCTAACAAATAAGCTTTCTAACAAATAATATGCTTTAGAAGTTAATCTTTGCGAAAGGTATGTAAAAGTTTGAAAAATAGAATAATAAAAGGCTAATCAAAAAATTATAGCTTTAAATTTTACATTAAAGTCCTTCAAAGATCTAATCCATACCGTTTTGCGTTTTCATCAGCTATGCTTTGTATGAATTTTATAACCTCTTCACCTTTTGGATGTTTAAAAAGGTGTTTAAATCTTCTTTGTAATTTTAGATATTCCTCTACCGGTTTTCTCTTTATTTTCATAACTCTTGTTAATTTTCCATTCTCGAATTCAACTATTGGATAAAGTCCAGTCTCTATAGCCAGCTTAGCAACCTTTATCACAAGCTTACTGTCCAAACCCCAACCAGTTACGCATGGACAATGTATTTGCAGATATTTAGGACCTTTAAACTCCACTGCTTTTTTCACCTTTCTAATTATGTCTCTTGGATATGCAACTGATGCCGTAGCTGCATACGGTATGCCGTGTGCTACTGCTATACTAATCATATCCTTCTTTCTTCCAAGTTTACCAGGCATTAACTTTCCAACGGGTGTTGTAGTCGTGAAGCTTCCAGGTGGTGTTAACGCACTTTGCTGATTTCCTGTGTTTTGATAAGCTTCATTGTCTAAACAAACATAGAGTACATCATGTCCTCTATCAAACATGCCAGAAAGTGGACCAATGCCTATGTCTGCTGTGGCTCCATCTCCAGCGAACACCACCACATGACCTTCATCCTTTCTATTTAAAACTTCCAAAGCTGCATCTATTCCTGCTGCTACAGCCGCAGCATTTTCAAACAGAGAGTGAATGTACGGTACTCCCCAGGCACTTTTCCCATACTGTGAACTTATGATTTCCAGGCATCCAGTTGAGTTCACTACAAAGCATTTACCATCTAAAGCATTAAGTACACTTTTTACAGCTATTGGTAAAGCGCATCCAGGACAAGCAGAATGTCCTGAACCGAAGTACATAAAATTCCCTCCCTATAGACTTATTTCCTCAAATTCTTTATAACCATCAAAATACAAACCTGGTTTTCTCTTACCCTCATAAACATCCAGTATTGCTTTTCTAATTGCATCTTTGGGATAGTCCCTGCCTCCTAATCCAACAACGAAATCATAGAATTCTACTTGCTTGCCAAATATACAACTCTTTACTTCCATTCCTACAGGACCCTCATGTCCAAGAGATATTGATTTTTCAAATACTATTACTTTACTACTTTGTTCAAGAGTTTTTCTTAAATCTTCTGTAGGAAATGGCCTAAATACCCTGAGTTTAATGAAATTAACGCTGTAGCCTTCATTTCTAAGTTCTTTAACTACTTCTCTAACCATACCCACTAATGAACCCAATGTAATTACTGAAACTTCTCCAGAATCATACTCTGGAGTAATTAATCCTCCCCAATCTCTTCCAGTAATTTCAGCCCACTCTTTAAAGACTTTAAGCATTACATCTTTTGCTCTTTCCATGGCTCTGTGCATAGCAATTCTGAATTCCATATAATATGATGGGGGAGTATAACTGCCGAACGTTAATGGATTTTTTGTGGTCAATTTCATGGGTGGGTCAAATTCTGGTAGAAACTGATCTACTAATTCCTGATCAAGCAAATCCACTGGCTCATACGCATGAGTTAACTTGTAGCCATCCATGCAAACCATAAAAGGTAGAAGCACTTTTCTATTTTCGGCAATCTTGAACGCTTGAGGTATAGCATCGTGAACTTCCTGATTGTTTTCTACATACATCTGCATAATTCCAGCATCTCTTAATGCTAGACTGTCTTGGTGATCATTCCATATACTCAGAGGCGCAGATACTGATCTGTTCGTATTAACAATTACTATAGGTAATCTCATTCCTGCAGCATTCCATAGAACTTCGCTCATGAGCATTAACCCTTGTGAACAAGTAGCAGTGAATGTTCTAGCTCCAGTTGCCGATGCTCCGACTAAAATTGATGCTGCTCCAAATTCGGATTCTGCAGTAATATATTTGCAACCCTCTAACTCTCCATTTGCGTACATTTCAGCTAATCTTTCAACTATTTCAGTTTGCGGCGTTATTGGGTATGCACAAATAACCTTTGGTCTACACAACTTAACACTGTAAGCTACAGAATAAAAACCTCTAACTACTTTCTTTACCATCTACCATCACCTATGTCTTGAATATTTCCTTTAATTCCATTTTAATGGCATTTGATGGGCAAACACTGGAACAAATTCCACATCCTTTGCAATAATTATAATTAACCTTTGCAACTTTTTTTCCATCTTTTTCTACTAATTTTACACACAAATCTGGACAATAAAGTTCACATTCCCCGCAGCCTACGCATTTATTTTCATCAATTATTGGATACTCCGTACCCCAATCACCAGTGTGTACCTTTAATGATTCCAAAGGCTTTGAAACCGCACCTATTGTTATTTTCATACTTTTTCACCTTTTTTAATCATATTATAAGCAGTTTCAACAAGTTTTACATTTTTTTCAGCAATTTCCTTATTTTCGAACCATTCAAGAATTGTTTCTTTTAAAGTTTCAAGCTTAACCAAGTTTGTTGCTCCAATTAACGCCCCAACCATTGCTGTGTTTGTGATTGGTCTTCCTAAGATATTTATTGCTAATTTAGTAGCGTTAATTGTTATTGTCTTTACATTAACGCCTAATTTCCTTTTTAATTCCTCTGGCGATCTAGGATAGTTTGCAATAATCATACCATTCTCTTTTATACCTTCTGCAACTTTAACTGAGTCCATCACAGTTGGATCTAAAACAACGACATAATCTGGATTGTAAATTTCATCCCTGACAACTATTGGTTTGTCTGATATCCTTAGAAACGATGAAACTGGTGTACCTCTTTTTTCGGCACCGAACATTGGAAAGGAGAGAGTATATTTACCCTCCTTGAATGCTGCAACTGCTAAAATATCGGCAGATGTAACTACTCCCTGTCCACCTCTTCCATGGAATCTAATTTCTATCAATGCGTTACACCTCCTTTGGCTTTTAACGTAAACTTGAAATAAATTTTATCATTGTTATTCGTAATAATTGTTCAAAAGATAATTCATATAAATAATTGCTAAATTCGCCTATTTTTTTATAAACAATAATGGCTTTGAAAAATTTTAATTTAAAATATATTAAATTTTATTTAAATTATAATTTCTAAGGAAGTCCCACACTTTCGCAAAAGTAATTCAGCTGGAGAAGATATTAAA
>Ga0190367_1001116_pt1 | contig 16465 bp, 21 predicted proteins | sample 4872181011_MG_FD_171838 | JGI IMG/M metagenome (GOLD analysis project Ga0190367, IMG submission 171838) | Hydrothermal vent microbial mat bacterial communities from Southern Trench, Guaymas Basin, Mexico - 4872-18-10-11_MG | ecosystem: Environmental > Aquatic > Marine > Hydrothermal vents >...
TCGTGAAGAAGCTTTTTCTGTATGCAATGGCTGTAGGGCTTTTATCCTTTATTGTAGGGACAATAAATATTTAGGGAGCTAAGAATTACTCTTTAGAGAATTCTAGTCTTTAAGGGGGTTGCCATGAAACTAAGACTACCACGTGGTATCAGAGATATAGACCCAGAGACCTACGAAAAATTTGAGTACATTTACATAGTGTTTAGTAATTTGTGTAAAAGATATAATTTTCAAATTATGGAACCCGCAACTATTGAACTATTTGAGACGTTATCACTAAAGTCAGGTCCAGACATCGAAAAAGAGATTTATGCTTTTAGAGATAAAGCTGGAAGAAAAGTTGGTTTAAGATTTGATTTAACAGTAGGAATAACGAGATACGTAGTTATGCACCCGGAAATACCTAAGCCTGTGAAGCTTGCTGCTTTTGGTGTTCAGTGGAGATATGATGAACCGCAACATGGTAGGTATAGAAGTTTCTATGCATGGGATATAGAGATTTTTGGTGGTGACGAAAAAAAGAGCTGTATAGAAGTCTTATTATTTGCCAATAGCCTGTTTAAAGAAGTTGGTCTTAAAAATTATGAATTTAAAATTTCCGATCGACGTCTAATAGAATCTCTAGTTGCCAAGTATGTTAAATCAGAAGAAAAAATACTTGAAACACTTAGAGTTATTGATAAGTACAACAAATTATCACCCAACGAGTTTATCCAAAGTCTCGCAGGAGTTTTGGGAAGTAAGAAGCGCGCTAATGAGTTACTAAATATAATCAAGAAATCTTTAGATATTGAGGATATTGCTCAATTAGCCGATAAAATCGGATATAGTGGGCCATTATTTGAGGTATATGATACCTTAAAGCAGTTATCTGTACCCTTAACAATCGATTTATCGATTGTTCGTGGTTTAGATTATTATGATGGTGTAATTTTTGAGGCATATGATAAATCAAATACAAGAGTTGGTGCTATCGCAGGGGGTGGCTATTATTCGAGATTAACACGTGCTTTTGGAGCTGACCTAAGTGCAATAGGTATTGCAGGAGGTGTTGAAAGGTTAGTACTTGCGTTAGAGAGTAGTGCTATACAAAGAAGAGAACCAACTAAAGTTTATATTACTACCACTGATGATTCCGTGTTTAGCTACGCAATTGTAGTCGCAAATAAGCTAAGAAACGCAGGTTTTATCGTTGATATAAACATTTCAAATAGAGGTTTAAGATCTCAGCTAGAATATGCAAATAAGAAAAGTTTCAAATATGTTTTAATAATTGGTAAAAAGGAAAAGGAAGCTGGGAAGGTTACAGTAAGGCATATGGATGAAAGGTGGCAAAAACTAGTATCTGTTGATGAGTTAATTAGTATGTTGAAGGAAGAAGAGACATAAAGCAATTTAAGATGTAAAAACTATAATCCGAAGAAGCCTCTATTTAGTTAAATAATTTTCCACATACCTGATAAGTATATAATTACTAATCTTGGGCATATAATCAAGTATCTTTTCTGTTTGATAGAATATGTGGGGTTTTGGTGCGGGGGGTGGGATTTGAACCCACGAAGGCCTACGCCAGCGGATCTTAAGTCTAGGCTCCAACCCCCTAGTAGGGGTCTTGGCCCGCCCCCGTTGACCAGGCTAGGGGAACCCCCGCTATCTTTCTCCAAATAATGGTTTATAATATAAAGAGCTAATATATTTACTTTTTCGCCTGTCTTGTAACATAATTTATTTACTACCGCAAATCTCAGTTGAGCAAAATAATATTTCTTTGCCATCTTACAATGATAGGTAAAAACTATATATTGAAGGATTAGGGTTAATTGTTGTGGATCATTCTTGCGTGATTAAGAAAATTATATCATACAGTACATAATGCATTTTATTAGGAAGAGTTCATAATTTGCCCCCGTAGCTTAGCCCGGATAGAGAGGAATTTTAGCCCTAGAACGTGGGCCTTCGGAGCCCAAGGTCCCGGGTTCAAATCCCGGCGGGGGCACTTCCCTAATACTATTCAGTCAGCAAACTTCTAACATTATTCTGCACTCTGGTAGGCTGTTATATAGTGTTATTATGTAGCATATAGCTGAGCTAGATAGTTAAATGCAGGTGTACCTATAATTCTTTTATTAGATTAGAAATGATTGAAATTGCGATAGTAGGAAAGCCTAACGTAGGTAAATCAACCTTGTTTAATGCTTTAACACTAGCAGAGGCTCCTGTAGCTAATTACCCATTTACGACTATAGACGCTAATATTGGTATAGGTTATGTTAGAGTGAAGTGTTTATGTAGAGAGTTTAATGTAAAAGATAACCCGAAGAACTCATTCTGTATTGATGGTAATCGATTTATTCCCGTAAAAATCATTGATACAGCAGGTCTAGTTCCAGATGCTTGGCGTGGAAGAGGTTTAGGTAATCAATTCTTAGATAAGATAAGTAAGGCTGAAGCGCTTATACATGTTGTTGATGCTTCTGGGGCGACTGATAAGGAAGGGCGCATTACGAAGCCAGGTGATCATGACCCAATGGAAGATATAGAATTCTTAGAAAAGGAGATAATTTATTGGGTAAGGGGGATCCTAAAGAAGCACTGGGATAGAGTTCTGAAGCAATTTAAGTTTAAGCGACAAGAGGTTGATGATGCTATATATGAATCATTAAGTGGATTAAAATTTAGTAAGGAGACTATTAAAATCGCACTAAATAAAACTGCCGAGAAATTTGGTGATCTATTAAAGTGGGATGATGAAGCATTATATGAATTTACAAAGTATCTAGTTAAACTTGATAAACCTATGGTAATTGCCGCTAATAAAATTGACTTACCATATGCTGAAGAAAACATAAAGAGAATGCGAGATGCTGGCTATGATGTTATGCCTATTAGTGCTCTATCGGAATATATCTTAAAAAAACTATCAAAAAATAGTTCTGTAAAATACTTACCTGGGGATAGTGAGTTCGTGATTATAGATTCATCGCTTGATAAAAAATTTCTGGATGCATTAACAATTATCAGGAAAAAAATTTTTGAGAAGTATGGTGGTACAAATGTTCAGCAATTAATTAATCATGTAGTCTTCGATATACTGAAATATATAGTTGTATATCCTGTTAGAAACCCTATCAAACTAACGGATGCAGACGGGAATGTACTTCCAGATGCCCTACTTGTCAAAGAAGGTACTACCCTAAGGGAACTAGCATATTTAGTGCACTCAGAATTAGGGGATAAATTAGCATTTGGCATAAATGTGAGAAATAATGCACGATTGAGAGCAGACTATCTTGTGAGAAATAATGATGTAATTAGTTTCGTACTGAGTGGAAAATAGGTAGCTGAAGTAATATTTTAAACTGTATTATTTTTTTTAATAAGGTTGAGAATAGGTAATATACATCTGAATACATCGTCAATAGTATTTTTAACCCGCATTATGTTAGAGCTTATAACTATAACCTCCAGATAATCATCTTGGAAATTAAGTGATATATCCAAATCACTCGGAATATCTATGTTATCTGGAGAAAGTGACTGAATCATCTTTTTTGCATCTTTTTTCTTCATCCCCTTAATTAAAAATTTAAACGTATATTTACAATTATCCACGAGGCAGTGCCTCCATTAATTCTGTCACCAAAATATCCCTTATGTTTTCTGTCTTATTCAATGATGCCCCAGCGGCAACGTTATGGCCTCCACCTACACCACCAACTTTTTTAGACAGATTTCTCATTATAACAGACAAGTCGAAACCTTGTTTTACTAAAGTTTTCGGAGCTCTGGCTGAAACCTTTATTTTCCCTTCTTCTTCTCCTAGGACTACCACTACCTTATCTGAAAGAGTAATGGACTTTGACAATATTGTTGAAATGCTTCCTGTGAATCTAGGATTAAAATCAAATCCACGAAAATCTATAATCGCAATTTTATCGCCATATATTCTTATTCTTCTAAGTGCTTCTTCAAGGTATCTGTTTATTAACTTCCTTCTTTCATCTAGTATTCTTTTCGCCTCATCTAGTATTTCTCCACGTGAACCAGATGCTAATAAGAGTCCAAGACTTTCTTTTTCCATCCTGCCTAACGCACTAAGTATAGACGAGAACCCCTCAGCAGTGGACAGTATATCATCATCCTCTAGTTTTAACTCGTAACTTTCTCTAATTAGGTCTTTAACATTTATTGATACTCCAAGGCTACTTAGATACTCTAGAATAACGCTTAGTATCTCCTCCTTCTGCTTTTCGTTTATATCATCTATAGTTGTATACCTTTCTTCCTTTTCAATTGGTATTCCGACTTTTTCCAAAATGTTTATGCCAACGTCATCTCTTCCTGAAAATTTAGGAATATATGGTATGAACATCCACGTTAGTGCTCTAAAAAGTGGCATTTTTCTGTTAAGGAAGAATATGAAATCCTTTACATATTCCACTACATTATTCTTAATAGCCTTATTGACGAAGTACTGATTTATAGCTGAGATGTTATTTTGTAACTGCATATCTCCATAGCCGCCTACAATACCTAACTCTAGAAGATATTTATCTTCCTCTTTGGTTGCATAATACGTAATAAGCGCTGACATTATAGCTGTACATGCTGTTGTTCCTCCATCAATATCATAATATTCCGGGTTTACAAAGGTAAAATTCTCCACGTACTCGTTATATTTCACAATTTTATGGTGGTCAATAATTAGAAGATCCCCATGACTTCCTCTATCCATCCATATAGGAATAACTCTATCAAGATCGCTTCCTAAGTCTAACATTATGTAGTGATCAGCGGATAAATTAAAAAAGTCAGCTAGGATATTGTCATCTAACTTTGTTGTTGCACGAATAACAAAGGGATTATTATTTAGAGCAAAATATCTTAAGAACGCTCCTCCTGCAGCTAAACCATCGGTGTCATAGTGAGTTAGTATCGCTACTTTTCCGTCTAAATCACGTACTAATCTAGCAGTATCATGTAATTTTCGGAGAAATTTTTTCTCTTGTGTTGAGAATGCATTACTATTACTCTTCATTATTTTACTCTATTTTCGCAACTACCGTCTTGTATCTCCAGTCCTTAGGTAACCTACCAACACGTTTATAATATTTAGCTAAGTTATGTATTTTTGCTTCAATAAGTTCAAGAGCATGTTTATTCTTATAATCCTTTTTATGAACTCTTAAGTGATTAATCAGTCTCTTAGCTTTCTCTAGTAGTCTAGCAAGATCTTCGGGATATTCGTATTTGATACCCTTTTCCTCAAGGAATTTTACTAATTTCTTTCCCATTACCTGCTTAAATGTAGGAATTCCATATTCATCTCTTAATATCATTCCTATCTCTGACGGATATTTCCCTTCTTTAGCAAGCTTAATAACGATTTCCTCAATCTCTTCAGGTGAGTATTTAACCCATTCTGGACGCTTTAAAATAGGTGGTCTTTTTGAATGTGATTTCCCTTTTCTCCTTGTATGCATCCTTGCCATCAATCTTCACCCAACGCAACTACCAAATGTTTCATTCAAAAATCTTTTTCTCACTCCTTAATAAAAGTATATGAATCCTTATTAAATGATTCCATTGAGACAAGGTATTTTATAAGTTTTTTCACTGCCTTTCCTCTGTGCGAAACCTCATTTTTCTTTTCAATCGGCATTTCAGCCAACGTTTTTTGATATCCCTCAGGAATAAATATAGGGTCGAAGCCAAAACCAAATTCTCCTTTTTCACTATGAGAGATGAATCCCCTCACTTTCCCCGAAAATATTTTTATGATATTTTTTTGTATACAACATGCAATTACACATAAAAACTCTGCTTCTCTATTAACTGTATTCTCTAACAACTTCAGGATTCCTTTATTACCGATTTTATTATAAATATAGCTTGAGTATGGTCCTGGGAATCCTCCTAATGAATGTATAAATAGTGCTGAGTCCTCGACTAAGAATGGGGGTTGAATCATCGTAAGTGCATCGATAGCTTTATAGATAACTACTTCATGAATATACTCGGATTGTATTTCCATAGGATTATACTTTATCCATACTGATTTAATATCAAACTGTTCAAGTATTCTTTTAATCTCATCATATTTGTGATTATTACTAGTAACAATTTTTATCTCCATACTCTCTCCTCTTTTGGTATATATCTACCCATTCTTCTAATTCTCTCAAATTCTCTTAATACGTCACAACCATAACTAAAGTTATTAAGATAAATTTCTTTAAATATCTCGAAGAACTCGTTATATATTCTTGTATGTGTAGATTCTAGCACTCTATAAAGTAATTCGAGGTCTACAGCCATTTCCTCTATCTTAGTGGTAACTGCAGATAACCCAAAGTCTATCAGGTAAAGCTTATGGTCTGGTGACAGTATTACATTTGATGTTGTTAAATCACCGTGCACGATATTTAAGTTATGCATTTTAGCAACTATCCTGCCTAGCTCCTTAGCAATCCATTTATAGTTTTCAAGGTTTATAGTATCCCTTACGATAACTCCTGATAATTTCTCCATAATAAACGCGTTATTCTCTATCAAAATGTGAAATACTCTTGGTACATTAACGCCATATCTTCTAAGTTTCAGCATAACTGTTACTTCTCTAATAGTTCTCTCCTTGCGAATATATCTATCTAGTGCTTCAATACGGTAGGGCTTTGGTTTTCTCCATTTCAAAATTGCTTTTCTCCCTAGGAAATTGATCTCGTAGAGATCTGATTCCGCTCCTCTATAGATAAATTTCGCATTAGATAGTATTTCCTCTAGCATTTTCTCCATGGTACCTCCTCTCTTTCAATTCTAACCCTTTGTTTTATAATTGCTTTGCTTGGTTCTGTAGGTGGATATCCAGATTTATAATATAATAATCCTACAATGGCAATCTGTATGCCATTATCAGGATTGTATCGACTTTCTAACCTATGGACGCCAACCATGTGTTGTTCGCCCATTTTTTTCATCATTTCAAGCAATCTGTTATTCGGAGCTACTCCACCCGCTATAATAATATCCCTTTTCTTTAATTGAACCAATGCTCTTTCACACGCCTCAACTAATGCTGAAAAGGCGGTTTCCTGAAGAGAGTAGCATACATCCTCTAGTGGGTATTTCCTCAGCATATCTATGGCATATGTTAAAAGTCCTGAGTAAACAATATTGTTACCTTTAACAGCGTAAGGCATTTCGATATACCTCTTTCCCTTTCTGGCTATTTCCTCAATTTTAGGCCCCCCTGGAAATGGAATTCCTGCTTCCCTAGCAAAAGAATCTAGTAAGTTTCCTAATGTTATATCTAGAGTCTCGCCATATACTCTCCATCTACCTTCACTAAAACCTAAAATTGCAGTATGTCCTCCTGAAACTAACACAACCATAGGGTCATTAATTCCTAAAAGTTGACAAGCAAGTTCAACGTGGCCTAATCCATGATGAACAGGATAAAGAGGAATATCATAGTAGGCAGCTAAGAATCTTGATATTGTGGCTCCAATTCTAAGGCATGGGCCTAATCCTGGTCCATATGAATACGCAATTGCAGATATATCTTCCAGAGATATTTTTGCTGTACTTAATGCCTCCTTAACTGCCTTAGCCGCAATTTTTGAGTGATGTTCAGCAGCTTCTCTTGGCTCGATACCCATACTTCTGCGTGGTCTATAGATATATCTTATATCAGCTAATATCTCAAAATTCTCGTTAACTATGCCGACTGCAAATGTATGTGCGGTTGACTCTATCCCCATTATATAGTTCATCACAGTATTCCCAATAATGAACATAAAAGAACGATTAATCTAATATATTGTTGATGACTGATTTATGAGGTGCGAAATTAACCTAATAGTTCATGCTACTGAAGATGAAAACAAAATACTAGACAAGCTATTTGGAGTTCTAAAGATCGATGAGAATACTGTATCAGTTACTAAAAGATCAATATCTGGTCATTTCGGTAATCCTATAGAATATTATATAATCTCCATAAAGAGAAATGTCATGTCCATATTGGAAAGAATTATTAGTAACCTAGATTCTGTAGATAAGATTGAACTCACAGAGCATTTAGATGATTACTTAGAGGGGAGTAAGCTATATCTAAGGCTGGACAAGCAAGCAATATGCACTGGCGAAATACGTTTATCCTCAATAGATGCTATTAGGCTATTATTCAGAGGTGTAAAGAGAGAGAAAATTAAAAAGTTGCTTCAGGGGAATGCAGATGATAACATGTGACCTATACGTATGTGTCAACATGGAGAATTATCGTGAAATTATTGATAAATTACGCTACAATGGATATAAAATTTTAGGAATATATATGGATAGTACGCAAAATAGACAACTATGGTCAAAGATTCAAGAATATACTCAGTCAAGCGAAATGAAGATATATAGAAAAAATATAATCAATAATGTAGAGAGCTTAAAAAGAGGTATACTTAAAGAAAGAAATAGGGAAATTTCATCAATTTCCTTATCAATAATAGGTAAAGTGGAAAAACGAATACTTGAGAAAATAAAAATAGTAACTATTGATAATTTTGATAACGTAAATATTGAGATAAGTAATTATCTAATCAAACTGATCAGAAGAACTCATATCTTTGTAGAAGTACCCATTACTAGGCTAATAAAATATATTAGTAAACTTCTGAATGAAAATCGGTATTCAATTATAAAAATTAACTCAATTATAAAAGTAATGTATGAAGCTAATAGAAGAAGACGGCTAATATTATCTTCAGGGGCATCTAGTAAGGATGAGGTTCTAGACCCGAAATTGATTTGTTTAATAAATGCTGGTTTCCTCAATTTAAAAAATTTTGATTTAACACCGATTTCAACAAATGTACTATGTATGCTGGCAATGGTGGGGTTATATGAAATACGAAAGGAAGCGATATATCGCATTTAGTTTTGAGAAATCGATAAATGTTAATGACTTAAAAAAACAGTTTAGCAAAGTATATGTTTCTCTCTACGGTATTTTAAATTATAATCTCTACAGCATAAAATTATTTATAAAATATGGGGTTATATTTGTTTCTTCCCCTGTTTCATCTTTATATGAATCTTTAGTAGCATTTACCATAGCATACTATAATCTAACAGGAAAATTTCCATGCTTCAAAGGTATCTATCCTACAGTAAAATCCGCAGCTAGAAAATTAGGAGCCGTCGAAGAAAGTTAGACTAAAAAATATGTTTAGTTATCATTAATTAGGGATAAGGGGATATAGTATGTTTCCGCCTAGTCAAATGGGGTATGATAGAGCAATAACCGTATTTTCACCAGATGGCAGATTGTTTCAGGTAGAATACGCGACAGAAACTGTGAGAAGAGGTACGTTATCAATAGGAATATTAGCTCGAGATGGGGTACTTCTTGCTGCTGAAGAATATTTAACTGATTTCCAAGACGAGAACTTTAGTAGAAAGCTTTTTATAATTGATACGAATATCGGCGCAGCTGTAGCTGGATATGTACCAGACGGTAGAGTATTAATAGACTACGCTAGAGAACTATGTCAGTATCAAAGACTTCTGTATGATGAGCCGGCTAATATAGAGGTTATAGCTAAGAGAATTAGTGATATAAAGCAAAGCTATACTCAGCATGGTGGAGTTCGACCATTTGGAGTATCCATAATCTTTGGTGGAGTAGATCCAGATAAAACTCCACAAATTTTTGTTACTGACCCAAGTGGATCATACATAAAGTATTATGTCGCTGTGATAGGGTCTAAAGCAGAGGAAGCTAAAAAAGTTCTAAAAGAATCTTACAAAAAAGATATAACTATCGAGGATGCCAAGTACTTGATTGCATTAGCTATCTTAAAGGCAACAGGAGTTAAGGAGGGGCTTAAAATCCGCTATTTAGTCATACCGATTGAAACTATGAAAGCAGAGTTGCTTCCACTAGATGCTTCAATTGAGTATATCGAAAGAGCTAAAAAAGAACTCATATAACTTTATGACTATCTAATGACTGTTAAGATAAAATTCAACTGTTTATATATCTTCAAGTAGGGGATAAGAATGGTAGAATATACGATCGCAAGATATCAAAAAGGCGGTAAAAAATTTGAAATTTTGGTACATCCAGAAAAAGCGCTAGATTATAAGCTAGGTAAAAGAAAGGATTTTTCCGACATTTTGATGTATGATGAAATATATATTGATGCGAAAAAAGGATTAAGAGCACCCAGAAGTGATATACAAGCAGTTTTTGGAACGACGGATATTAATATGGTTGCGGAAAAAATCCTAAGAGAAGGTGATCTTCTTATAAAGACAGAACAAAGAAGAAAATTGATTGAAGAAAAGAAAAAGCAGATCATAGCATATATCTCTAAGTACTGTGTTGATGCCCGTACAGGTCTTCCAATTCCTCCCATGAGAGTTGAAAATGCTCTGGAGGAGACTGGTATAAGAATTGATCCATTTACACCTGCAGAGGAACAAGTTAGATACGTTATTGAAGAGTTATCTAAAGTTATTCCCCTCAAAAAGCAATTAGTTATATTATCGATAAGAGTACCGTCAACCTATGTAGGGAAAGCATATGGTTTTATTAAAAACTCAGCTGAGATCTTACAAGAGACGTGGTTAAGTGATGGTTCGTATTCTGCTCAGGTAGCTTTACCGGCAGGTATAAAGCAAGAATTCATTGAGAAACTTGGTGCAATTACGTCTGGTACAGCATATGTAGAGAGTGTAGGTGAAAAAGTAATATGACAACTAACAGCTTAGAAAGCAAGGTAGTTGTTCCTGGTGAAGTAATAGCTAATTCTTCATATAGACCTGGAGATAGAGTAATTAAAATAAGGGATAAGCTTTACTCCACAGTCTATGGTGTTAAAAATATTGAGGGGCGGCAAGTAAACGTAATTCCATATAGGGAGATATACAGGCCTAAGAAAGGCGATACTGTTGTGGGAGTAGTTGTTGGATATGGTAACAGTGGATGGTTTGTAGATATAGGGTCATACACAAAAGCTTTTCTCCATGTATCCGAAGCAATTAGGGGAAGGTTCGATTCGCGTGTTGTTGAACTTAGTGACCACTTAAAGATAGGGGATATTATACTTGCAAAAATTATTGACGTAGCTAGACTAGGTTATTTCCAGTTAACAATTAAAGGAAAAGGTTTAGGGAAAATTACAGATGCATACTTTCTCAAAGTTGATCCGGTAAAAATTAGAAGAATAATTGGTAGACGTGGATCTATGATAAACTTAATTAAGGAGCATATAAAAGGTGAGATTATATTAGGTAGAAATGGCGTTATTGTTTTTAAGGGGAATTATGAATCTTTTGAAAAGTTAAAAATGGTAATTGACCTTATAGTTAGAAAGACCTTTGCGTCTGGATTGACAAATAGGGTCTCTGAAATTTTAAGCAAAATGGTGAATAAAAATGACAGAAAAAACGGAGAGTGAATATATCAGAAGGGATGGAAGAAAAGTAGATGAGATGCGTCCTTTCTCAATAAGAACTGGAATTTTCAGAAATGCTGATGGATCAGCTGAAATCAGGTTAGGTGGAAATTGGATAGTAGCCGCTGTATATGGTCCTAAGGAACACTTTCCAAAATTTCAGATTTCCCAGGATGAAGCTATTCTAAACTGCAGGTATCATATGGCTCCATATAGCACTAGCGAGAGAAAGTCGCCAAAACCATCACGAAGAGAGATCGAATTATCAAAAGTTATAAGAACAGCATTAGAAAAAGCAATTCTATTAAAAGAGTTCCCTGAAATGAGTATTGATGTTTATATTGAAGTATTACAAGCTGAAGGTAGCACAAGAGTAGCCAGTATAACAGCAGCTAGTGTTGCTTTAGCTGATGCTGGTATTCCTATGAGAGATATGGTTGTCGGATGCACCGCTGGCAAAATTGATGGGCACATAATACTTGATGTTGGTGAGGAAGAAGATAAAGAAGGTGAAGCAGACTTACCAATCGCAATAATGCCAAATCTAAGGAAAATCGTGCTGTTACAGATGGATGGTAAACTCACTCACAAGGAATTTAAGGAAGCATTTGAATTAGCTTTAAAAGGTGCGATGCAATTACATGAAGCGCAAGTTAAAGCATTAATTGATAAAGTTAAGGAAATGGGTATGCTTGAAGAGGTTAGGAGTAATGAGGGAAGTAAGGAGAAGAACGCTAGCTGATATACTTAGGATTAAACAAGTTCATAAGTATATCAAGGAAAATAAAAGGATAGATGGTAGAGACTTTCTTAAATTTAGGAGGATAGAGATTAAAACTAATGTTGTTAAAAAGGCCTACGGATCTGCATATGTAAAAATAGGAGATACAATTGCAATTGCCGGGATCCATTTTGACATAGGTACCCCATTTTCAGATAGTCCGAATGAAGGCATCCTTATAACAGAAGGTGAAGTCTTGCCAACGGCTTCATTTTATGTTGAACCAGGACCTCCTACCGAGGAGGAAATCGAGCTAAGTAGAGTAGTAGACAGAGGAATCCGCGAGAGCGAAATGATAGATTTATCAAAACTTGTAATTATTCCTGGAGAAAAAGTATTGAAATTATTTATTGACTTCAATATTCTTAACGACGATGGTAATTTAATTGATGCCGCTGCATTAGCTGCAGTAGCAGCATTATTAACAACAAAGTATCCAAATCCCGAAGCGATTATAAAGGTCGAGGGAAGTATCGATTTAAAGGAAGTAGAAAGAATACCACTGCCAATTAAGGATATTCCCGTTACAGTTACTACCGCCGTTTTAAATGGAAAATACCTCGTAGATCCCTCATTACCTGAGGAAGTAGCCGCCGATGCAATATTAACAGTTACACATACAAAGAATGATGAGATATGTGCAATGCAGCTTCTTGATGGCGAGCTAGATTATAATCAACTTTTCGATATTTTAGAAATCGCACTTGAAAAAAGTAAAGAAATCCGTGGTCTTTTACTTAAGGAAATAAAACAGTAAATATAATATTTACGTATTTTTCTGTCTTCTTTGTATTCGGGAATTTTTCTTTTTTAATATGAGCTAATGATGTAAAATATATTTAGGACTTAGGACTATTGATATAATGCGTTATAAATTTAAGAATTAGATTGAAGAATCAGAATTTGTTGTTTGAGCAAGGGAGAGGTGACCTAGAGTGAAAAAGAAAGTACCTAGGTTAGATAAGAGATTTGGCTCACGTTACGGGGCTACTGTCAGAAAGAGATGGAACCTAATAATGTTACAGAGAGTTAAAACGTATGAATGCCCCAGATGTGGATATAGGCGTGTTAAAAGGGAATCTGTAGGAATATGGAAATGTAGAAAATGTGGTTTTACATTTGCAGGTGGGGCCTATACACCATATACAGTTCTTAAATCTCTAGAAGTAACCTATTAGGGTAAATAGTTAACCTAATTAAGGTTGTCATAAAGTATAATAACTATTATTGAATATTTTTGGATTACTCCTATAAAATTATATGGAGGTTATTAGTAATTGCTCTTTATTACAACATCACGAAGACCAGCTGTTAGAACTAGGATTTTTATAAAAGAGTTAGAACGTGTTATACCCGGGACTAAAAGAGTTATTCGTGGTAAAAAAAGTATAGAAGATCTTCAACGTTTGCTCTTTATAAATGGTGTCTCAAGACTAGTTATAGTTGAAAATAAGAAGGGTAATCCTTGGGCATTACATTTCTATAAATTTGATTTTTTTAAACTAAAGATAGTATGTACGCTATATATAAGAGGAGTATCATTACAAGTAGATGTAAAAAAGAAGAGATTTGTTTCGTTTCTAGAAATTGAAGATCAGTGCCTAGATGAAACATCTAAAATTGTATATTCGTTATTAAAAGATTTTATTCCTGAATCAGGGTTTGTTAAAAGGCATACTGGTGTTAAAGCTTTTCTCAGAATTAAGTGTAGAGATAGTGAATATATTCTGAGTTTTGAGGATGAGGATGGTAACCGTATCTATCCTATCATCCGTATTTGTGGTGTTAAGGTGTATGACCAATAAAATGGAGGTATATGCTGAAATATCTATAGAATGTAAAAATGGAAAACTATTGAATTCAATTTATCTTTCTCTCTTACCGGATATTAAGGAGGAAAAAATAATTGGTATAAAAAGAGATATTACTAAAATTGATAATTCAAAAATATGTATAACATTGTCAAGTAGTGTAGATAAGATTAATAAGTTTAGAGGGGTATATTCAAACATACTAAGACTTATTATGATTCTAAGCAAACTAATAATGGATGTATTATGAGTCAGAAAATTCCGCCTCATGTTCAACAATACTTAAAGCAGTTAGATGATCTGCAAAAGAGTTATGCGGCTGTTATAGCGCAAAAACAGTCTCTTGAAGCTCAGTTAACCGAAATTAAGAATGCATTAGAGGAGTTAAGCAAAGCGAAGGAGGATACTGAAGTATATAAAATAGCTGGAAGTATTCTTGTAAAAGTAAATAAAGAGGATGTTGAAAAAGACCTAAAGGAATCTAAAGAATTAGTTGAAACTAGATTAAAGGTTTTAGAAAGTCAAGAAAAGCGTTTGGTAGAAGAAATTAGAAGATTAAATGAAGAAATTTCAAAAGCTTTAGGTGTTAGGCAAGGACAAAGCTGATGAATAGGTATTACCATGGATAATTGGGAAAAAATAATAAGAATTATAGAGGATTTATCCAAAAGTAGTAGAAAAACGAGTATTTTAATAGTAACTCATAGGCGTGCTGACATCGATGCCTATGTATCAGCTTATTTATTACACAAAATATTGAAGCTTAAAGTACCTAGCGTAGAATTAAACATATATATACCAGAGGGAATATCGACAAGAGTAAACAAAATATCTAAACTTCTGCCAATTGATTATGTTGAAAATACTAGAGATGTTAGCAGAAGTTATGATATATCTTTTTATTTAGATATAGGAGGAGTAGCAGTAATCCCCGATATAGAGTACTTACTATCAATTTCAGACACAAATATACTAATTGATCATCATTCAAAGAATTATGACTTTATAAAGAAGTTTAATATCGCTTACGTGAACGATACCTTAGTGTCGTCTACTGTAGAAATAATACTTGAGCTTGGAAATGCTATTTTAAAGGACTTTTATAATACTTTTTCAAATGCTGAAATATTATCGATATTGAGTACTATTCTAGTTGAATCTAGGTTTCTTCATTTAGCTAAACCAGAGACCTTTCTTCGCATTTATCACCTACTACGCAGAGGAGGAAGTATTAGTGAAGCATTAAATCTTTCTCGAATAGATATGGATAGATCTGAAAAAATTGCGCTATTAAAGGGTATGTCTAGAATAGAGGCCTACGAGGCAAACAGTTATCTTATTGTATTATCAGAGTTAGGAGCATACCATGCGTCACTAGCTTCAAAACTAGCTTCATTAGGTGTTGATTTAGCTATAGTTTACGGCGAATATGATGATGACTATAAAGTTACGGTTAGGCTTTCTAATAGACTCATGGAAGAACTGCATATTGAAGCGCCAAAAGACATACTAGCATCTATTAAAGACGAGTTAAAGGGAAATATCGGTGGACATCGAGGTGCAGCTGTTCTGATAGTTAAGGGGAATAATATTAAGAATCTCGAGGTTCTAAGAAATAGAATACTCAATAAGGTTCTAAGGATATTTACTGAGAAAGGACTAAGCTATAGACGAATAATATAAAAATTAAATAACTTAACTAAAGTTCTATAGAACTTTAGTGCATAAAAATTACTTAAGGTGTCTAGCATTGGGTAATAAGGTCATAGAACTGAAAAATGTCAGCTTCAGATACGCAGGAAATAAGGAAAATGCTATTAAAAATATAAGCCTAGATATCCGAGAGGGAGAATATATAATACTAGCTGGACCAAGTGGCTGTGGAAAAACAACACTAGCAAGGATTATGGTAGGATTAATTCCTCATTTCTATAGTGGGGATTTAAAAGGTGAGGTTTTAATCAATGGAGTTGATGTAAGAAAAACTACGATCCGTGAAATTACAAAAATTATAGGATACGTTTTTCAAAATCCAGAGGATCAAATTTTAATGACAGAAGTTCTTAGAGATATATCATTTAGGCTTGAATATCAGGGCTTACCACGAGAGTATATAATCAATGTCGTGCATGAGGTAGCAAAAAAGCTAAGGATACAGCACTTGCTTTACCGAAATGTGAATACACTATCTGGTGGTGAGTTGCAGAAGGTCGCTATAGCTGGTGTTCTGGTATCAAGACCTAAAGTTATAATTTTAGATGAACCTACCGCGTATTTATCACCAAAATCAACAATCGAATTAATGAGCTTTCTTGATGAACTTAAAGAAAATTTTGGTGTAACAATAGTGATTATCGACCATAGGCTTGACCTTGTTGTTAAAAGAAATTCACGTATTATAGTGATGTATGATGGTA
>Ga0190367_1001117_pt1 | contig 16457 bp, 16 predicted proteins | sample 4872181011_MG_FD_171838 | JGI IMG/M metagenome (GOLD analysis project Ga0190367, IMG submission 171838) | Hydrothermal vent microbial mat bacterial communities from Southern Trench, Guaymas Basin, Mexico - 4872-18-10-11_MG | ecosystem: Environmental > Aquatic > Marine > Hydrothermal vents >...
GGCTCGCGTAACCAATGCCGTGCCGAAAGGCGTTGTATTCATGCCTTTCCACTGGGGTGGCTACTTCGAGGGCAAATCGTATCTTAATCGCTTCCCAGTGATTGCCGACATGGACACAAGGCCGTTCGTTGCTGGAGATTCGGCAAACATAGCAAACTCGCCTGGCTGGGATCCCGAAACGCAGATGCAGAACACGAAGACCGGCATTTGCGAGGTTGTGAAGCTCAGCGAATACAAACCGCCAGAAGGGCTTGAGGACTACTTCAAAAACGTTAAGAGGCTCAGGCAGAGGGGGTGATTAGATGTACAAGTTTGTTATCGACATCCATTCGAACCTCTGCATAAAGTGCAAGGGATGCGAGGCTATATGCAAGAACTACAACGATGTTCCGGAGGGTGTGTTTAGAATAAAGGTTATCACAATTAATGAAGGTAAACCGGGGCAGCTCAACATACCCATGCCGTGTATGCACTGCAACGACCCGCCGTGCATGAAGGTTTGCCCGATGAACGCCATATACAAGCGGAGCGATGGAATAGTACTTGTTAACAAGGACAAGTGTATTGGATGTGGCTACTGCAGCTACGCATGTCCTTTCGGCGCTCCGCAATTTGAAGGCAGTGGAGCGTTTGGAACGAAGGGTAAGATGGATAAGTGCACATTTTGCGTGCAGCCTTACAAGCAGAAGGATGAGAATGGAAACATCATAGAGAGAGAACCAAGGCCTATGTGCGCCATAGTGTGTCCGACCGGAACTCTGCTTGGAGGAGATGCAGCGAAGATCAGCCAAGAACTCAGAGAGAGAATTAGCGGATATGCTGCTCGTGGCATGCTTGAAAACCTGTTTATGGTGTAGGTGATAGGAGATGTGGAAGGTACTCGTAGCTTTAATAGTCGGACTGCTTGCTGTTTCCCCGCTCCTCATAGGAATTGCTACGGTTGGCCCCTTGGGTGGGAAGTACATAACCGAAAACAACTATCGCCACTTTTCGCCCTACGAAAGGTCTACAGTTTATGCACTCGTTAATGACATCATGCTATACTTAAACAGGATACTTGAAATACTTATCACAATCGGAGCTTTCTTCGTCTTCATAATGACCGTGCTCGAGTACTGGAAGTTCGACAAGATGTACAAGCTCGAACAGCAGCATCACGGAGGTGGGAAGCATTGACCCAGCTCCTAAGATTTTCACTCGCGCAAAGAGCTGCGCACTTCCTCGTGTCACTTTCAGGAATGCTTTTGCTAATCACCGGCCTGCCGATAACGTTTAGCGATCAGCTTCGATGGGTTATAGACCTCATGGGCGGTTCTGTCGTTACGATGCTCATTCATAGGATGTGCGGACTCATACTTGCTTTCAGCCTAGCTTTCTTCGGCACGTACTTCTTGCTCGAAAGGATAACGGAGGGAAGAAGAGACTCCAACTTGACGTTCACCCTTGGATTCTTCATACAGCTCGGCAAGGACATGGCTCAAGATATGCTCTGGACATTCGGGCTTGTAAAAGAAAGGCCAGTTTCGGGCAAGTACGACTGGGTCATGGTTGCAGACATTATATCAGTTCCAACCTTCTGCTTGGTAGAAGTTATCACCGGAGCGATAATGTGGTTCCCGTTCCCGCTGCTCCAGGCCAATCCAGGACTGTTCTTCGTCTTTAGAGTAATACACGTTGCTGTAGCCATCTTTGCAATCTTCTTCGTCTTCGCCCACGCAACGATTCTGCACTTCACTCCGGGCAACTTCCCGATAAACATGGGAATATTCTCTGGCCTAATACCGAAGCACAAGGCTGAAGGAGAGTTTCCAGCATGGATACCCGTAGCAAAGAAGGTGGAGGTTCCAGAAGAGCACTACACCTTCCACCCAATAGGCTACGTTGTTGGAGCGATTGCGTGCGGTATAATGGGACTTACAGCCTACGTCGTCTACCTTCTGAGGGAGGAGGGGCTTGCAGGCTTCAGACTTCTGCAGGAAAGCGGTGCGGCGTTTGTTGCGCTAAATGGAGTAATACTGGTCTTTATAGTCTACGTAATACTGACGTTCTACGGAATAAGCAAGGCTCTGTCAAAGTCTAGAGCGTAAGCAGTCTTTTTATTACCAATTTTTCCATTTCTATAAATCCTCTCAAAATTTTGGAGACACCGCGATAGAACTTCGCTTCGCTACAGCTTTCAACTGCACTGCAAAACTTAAAGACCCATTTTAACAGCTCTTCCTCAAAAAACACGTTCTGCTTTTTTATGTCCTTATCGTTGCTAATTTCCGCCATAAAGAGTAGCTCTATTCCAATGTGGTCTGCAGGCTCGTTTGCGTTCAGTTTGTAGCCTGCGTTAAAGAATCTCTCCCTTATCCTCAATGTTACAACTCCGTACGGTGAGTCGTTTTCGTAACTCGACTGATAAGGCGAAACTCTGGCATCTGGAGCTGCGAAGAGCTGCGTGTATTCAACCCTAACACTCTTTGCGAAATCCTTAAAAGCCGGAAATGATGCAGCATATTTCCTAATTTCTTCAAGTCCTTCCCGAATCAGCGGATGTGGCGGGAGTGGAATTTCAACACCATCATATATATCCCTCAAAAACTCATCTCGAGGATAGTTGAGGAATAGCTGGCCCAGCAGCGAATACATAGCCCTCCTTCCATTCATAATTTCCTCAATCCCCATCGTTCAACCTCCTTTTCTCTTTCTACTCTTTCCCACCGGTTTCTCCCTCTTTCTCCTCCTTACCCTCTGCTTCTCTTTCTTTTACAATTTCTTCATAGGCAGCCTCGAGTATGATTCTGGGTCTGCATTCGGGACAGAAGAGCATTGAATTTTTCCCCACAACTTTACTCAATTTTTCGTACGCAGGCCTTGAAATGTGGGGCTTTCCGCACGCTGGACAGTGTATCATCTCAACTTGGTAGATTGCTTCCTCGCTAAGCCTTGAAAAGTCAAGAACCTTTTTGAGAACTATTGCCCCCTCCGGACACGCTTTTTCGCAAAGCCCACAGGCAAAGCATAGCGCGTGTGTGAAGAGGAGCAAACCCTTTTCGACGTCCCTCCTGATCGCTCCTGACGGACAGAAAAACGTACATGTCTGACATAGCGTGCAATTCGCTATTTCCAGCATGCCAAATTGTTCGTTCTCAAACTTGTCTTCAACGAGAGCAAACTCTTCCTTCAGAAGAGAGCAAAGAGCGAACCAAGCTTCCCTTTTATTCTTGAAATTCTTTGTTCTCCATTCTGCAATTTTTTTGTTAAGCTTTGGAACTTTACCCTTGCTTTTGCCAACGCCATCAAAACCAGCAACCTCAATGCCGTCAAATCCAAAAGCCTTGAGTGTTTGACTCGCTATTTTAATGCAATCACTTCTGAGCTTTTCACACTTATAAACCGTCACCTTTTTCCCCTTTAACGCCGCATACAAGAGCTCGATCTCGCTGAGAGAGTTGACGCATGGAACAACTATAGGTGAAACTTCCGGAAGTTTTCCATTATAGCCGTATAGGTCCTTTAAAGCGTGTTCGCAGAGGAAAAAAACGTGCTCACCCTCTATTGCATCTATAGCGTCGAGAACGTCCTCCCTCGTTCTAATAGTATTTTCTATTGCCGAAACTGGGCAAACTGCATAGCAGAAACCACAAGCCGTGCAGAGACTGTAATCGATATTAACTCCATCGTTACTGACGATTGCTCCTTCTGGACACGAAAGACAAAGAGTACAGCCCCTTATACCACTCTTAACGGCTCCACACCTGTCCTTATCTACTTTCACAGGCTTTACTATTGTCAATGAGCCCAAACTTGTGGCAGCTTTTAGGGCAGCGAGGTACTCATTGCCGTACGTATGAATGCCAAGTCCCTCTCCTTTCCCTTCCGGAACTATAGCCTGCCCGGCTTTAATATAAAAAACACCACTCCTTCCTGTCAGGAGGTCTCTCCCCTTAATCTTTGCATCTACCTCGCCCCTCCACTCCAAGGATTTTATCTCTCCTTTTATCACCCTGTGCTTGAAGGGATACAGCTCGGAAATGAGTTCGTCATCGTCGGTAACAACAATCAAGTCAGCAATGTAAGACAACTCCCTAACAATTTCGGGATTTCTCCCTTCGTATATTATACTGTGTTTTGTTTCGATGACTTCAACGTCCGGATTCGAAGGTTTTACCGCTTTTATCCACTCGGCAGCAACTTTTTCAGGATTTTTAAACTTCTTTTCTATCAGACGTAGATCAACGACCTCATAACTGCCCTCAAACTCGGACTCAATTGGAATTGCTGGACAGCCAAAGACGATAAAATCGCCATCAACTTCAACTCTACAACCCCTAGAAATTTTCACCTCAAACGGCAAGGACTCGACAATTTTTTTCATATCGAGCGAGGTGCATGCGCCACAGAGAACGACTTTCATACCCTAGAATTCTTTTGAACGTTAATTAACGTTGCGTTTACCATGTTATTCCGGTAAAAAATTTATTAGTCCAAAATCAAGGCTCCTTCAAATGGACATCGAAGAACAAATAAGACAGCTCGAAGAGGAAATCAAGCGCACACCCTACAACAAGGCTACCGAGCATCACATAGGTAGGCTTAAGGCAAAACTTGCAAGGTTGAAGGAGGAGGCTGAGAAGAGAAGAAGAAAAAGCACTGGCCAGCGATTCTCCATAAAGAAGGAGGGCGATGCTACAGTTGTTATCGTTGGCTTTCCGTCCGTTGGCAAGTCAACTCTCCTAAATGCCCTTACTGGGGCAAGAAGCGAAGTTGCGGACTACGACTTCACAACCCTCAAGCCAATTCCCGGAATGCTTGAATATAAGGGAGCAAAAATCCAGATTATAGACATCCCCGGGTTGATAGAGGGAGCATCGAAGGGGAGAGGGAGGGGGAAAGAGATAATTTCTGCCATTAGATGTGCGGACATGATTCTCCTCCTCGTTGACGTTTTCAACCTGCATCAGATAGACATTCTGAAAAAGGAACTTTACGAAGGGGGAATCAGACTAAACGAATCTCCGCCAGAGGTGACAATAAAGAAGAAGGAAAGGGGCGGTATCAAAATAACCTCTACGGTTCCTCTCTCTATCGGCAAAGACACAATTATGGGCATTCTTAGAGAATACAGGATTCACAATGCCGATGTGCTGATAAGGGAAGACTTAACGATTGAAAGGCTGATAGATGCAATTATGGGAAATAGAGTCTACATACCCTCCCTTACGGTCGTGAACAAAATAGACCTGATGGACGTTAGCGTTGAGGGCGAAGATGTAGTTTGTGTATCAGCAAAGAAGGGAATTAACCTCGACCTGCTGATAGAACGCATATACAAGAAGCTAAGGTTCATAAGGATTTTTCTAAAACCTCCCGGTGGAAAAGCCGACAACGAGCCGCTAATAATGAGGAAAGGTGCAACTGTTGGAGATGTATGCGAGAAACTACATAGGGGGATGCTTGAATCTTTCCGCTATGCAAAAGTGTGGGGTAAGTCGGTTAAGTTTCAGGGGCAGAGGGTTGGCTTAGGCCATGTACTTGAAGATGGAGACGTGCTGACGATATATGCATAAATAAATTTTAGCTATAAAATAATTTAAATTAATTATGGCGTTACTAGCTGCAACTCTTTGATATTCCTTCCAGCAATCTCAGCCCTAAGCATGAATAGCTCTTCAAACAGCATCTTAACTTCGGGCTCGAGTTTTGGATAGCATTCGGTCAGAAAGTCCATGTTGAAGGGACATAACCCCGAAACACAAGGGAAACAGTATTTACCATTGCGCTCATCGTCGCAAGGCAGTTCAAAAACTTCCAGATTTTTTTCCATCTCTATCATGGTTAAACCTCCATCATCATTTGTGTCATTATTGTTATTATTATTAGTATTTAAGCTTTTCGAACCTGCAAAAATCTTAAGGAGAAAGGATTTTTGGCTAAAAAATTAGATAGACAAGTCTGATGTCGTCATAGGCCCTACGAGAGGTTATAGCTCAATAAGCGAAATATTAAAGGACTAAAACAGCTAAATCAAGCCTGCCCTCTGGAGGAGAAGAATATCTTCCGTTTCGAGCTTTTCACCGCGCTTGAACATCTCATAAACTTCTTTTGCCTTCTTTATTAGTTCTTCTCTCTCCCTCTCCTCCCTACTCTTAGCCTGCTTGGCCTTAAGAGCTTTAATAACCTTATCAAGGTCCCTTATATCCTTTCTTATTTTTACAACCTCACTATGGCACCTGTCTGCTTCCTTCTTACTTTCAACGAACTTGAGGTGCATCTCGTCGGCAAGCTTTCTCTTTTCATCAACCTGACTGAAAACACTTAACATCTCCGCATGGAAAACATCAGCCCTCTCAACGTATTCCAGCATTTGTTGGTGGAGCTTCCTTGCTTCATCCTTCAATTCTCTTATCTTTGCTATCAACCTCTTAAACTCCTCATGTTTTTCAAGCTGCTCCTTCCTCTCTTCGAGCTCCCTCCTCAGTCTTGCTATACGCTCGACAAGGACTCTCTCCTTCTCTATAGTAAGCACTGCTGTCTGTTGCTTGAACTCAAGGCGGCGTATTTCCTTCTCTATATCTCCAAGGGGTCTTCCACCCTTGTCTATATCCTTTCTCAGCTTGTCCAGCTCCTTGTACAGTTTGTCTATCTCCACGTGTATAGCGTTCCTTTTGCTCTTCAATTCCTTGGCCTTTTCGTTTAGCTCATCTCTTTTTTCCTTGAGCTCTTTTGCCTTTACGAGGAGTTCTTTAACTTCCCTATTGAGCTGGTCTCTTTTGTCTGCATACTCTCTCGCAGCTTTATTAAGTTCGTCCCTTTTCGCAATGTACTCTTGCAATTCCTTTTCCAGTTGTTCTTTTCTCTCCACCAACTTTTCCAGCATCATGCTCCCACAACAGCTTTGCCTTTTTTGTAAACACTGGAGCTTTGCTCAGCGTTAATGAACTGAAATTTAAATCTTTCTCTGAGGGGCGTTTAAAAAGTTTTCGAAGAAAGTGTACGCTTCTGTCTCCCCAAACGCATACTTAATTGTGTTAAATTCCCTCCTCAACTCGATTACTTCCTGTCTCAGTTTATCTTCACTCTTCTTGCCATTGACAGCATCCCACATAATCTCTGCAAGCCTTTCCATCTCTCCCTCCTTCATTCCGAGCCTTGTTATTTCCTGAACGCCAATTCTTATCCCCGAGGGGTTTTTTGTCTTCGTTAGATCATCCCACGGTAAAAGGTTCTTGTTCAGGATTATGTTTATGCGTTCAAGGAGTCTAGCAACAGGATCACCACCACCGAATTCGGTGACGTCAACAGCAACCTGATGTGACTCCGTAAAACCGTTTGCCTCGCCAACAACATTAAAGCCGAGTTCGTGCATTCTTTCCGCAAGCTTCTTTGCATTTCTAACTATTTGCCTCGCATAAGCTTCACCAAACTCCAGCATTTCCAAGCATGCAATAACATAGCCAGCGAGGCTGTGCAAGTGATGGTTGCTCACAACGCCTGGAAATACGGCATTATCGATCTTCTTTGCCAACTCCGCCTTACAGAGGATTATGGCTCGCTGCGGGCCGAAGAAGGTTTTGTGGGTTGAAGCCGTAACGACATCTGCTCCTTCACGAAGCGGGTCCTGAAACTGCTTTCCGGCAATAAGCCCAAGGACGTGGCTTGCATCGTATACAACTTTGGCACCGATTTCTGCGGCTATTTCAGCTATCTCCTTTACAGGATGGGGGAACAAAATAAGACTAGAGCCCAAAACGAAGACTTTTGGTCTTTCCTTTTCGACAATTTTTCTCGTCTTATCAATGTCAATGTTCAGCCTCTCCATGTCAAAAGGATAGTGGAGTACATCCAAACCCCTAATACCAGCAGCAGAGAACCTATCGTGAGATATGTGGCCACCACATGGAACGGATAAGGCCATAAGCTTGTCTCCTGGTGACGTTAAGGCGAAAAATGCCGCTATATTTGCAACAACTCCTGAAATCGGCTGGACATTTGCATGTTCTGCATTGAATATCCTCTTAGTAAGCTGTATCGCCAAATCCTCCACGATGTCTATATATTGACAGCCCTGATAGAAACGCTTCCCAACTTTGCCTTCGGCGTATCGATGGCCCAAGTCCGTCAGGTACATGCTCCTTACAGCCAAGCTTGCAAGGTTTTCGCTGGCTATTAGCGGAATTGACTGTCTATAAAAGTCATGATGCTGTCTTAGAGCCTCGATGAGCTTTGAATAGTACTCTGATTCGAGCATGGCCTTCGCTTTGTCGATTGTTATTTAAACTTTTGTAATGTATCCTAACGTGTCTAACGTGTTTAATTGTCCCCTCCACCCTTCACAATGCGGTAAACTGCAGGCAACTCCCTATACCTACCATTAAAGTCAAGACCGTACCCAACTACGAAGTAATCGGGAATTTCGAAGCCAACGTAGTCAACTTTTACGTTAACCATTCTTCTCGATGGTTTGTCCAACAATGCACACACGGCAAGACTCTTCGGCTTTCTCGCTTTTAATCTTTTCAACAGAAAATCCATCGTCAGTCCGGTATCAATTATATCCTCCACGATTATAATATCCCTACCTTCTACATCCCTCTCCAAATCGAGTTTCACTTCAACTGCCCCGGTTGTGTCCGTTCCAGCATAGCTTTTTAGCTTTACAAAATCGACTTCAACTGGAATTCTGAGCTCTCTTACCAAATCGGCAAGAAAAACGAAGGCTCCATTGAGTATTCCTACGAGCAATGGAGTTTTACCCTCATAATCTTTATTTATCTTTTCTGCCAACTCCCTTACTTTGTTGGCTATCTCTTCTCTGCTTATCAACAACTCCAGCTCCATCATTCCACCCACAAATCAACTATTTTCATGGCTTTAACGTCAACAAGCCCATAGTTCGTTATTTTAAGCTCTGGAACTACGGGTAGCGAGAGAAAACTTATCGTTGCGAAAGGATGTTCAACCCCTATTCCAATTTCTGCTGCAGCTTTGTAAAGCTTTTCAAGTCTCTTCACAACTTCCTCAAAGCTCAAGTTGGACATGAGCCCGGCAATGGGAAGAGGTAGTTCCGCTTTAACTTCTTTGTCAACCACAACGAACCCTCCCTGCATTTCTTTAATTCTTTTCAGGGCTTTGACAATGTCCTCGTCGCTAACACCAACACATACGCAGTTGTGTGAGTCATGGGCAACGCTGCTCGCTATTGCTCCCCTCTGAATTGAACATCTCACGAAACCCTTACCTATTAATTTCTTACCGTTATGCCTATCAACTACGATAACCTTAGCTACCTCGCTTTCCACGTCAGGCATCGCATAGCCATTTTTAGTCGGGGGTTCCCACAGTGAAGCTTTCGTAACAATCTGGCCGGGTACCAGCTCTATAAGCCTGCAAACCTTTCCCTTCGCCTCTATTGCCACATCCTTAACGCTAATTTCCGGCATTCTTACCGTGTTCGTGAGTTCTGCAGGTGGTTCAACTCTTTTGATTTCCGCCTTAATCTCGCCGGTTTTGCTATCCCATACGATTTTGCCATTCTTGACGACAAGTTGAACGTTGAAATCTTCCAAACTATCCACGGCAACCAAGTCCGCTTTAAGTCCGGGCATAACCGCTCCGCATTCAAGACCAAAGTGTAGTGCGGGACTTAGTGTGGCCATTCTAACTGCAATTTCCGGCTTCACACCGTACTGAACTACAAGCCTGAGCCTATAATCCATGTGACCGTGCTTTATGTCAGTTGGCAACAAATCGTCGCTGACAAGCATAAAAAAGCACGAGTTAAAGTCGTTGATTATTCTGACGAGCTCCCTCATATTCTTGGCTACGCTGCCCTCGCGAACCATTACCTTCATTCCTCGCCTTACTTTCTCCATTGCTTCTATTGCAGAAATACACTCATGATCCGTTGTTATTCCGGCTGCGATGTAGGCATTAAGCCCCTTAGAATCGATTCCGGGAGCATGCCCGTCTATGGCTTTTCCAGCTTTTCTTGTAATCTCTACTTTTCTAATGACATCCTCAACTCCTTCAACAACTCCAGGAAAGTCCATGACTTCTGCAAGACCGAGAACCCTGTCCCAGCAAAGGATTTCCTCTATATCCTCAGCATCGAGCTTCTGTGCAAAGGTTTCAAAACCCTCTATGGCTGGAACGCATGAAGGTGCCATAAAGTAAAAATCAACGGGAAGATTCGTCGTTGCTTCTATCAAAAACCTAATGCCCTCCTTACCAGCAACGTTTGCAATTTCGTGGGGATCGGCAACAACGGCGGTTGTGCCGTGGGGTATTACAGCCTTTGCGAATTCTGCGGGATGTAGGAGTGTGCTCTCGATGTGAACGTGAGCATCGATGAAACCGGGAAGGATATAATCTACTTCGATTCCCCCACCGTAATCGCCTATTCCAGCAATTCTACCATTGCATATTGCCACATCTGCTTCAATTGCTTCGCCGGTAAAAACCGAGAAAACCTCCCCGCTCAAAACAAGATCGGGCTTTTGCCTTCCCGCTGCAACGTCGATAATACGCATGGACATAGATAGACAGGGAATACAAAACCTTTTCGTGTTGGGTATTGCATAATACAATTATACTTCCGATTTTAACCAAGAAGAAGGATAACTCCAGAAGCGAATGGGGAAGAATATATACACCACCACAAATCCGAGCCCATGTACGACCTATGCATAAACGGGGGTCTTTGCTTCATAAATGGGACATTTATCGAAGCGAGCATAGGTATTGAGGGTAACAAAATAGTTTACATTGGTAAAGAAGAAGCTAAGGCAGAATTAGAAATAGACGCCAGTGGAAAACTCGTAATGCCAGGCTTGTTCAATGCCCATACTCACCTTGCGATGACGCTTTTGCGGGGTTACGTAGAGGACATGCCCTTGAAAGAATGGTTAAATAGCGTTTGGAAAATGGAGGCAAAGCTAACTCCCAACGACGTCTACTGGGGCTCGATGCTTGGAATTCTTGAAATGATTAAAACCGGAACCACAGCTTTTTCCGACATGTACTTCCATATGGATGAGGTTGCAAAGGCTGTAGGCGAGACAGGAATAAGGGCTGTGCTTAGTTATGGAATGATAGAGAGGGGGGATGAGGAGAGGGGAAAGAAGGAAATAAAAGTAGGAACCGAATTTATAAAAGAGTGGGACGGGGCTTTTAACGGGAGGATAAAGGCAATTTTTGGCCCCCACGCTCCGTACACGTGTTCATTGGATTTTCTTTTGAAAGTTAAAGAAAGAGCCGAAGAACTCGATACCCTCATCCACATACACGTGTCAGAAACCAAGCACGAGCTTGAAGAGATGAAGAGAGAACACGGAAAAACACCTGTGAAAATCCTCGAAGATATCGGTTTTTTGTCGAAGAGAGTGATTATCGCCCACGGAGTTTGGCTTGAAGATGAAGACATAAGAATCTTGAAGAGGAGGGGAGTAAGCGTTGCACATAATCCCGTAAGCAACCTTAAGCTCGCTTCGGGAATTGCAAGGGTAGTGGATTTACTAAAGGCTGGAGTAAACGTCTGTCTTGGGACGGATGGAGCAGCGAGCAACAACACATACAACCTCTTCGAGGAGATTAAGATTGCTTCCCTACTCCAGAAGGTTGTTGCGGGAGCAAATGCAATTACCGCTAACGATGTTTTAAACATGGCAACCAAGAACGGCTACAAAGCATACGAAATTGCAGGCGGAAAGCTTGCTAAAGGCATGCTTGCGGACTTGGTCTTGCTTAATGCAAAGAGCTTCAACTACGTACCCCTTTACAACCCGCTGCACAGTGTAGTTTATGCCAGCTACGGATGCGAAGTTACTCACTCAATTGTAGATGGAAAGCTTTTGATGGAAGATTCAATTTTGCTCACGATTGATGAAGAGAACATCCTTAGCAAGGTTCTTGAGAGGGTGGAAAGGATACGCAGCAAGCTCAATCAGTCATGACGCATTCCCTTTGAGATTACATCTAAGTCCTCTCTCGCCTTCTTTAAGTTGTACTCTATCTCTTCCATTACCTCCTTCGGGAGTTCGGTTTGCACTTCTTTGATTGTGTTTTCTATGACTTCGCAAACCTTCTTCTCTGTATCTTTAAGCAATTGAACGACAAGCTCAAAGTGCTTCTGGAGCTGGTTTAAAACGTAGAGTCTGAGCCTCTTGAGGGTGTCTCTAGCCTCCTCCTCGGTCATCACACCAGACATAAAGGATTGAATGACAAATTCGGAATCCATTCTGAACATCTCTGCTACGCGCTCAGGGTTTCTCAGATCGGCTGACATATTCTTTATATCGTTCATGGCTTCGTCGACAGTCTTGGCGAGATCCATGCAATGTCTCATCAGTTCACCAATTCTTTCGAGGTACGTGTTTTTATACACCATGCTGCTTTTCGGCAATTGATGAACTTAAGTCTTTCTGAAAGCGTAGTTCTAAAATTTACGCGACTTCCTAGTGCAACGTCCAAAATTTGTGTACTGTAGATATTTTAAGGTTGTAGAGCTGTCGTTGGTTCTGCAAAAACTAATGACCCATAAACAAGGATTAACACACATACTATCATCACAAGCAGTAACACGGCTTTGGTCTGAGACATTAAATCACCTCTATTTGCAGTGCAGAAAAAGAAGAAAAAAGCTTTACGAGTATCACCTCATCATCAACGGGTACCATTTCAGATAATCCGTGATGTTGGTATATATTTGCTTTAAATACGAAACTTTTTATTGGCTTAATCTAACATTATTTTAAGATGAGCAGGTACATAAAAATTAAAGTGGACTTAGATGAACTCGGCGTAATTATACGGAACGTAGACAGCTGGGAGAGATTTATGAACGTGAAGTTCATAGAAGCGGACATAACAGGAAACAAAGCCACAATCACGGCTATGCCCGTAGCAACGCCTGGCTTCTTCGTCTGGGTTCAAAATGGAGAGGCTAGGCTGATGGCCGAAGTTGTATCCAAAAGCAGAGTTGGGTATGTAGACTTGGAGGAATTAGCGGAGTTCGATGTAAATCTGATGGAACGGCTGAAGCACATCGTTGTTTGTAAAGATAACAACGCATCAATAGACCGAAATGGTCGGTACTTCCCGAAATCGCAGGAAAGTGTTGAATTATACAAAATGCTGATGAAAACAGCCAAGTGGAAATAAGCAGAAATTTATAGAATAGAATATAATTATAACATAGATTCTGCAATCCCAATCAGCTCTTCTTTGCTAAGTTTTTTCGCTTGCAACTGTTACCCATAACCCCTTGTAGTTAAATTCAATTTTTCTGACTCCGAGATCGATCTTGTACCTGCCTTCTGTATCCTTTATTCTCACCTCCTCGCCATCCTGAAGCGTGGACTTAAGACTCTCAAATATGCCCAGTTCGTTCTCCTTCCCATAACTCAGCTCAATGGCTTCTGACTCATCTTTAATGACGGTTGCAAACTCAAATTCGTAACCAGCGGTATATGATGGTTTGAGAACTGTAAAGTTTACAAATTTTTGAGCCTCCTCAATGCTGGAGAAGAGTGTTAAACTTACGATTTTTGCATCTCTTGGCGGAGTAAAGCTAAACACTTCATCACTCACGCGGACATTGAACTTGATTTCTCTGTATTCGGTTGTCCATGAAAATTCCTCTTCGCCCCTCCTAAACTGAATAATTGTCTTTCCCTTCAGCTTCACAAGGTATAGTTGTTCTTTGTCTATCCAAACTTTTTCCACCCATCGTGCGAATCCTCTCTTCTCCAAATTCTCTCTAACAGCTTCTGTCTTTATAGCGATATTTAACAGTTCATCGTAGTTCCATGTTATCGTACCGTTAGATACGCTTAGACTTTCAAAGTCGCTTTCAACTTCCCTTCTGAACTTATCGGGCAGTTTGAAGATTGCGTGTTCCGTTTTGTTTTCAAATCTTTTTGGGGTGTTCTTCCTTGTGGTAAATTGTAACTTCATAACTCTCTATCGAGTTATACTTCTCTAGAGCGTCTTTCAAGATGTCTTCTGCGGTATAGTTCTGTTCTGTCGTTGCTTGGGGAGATTGAATACAGCCACAAAGAACTAAAGCTAGGACCAAAAGAGCTGGAACGTTTTTCATCATAAAGCGCACCAAAATTTCTTAAACACTAAAACTAAAAAACCTTGCTGGATGGGTAAGATGGTGCTAGCGTTTGGGTATTATCCTTATCGTTTGATTTGCTAAAACGGGAATTCTCTGCACTTCTTTTCCTTCTTCATCGTATATTACTATTTCCGCAATAACTTCTGTAACCTTTTTCTCTCCCGATACTGTAATCGGAACGACTTCTGCCTTCCAGCTCACAGCTTTAAGCACAGACTTCTCTAGCGTATCATCCCAGACGACTATATCACCTCTAATTGGATCGTGGTAAACCGTTATTACCTTCTTTAGTTCTGGCAAAGCGGATGTAGCGGAACTTATATACACAGGCTCGATGTAGAGAAGCGATCCCCTAACGGGAAGTATCAAAAGGTTTCCCCTGATAACACTGGAACCTCTCTGCCCCCAGAGAGTCATCTTCTCCGAAATCTCTGGATTCTGGCTAATTCTTGACTCAGCCTGCATTGGCCCATAGACTAGAACCTCCTTAGGAAACTCGTAAACTACAAACTTTCCGTAGTCTTCGTCCTGCATTACACCGATCCACGCGATCATGTTCTCCTTGTTTGCCGGTGTTAGGGGGACCATGAGAACGAACTGCGTTCCCTTATCCGTTTCGAGAATAACGTTATAGCACCTCATAGGAATAGGAGTTTCACCAAAGAGTTCCTTCGCAATCACCCACCTATCCTCTTTTCCATAAAAAACCGCAATGTTCCTCATGTGGTAGTCTCCGAACTTCTGAACCTGGAGCGTAAAGAGATCTACGGGATACCTGAAGTGCTTTCTGTAATCGTTTGCCTGCAACGCGGATTTAAACAGCTTTGGATAAATTCTCTTGTACGTTTTTATCAGAGGGTCTTCTTTTACAGTAAAGTACTCAATTGTGCCGTTCTTTGCATCTATTATCACCTTTACCGAATCCCTAACATAGTTAACCCTCAGCTTTCCAAGTTTTCCCGGTTCGGAGTAAGGAAAAGCGTCGCTGAAAGCAATGCCGTTTATCATCCACTTGAGCTCGCCGTTATGGATAAATATGTACGGATCGCTGTCGTAGTACAGGAATGGAGCTATCTTTTGAGCTCTTTCCATGATATTCCTGTAGATCATCAGCCTGCTCTGATCGGTTATGTATCTGGAGAGCCATATGTTGATTGGGTCCAAGTTGCATGCGATGACGAATTTTTTGAAGGTGGAATCGATCCTTATTCCACCAGAACCATCGTAGTGCGTGTAAACGTTCTCCTCTCCTCTTGGATAGTCGAACTCTTCTTGAAGAGTGTTGGCGATTACGTAATGATTTGTTAGCTCGCCGTAGTAAATTTGAGGCTGCCTAACTTCTAATTCCGGAAAGAGTGAAACGGGCGGTATATCTTTCACGTAAAGTATCGGCATACCCTCGTCATCTACCTTGTTCACAGGGTTGATTGCAATTCCGTAGCCGTGAGTGTAAACCAGGTGCTTGTTCACCCACGTTTGTGCTTGAACAGGCAAACCCTTTACGTTGAGCTCTCTTGCAGTAATCAAGACCTGAGTTTCGTTACCATCTATCCAGTATCTGTCAACGTCGACGTCGTGCATGTCGTAGTAAAGTCTTAGGGACTGCTTCTGCTGAAGAACCAGCCTTACAGCCCTCCAGTCAAGGATCTTTGCATTCTTTATCGACGGCGAGTTAACAACATCTTCATCCAAAACCGCATTTGGATTGTACGGAATCTCCTGAAATTCGTCGAGTCCATAAGCGTACCTCGTAAAGTTGATGTTGTAACCAATGTAGGTTGCTTCTCTCTGCAGTTCGCTCGGGGCAACTATAAAGCTTTGAACCGCAAAGCTAGCGATGGATCCGGCAATGAATATGCCTGAAATCACAAGTAAGGGCAGGAAAAACTTCAGCAGCTCATCGCCAAGCTTTACATCTTTAATAAAAAAAGTAACAACGACTGAAATGAGAGTTGTAACAGAAAGGACTCTCCACACCCATATCCAAACGTGGACGTCTGTGTAACCAGCTCCATAGACAACTCCAAGTTCACTCCAAAGTACGCTGTACTGCTTGAACCAGAAAACTACTGAGAGTGTTACAAAAAAGCAGCAAAACAGTAGGTAGATCAGGTCTTTTAAATCCTTAAACACCTCTTTTGCACTCAAATAGCCTTCTCCAACGACAACAATGCACAAAGTAGCGATCCAGATAACAGTTAAAGCCAAGATGGTTATCAGAATGTCGTTTATTATCGGAAGTGTAAAGACGTAGAAACTCACCTCATTATTAAAAATGGGGTCTGACAAGCCAAAAGGTACCTGATTTTGGAATTTGAGCCAATCGAACCACAGATGCTCGCTTGTTGCC
>Ga0190367_1001119_pt1 | contig 16434 bp, 17 predicted proteins | sample 4872181011_MG_FD_171838 | JGI IMG/M metagenome (GOLD analysis project Ga0190367, IMG submission 171838) | Hydrothermal vent microbial mat bacterial communities from Southern Trench, Guaymas Basin, Mexico - 4872-18-10-11_MG | ecosystem: Environmental > Aquatic > Marine > Hydrothermal vents >...
ATATATCATCAATATATGGAATGTTTGATCAGATTGCACTTACTTTCTTCTTAGCATCGCTATTGTTTCTCAATAAAAGACCATTTGTATCTGGTATATTCCTGTCACTAACACTGCTTACTAAACACACATTCCTTTATCCGGCTCTGATATTTATTCTATACGTGTTGTTGCGGAGACGATGGAGGGATTTTACTAGGTATTTAACAGGCTTATTAGTACCAGTTGCCATTTTTCTTGTTCCATTCTTTATTGGATGTCCTAACTCATTTAAGAACTTTATAGAGACAATTTCATTATCTTCTAAACCTGGATACACTTATCCGATAGTCTATAGCTTTAATGGAATATCTAGCTTAGCAACATATCTCCATGAAGAATACGGTTATGATATGCTGTGGGCTATAAGATACTGGTATATACCATCAGCAATACTCATGGCGATACTAATGATTAGGATGATAAAACAAAGGTCTAACCCAATAATAGTTGCTGCAATAGCATATATTGTATATACAGCAACGTACTGGAGAGTAAATCATCAATACTTAGTACCAACAATTGCAATGGCGATAATAACTATAATAACAAATAACAAAGTAGTAAAAGCAATAGCCATAGCAACGATATTAACAATAGCACTATGGCCAATAGCCTTCCCTACAAGCTGGTGGCTACATGCTCACATCAAACAACCAAACCAACAATTAATACAACTAATAGACAAACTAACACTAATGATATTCGATAAAAAATTCTACACAATATACAGCCTAACACTAACAATAACCCAATACACACTAATAATAACATCCACTATACTAGAAAAACACAAACAAGTAAAAACACCCTCATAGGAAGGACAACCTTATAATCAATTCATCTCCCACAGAAGGAAAAGACAACACAAAACAAAAACATAGAAACACAAACAACCCACCACAAGTACCAAAACCACACATAAAAACATTATACCAAGAAGAAACAATAAAGAAAACAACAACCAACAAAACAAAGAAAAAGAAATGGACCGGCCGGGATTCGAACCCGGGACCTCCAGGTTGCAAGCCTGGCGCTCTTCCAGGCTGAGCTACCGGCCCACTTAATGAATCTATTAGTTAGTAAATTAGGTAGGGTTTATATTCTTTCTATCATTTTTAAGTCTCTCCTAGTTCATTGAAGTAGCTATCAGGGTTCCCACAAATACTAGTGTGTTATGATAATGGATAGAATTACATATTTAGGGAAATAAGACTATTTTATTCTAATACGATTAACCTTTTTATTCTGCCAGCTATAGCGTCTAATTCTACGGCTCCTACCATAGCCGCAGGCAGCACAGTATTTCTTAGCAACATTATATGAGTGTCTACCGCATCTTGGACAACGTATATGTGTTTTACCCTTACTTGCTTTACCGAAGCTTGTAGTACCTTTTGTCATAAACTACACCTATTACCATTGGCTATAGAGATGGAGTCGGACTTATGAGTACAACTGTGTCTCCACGTATAACTATGGTACCTAGTTTACGGGAGCCACCATCCTCAAGTATTTCTTCTGCATCGTCAAGTACTATGTTTAGATGCTGGTCATAGCTCTTAAGCTTACCCCTAACATTATGGTTGCCCTTAAGTTTTATGAGTACAACTGTACCAATTGATTCCTGGAGGATCTTATGTGCAGTTTCAACCATTTCTATCCTCTCCACAATCACATAAATACTTAGTTGTATCCATACATCCTCTACTATAGACACTAGGTTTACAAAAACCTCTATTTAAGTTTAAGGGAGCTAGTTAAACTATGTAGGTATATGAGTCGGTGGGGATAATGGTTAGAAGATGGTTTTTATCGAAAAAAGAAGTTAAGACGTTAAGGAAAGAGTTATCAAAACTTTATCCCAATATACCTCTAGAATTTAAGAGAGTTGAGAAAGTCATTGAAAAGGATCTTGGAGAGATAATAGTTGTTGATGGAATACCGTCTTTTTATATACATGGGGACAAGTATTATCCCCTCTTAACGCTATTGCTCGAGAAAGGCTATGGATGGTTACCCTATGTAATAGTTGATATGGGTGCTGTAAAACCCTTATTACGTGGAGCAGATATAATGGCTCCCGGCGTAAAAGAGGTTCATGGAGAGTTTAAGGAGGACGAACCTGTTGTTGTAGTGGAGGAGAAATATAAAAAACCATTTGTGGTAGCAAGATCATTAGTCGAATCAGAGGCATTAGTTAAAGGAATTATTAAACGTGGTAAGGTTCTTGAAAACATACATCGTATTGGAGATAGAGTTTGGAAACTCGCAAAATCCCTCTAAATAAATTCATAAAATATTTTAGACCACTAATACTTTATTGCATAGAGTAAAGAATAGCTGGTATGGGGGATTAGGTAGAGATGGCTTTAAAGAATGGAGACTTCATACTAATAGAGTACACTGTACGTGTTAAGGAGACTGGTAACATAGTTGATACGACTAATGAGGAGATTGCTAGAAAAGAAGGTATCTACGACTCTAATAGATTGTATGGACCAGAATTAGTCGTTATTGGCCGGGGTTGGGTTATAAAGGGCCTTGATGAGGCATTAAAAGAACTCGAACCTGGTACTGAAAAAGAGATTATAGTGCCTCCTAAAAAAGCTTATGGTACAAGAGACCCTGGCAAGATCAAGGTTTTCAGTATACGTGAATTTAGGAGGCGCGGCATTGATGTCAAATTAGGTGATGTAATCGAGTATGGTGGTCAGACTGGTATTGTTAAGAGTATTGGTGGTGGCCGTGTAGTTGTTGATTTTAATCATCCACTTGCTGGTAAGACCTTAATCTATAAGGTTAAGGTTGTACGTAAACTAGAAGATCCGGTCGATAAAGCTAAGGCTTTAGCGGCTAGACATCTTGGCCTTAAAATGGAGGATGTTGATCTAGAATATAATGTTGAGGAGAAGGAACTATGTATAAGGATACCTACTAGGATCATGACTAGGAAGGATATACAATATGCTAAGATAGCCCTCGTAAGCAATATCTATGAATTCCTAAAGGAAGATGTGAAGAAGATAGTGTTTCAAGAAATATTTGAGAGGAAGGAAGAGAAGGCCCCGGGAAAGAAGGAGATTAAGGAGGAGGCTGTAGAGGTTAAAGATGAAGAGAAGCAAGCTGGAGAGCAATCTGTTAAGGCAAAGGAGACTAGTCAATAACGCCAGTTGTTCTAGCTAGTTTTTCAGCAGCTTCCCATGTAAGTCCTTTTTCACCTAGAATAGTGTATCTAGGCCTTATTGTATGTGCTATAGTTAAAGCCTTTATAATGATTTTCTCCGGAATACCTAGTTCGCGGGCAGTTGTTGGTGCACCTATCTTCTGTAATACATTCCTAACTTTCTTCCACTTGGGATCGCCGTAGAGATATAGCATCATTATAGTGCCTATACCTACTTGTTCTCCATGGAGCGCAGGCTTGGGAGCTAAAATGTCTAGTGCATGGCTGAATAAATGTTCTGAGCCACTTGCAGGCCTACTTGATCCAGCTATACACATAGCAACACCACTACTAATGAGTCCTTCAACAACTATTCTTACACCCTCTGGATTACCACTAGCTATTAGCTCATGATATCTCATAACATGTTTAGCTGATAAAAGTGCTAGTTGTGCAGCATATTCTCCATAATACTCTCCCTTAAGTCTATGGGCCAGTCTCCAATCTTTTACAGCTACAAGTTTACCTATAAGATCACCGACTCCAGAATTAAGCAACCTTCTTGGTGCATTAGCTATTACATCTATATCAGCTATAATAGCTGTTGGTGTAACTGCCCTTATACTCGTAGGCCTATCAAACCCCTTTAAACTAGCAAATGGACTAGTTATTCCATCGTGACTTGCAGCTGTTGGTATACTAATGAATGGTCTACCTATTTTTGAAGCAACATACTTAGCTATATCGATTGATTTACCTCCACCTATTCCTGCTATTATCTTAGGCTTTACTTCTTTAGCTTCAGCCTTAACTTTATCAGCTAAATCCTTTGATGCATTATCTACAACCCAATACTGTACCTCATAACCGCTATCGATTAATATGTCAATAACTTTAGAACTGATCTTACTATAAACTGTAGGCCCTGTTATTACAGCGATATTCTTCTTTCTAAAACCCAGTTCCTCTAAATATAATGGTATCTTATCAAGTATGCCCTCTCCAACAACGACCTTTTTAGGCAGATCTATTACATGGTGTTTGTACGGATCCAACCAATATACACCAAATGATTTAACAAATTATCTCTACTATATAGTTGAGTTTTTCATACTATTTATCTCTTGAACACTAAACTATATGCTTAAAAATGGGCATAGACATTTCCTCTACTAGAAAAGGGTTTTGATTAGGTGCATCTTTAATGGCTTCTTCAAATAAGGTTAGGGAGTCAAAAACAACAACTGTTGGAATAAGACTTAAAGACTATGTTATAATAGCTGCTGATAAGAGGGCTACTGCTGGCACTTATATAGCCCATAAAAAAGTTGAGAAGATACAAAAGATAACAGATAATATGGCTATGACTATATCGGGACTTGTAGCTGATGCGCAGTATTTAGTTAACCTAGCTAAGGCTATTGTAAATTATTATGAACTTGAAACAGAAGTCAAACCCAGTGTAAAGACGATAGCATCTTATCTAGCTAATATATTGTCTTCATATTCTAGAACGCTTCCCTTCATAGTACAGCTACTCTTAGCGGGATATGATACTAGGCCAAGACTATACTATGTAGACCTGTTTGGTACTGTTAGTGAGGAGAAATACATTGCCACGGGCTCAGGCTCTCCCATAGCCCTTGGAGTCCTTGAAAACAATTATAGAGAAGATCTTAGTATTGAAGAGGCTAAACAACTTGCTATATCAGCTGTAAAGGCTGCTGTTGAGAGAGATTCGTGGAGCGGAGAAGGCGTGGATGTTGCTATAATAGGCAGAGACGTTTATAGTAAGGAAACAATATTATTTACTCCTAAACATATTGTTAGGACAATAAAGCAAGAACAAGTCCTTTCCTAGTGCTTTCTTTTAAAAGCTATTACATAGAAAATTATAAAAGGGTTTCATGAGAGAGCATTTTACAGATACTGTGGCTTATTAACTAAATCGTTTGCTTTATAATATACTAGATGATAAATGGTTATTGTATCATGGTAAAGGATAGGGTTGGTTTTAGCCATAGTAGAAACATAGTATAGATATGCTGAGGTGTGTATTTGGTTTTGAAAAGCATATTAATGGATAAGTCTAGAGAGTTCGTGCTTAAGACTATAGTTGCTGAGTTACCACCAGAGGTTATGCTTACACGTATAGAGTTCGAAGGACCAGAGATAGCTATTTATGTAAAGAATCGTAGAGCTATAGCTGATAAACTAGCATTGATTAAGGCTATTGCTAAGAAGGTTAAGAAGAGAGTTGTTGTAAGAATTGATCCGAAGGCTAGGCTTCCGCCAGAGCAGGCTAAGGAGAAGATACTTGAGATAGTGCCTAAGGATGCAGGCATTGATCCTAAGAGCATGGTCTTTGATAAGACACTTGGTGAGGTATGGATTAAGGCTGAGAAACCAGGTATTGTTATCGGTAAGGGCGCTACACTAAGACACCTGATCATGGCCGAGACTGGCTGGAGACCAGTAGTTCTTAGAGCTAGTCCTCTGGAGTCTAAGACATTGAATACAGTAATTAATCATATACTTAGTGAGAGTGATTATAGGCTTAACTTCCTAAGATATATTGGAGACCGCATACACCGTGATCCATTGTTTAAGACAAATTATGTTAGAATAACTGCTTTAGGAGGCTTTATGGAAGTAGGTAGATCAGCCATATTATTGGAGACTCGTGAGAGCAGGATCTTACTGGATATAGGCGTTAATGTTGGCGGCCCTGACTATGAGAGGATATATCCATACATAGATATTGATTCTATAAAGATTGAGGAACTTGATGCAGTAGTTATAACACATGCCCATCTAGATCATTGTGGACTAGCCCCATTACTATTCAAGTATGGCTATAGGGGTCCAGTATACGTTACAAAGCCTACGCGTGAGTTAATGGCTCTAATGCTTCGTGACTACATAGAGGTTACTCAGAGAGAGGGTAGATCTCCACTATATACTGAAAAGGATCTGCTTACTATGATACTTCATACAATACCTTTGGAATACAATGAGGTTACTGATGTAGCTCCCGATGTAAAGATAACATTCTATAATGCTGGACATATACTAGGCTCTGCAATGGTACATATACATGTTGGAGCCGGGCTACACAACGTCGTCTATACTGGAGACTTTAAATACAGTAATACTCGGTTGCTTGAGAAAGCTAATGATAAGTTTCCACGTGTAGAGACTCTGATCATGGAGTCAACCTATGGTGCTACTAAGCAACAGAATAGGAGAGAGGCTGAGGAGATGCTCATCAATATTATTAAGAAGACTATTGAAAAGGGAGGCAATGTATTGATACCTGTATTTGCTGTAGGACGTGGTCAAGAAATAATGCTTGTACTTAATGATGCTATTGAAAAGAAGCTTATACCTCCAATAAACATCTATATCGAGGGCCTTGTTAGCGAAGTTACAGCAGTGCACACACAGTATCCAGAGTATCTTAACCGTGAGCTTAAGGATAGGATATATCGTGGCGAGAATCCATTTACAGCAGAGTATTTCAATATCATTGAGGGCCGTGTAGCCCGTCCAGATATTGTTGAGGATAGACCTGCACTAATAATAGCTACTTCTGGAATGCTTACTGGAGGCCCTGCTGTTGAGTATTTGAAGCTTATGGCTAGTGATCCTAGAAATACATTGATATTTGTAGGTTATCAAGCTGAAGGCACTCTTGGTAGGAGAATTAAGGATGGTCTTAGAGAATTACAAACGATTACTCCTGATAATAGAATTGAAGTTATTAAAATTAACATGGAGGTATATAGTATAGAAGGCTTTAGTGGTCATAGCGATCAAGATGAGCTACTTAGATTTATAAGAGGAATTAATCCTAGACCTAGAAATATCATACTAAACCATGGAGAACCAACAGCTATAGCTACATTAGCGGCACTTGCTAAAAGAGTTATACGTAATTCAAAAATGGGATATCCAGCTACTGCAAGAATATACACTCCTGTAATCCTAGATTCACTTAATCTTACAGCCCGTAAGTAGGTGTAAGATGATATTGGCTCGAGTAATAACTCTTCTAACTGATTTTGGATTAAAAGATCCCTATGTAGGCGTTATGAAGGGAGTTATAAAAAGGATTAATCCTGATGTAGAAATAATAGATCTATCTCATGAAGTGCCTAAGTATGATATAGATACTGCGGCACTTATACTATGGGTTAGCTATAGGTTCTTTCCAAGAAAAACGATTCATGTATGTGTAGTTGATCCTGGAGTTGGTACTAGTAGGAAGGCTATATTGATCGTTACTAGGAATTACTATTTCATAGGCCCAGATAATGGATGTCTATATCCAGCTGCAAAAAGTGATGGTATAGAAGAAGTATACGATATCAGTAGCTCAGCTTATGGTCTTGAAAGAGTTTCAGAGACATTCCATGGAAGAGATCTTTTTGCACCAATAGCTGCATACTTAAGTGCAGGTGTACCATTAGAACAGCTTGGCAAGAGGTATCAAGGAGAATTAGTTAAATCTTGGATCTGGTTTGCTGAAAAAGATGGTAACTGTTTTAATGCACGTGCAATCTATATTGATGGATTTGGGAATATAATGACAAATATACCTAGCGAATTTATTAGGGATTGGGATCTCGGTTCAAGAATAAAGATCACATATAGTCGAGGGGTTATAGAGTGCCTATTTGTTAAGAGCTTTGGATATGTTAGAGAGGGAGAGTATGCATGTTATATTAATAGCTGGGGTTTTCTAGAAATTGGATTAAATAGAGGATCAGCAGCTATGGAGACTGGTATAGTTAAGAAAGAGGTCCTTCGGGTGTGTAAGATTGAGTAGACGAGTTCTTTATCCGGGTCGTTTCCAGCCGTTTCATCTTGGACATTTACGTGTTGTTAAAATGTTGCTTGAAAGTTTTGATGAAATAGTTATTGTTGTTGGTTCCGCACAAGAGGGCTATACATGTCGCAATCCCTTTACAGCTGGTGAGCGTTTAGAAATGATCCGTGAGACATTGTTGGCTGAAGGGATCGATCCTCGGAGATTCTGGCTAATACCTGTACCTGATCTTAATAAGCCTCTTGCATGGACAAGCTATGTACTTGGTTTAATACCGGGTATTGATGCTGTTGCTACAGGCAATCCCCATGTAGCTGGTATTTATGGTTGGCTTGGACTCCGTGTTATAGAAATTACATTGTATAAGCCTGAACTATACAATGGTACTCGCATAAGGTATCTCATGACATATAGTGATGAATGGATGAATCGTGTGCCGAGAACAGTTGCTGAATACATTATTAGAGTTAATGGTGTTTCTAGAGTACGTAAGCTATGTGTTAGTTAAGGGTGGATGTTTTATGGTTGATTATGTAGAGATAGATGGTAGTATGGGTGAGGGTGGAGGGCAGATTTTAAGGTATAGTCTTGCATTATCAGCTGTTTTATTGAAGCCCGTCCATATCTATAATATACGTGTTAAACGTAGTAATCCTGGTCTACGTCCACAGCATCTTACTGGCGTCCGTGCCTTAGCAGCTATAACTGGTGCCAAGCTCCAAGGAGCTAGTGTTGGCAGTCTTGAGATATGGTTCATGCCGAGGCATAGGAAGGGTGGTTATTATCGTTTTGACATTGGTACTGCTGGCAGTGTGACACTCGTTATACAAGCTATTCTTCCAGCCCTATTATTCGCTGATCGTGATAGTATTGTAGAGATTACTGGCGGTACTGATGTTAATTGGAGCCCGCCAGTTGATTACATGAGATACATATTCTTGCCAATGCTTAAGCGTTTAGGAGTAGATATTGAGTTAGAGGTTAAGAGGAGAGGCCATTATCCTCGCGGAGGAGGTCATGTAGTACTACGTGTTAAGAGGCTAATTAAACACCTTAGTCCAATAAATATTGTTGAAAGGGGAGAGATTGCTGAGATTAGGGGGCGTAGCCATTGTGTTAGACTACCTAGTCATGTAGCGATTAGGCAGGCGCATAGTGCCGAGAAAATAATATTCGAGAAACTAGGTATTAGGCCATCTATTGAGATCGAATATTATGAACGTGGACGCGATCCTCATTTAGGACCCGGTAGCGGTATTGTACTATATGCATTATGTAAAAACAGTATTCTTGGAGCAGACTCTTTAGGTGCCCGTGGCAAGCCTGCTGAGAAAGTTGGCGAAGAAGCTGCTCACAAGCTCTTAGAGGAGCTTAGGAGCGGCATGGCTCTTGATAGTCATATGGGTGATATGGTTATTCCATATATTAGCCTTGCAAGTGGTGGATCATGTATTGGTGTATCAAAGTTAACCTTACACACGTTAACAGCTATTATGGTTACAAGGAAATTCCTGCCAGAACTAGATTTTAGAATTAATGGTGATGAGGGAGAGCCGGCAACTATATGTGTTGAAGGGCTTGGTCTTTAGGAATTATTTTCTCCAATAACTTATCAAGTCCGATGCTCTTTAAAGCAGATATCTCTAATACATCATTTATTCCGTATTTCTCGGACAATGTTTTCTTAATATGTTCGATCCTATCTTTAGGAGTTATATCAATCTTATTAATACATACTATGATCTCTTCACCAGATATCTTCAATACATCCTCTAATACTCTATATTGTTCGTCTAGTGTATAGTAAGAGTTTGGTGATGCATCTATTAGGTAGACCGTTTTATCAGCTAAGTACTTAAGTGCTAGTACTGCCTTAAGCTCTATGACATTGCGTTCACTCAAAGGCCTATCAAGTAATCCAGGGGTATCTATGAATGCTATTCTATAGCAAGGTTCCCTGATCAAGTGCCCGACTATAATCGTTTTTGTAGTAAATGGATACTGTGCTATCTCTGGCTCAGCTGTTGATAGTTTTGATACTAGCGTAGACTTACCTACTTGAGGCATCCCAGCAACTATAACCTTTAACTCATCCTCTCTAATACTAGGCATTTTAGATAGCTCTCGTACAGCCTCTTTGATCATCATCTGTATTCTCTTATGCCTCTTCAGAACAGATAATAGCCTACCAATTGCCTCTCTATACCTTATCTTAAGCTCATACTCTAGGTTAATAGTCTTCAGCGTTATACGATATCTACTATATAGTCTGCGGAGAATCTTTTTCTTACCAATATATAGACGTCTATACTCCCCAGGGCTCCTACCAGTCCTGATCATGAATAATTCTTGGTAGAATTTATGTGTTTTTGAAAGTACAGATAATGTTTCAATAACACGGTCTATTTCAGAATTAAGAATGTTGTATATGAGCTCGAGCCTCTTTAAATAAAGTGTTTTTAACTTACCAATTCTATCTCCATGCTTCTTAGGTGGACTAGGTACTTCTAGACTTTCCATTCTTCTCTTAATTTTCTCCAAGATCTCTTCATAACTATGTATATAATATCTCTTTAATACATCTATGTTCAATACCTTTTGCCCAAGCTACTGAAATTTAGCTTGTCACTATTAGCTATATCTACCTAGTAACTAACAGAGCCTCTGTCTTAGCAACTATCTTATTGTATAATCTACGAGCTATTCTCTCAAGCCTTCTATAAGTTGTATGACTTATACTAAAGATCGATACGGTTTTACCTATATCTGGAGGCGAGTTTTTCTCTATATAATTAAGAAGTATATATGCTAATGCAAGTTTAGCCCTTTCAGTACGTGATACAGCTACTGGATCAATTTCCTTCATGAGATCTATTATCCTCTTAAGTTTTTCTTCAAGGCCGCGCTCTCTGACATTCTTTAAAGCACGATCAGTACTTTTAGACCTTATTGTATGGATGAATTTTCCAGTCTCAAATAATTTATCGTAATCTATATGTAACCACGGCTTATCCTTAATCATTCTCTCTGCAACAATATACGTTCTTAAATGCTTCCTATATCTTCGTTCGATAAAGTTAACCCTAGGCCTATTCTTAAGCAGTAAATTCCTTTGCTCAATTGTTTCAAGCCTTTCATGTACAGGCCCATAATCATAAATACGATCAATTACTTCTCCTGTAGAGCTACAGATAACTTCTCCTCTAATATAATCCCATATTATCTTTCCATTACAGATACTATATGGGTCGTTGTACATCTCTATACCCCTACACCTAAATAGTCCAATAGGTTTTGATATTCGCTAAAGCTTCACACCTACTAGTGAGAGTGAAGGAGTTAACCGAAAGTATTGCCTATCTACTGTAATCTAGTATTTAGAGAAGGATACTGTTTTAATCTAGTAATGTAGTATCAGTAGTTTGAATGAATTAACTGGGTGTAGAAGGCTTTGGCAAATGGAGGAACTATAGTAGGTATTAAGGCTAAAGAGGGGATTGTACTAGCTAGTGAAAAGAGATTAACATATAACGGTTTTGTACTAAGTAAGAAAGTACGTAAAGTATATCCTATAACAAACCATATAGGGATAGGTTTTGCTGGTCTACATGGTGATATTGAGAGGCTAGTTAAGCTATTGAAAGCACAAGCCCAGTATTACGAGATAGAAATAGGTAGAGAAATAAGTGTTAGATCACTTGCCAAGTATTATTCAAACCTGCTATTCTCATATAAGATCATACCATTCTATGTAGAATCGATTGTTGGAGGAGTTGATGAGAGGGGTCCACAAATCTATGTACTGGATCCTGTCGGTAGCTTGATAGAAGATAAGTATAGTGTAGCTGGTAGTGGAGGTCCAATAGCTATAGGCATTATAGAGACTAGTTATCATGAAAATATAAATGTTGAAGAGGCTAAGGAGCTTGCTAAGAAGGCTATACTAGAAGCTATTGAGCGTGATGCTATATCTGGTGATGGAGTAGATATACTAGTTATAACGAAGGATGGCTATAAGTTTGAGGAGATCTTGTTGAAGAGGTAGATTAATTGGTTGATATTAGGCGAGCCATAGCTCTCCAGAAGAAGCTTTCTGAAAAGGTATTGGGTGAAGTAGATAGTTTCAAACCAATAAATCCTGCTAGTATAGAGACTGTTGCAGGGGTTGATGCGGGCTATAGATCAGGAGAGATCTATGGTGTTGCAGCCCTCATAGACTATAGGACTAAAAGGCTATTAACATACAGTGTCATTCACAAAAAACCACCAATACCCTACATACCCGGATTACTAGCTTTTAGAGAAGCTCCATCATATGTATCTGCCTTACTGAAGCTTCCCAGAGAACCAGATATAATTTTTGTTGATGGGCATGGACTAACACATCCAAGAGCACTAGGCATAGCAACACATCTAGGACTAGTACTAAATAAACCAACCATAGGGATTGCTAAGAAGAAGCTATATGGCGAGATAAGAGTCGAAAATGGAATGAAATACTTATATGTACATGGCCTAAGGGCTGGAGCCATAATAATACATAAGGGACATGAACTATACGTAAGCATAGGCTATAAGATCACTTTAGAGAGCGCTCTAGAAATAACCAAGTCGCTTCTTGATCCAAAATATAAGCTACCAATACCAACAGCAATAGCTGATCAGATTACAAAAAGAATAACTAGGAAGAGGAAATGAAAATATATAGTGCTCTAAAATATTCACAAAACCTAGTAGAAGGGCCCGTAGCCTAGCCTGGATAGGGCGCTGGCCTGCGGCGCCTAAAATTAGTTCGTAGATAGCCAGAGGCCCCGGGTTCAAATCCCGGCGGGCCCGCTCAATAATGACTTAGCCTCCTTATAAAATATAGAAAAAATAAGGGAGAAAATTAATAATAATTAATGAAATGTGTTATTAATGTGATTATATGTTTATAAGACCATTTATAATAATTCTCATATTATTACTCATATAAACCGTAAGTACATACTATACTCATAATTACTCCTACACGGAGATAAAAACTACTTACCTACCTACATACTACATTAACAACTTTAGATTATTATTGCTTACAGAAATACGTAGGGGATACACATCTGGGGACTCAACTTTCATAGAAGATTCAACCTATGTTGAGCCAGAATATATCTGGGACTCTAAAGACATATTCTTTGAATATCTCTATGGATATCTTGGTTTCAATCCATATAAGAATTGTAATGTATTTGACATGTATGGGTACATGAGTACTACTGAGCCACAGAATCCATGGACAGCTATGAATGTAGTAGAAGACTTCTTATCTGAAACTAATTATTATGAGCCACTCATACTATATGGGCATGGAGCCAGAGCATCTAACACCGATTATTTCATATATTTACAATGCCTCAATAACACGTTAAGTTCTGGTGAAGGAAGATCTACACCCAATACTTGGGTAAACTATGTATGTCAGAACGATTACGTATACTTTTTGAGTTCAGAGCGGATTAGAAATATTTTCGAGTCAAGGCCTTTGTCAGGTCTATCTTCATTAGTATATTTCATAGCATGTAATTCGGGAAGATACGATAATGAAGGTTCATGAAGATGGGCATTTAGATTATCAATAAATGACCCCTATAATGATTGGAATAGTTGAGCATTCATAGGACTAAATACATCAGTTCTCGGTGATGCCCGTGCTGCTATATGGGATGATCTATTATACTATATCATTGATTCTGTTATGTATGAGGAGGAGGAAAACGTACGGGAGGCTTTTTCCTATTATATAGATCGTGTAAGGGGAACATGGGTATAGATGTTGGATATAGGGCTATAGTTCAGGACTATATTCCCGGAAGAGGATATGTTAGAGAACAGTATGAGTATTATCCCGATGCAAGTACTGTATATGTTTATGCTGGAGACGCCGACGTATTTATTGATCCTAGTTATGAAGAGCATATTATTAACTATGCTAAATATTCTCTGGAAAAGTATTTGGGTCCACTCTATGATATTATTTCAAGATATATTGTTGGGGTAGAAGTGATAAAAGGATTTTCTGATGGCTTATTCAATAGATATGCCGTGGAGTTTGAGCTAGATAGTAATGTTTTCAGGAGAGGAAGAAGTGTTGTAGTATATGTCCATGTTTATAGAAGGGAAGATATTATATTTTCACATGGGATCCGCATATCCCTAGACTTAGGTAATATAGGATTTGTTGACGAGTTCATTAATTACCTAGTTAATGAAATGCGGGGTATCAAGGAATCGCTTGAACAAAGAGGGCTTACAGTAAATATGAAGTTTTATTTAGCTATAATGTATCGGAGTATCATTACTATTTAGAAAATATTCGCTATAGAGTGTATTATAACGATGTCGAGATCTCAAGCATTCCCGATCCAGGCGGCTCGTTATTAGCTTATTATATATGTTACGACATGTATAATGGTAAGTCGATGAATGTAGATATCGATACAGGTTATGAGCTCATCTTATACCTTTTAAATAGAGGCTATGAGTTTCCCCAGTTCAATATCTCTAGGGATTATCTAGCTAATGTATTGGAGGAGTACGGGGTCGATGCGTCAGTTAATGATTTCAAGAAACTATACCTAGTTGGCTCTAAAGGTTTTAGACCTATATACTATTTATCCTATGAAACATGCATTACATATACTTACCCTGGGACATTGCCTTTGGTAAAAGAATTATGTACTAATAATCGTCTAATAGTGGATGGTATTACAGGTAAAGTTTTATCTAGTCCTAACATATGGATAGATCCGTATACTTATCTTGGTGGGGGAACATATACAACCAATTATAGTGATACTGTTATCGCAGATACCCCTATAAATGAAACCAATGATCTATTCACGATACAAACTATATATGAAAAATAATAGTGAAGCGACTCTAAATGGAAGTACTGACCCGAACCAATATACTACGGATAAATATAATAAACATACTACTAATACTCATATAATTGTCTATATAGTTATTCTTATGATTATAGCTGCTATAATAATTGCTAGACTAAAACTTAGGAAAACATAAATATTTTTCGTTAATACTTTAAGGACTCTATAATATATTGTTTAAATAATGGTAGTTTATTTATTGTTTCATATATGTCCTTGTTATTTACAATAATGTACTTCTCTATGCTTCGCAGTGCCGGACAAATATAGCATCCTATACGGTAGAAGCCATGTAAATATAATGGGTTTAGTGGTATCTTTTTTCTTAATAGATATAGTTGGGTATGAGCAGTACTCCATAACTTGATCGGTGATACTGTTTTCACATTTAAACTAGTGTTTCTAGAAGGCGATCTCATACTCCTCGATCTAGATTCTGCATCACGATCGCCTGTAACCACCAGTGTATTTCCATGAGCTAGCTCTGCAATAGCCTTCTCAACAGCCTCAATTTTCAAACCAGTGCACCATCTATTATCATGTCTAGGCATAGGCTTTCCATCAACTAATATAGCTTTATCAATACCTGCATATACTTTATAAACAGTAATTCCTAGTTGTCTAGATACTTTATCAATATAATCTATGGTCCATGGAAATTCTACACCCGTATCAACATTAACTACATAGATCTTATTTTTAGGGAAAACATTTAATGCTAAGATAAGAACCGCAGTACTATCTTTGCCGCCACTCCAGGGTACTATAATTGTATCGGCCCAGTCTCTGTAATTCTTTAGGAATTCTATTGGTATTTTTTCAAAGGTATCCAAAGTATAAGCATTTAGTCTAAGTAATTTGTTTATATTTATCTCATCGATATAGGATTTTTTCAGTATCTTTCCATAAGGCCTAAATCCTTCATCGGGGACGTTAAGTATGCCTACAAGATCTTTTCCACAATATACATAGTGTTCTCCACTAAATCTACGTATTAATAATGGGTTTTTACATAGCGTTCGCCTCAGAAAGTTACTAAGTACTTCATATGTCTTATCACCTAATCCGAAGAACGCATCATATGCAGGGTTGTATTCATATTTTTCAAGTTCTATTCCATGATATCCATTAAATATGTAAGTATGGTTTTCTTCAGACCATTTAATTAATAATCTAAACTTGCTTCGGGCAATACTGAATTCACTAGCTAAGTGCTCTAAACGCGTATTTCTAATACGTGCTCGAGGCACTATATGTACTATAGCATTTGGAGGTAGAAATCTCTCCAATTCATTAGCTAATTTAGTATCTTCTCTACCTAGAAGAATTGTATAAAACATTTTTTCAGAAAGTATATTTTCTAACTCATTTAATGCTTTATCGATATTTCTAGATCCGTGTAAGGTATATATTTTTAAATTCCAGTCATAATAGAATATTCGAATCATGGCTTTAATGGCATCTGCATCTCT
>Ga0190367_1001121_pt1 | contig 16422 bp, 15 predicted proteins | sample 4872181011_MG_FD_171838 | JGI IMG/M metagenome (GOLD analysis project Ga0190367, IMG submission 171838) | Hydrothermal vent microbial mat bacterial communities from Southern Trench, Guaymas Basin, Mexico - 4872-18-10-11_MG | ecosystem: Environmental > Aquatic > Marine > Hydrothermal vents >...
GCTTAACTTTTCTCTTAAACGTTACAATTAGTCTGTTTTCCGTAAAAATTAATCTACCAATCAAGTCGTAATCCTTTGGTAGATAATCGAACTTGATTAGATCTACTTCTAAATAGCGTTTTTTCGGTTCGACTGTAATCTTAATTCTTCCATTCTTCACGGAGAAGAGAGTAGTCTTAATATAAACAGTTTTTCCAGTTATTTTTAGATCACTTCACATCTTATAAAGTTATTAATTCCGTTATCAGGATTAATTAAGGGATGGATTTAACTGTATAATAGAGGAGCTGAATTGACATAATGTTTTACAAACTGCTTCACAAGGTATGCTGAATTAACCAGATAGTTAAACGGCTGAAGCAACGTAAATACGGCATGAGAAACAACATCAGGTCTTATTGGCTGAAAAACGCAGTTTAAATTTAATCTTCTTTATATCAGCATATTTACTTTAAACAACTTGCATTTATAACTGTTTAGATTTTCTTGTCATGTATACAATTTATATTTATTAGTGTTTAAAGTATTATGTGATCCTGATAAATTGTTAGATTTCCCGTGATATGAATGCATGATACGTATCAGATCTTAAAGCAACTTGAATAGATATTATACTATGTATAATTATGAGCAAAACATATCGATATACATCTCCACATAGATCACATTAATAGACGGCATACATCGCATAACCCCCTTAATATTTTTATTAGATTTTTATTTTATTTCAAAAATATATATCTGAGTTCTGATGGATTACGATTGTCATATAACACTAGACTATCATTGATCGACAGTGGGATAACCTTCGCTATAGAATAAAATTTAAATACCTCTTATACTTAGATACTAATTGAGGTGATCTTGAATGCCTGAGTTACCACTTGCACCAATTGATAGATTGGTAAGAAAGGCCGGCGCAGAAAGAGTGAGTGCAGAAGCTGCTGAAAAGCTCAGAGAAATCTTGGAAGACAAGGCAATTGAAATTGCAAAAAAGGCAGCTGAAATTGCAAAGCATGCAGGAAGAAAAACGGTTAAAGTAGATGATATAAAGCTGGCGGCGTCAATGTAATGTTAATCCCAGATAATTATTTTTTATTAATTTATTAATTTTATTTTATATTGATTATCAAAATTGTAAAATTTAAAAGGAAAAAATAGGATCACACCTGAGCGAATGCCTTCTCAAGCGGTGGTACCACCTGTTTCTTCCTGGACATGACCTTATCAAGCCATACACTCTTTTCTTCAAGCTTTTTACCGAATGCAATTTCAACTACCTGTGGGTAATCCGTTACAACGAGTAATTCTGTTCCTTCCTTCATTATGTCTGTAAGCATTAGGAATATTCCATCATAACCCTTCTCATCCTTTAATTTCTTCATTTCTTCATAGATTTCATCTTTTCTGCTCTCTATTAGTGAGAGGTCCACGAGCTCTATCTGCCCTACCCCAACCTTCTTACCGCTCATGTCGTAGTCCTTGAAATCTCTCGTTATTATCTCTCTTGCGCTAAGCTCCTCTATCGCCGAAAGCTTAGACTTCAGTTCGATTCCGAACTTCGTTATGTCCTCAATTCCAGCTATTTTTGCGAGATCTTCTGCAACCTTTTTATCGAGTTCGGTCGTTGTTGCAGACTTGAATATGACCGTATCGCTTAGGATTGACGAGAGCATGAGACCGGCCATTTCCTTAGGAATCTCAATTCCCGTGTAGTCGAAGAGTAGTTTCAGTACGGTGGCTGTACAACCCACAGGAAGGTTTATAAACATTATCGGGTTCGGAGTCGTTACATCTCCAATCTTATGATGATCTATTATTGCCAAAACCTCTGCCTTATCGATGTTGTCAAGTGTCTGAGGTTTCTCGCTATGATCTACAAGTATTACCTTCTTTCCCTCCGCATCCGTAATCAATTCCGGTGGCTCAAATCCGAATTTTTTGAGTACGAATTCAGTCTCGGGATTTATGTCGCCCTGTCTTGCCGGTACTGCCTCTACATCTATTTTCATGACATCGCTCATCTTTCCTGTCTCTTTCCATTTATTCCATAGATATGCGAAAACTATTGCAGAACATATGGAGTCCGTATCGGGTTTTTTATGACCTACAACATATACGACATGGCTGGTCATATTACATGTGATGTCTGACAATTGATAACCTTTTCGAAATTTTTGCCCTTAAAGGCTTTTTTGACGTATTTTCCATCTAACAAGTATTCCATCTCCAATTCTCCTCAGATCTATTAACTCGAGTTTAATAGGTGTTCTAAATGAGAAACCATCTACAACAGTTGGAGAATTCCTACCCGCTATTATCATATTCCCGTAATATATGTATATTTCATCAACCAGTCCTTCTTTAAGCAAGCTGTAGTTTAATGTTGCCCCTCCCTCAACCATCAGCTTTCTAACACCTATCTCATATAGATATCGCATCAGAGCCTTTAAATCCACTTTATCCTCACCGAATACAACCACTTCAACTCCTTTATCCCTTAAAATCTTGATTCTTTCTTTATCGGCAATACCAGAAACAGCAACTATTGTTTTTGCCTCTTCGTCCAGAATCCTTGCGTCCAGAGGAATTCTGCATCTGCTGTCGACGACAACTCTTATCGGATTTTTGCTCAAACCCCTTCTGATCCTCATCTCCTTCAGTCTTTCATCCTTTATAGTTAATCTCGGATTATCTGACAAAACTGTACCTATTCCAACCATTATTGCATCGCTTTCGGCTCTCAGCATGTCAACTCTCTTCAAATCCTCATCACACGAAATTCTAACCCTTTCCCTGCTGTCATTACTTATCTTTCCATCGGCACTTGAAGCAACGTTTATAAATACAAATGGCTTCATTTTAAACCCAATAACTCCTTTAATCTCTTTTTAGCACTTCTAACTCTATCTCTATTCCTTCCGGAGAACTTAATTATTACATATCCCTCCATCTTCGGATAAGAGCCAATCTGAACATCTCTGAATTCCTCCACTACCCTGTTGAGCTCCTTAAGTATTTGACTCTCATAACCATCAATACTAAGGGTTTCTTCATAGAATTCGCTTTCACCGAATCTGGGAAGTATTTTTTCAAAAACGTCCTCCATCTCAGCAGGAACTCCCGGCATTACTGCTATGTTATCGATTATATAACCAGGAGCTATGCCAACCTCGTTTTCAATAACTTCAGAATTCTTGGGGAATGTGCAGACCTTTCTCAATGCATTTTCATTCGTTTTTGGAAATCTCTTCTTAAGCTTTTCAAAAACATCCTCGTACAGAACTAGTTCAAGGTCAAGGGCTTTTGCAATTCCATCAGTTGTGACGTCGTCATGAGTTGCTCCGAGACCGCCTGTGACAAGGACAAAATCCGCCATTTTCTTTGCCCTCAGAACTTCCTCTGCTATGTCGTCAATTGAATCCGGTACCGTAATAATTCTTATAACCCTATGACCCTTCTGCGTGAGTCTTCTTGCTATATAAGTCGCGTTTGTATTCGATATATCACCGCTCAATATCTCATTTCCGACGCTGACTATTGTAAATTCCATGTAGTATTAATAGCCCGAAAAAAGAAAAAATTTACGAATTTGTTATAATTTCCTTAACAAATTCTAAAGGCACGAATTCGAATAGCATTTCGTCCCTAAAAACAAAATCCAGTGATTCCCTGAATTCCTCGTCCGAAAATTTATAAGATTGCGCTACAACATAGAAATCTTTTAAGAAATACTTCGAAGTTATTGCAAGGCAGAATCTTTAAGTTATAGCTTCCTGTATCAAAGTATGTCTTTCTATGCCTTTCAACGCTATGAGGTAAGCTGAAGCAGTATGTCTATCTAAGCCGTATTTCTTCATAACTTCGCTGTGCTCTCTAGAGCTTGTGATGCCTCTAGGATTCACGTACTTTACATTGATTGAGTAGAATGGTGCCTTATAGGTTATTACTTCTATTATCTTGTTTCTGAAAATGGACATCCTAAAGTTGTAGTTCTTTGTTCCCCTGTCACCGTTTCTTATCCAGTAGTATCTTAGGTAACCTATAATTTCTGGATTCTCTAGTGCTGTATGTGATACGCCGTGATGATAGGCATAGCTTAGCATGTCGTGTATTACCTGATGTATTTTTGTCCATGCAGGTTTTCTCTTGTATCCACGACTAGTTATCTCCCTAAACCAGAAGGTTCTCATATCCCTTAATTCGCCATACTTATCCACTATAACTAGGTTCAATCTATCAATATTAACATCTATGCCAGCAACATAGTTTCCAAGAGGTTTATTGTATTTCCTCATAGTCTCCAAGTATAGGTTATAGGGCACCATTACCTGCAGACTACAATAAAGATGTAGGTTGTTTGGATAGAAATTGTATTCTTTAACTGCTATCCTTGCAGGATAACCCATCTCCCTATTCAATGCTTTCTCTGTGAGTGTTTCTAGTATTTTCCTGTATCCTTTTGGCGTTCTAAGGTCTATTACTATCCTCTCCGTTTCTCTCTTATGGTTGATTACTAAGATTTCTGCTTTGTCACTTGATGTCAGCCTTATGTTTAGGTTTCCCTTCTTCTCCTTCTCTGCTTCGCTTTGAAATAGAAGCCACTGATTAAGCCCTATATCCTTCACATGTATCTACGATTGGGTAGAATATCATAACACCTCCTACGAGCATACTTAAGGAAACTAGCTTGTGACAAATCAATAAGTACATCATTGCTCTTCACATCACCTAGTAGCCTATGAGCACACAATTAAGAGAGCCATGCAGTCCACCAAACCAGCTTAGCATTCCCACCCTTAACAGTAAATGGCAAGCTAACCGTGAGATACTCTGGCAAGGACATCATACCTCTCCAAAGGGATATATATCCCCTAAAAACTTATAAACCTTTACTGTTATGTATAACATCGGTTGGCTTCGATTCCCGAGACCCGCAGTCCATAATGGGCTGTAGTGAGGGGGGTCGAAGCGTCGCCGTGATGAGCCTAACCGTGTCCGATACAGTTTGATATAGTTTGATAGATGAAGATACGGTTCAGGTGAACGGTAACGTACCGGTTTTATTTATAAAACCATCCTTTAAAACACAATCCGCACCAACTACAACAATATCGCATAATTTAACGGCATATGCCATTGCGCAATCGGGGAAAACCGATGAACTTATACCCCTGCCCTTTAAATATCTCATCAGATCTATCCCCTCCTTTTCCGGAGAAGATTCCAAGACTATGACGTGTTTAGCCGAGGTCAGACCTCTTTCAAGTGTATGGCTCCTGCTTATCGTTAAAACAACCCCATCCCTAACTAGATCTCTAAGCCTTTCAACGCAGATTTCATCAGCCTTTTCCATCTCCATCTCTATTTTATTGGGATCCTTTCCATCCTTCAACATCTTTAAAATCCATCTCAGCCCTGCTATGGCCTTATGTGCACTGCGTATAATTTCGCATATCTCAATCCTTTTATCAGCATCATTTATATTTTTTAGCAATTCAATAGTATCTCTCATGATCTTTGTCTGACCGCTTCTTTTATCCCTCAAGATCCTCTCAAGCATAAAAGTACTAGTCTCCCGTCATTTTAAGTCTAACTAGAAATCTTATACCGATGTTTTGAACTCTTTCCTTTAAATCTAAGATTCTGTTGTAGAGTTCTTCGAATCCATCGAGTTTTGCTGTCATTTCAAGCTCTTTGACGATTCTGATGTTTCTCATTATTTCATCCTTCAAAATTGGACATTTAAAGCATTTTTCTATAGAATTCTCTATGAATTCTAACTTCTTCTCTATGCTATCCATCAGCCTTATGTAATCCCTTTCCTGTTCTCTTTTAAAGGACTGACAATCCTTGCAGAGCATTGTTATCGGATCTATACAGTTACTGCAGACGTATCTGTAACACCTCGGGCATATCCCGCTAGCCTCTCCATTGCATAGTTCACACTTCATGATAAGTCTACATCAAAAAAGCTTTAATACTCTTGCGTAGAAGCTAACTTGGGCGGGCTAGGCCGGGGGGCTCGGCGTCCCCTGTAACCCGAAACCGTCGATATGCGGGGGCCGAAGCCGAGGGAAGGCTCACCGAGCGGGAAAGACTACTCGGTATAACTCTGTAGAATCCCCGTCCCGAAGGGTCGGCGGTCGCAGCTGGATTATCCGGAGGGATAATCCGCTGCGTTTGCCGGAGGGACCAGCCCAGGCCCGGAAGGGAGCAGGCTAACTCCGGACGTCCGGCGCTTTCGGGGGTTCGGGGAGGAGGAGTTATACCGAGTAGATTCCCGTAAGGTGAGTCGACCTGAGGCGCGCCCGCCCGCTTGTAATCGAGTCTGCAATTGTACCGCATGCCCGATACAACATATGTCGAATCGATGATAAATAATGATAGATAATGACAAAACTTAAATAAACATTCTAGAGAAAGATTAAGAGACTATTCACAGATTAGAATTAGATATATTTAAGGAGCTATGGGAACACAAAGTTTTAAATACCTTAATTTGATTTAGTTTAGGAGCCATCAGCCCGCAAGGGTGATGACGGCGTTACATGTAAGGCTGGCTATGTGGTGCCAGCCGATTTAGCTCCCGATGAAGTGCTGATTCATGAAGCACTAAGGAAGAAGCCTGTGCTTAGTTTCTGTAGTATAAAGCACGGGCAACCACGTAAACTCCGTAAAGGATACATCAATCCATAATAAACCCGTTTATATCGTCATTAAGCTTTCAATCGATCGATTTTCAACGCAGAACATCTAAAGAGTTGTCGTCCTTGATAAAAATGCTCGATTTCGATAAAACCGTTTAGAAAGAATCTGTAATGACGGCATGCGATTAAAACCTGATTTATATATTCCAGAGTGTACTTGCTCGCATATGCTGAACACAATCGATCGTGAATATTTAAAAATTCAAATCGAATTAAGATCATGATATCTCCGTGGGAAGTCGAGGGTATCATCGATTACGATAAGCTGATAAAGGAATTCGGTATGAAGCCTTTCTCGGAGCTGATAGATAAGGTCCCGAACCCGAATCATCTAATGAGAAGAGGAGTGATATTTGGTCACAGGGATTACGATAGGATAGTAGATGCCATGGTGAAGGGAAAGCCCTGGGCGGTAATGTCAGGCTTCATGCCCTCAGGCCTTCCACACTTCGGTCACAAGATGACGATGGACGAGATAGTCTGGCATCAGAAGATGGGAGGAAAGGCTTTTGTATGCATAGCCGATATAGAAGCACACTTCGTCAGAGATGTGGGCTGGGGAAAGGCTAGAGAACTCGGATTTTTGTATATAAGGAGCATTGTATCCTTAGGCCTAAATCCTGAGAACGCCGTTATATACTTCCAGTCGGCAAGCGACCACGTTAAGAATCTGGCACTGGAACTTTCAAATGAGGTGAACTGGAGCGAACTCAGAGCGATATACGGTTTTTCTTCAGAAACAACGATTGCAAGACTTTTAATCCCCGCAATTCAGGCATCTGATATACTTCATCCCCAGCTAAAGGACTTCAACGGACCTAAACCAGTTGTGGTTCCTGTAGGAGCTGATCAGGATCCCCATCTAAGGCTGGCAAGAGATCTGGCGAACAGGATGAACATATTTTCTTTTGAAAAGATAGATGGTGGAGTTAGGGTAAGGAGCAGAAAGGGAAGAGAATATCTTAAGGCATTGAAGGATCTTAATTTCGAATGCAGGGTCTACGGTGAGCACATAGACCTTTTTGGTGACAGAGAGGAGATAGAGAACGCTGTTAGGGAAAAAGAATTGGAAATGGGAGGATACGCCTTCATACCCCCGTCATCTACTTATCACAAGTTCACAACAGGTCTTAAGGGTGGAAAGATGAGTTCGAGCAAACCCGAGAGTTATATATCACTGTTTGAGGATCCCGATGAGGGTGCGAAAAAGGTAATGATGGCGTTAACCGGCGGAAGGGCGACGGCTGAGGAGCAGAGGAGATACGGTGGAAATCCAGATAACTGCGTTATATTCGAGCTTTATTCATATCACTTCGTACAAGATGACAGAGAGCTTTGCGAGATAAGGGATAGCTGCAGAGGTGGAAGTCTTCTTTGCGGAAGATGCAAGAGGATTCTGGCCGAAAGAGTGAGAGAATTCCTCAGGGATTTTCAGGAAAGGGTTAAGAGTGTTGATTTAGATGATTTCTATATAATTAAATGATCATGACTTCTTCTTCCAGGCTATGACGACCATAAGTACTACAAAAGCCAGAACGGAAACGGAAATTATAAGCGGAATGTTTTTGGTTCCTTCTTCCTCAACCTCGACCCCCTTAAACATCTGTAAAACCCTTTCCTCTTCGAAAACCTCTCCTATTTCGTTGTTCCACGTTATCTTAAGAATTACATAGGTTAGGTTCGTCGGAATCGTTATTTCGAAGCTGTCGAAATCTGATGGATCCAGATAGTCTATGTAATACGTCTTCGAAATTCCTCCGGCTGAAGCCGTTATCAATATATTGTAAGCCCTGCTTCTGCCGTTATTACTGATATCTCCTGTTACAGTCAATCCTTCCGCCCTCCTCTCGATATCCACATTGCTTAGCTGAATTGTCGTCTCGTTGAGAACCCTTATTCCTACCTCGTCGTGAATTCTGTACTTATAATTCAGTTCGTCCATGTACTCAACGCTTACATAAACCCTCTTAATACCTGGAGATCTTGAACACCATTCCAGGCTTATATACCTGCTTTCCCCGGATTTTATAACAGGAATCGTTAACTCATTCCTTGAAATTATTCCGTCAGATATGTTTATCTTTACGCTGTATATGTTGTCGTTTCTAAGATTTGAAATTCCGATATCCAATTTTATTACATCTCCTATTAAAACCACTGAATACCTGAAAGTCGAGTTCACGACAACACCTTTGCTCTCCTTGTATACGACACCGACAGTCTGGATAACCTCATGATAGTTCCTGCCGTTGTAAAATCTTATCCTGAACTTAAGAGGTCTCTCATCCTTCGGCTCGAACTTGAAAGAACCCCTGTTATCCTTCACGTATATAGTCTTCGGATTTGCATCAAAGAGTGGTTCGACTACGACGTTTGATATATCGAGATTTGACGATATCGTGAAACCGACATCGTTTACCTCGTTAAGGGTCAGAACTGTTTTATCCAGCACAATCTCTGGCAATCTGCTCTCAACCCTCACGTAGACTACTCCTTTCAACGTCCCGTTTATCGTGTTCACGTAAACCCTGACAGTGTATATCCCGCTCTCCTTTGCCTTCAATAAAAATGGTAGCTCGTAACTAGATCCTTCTTCCAGCCATCCGATCGATGAAACCGAGCCGGGCATAACTTCGATTTCATGTGGCGCGAAGAACGTTATACCCTCAACATAAGTCCTTTTCTGAACATTTATCGTCAGCTTGCATTCAGCTACATCTCCAGGAAGCAGGACTTTGGGATTCATCTCAACCTGAATAGTCTGGGCGGATGCAATCTGGATGAGAATCAGGATGGATACGAGAGATATCAGTTTTTGCCATCTCATTTCCCTATATCCTCACGATTTGTTTTTAAATCTTTATCCCTCGAGTTCTTTTCAATTTCGGAGGGAATTTTAGATATTCGAAGATTTTCTTTTCATACCGTTACGGGAATCAGTCAATCCGCTCACGTCTTATCATATTTTGGGCAATCGACATTAAAGAATTCCTCAAAACACAGGTGAAGAAAAGCTCCATTAAAACTTTTGTAAAGACATATATAATATTCGCGAATTCTAGAGATATGGATTTACTTATACCCCTCATAATACTGGCAGGACTCTACATGGCATGGAACATAGGAGCAAACGACGCTGCAAACTCCATGGCAACTTCCTACGGAAGCGGTGCCCTAACTCTGAAACAGGTGATAGCTATAGGTGTTATGCTTGAATTCATGGGAGCTTCCCTCTTCGGTCAGAGGGTAACTTATACGATAGCAAAGGGAATAGTTCCGATAGAGCTTATAGATCCAAATCTCATAGTTGTTGGAGCTTTGGCATCCCTTTTATCTGCCGGCTTCTGGATAACAATAGCCACGTACTACAGGCTCCCCATATCAACCTCTCATTCAATAGTCGGAGCTGTTCTGGGTTTCGGCATAGCGGCGGTATATCAGGGATATCTAAGCATATCGGATATAAGATGGGATGTGATGGTGAGAATAGTTTTGAGCTGGATTATATCTCCTCTCTTTGGAGGTTTTCTCGCCTTTGTCATATTTACACTTATAAAGCTCGTTCTTTTTGAGAAGTTCGATGTGATGAGCGTTGAAAAGGTCTTCAGGTTTCTTCAGATAGGAACAGCTTGCTATGTCGCATTTGCTCACGGAAGTAACGACGTTGCAAATGCAGTAGGCCCTCTTGCAGCTGCTCTTGGCTGCATAGGAAAGGAGGCACCAATATGGATACTCCTGCTCGGAGGTCTGGGAATATCCATAGGATTTGCGACATGGGGTTACAGGGTAATAGAAATGGTTGGAAGGAGAATAACAGAGCTAACACCGACAAGGGGCTTTTCTGCGGAATTTTCAACTGCAACGACTGTTTTAATAGCATCTTATCTCGGAATGCCGATATCCACGACTCACACGCTTGTAGGGAGCGTCATAGGAGTTGGACTTGCGGGCGGTCTCGCGAGCATAAATTTAAATATCATAAAGAGAATACTGGCATCTTGGCTCCTTACGCTACCCATATCGGCCGCTTTATCAATAGCACTATATATAATGATAATAGAATTAATATGATATATAAAAAAGAGGTGATGAAAATGAGGTTTGTCAGAAGCATATCGGAGGTGTTCGGATACTCACCGTTTGAAGATCTTAAGAGACATGCAGGATTGTGTGCTGTAGCTGTCGGTCTGCTTCAGAAGCAGTTTGAGGCTTACAGAATGGGAAACTTCAAGGAAGTTGAAAGGTTAAGGGATGAGATCGATGAAATAGAGAACAGGGCAGATGATATAAAAGAGGAGATAAGGGGAAAGGTTACAAGATCTCTCTTGCTTCCCGTGGACAGGCACGATCTTCTAAACTTCCTCGACGTTCAGGACGGGATAATAAACTACTGCGAACACGTCGGGCATATGCTTACGTTCAGAAGGATGAGGATAGGAAGGGAGATATGGGAGGGTTTCAGCATACTGCTTTCGAAGATAATGGAGACTATAAATGAATACGAGGATCTGATAGATCACATATCCAGGCTTGTCATGTCCTCATTTACAAGGAGGGAAGTTGAAGAAGCACTCAAGCACGTAAGAGAGGTTGAAAGACTTGAGCACGAGTGCGATCTCATCCAGATAGGTTTGCTGAATTTGCTGTTTAATTCGAACATGAATCCGGTGGATGTGAATCTGGCCGTTACATGGGTAGTTCATCTCGGAGAAATAGCGAATTACACGGCTAGATCTGCAGACAGATTCAGGATAATGATACTCGGGAAGGGTTAATTTAAAACCCGTTGATTGACAGATCTCATTGAAATAAATGACTGAGTAATTAGGGATAGATGATAAATTATAATAAAATAATTATTATTAATTCAAGGATTGGTGTTTTGAGTCCGCATCATTTAATAATGGACGGGAAACTCCTAAGCCATCCGAGATCTGGCTGATAGAGCCTTCTGAGGTCTTTCATTCCAAGCTTCAGCATAGCAAGCCTTCCAATTCCCAGACCCCATGCCAGCACTCTTCCCTTAATTCCCAACGGCTCAGTCACCTCCTTTCTGAAAACCCCCGCTCCTCCCAATTCAACCCAACCCAGTCCCTCAACGTACACCTCTGGTTCCACGCTGGGTTCTGTGTAGGGGAAGTATCCAGGTCTGAACCTGATGTCTTCAAACCCCATCTTCGAGAAGAACTCCTTTAGAAGACCCAGAAGATGTCTGAATCCAACGTTTTTATCGAGAACAACTCCTTCGAGCTGATCGAATTCGGGTAGATGTGTAGGATCTATTGCCTCCCTTCTGTAAACCCTGTCTATGCAGAAGGCCTTTACGGGAGGATCTGGGTTCTCTGCCAGATACTTTATCGTTATAGTCGTTGTATGCGTTCTGAGAACGAGCTGTCTCGCCTTCTCAATATCCCACTTTCCTCCCCATCCCGTTGAACCCGTTTTCCATCCATCCTCGTGAGTTCTCCTGACGTTCTCGACGAATTCCTCCGGCAAATCTACAAATTTATCTAAATAAAAAGTGTCCTGCATGTCCCTTGCTGGATGATCCTGCGGCTGGAAGAGGGCATCAAAGTTCCAGAAAGCCGATTGAACGTAATGACCCTTTATCTCCGTGAATCCCATTTCAAGGAATATCTTCCTGCACTCTTCTATTATCCTCTCGTATGGATGCTTCTTCCCTATGAACAAGTCTTTTGATGGAATCCTTATGTCGTACTTCAGGAACTCCTTTTCCCTCCATGCACCTGAAGTTATGAGCTCGGGTGTTAGGTCCGTTATATACTCTTTAAGCTTTACTTCGGGTTTTTTCAGTACTCTGATTATTATATCCTTTTCCTCTTCCTCCTCAATTAATTTCCTCCTCAAAAGAGTCTTTAGGATATCACTTGAAACTTCATCCCATCTACCCTCGCTTATGAGCTTCAAGGCATTCCTCTCTTCAAACTCGGCTAAATCCTTAACGAGGACAATTTTACCCTCCTTTATATCCACGATTCCCTTCCTCTTAAGCCATCCCAGTGCAATGCCCAGAAACTGTTTTCCGAACTCTTTTTCTACTTCGTGTATATCTATCTCCCTTGTTTCCTTTAATGCATTGAAAAGTATTTCCTCTGGAAGTCCCTTTTCCATGTACTCTTTTCCCTCATCTGTCAGTTTGTATTTTTTTCTTATAACTTCCTTAACATCTGCAAATCCCTTTTCTTTGAGCATGTACCCGGCTTTTAGTATTGCATCTTTACTCATCTTTGCAATTCTTTCTGCCTCTTCAATTTTATAGTTAACATTCACTTTAAGATGTTTTAACAGGCTTATTTCAAACGGTGATAACATTGACATTACTAATAGCTAGAACTTAAAAGTGTTATTAAGGAACACACATTTTAAATTAGCCTGTAATAATAATATTATAACATAGGGTGTCTAATTAGAAAATTCGAGTAATGTGTAATTAACAATTCTTTTTAATGTTTTCCATTTTTTTCTTGCAATAGACGGTAATTTTTTCTTTTCTCTTATATATTTTCTTAGAAATTCGATTGTCTTTTTATCTGAAGAATATCCGCTTCCAAAATCACCGTAAATCTCTTTAAGCTTCTCTATCTCTATATCCCTCTCGACTTTAGCTATTATAGATGCCGAGGAAACTATTGGGTAAAGCTCATCAGCCCTATGACTTGCTATAATCCTCCTTCCGGTTTCATCTGATATCTTATCCGCAAACCTCTCAGGATTAACATCTGGACAGTCGACGTAAACCACATCGGGCTTTAACCTCCTTATTATTTCTACATATGCCCTTCTCAGTATATCGTTTATCGTCATGCTCTCCATTAACTCGTTTATCTCTTCAGCGCTTATCTTAAGCACGCAGACATCGCAAATCTTTCTTATCTCGTCCGCAAGCCTTATTCTTTCATCAGGCTTAAGTCTTTTAGAATCCTTAACACCGATTCTTTCAAGTCTTTCTATAAATTCCTCATCGCAGCAGACACCGCATATAACCATCGGCCCTATCACTGGCCCTTTTCCTGCCTCATCTATTCCGGCAACTCTCATAAACGGAACTAGATTTTCCTGCTTATAAATTTAGATGTACTTTTAGACCTGAGTTATCTGCATTACATTTTGCGCGATGGGAACTCTCCTTAAAAATTAATTTAAAGCAGAAAGACAACTCAACTTATGACAGATCTGTTCGAGCTTGCAAGAATAAAATCGGTTGAAATGGACAGGAGTAATAGAATGGATTCCGAACTTCTTGAGACAGCGATCAAAAATAAATTCACGGGAGTTACAATTCCGGAAGAGCTCGGAGGAATGGGAAAGGGTTACAGGGAGCTCAGCGAAATCTTAATAAAAATTGCAAGGGTAAATCCTTCTTTTTCCCTAACGTTGGCAGTTCATCACATGGTAGTGGACTGCGTAAAGAGATTCGGAAGGCAGGAGTGGTTAAGGGATCTGACGAAATACGTGAGTTCTTTTGCCGCCACAGAACCACTTGCTGGAAGCGATGTATCGTCTATAAGGATGAATGCCGAGATTAAAAATGGATTTTTCGTTCTTAACGGATCTAAGATTCTTATAACGAATGCAGAGTTTGCAGAAGTATTTATAGTCCTGGCAAAGTTTGAAGACAAGCCAACAGCTTTTTATCTGAGGAGATCGGAAGGGATTGAGATTAGAAGGATAAACGTTGGAGGGATGAGGGGTAGCGGGATATCTTACGTTAAATTTAGAGGAGTCGAAGTTCCTAAGGAAAACGTCATCGGAGAAGTCGGAAAGGGTCTGAAGGTAATTCTATCGACGATATCAAGGAACAGGTTTCTTTTCTCCTCAATAGGACTTGGAATTGCAGAGAATTGCCTCGAATTCATTAAGAGGTATTCGAAGTCGAGAAGGGTATTTGGTAAGAGGATAATTGACTTTCAGGGTATAAGATGGTTGATATCGGAATGCGTTGCAGATGTAGAAGCCTTGAGGGCCCTGATAAACATTACATCCGATCTGATAGACAAGGGCGAGGATGTAACGAAAATGGGTGCGATCTGCAGGCTAATATCCTCGAAAACCGTGAAAAAAGTCGTGGATACTTCTATGCAGGTACTTGGAGGTAGATCGGTTGTAAGGGGTAGAATTGAAAGGGCATATAGGGATGCAAAGGCTTTAGACTTCTGCGGCGGCTCAACTGAAATAATGAAGGAGATTTTATCGAGATTTATCTAAACTATTTTATCTATAAGATCCTTAAGGTCTATTCCGTGGGTTTCCTTGACAACATTGAGCACCAGCATCGTATAAGTTCTCTTTACATGCTCAAGACCTGCTATTCTCTTTACGAACGAGTTCAGCTCATCCCTGCTCCTGAACCTGGCAACGGTTATAACGTCGAACTCACCCGTGACATCGTAAACTGCTGTTACGTTCGGTTCCTTTGCAAGAAGCTCCTCTACCTCTATAAGATGACCTCCCTCAGCAGTTATACCTATTATCGCCGTAAGATCGAATCCCAGCTTAGAGTGATCAACAATCGGTATGAACTTCTTTATTATTCCCAGCCTTTTAAGCTTGTTTATCCTGTTGTAAACGGTTCCTTCAGCAACGCCAAGTTTTTCGGCCATTTCCCTCAAGCTCTTCCTTGCATCCTTCTGAAGCTCGACGAGTATCTCTATGTCTAGTCTATCAATTCTGTCTGCCATTGACATAGATTATTTTTTATTTCTTAAATATTTTTATCTGAGAGTGTTCAAATTTCTTACATCTTTAAAAGAGGATTTTAAGGTTTTAAAGAATATTCAAACATAAACGTTCAATTTCCAATACACTATTCAACATTTCTATGTTGACCTTGAGTTTAAAGATTAGGATAGAAGTCATCGCAATACATCTAGTTATAAAATCGTTACATGCAAAATCTCGCTTTCAAGACGGAGATGGCGAGGGATTGTGGGAAAGGATATGCAATTTTAAACTAATATACTAATTTTCTCAATTTTCAGATTACTTGGCAAGGGGAAAAAGATGAGCAATGTTTAGCCCATTGAATAAAGAGTCTGATGGAATATGACACATGTGCTCCTAACTACTTTATGAAACCTTAGCCGTAAAGAAGGGTAGAAAGGGAGAAGCTTAGCCCTTTAGCAGGGTAGAAAAATTAAACTGTAGCTTTTTGTGTTATAATGATTTTTATACCTCTCAACGCTATGAGGTAGGCTGATGCGATATGGACGCCAATTTCTTTTGACAACGAAATACCTATACGATTGAGGTATAAGCTGGATTCACATTAACAAGCGTGCCACAAACCTTCTTAACTCATGCTTACAAGAAGTTTACAACTATTGTTGCTCTTTCTTATCTTTCTCTAACCATACGACTCCTCTAATGCCTTCTTTATAGCACCATAGTATCCAAACTTCCTAACTGCGTGGACTTCAAACTCTCTCCAAAGTTCGTCGGGTATCTCAACACTCTTCCTAACCATCTCATACACATATGAGAAGGTAGTTGTACGATACAGTACCCAATAATAGGTACTGTGTCGTAAAACCACCATATGAGAATTATGAAAAGTAAGATTTATAAATCTTCTTCTATATATTGAAGCAGTGAACCCGATGATTAATGAGTGTGATGAATCTCTGATGAACTCAAGTTCGATGAGGGGAGAAGTCTCCCTTACTCGGGCTTGGGGGATGTTAGCCGTAATGAA
>Ga0190367_1001122_pt1 | contig 16413 bp, 18 predicted proteins | sample 4872181011_MG_FD_171838 | JGI IMG/M metagenome (GOLD analysis project Ga0190367, IMG submission 171838) | Hydrothermal vent microbial mat bacterial communities from Southern Trench, Guaymas Basin, Mexico - 4872-18-10-11_MG | ecosystem: Environmental > Aquatic > Marine > Hydrothermal vents >...
TAGGGTTCACAACGGCACTGGTAGGGGTTGTATTGGCTGAAACATTGGGTAAGAAAATAGACTTCATAAGTCTTAAAATTAAAGGAAAAGATTCCGTTTTAACGTTTAAGTAGAGGGACAGCATGGCAGAAACAGTATTTATTGAAAAATTCCTTACAAGACTAGCAATAAGCATGTTCATAGCCTTGGTAACGCTAACTCTCGTTGGAGAGAAAAGAGTAGATGTTTACGTAACCGTATTCATTCTTATATACTTTATACTTCTGGCGTTATATTCGCCTCTACCTAAAGAAGTGGAGAAAGGAATAAGCGTAATCTCGAAAATCCTGATAACAATTTTTATAATAATAATCTCCTTTAGAATACTGGAAATAATAGCACCAACAATAATCATAAGCATACTGAGGCCATAGCGATGTCTGCTTATCTGCGAAAAGCTCTAGCAATAACATTGCTGGTATTGTTGATAGTAACCATTATTTCTATTCTAACACCATGTAGTGCAGAAACAGAACTGGTGCCGCACGAAGACCCTTCAAGAGCTAAAGAAGAAACAGACGTAACAACGCTTCTAACATTTTACATTTACACACTATCCTCAATGACCTTAGAGGACTATAAAACCTCAACAGAAACACTTAAGCCAGCAGGTTTACTGAAAACCCCCAAAGAACTCGAATACATAGTTAACAGGTTTAACAAACTTCTAAGTGAAACCTATGAAAACCTAAACGATACACGATATTACATAGACTTAGCAAAACACTACATTCTGTTAATGGAATATAGGAGAGCACTTTACTCCCTGGATAACGCTACTTTCCACCTTTCAAAAGCAAACATAACATTAGGTACCCTAATAACGTATAAGCAAAGACTAGTATCGGCAATAAGCAGATATGTTCCAGAAGAATATGCTGGAAATTTTTACCAACTACATTTAACCATAGGACTCTACTTAACCCATGGTCTAAGAAAACTAATAGACAAGTATGCCGAGGAAATACGTAACTTAAGAGCAAGAATACCCTATGAGAAAGTAGAAATCAAGGGAGTACATGGTACGGAAATACTATTGAATGTTAAACCTAAAACTGTTTTTGTCGGAGACTACATTTCAATTAGTGCTCAATTGCTTTCAGAAAACAATACAGCACTCCCCTATAGAGCTATATTGTTAAGCATAATATTTAGAGACCGTATTCTTCTTAGAAAAGAGCTTAAAACGGATGAAGAGGGAGTAGTCAATTACAAGTATAGGGTTCCATACATATACGATGAATACCTTATAACTAAAGGCTTACTTATTGCTGTCCACTACATGCCTATAGGCGATGATGTAGGTTTCTATAGACTATGCTACAACCAAACCACAGTAAGAGTTCTATACCAACCAACATATGCAACTGTGCAAGGCCCTACAATAGTTTACCCAGGGTTAAAGTCGCAATACACGCTAACCATAAACCCTCCACCTACAGAAAATAGTCCTAGGAACGTCAAAATATTCTTAGATAATACTCCATTAGAAAATATTACAGTATACTCTGAAGAGACCATAGTGACTCTTAAAATACCTGAAAACACCAGTATAGGCACCCACATATTGAAGTTCTACGTTGAACCTTTAAACCGCCTAGCACCTGCTACAGCAGGACTCGGAATTCTGGTAACATATGTTCCTTCAAAACTAAACGTAAATATTCCAGGAATCGTTTACTACCCACTATCCAGTATTGTTATTAAAGGAAGGCTAATGTACTCAAACGGGACACCAATATGGGGAGAAACAGTCGTAATTAGAGTTAATGGGGAAAAACATACTTTAATACCGGATTCGTATGGGGAATTTTCTCTTAGCCTAAAGCCGAAATTTACTCTTACATTTAACGAATTAAATGTAGAGATAATTTTTGAATCGGAAAAACCTTGGCATCCTCTTCTCACTAGGAGAAGTAAAGTAAACATTGTTAGCTTAATACCGTTAACCATAGCATTACTTACACTAGGATTCTACATGGCTATTTCCCCAAGAGAAATTACGTTTTCAACAGCAAAACTTGCTGCTTTATTCCGTAGAAGAAGGAGAATTATGAAAAAGAAGATCCCAGAAAAACCAGTTATGACATTTTATCCAGAGCTAGAAACAGAAGCACTTGCAAAGAAACCTACAGTGTACGAATTTAAAGTTCAAACAGAAGTTACAAAGCTTTACATCGATGCTGTTAAGTTACTTTCTAAGAAAATCCACCCTCCTAAGCCTTATGAGACTATGAGAGAATATTGTCTATCAATAAAGAGTAAGGTACCTAGAGAAGTTTTCGAAGCATTTGAGAAATTAACCTCTCTGGCTGAGAAATCTCTTTACTTTAAACCATACTTTTCAAGTGAGGAGCTAATATTGGCGCGTAAATGTTATGAGAAAATAGCAAGGTGGTAAAATGTGAGTAAGAAGAAAAATGCGATATTCATAAGCATACTAACATTACTCATACTCATAGTGTTGTATCCTACAGTAACAGACTTCAGCATCCATAATCCCGGATGGAATGGTTTCTCAAGGTTAAAAGAAGAGTTAAAAGCTGAAGTAATAGTAGAAAACTTTGCCAACACCATATACTCCATAAGGAATCCCGAAGAAACAGCTGTAATAACAATAGCTTATAGGCAATATTCAGTAGATGAATTGGAAGCTCTGAGAAATTACCTACTTCAAGGAGGAACATTAATACTTATGGACGATTATGGTAAAGGAAACACTGTTCTAGAATATTTAAAAGTACCAATAATAATATCTAGCAATGCTCCACTATACGACCCGTTTGATAACTTTAAGAATAAAAGGTTTCCAAGAGCAAAAATTGCAGGTAAAGATGAATACATAGTTTTAAACCACGCATCAGCAGTCATGATAAGCGAACATGGATTAGAAAGTGTGAAAATACTGGCACTTTCAAGCCCCTTCGCATACTTGGATGTAAATAATAATGAAATATGGGATAAAGGCGAACCTAAAGGCCCTCTACCCGTAGCAGTATCAATAAAGTTTGGTAAGGGAACATTAATTGTAATATCTGATCCAAGTATTGTGATAAACTCTATGATAGATTTCGAAAACAACCTGGAATTCGTGAGGAACATCGTTAGTGAGAAAAAAGTTTTCCTAGATCAAACACACATTCCTAAAAGCCTACATGAACAGTTAAAGGACATGCTCGCGTATGCCGTCGGCAATTACGTACTCAATCCCATAATCCTAGTAGGAACATTGCTAGTACTCTTTACATTAATTTCAAGAAAGCTAACACGCTAGGTGAGAGCAAGTGAAAACCAAACATATTATACCGTTAATGTACACTGTTTTCCTGACGATATTAGCTTACCCTCTAAACTTTCTAAGCTTCGCAGCACTACTATTCCTACTCATTCTTCAGTTACTATCCATGTTAAAGAACGTAGCTAAGTTGAGCATTGTATGCTATTTTACCCTATACTTTTCCATACCTATACTTTTAGCAAACTATGGTTTCTTCAGCTTCATATTCTCCATACCTTATTTCCCCTTGCTCACCGATAACACTGGAAAATTTGTGTTAAAGGAAAGGAATGTTTTAAAGGGCGTTATGAAAATCGGATACACAACATACATAATGCTTCTAATGGGCATTCCCATAATACCCTTAACCTTATTTAGTATGGAAATACTTTACACGTTAATCGCATACTATTCTCTCACATTGCTACAGTTCCTAATAGTTGACAGGGAATTAGCTAAAGTTAAACTAAGTTTCAACAGCTACACTATAAGGGTTTTAAGAAACGATGTAAATACCTACGAATTAATCGTGGAAAACAATAGTAAATTTAAGATAAAACTCCATGTTAAAGAAGTGGAAAGCGAAAACGCCAACATAGCCTTAAGTAAGCGAACAGCTACTGTAAACAAAAATGGAAAACTTACGATAAAACTTAAGCTTCTAGGAAAATACGTTGGCAAAGGAACATTAAAGCTTAAAGCCATAATAGCTGATAGTACGGGCATAGCTAGAAGAACAATAAAATTAACATCGAAAGTTACAGTAATACCACAATACAAATTAGCCCTCAGAGCTGCTCTAATATTGCTTTCAAGACTAGCTCAAACACAAACACCAACACTACCAGTTGAACATAAAGCAGTAACTGGCCATGCACGTAAAGGAGAATATTACGGTGTTAGAGCATATGTTCCAGGAGATGAAATTTCAACTATACACTGGAAGAAAAGCGTTAGCAAACAAACACTCGTAGTTAAGGACTACAAGAGAGAACCACGTAGAACATTAATAATTCTTTGCGACCTAACATCTACAACATTTAGCGAACTAGATGACATAGTTTACACATTACTTTCAACACTCATATATGAAACCCTAAGAAGCCCTGCTCAAACAGTATACGTTACAATATACGATAAAAATAGAACATACTTAAACATTTATAAGTCAAACATTAGCATGGCACTATCGAAAACGGTGAAGTTCCTTAAGGAAACTCCATTAACAATTCTAAGAGAGAGCATTAGAGCTAATCTCGAGAAACCTTTAACAGGAATATTAAAGAGCAAGGCTATGAGAAAAATACCTCTAATCCAAATAGAAATTAGCAGTTTAAAAGACAAAGTTGTTGAAAACATAGGATACATGTTCCTCTCAAAAGTCATTAACGTAGAACAACCGCCGACTAACATAATGTTTATTCACGGAAACGTCTTAGAGAAACACATATACGGTCTCTTAGAGCATAATGTTAAAGAATTAGGGTATAGCGTAGTTGAACCTAGAAAGTTGAAGCCAAAGGTTCTCTACGAAAAAGCTAAGATAGAGCCAATAGCGTTAGGTGTTAAAGTAGCATGAGCCTACGTAGACAAGGAAACATAGTTTTCATAGTAACGTACATTTCATGGGCTATATCTATCGTGATTTTAAGTTACTGGAACACTATAAGGGGACTAGTAAAGTTAGCTTCGCTTGACGAATACTCCTACCTATTAGCGGTACCAATTATCGTAGCGTACATAGCTTTAAGAAGAATTAGCGGATTAAACATAAAGCTAGCAATAAGTGTGCAAAGTATTGCTTTTTCTCTACTACTTATTTCTATTTCATCATATCTTTACATGATATCGTGGACTTCAGAATTAACTCTAGAACTTCAAACATTATCCCTAATTTTCATGTTCTGGGCTTTTACAGCATTAATAGTGAACTTCGAAACTCTAGCTAAGATTAAAAGCGTTATATTCTTAAGCCTACTAATAACCCCCATACCCAGAGTAGTATTAGACTATATGGCAGCATTACTTTCCAGAAAAGTAGCTGAAATAGTAGCAGCAATAACTAGTGCCAAACTAATTATCGGAACCTCAGTTATTCTTAAAACATTAGGCCCTAACGGAGAAACAATAGTTTTCGAAGTATGGCCAGCATATAGTGGTGTAGTTAGCTTAACAGGTTTTGTAATAGGATTACCCTTAATACTAGACCACATATATTCAGCTAAAGCACCGAGAAGAAGGAAAGTATTAGCAGCTACAATATCCTCTATCTCCCTGCTTATCCTCTTACTTCTAGGAAACATTACACGTATTACCCTAATAATTCTAAGTGGTAGGGTATGGGGGCTTGATACTGCTATGGCAGTTTTCCATACAACACCATCAATCATATGGACGGTAGTCGCGGTAATTATTGTTATGACTATTCTCTTCAAAATAGTTCCCAGAGGAGAATTTCAAGAAACAAAAACACCTACTATAACAAGTAAGCTAAGTAGAGAAGTCCTGGTTTTTACATTAATCCTTTTAGTCTTATTAGCCTTTATCACACCTCAACTACTTGAATCAACTATACCCTACACTCCAATAGAAGTTAAAGGTAAAGTAATTCCAGTGGAAGAACTTTCGGCAAACATTACAAAATATGTTTTCAATTCCTCGTCAATAGAAATACTAAGCGACAAAAGAGATAGAAGAACAGAAGTTCTTCTAAACATACCTATCGTTAGACGTGTTACCTTAAGATACAAGAAGACAGTAATTTATGCATATATTGAAGGATCAGATAATCCATCACAATTCCATGGATGGCCCGTATGTTTAACGTTTCAAGGATATAGCTTAGATAGGTATTGGACAGAAACGATAAAAGGACATGCTGTTAAATTGCTGGTAACATATATTGAAGCTAGTAAAGGTTCTGCACGAATGCTCATGGCGTACATTAGAGTTCCAACTATTGTAAGCTATGGTGTTTTTGAAAAACAATTCTTCATTAGGGTAACGCTATATACTCCCATTAGGAGCCCAGATATTACTGAGAAGTACTCCATGTTAAAGGAAGTTATAAGCGAAGTAGCTAATAGCTTACAACCTAAACTTAAGAAGACAGTGATAAGTAGGTTTATTAATGTAAGCTTTGCAATACCCGCTTTCTCTCTCGTAGTTGCATTAGCGAATGTGGGGTTACTTGTTTACTCGAGAATTGTTGAGAAAGAGTAGACTAGTCTCCGAAAGCCCTATCTCCAGCATCCCCTAGTCCCGGAACAATATAGCCCATTTCATTAATAACTTCATCGATGGCTACAGTGTATATTTTTAGATTTACATCTCTAAACTTCTCCAACACCTTAGCAATACCTACTGGCGTAGATATTACGGAAACTATGAAGTACCTTTTTGCTCTTCCCCTCTTCAAAACTTCATTCATAATTGAAACCATAGTTGAGCCTGTTGCGAGCATAGGGTCTGCTATTATAACAGTGTCTTCAGGCTTAATAGCCGGTATTTTTACGTAGCTAACTTCTATTTCAAACTCATAGCCGGGTTTCATACCTTTCTCCTCAACCCTCCTAGCAGAAACAACACCCTGCCTTGCAGCTGGAAATATTTTAATAAGCCCTTCAGTTAAAGGCATTGCAGCACGTAAAACAGTTATTATGACTACATGCTCCATTCCCGGAATAGCAACACCCCTGGCCGGCCCTAAAGGAGTTTCAACAGTAACCTCCTTAACCTCAAACTCCTTTACAAGCTCTAAGCCAAGAACTCTACCAAGCCTAACTAAGCCTTTCCTGAAATCTATTTGACCAGTTCTCTTATCCCTAAGCTTAGTTAAAACCGCTTGAGCATAGGGATGATCTACAACCTTAACTCTTTCTCTCATCCAATCCTCTAATAACTTAGAACCCAAAAGCCCACCAACACTTAGAGAAAAAGGGATTAATAAGGTTTTACCAGCTAATCAGCATATAATCCTATAGACAAGTAAAAACTTTATATAGAAAGTGGGTAGCACACCTAATTGGTGTGGGAGGTGGAACTTCTTCTAAAAATAGATAAAAAAGGTAGAATAACAATACCATCAGAAATAAGACGTAAATTAAAAATTAAAGACCTCGTGAGACTACGTATTGCAGAGAACAAACTTATACTTGAACCCGTGAAAAATCCTCTTCACGAACTTACATTACTTGTTGTTGATAGTGAAGGAGATATTGAGAAGGACATTAAAATTTTCAGGAAAAGAGCCGAGGAGGAAATAAAAAAGATAGTTAGAAAATAGGGGGAATAAACAATGCTTATTGAAACAGACATCATCATTTCCTTGGTTAGGAGAAACGATAAACAGCATTACAATACATTGAAAATACTTAAAAAATATAGAAAAGAACTTTTACTATCTCCGTATTCTCTTAGTGAGCTAGACTTGCTTATATGGTCAGATACTTTTAGAGTTAAAGATAAGGAATTGTTTTTTAAGCTCCTTGGTGAAACAATAAAATTCTATAACGTAGACGTAGTAAAACCTAGGGCACTTCACGTAGCTAAGGCTTACGAGTTAAGACTTAAGTATGATCTTTCATTTTTCAACAGTTTACATGCAGCTACAGCAATAATAGAGAAAACGCCTCTACTAAGCTATGATAGAGTATATGGGAAGGTAAAGGAATTAAACTATATTAATCCATCGACTTTGGTTTAAAATAGTACCATCGTCTCTTACTTACAGCTCTATACCCTAGCTTCCTGTACACTTTTACTGCAGGCTTATTGTCCTCCCTCACATGAAGCATAGCCTTACCCGAACATCGAATAGCGTCTCTAGTTATTGCGGATGTAGCTATTTTAGCAAAACCTCTTCCCCTAAACTTCTTCCTAGTATATACATCGCCAATAATCCATAATTCAGACGTTACTAAGTATGCGCAAGCAATAGAAGCAAGCTTTCCTTCAAAGAAAACACCATAGTATCTATACTTACTAAGCCTCTTTAATGCTTCCTCAACGCTAATTCCTCTACCCTGCTCCTTCTTAACCTCCATAAATTCAGCAACATGCTCTCTTCCAAGCCTAACAGCTTTCTCAGGATAATATGGTCTAAAATGCTCGGAATCAACAACCATGTCCAAGTACGTACCTGAGTCTTCTAAACTTCCTTTCCTCAAAAACACTTCCTTACTTCGCCTGCTTAACCCTTCCGAACTATACACCATGATAAATGTTTCTTTATCTAAATCAAGCTCACCTATGAGGTCTTCAAAGTCGCCGTAGAGATGTAAACCATAAGGAACCATACCCTTCCATAGGAGGGCAAAACCAATTATCTTACGGTCTTTAAGCTTGAAAACCATATACGTCTTATCAAGCTCATACATAATATCATAGAAAACATAAGCGTACAGTAAGGGGTTCCTTAAATACTCTTTACAAATAATAGAGAACACTTCATAATCCATATTGTAAATACTTACCTTAATATTTTGTAGCATGGTTTTTCCACCTACAGTATAGTGTGACACGGAAACTGAAATGCTATAGATGTAAAATAAGTTATCGCTAAGCTGCTATTAAGCCGTCAAAAAGCTTAACCTATATTTTGAAATCAACCCAAGCTGTCTAACAAGCATGGTAGTATTTAGTGTATTTACTTCATGAATAACGTATTCAGAAAATATTTTCTTCAACACCAATAGAGCATATTCTATTTGCTCCTCTGTCCTACCACGGAACTTAAGTACTATTTCAAATTCTAATAAAGCTTCATCAGGAACACTTAGCTTACCTTCAAGTTTTCCGGAATTTCTAAATGCCTTAACATAGCAGACACTTTGACATATAAGATATTAAAATTAATTCTCGAACAAATCTTAGTCTCTAATTGTCATTGCGGTGAAACTTTGACAAATAAACTAATAATCCATGTTTGATAACGTTAATTTCAATGACTTCCGCTAGTAATCAGCGTAACATGTCGTTCCACTTTAATATTTTCTTAGGCTTAGGGACATGCTCTTTCCCTGCCAGACCATGTAGTTCCTCGTCCTCAGTCAGCAACGTTACGTTATAATATACTGCTGTTGCGTAAATTATTCTGTCAAAGTAGTCGCGGATCTTAAACCTTACTAGCAAATTGTCAGCTATTTCCTCTATTTCAGGGTTTGTTAAGTCAGTCTGAGAAATTCTCTTATCATTTAATAGGGTTCTAAGTCCTTTTCTAAACCTTTTTAAAAGTATTTCTCGTTTACTAGGGTTTCTCCTCGATTGACTGATTATAAGCCATTTTGCCTCAATTATTGATACTGGATTATAGAGTAAGGAATATTCGTTGATAAGCCTAGGGAAAACTTCATCAAATCTTTTAAGCTTTACACTAACACCGAAAACAGGTAGAAGATAAGTTGTGTCAAGTAGTAGCTTAACCATAGATCCCTCTTTCCCTCTGTAGTTCTTCACTAATTCTCTCGGCTTCATCAGGTGTTAATTCTATAACTTTATCCTTTATTAGATCCTCTATAGAAGGTATAGGCTCAATCACTAACTTTGAGCCCTCTACTATAGCCCTAACTATACCTCCTGGCCTTATTCCTACAGCTTTGCGAATTTCCTTTGTCGTATATATCTCACCCTTCTTTCCAACTTTCAAAATGGTTTCCGAAATCACATTTATCTCCGACTATAAAATAATTCAGCAAATATAAAAAGCCTCCGACATATTAGGCAAATCGGTAAACAAATAAGACTATGCAAAGATAATTAATTTAAGGTGTAGAAGGAGTGCGTGTAGTAGTAGGTTCAGATGATACCTACTATATTGCTAAGTTCATTTACGAATACTTGAAAAAGAAGGGTCATGAACTTATTCCTGTAGGTGCTTTGAAAACAGGTAGACTTGAACCATGGCCTAAAGTAGGTTTTGAAGTCGGTAAACTTGTTGCTGAAGGTAAAGCAGACATGGGAATCGTAATATGCTATACTGGAACAGGTGTTTCAATAGCTGCAAACAAAGTTAAAGGGGTCAGAGCAGCCCTAGTTACCGACGCTAAAAACGCTGAAGGGGCAAGACTCTGGAACGATGCTAACGTCCTAGCAATAAGCGCTAGACTAACATCTGAAGAAGTAGCTAAGGAAATACTTGAAGCATGGTTTAAAGTAAAGGAACCAGATCTTAGCGAGAAAGAAAACATAGAAATGCTTAAGAAACTCGATGAAGAAAGATAAAAAACATTAATTATCTGGATTTTTCCTCAACTCTCTTAGTATGTTTAACACCTTCTCGTAGCTTATATTCAGTTCCTTAATCACCTCAAATAGTAGTGGTTTCTTTAAACCAACATTTTCAATAACGTTTTCCTTCACTAAATCATCGCTTCTACATTCCATCTTACTTGCCCATTATTCACAACATACGCTAAATACACTAAAAACACAGCATAAGTTAAAACAATAGTTACAGGGTCAAGAAAACCATCAGGAATATGAACCTTAAGTGCATTAATCTATAAGGGAAGGTGTACCTATTTAAGCATTACCTAAAACACCTACATAAAACCTAGTAGAAAACCTTCAACGACACCTTCTTAGCCCTAACAAAATACAGTATCGCCATAGCTAAGCAAACTAAACCACTAATAACCAAGCTTAAAGCATAAAACATTATAAACCCAACTAAGGGAATTATCGCCCCCAAAACATAAGCCAAAACAGCAACAACAATAGCCACAATTAGAAGAACAATAACCTCCTTCAAATTATCAATAATAAACGATAAAGCCTTCATAATAGACTTAACAGGTTTCTCACCATCAACAACCATAACAACAATGGAATACAGAGCAGCAGGAATCAAAATCACAGTTAAAGCTAGAAGAGTTGCAAGAAAAGAAGTAACAATAGCATCATCCAATCTCTCAGAAACCTTCCTCCAAGCAGCCCAAACATCAATAGTTTCCCCTTCAACAGCAAAAGCTAAAGCCTGAACCATCACAGCATAGGAAATAAAAGATAAAAGAGAAGCTAAAGCACTACCAACAAAACCTAAACGCGTGAAAGCAGAAACAACATGTATAACAAACGGAACAAGCAAAGGCATAAGAATCTTAGGATACCTAGACAAAACACCTAAAGCACAAGAAAAAGAATCAACAGCCAACGACATACTAGCCTGGCACCTGAAAAAGCTCTCCTAAAGAACATCTAATGTAGCCCCATAAATAAAAGTAGTGGTAACTATATAGGGTTACTCTATAAACCATGCCTTAGTAACATTTCTAAACCTTGTTCTAAACTTACCTTAGGCTTAAAACCCAAAACCCTTACCGCCTTAGAAATATCTGCAACACTACGCTCAATGTCTCCAGGTCTTTTATCTTCGTAAATAGGTTTAACCTTTAATCCTGATATTCTCAATATTATTTCAGCAAGCTCATTAATACTAACCTCCCTACCTGAAGCAATATTGAAAATACCGCAAACCCTTTTCTCAATAGCGAGTCTTATAGCTTCAGAAACATCATCAACGTAGATGAAATCTCTCGTCTGAAAACCATCACCATAAATTATAGGGGGTAGACCTTCCTTAATCCTTTCAATAAACTTAGAAACAACACCAGCATAGGAGCTTGTCTGGCCAGGACCGTAAACATTAAAGATCCTTAAAATAGCATACCTTAAACCATAAACTCTACCGTAAAAACGCAAAACATACTCGCTCATAAGCTTACTTAAACCATAAGGTGAAATAGGCTCAGTAGGATGATTCTCATCAATAGGAAGGTATTTCGGATTACCGTAAACAGCAGCAGAACTCAAATACACGAGAAAATCAACATTAGAATCCAAAGAGCATTTAGCAATGGAAACAGTACCTAAAACATTATTATCAAAGTACATTAAAGGTTTCTTAACAGATTCCTCAACATCAACATATGCAGCAGCATGAACAACAACATCAACTCCCTTAAGAGAATTTTTCAACTTAACCTCATCCCTAACATCACCTACAATAATAGGAATACTCTTCTCTCTAAGTCTAGAAATAGCTAAGCTTGAAGCTCTCTCTAAACTATCGTAAACAATAGCATCGAAACCTCGATCAGCAAGATATTGTGCTAAATTATGTCCAATAAAGCCAGCACCACCGGTAATCAAAACTCTAACCATAAACGCTAACCCTCAAAACTAATGTTCTAAACTGGTAAATGTAAGTTTTTCCTGAACCAAAAACATCGTGAAAACCTTATTGCTCAAAATGATAAGCAAGAAATAACTGTAACGGTAAACATAAACATAGATAGCAATTTACGCTGATAAGCAATGTCTAAAGACATTAACTCTGAAGTTACGGTAGTAATACCGACATTAAATGAGGCAGAGGCAATAGGTAAAGTTATTGACGAACTAAGACAGTACGGAATAGAAAACATCATAGTAGTAGATGGACATTCAACAGATGGAACACCAAAAATAGCTGAAGAGAAAGGTGTAAAAGTAATTTTCCAAGAAGGTAAGGGAAAAGCATTTGCAATAAGGACCGCATTAAAACACGTAAAAACACCATACATCCTAGTAATGGATGGAGACTACACATACCCAGCAAAACATGTTAAAGAACTCTATGAGAAAATAAAGGAAGGATATGATGAAGTAATAGGGGCAAGAAAATGGTCTAGAAAAACCCAAGAACTCGCTTTCAGAATAGGGAATCGCATGCTAACACTACTATTCAACCTACTCTTCGGAGTAAGATTATCAGACGTCCTGTCGGGAATGTACATAGTAAGAAGGAGCAGAATATCAGATGCATTATTCGAAACAAAAGGGTTCAGCATTGAAACAGAAATAGCAGCACACATAGCATCAACAACAACGAAAATAGCGGAAATACCAATAGAGTACAGGAAGAGAATAGGGAAGAAGAAACTAAGAATAAAACATGGATTCCTAATAGCAAAAGACATGATAAGATTAGCTTGGAGATATAACCCAGTATTCACGATTTTCGCGGCAGGAGCACTACTACTAATACCCGGCCTAGCCCTTGGAACTTGGGTAGCATACCACTACTTCATCACGGGGATAAAATATTACGTTAAAGGCTTAGTAGCAATAATGCTCACCTTAGCGGGGTTCCAATCACTACTAGTAGCAATCCTAGCCCTATACCTTAAAAGAATGGAATACAGACTAAATAGGAGAATTATGGAGCTTAAAAGAGAATAATAACCTATAAGAATAAATATTAGGCTAAGCTTATCATAGGTAAAACACACCCCCAAGCAGTCTTAGAGAATGATGAGCAATGACGAAAGTTAAAGGAGTAATTCTCTGCGGGGGTGAAGGAAAACGGCTAAGACCTCTAACATACTATTTTCAAAAAACAATGATCCCAGTAGGTAAGAAGCAGAAACCACTCCTAGAATACATAGTTAAACTTCTAAAATACCATGGAATAGAAGATCTAGTTCTCCTAGTAGGTTACAAGCACGAACAAATAGTAAACTACTTTGAAAACGGAGAAAGATTTGGAGTAAAAATAAGCTACATAGTAGATAATCCAAAATACAAGGGAACAGGAGGAGCACTTCTAAACGCATACCTTAAAGGAGCCTTCGATAACGTAAAAACATTACTCATATATTACGGCGACATCCTTTCAAACATAAACCTAACAGAAATGCTAAACAAACACTGGGAATGGAACTCAGCAGCAACCCTAGCAGTAGCAGCAAAATATCAAATACCAGTAGGAGTTGTTGAAACAGAAGGAAACAAGGTAGTAGGAGTGAAGGAGAAACCATGGCTAAACATTAAAGCAACCATAGGAATCCTAGCGTTAGAAACAAGCACGCTGAAAGTAGTGGAGAAGTTAAGCGAGAAAAAAGGGGAATTAGACATTATGGGAGATTTAATACCGGAACTAATCAAGGAAAAACACCCGGTATACGCATATCAGTATGAAGGAGAATGGTACGACGTAGGAACAACAGAAAGATATGAAAAACTAGACAGCAATAAAGTCGAAGAAATGTTCAAAAACATAATGAGGTAGTCGAAGAATATTTCAGAGAATGAACCAAAACACAGGGTTATTATTGAAAGTACGGTATCGTAGCAATAGAATTCTATTAATGAACCTAATTGTAACCGAGAAATCATGACTCATTAACATTATTTTCGCTATAGTAACTATCCTTACAGAAGCATATATTATCAGGGGTTAAAACAGAATCTTTTACATGTACATGTAGAACATTTACTATTTAATATTTGAATTAGATTACACTTTAGCAGAAGAATTGGATAAAGACGATAGTAAAACGTAAAGAAACTCACAGTAGTGGAATATGCGGAACCTAGCGAAAGCTTAATAGCTCAGCAGAGATAGTTTTACATGAAGTTAAGTGTGACTTCTCCTGGTGTAAAAATATGTTACTCAGGAAAGCAGCTGTTAAAACTTCTACAATAATTATAATAGCCTTAGTCTTAGTAGTTATAGCAGCTATTGCAGGTTACTATGCTGGAGCTGCTGTAGCTCCAGCTGCTCCAACAACGCCGCCGCCTAAACCTCAGCTAATTATTTACCACTGGTGGACAGCTGGAGGTGAAAAGGAAGCTATTGATGCCGTTTTTGACGTGTTTAAGAAAGCCAATCCTGAAATAGAAATAGTTGAAAACCCTGTTGCCGGCGGCGCAGGAGCTGTAATGAAAGCTGTTATATGGGGCCTACTTGCTTCAGGAACACCACCTGACACATTCCAGGTACATGCTGGCGGCGAGCTTAAAGAATATGTTGATGCAGGATACTTAGATGTTGTCGATTCAGTATGGGAGGAACTCGGTTTAGAAGACGTTATACCTGAAACATTACAGGCTATGTGTAAGTTTGAAGGACACTACTATGCTGTCCCAATAAACGTTCACAGATCTAACGTACTATGGTATAATCCTAAAATATTCAATGAACTAGGTATTATAGATAAGTTTGGAGATCCTAGAACATGGGATTTAGACACATTCATTGAAGTAGCCCGCTATATTAAGGAAAACAAACCAGATGTAGCACCTATAGCAATGGCCTCTAGAAACAAATGGCCTCTAACACATCTGTTCGAGGTACTTTTAGTTCTACGTGGCGGACCCGAAGTATATGCTAAATTCTGGACAGGAATGTTTGACTACAAGAACTCAGCAGACCCCGTATGGGCTGCTGTAAAAGATGTTCTTAAAGCATTAGCCATAATGGCTCAAGAAGGCTTATTCAACGCCAACCACCCAGAACTAACATGGGACCAAGCAGCAGCACTAGTATATCAAGGAAAAGCAGCTATGTATGTTCACGGAGACTGGGTTGCAGGATACTTCATGTCTGTCGAAGCAAAATATGGTGAAGAATGGTCTGCTGCACCATTCCCCAAAGCAGTATTTATACTACTGTCAGACTCCTTCAACATGCCGAAGAACGCACCACACCCAGACGCTGTAAAAGCATGGCTTAAAGCGGTAGGTTCAAGTGAAGGACAAGAAAAGTTCAACCTAATCAAAGGCTCTATCCCTGCACGTGTAGATGTTGCGCCAGCATACCCAGACCCCTACAGGCCTGAAACAGCCGATGACTTTAAGAAATCAACACTAGTACCTAGCGCTGTTCATGGAGGTATAAGCAAAGAAGCTTTTGTAACCGAAATGCACAACATAGTTACAAGCCTAGTTACAAGTGCTGCAACAGGAGCGGATATCGACACATTAGTTGATGCATCTACAACGCAAATAATGCAAGCAATAGATAGAACAGGGCTACCAGATTTCTGGAAAGGATACACAATAGACTACTTTATTACTAAAAGATAAATCCCTCTTTTTCCCTTTCCTCTACATAGAAGCAGGGTGTTTAAGTAATGATTGCTTCTAATTTTAAAGAGAAACTAATATTTTTAGTGCCAATACTTCTAATTACAGCAATACTCTACATAATGATAGCTACCTCAATATACGTTTCTATGAGTGATTGGAGAAGTTATAAAATATCTTTAAACTTCGTAGGCTTAAGAAACTATGTTGAATTGTTTTCTAATCCCAGATTTTATGCTGCATTAAGA
>Ga0190367_1001123_pt1 | contig 16412 bp, 17 predicted proteins | sample 4872181011_MG_FD_171838 | JGI IMG/M metagenome (GOLD analysis project Ga0190367, IMG submission 171838) | Hydrothermal vent microbial mat bacterial communities from Southern Trench, Guaymas Basin, Mexico - 4872-18-10-11_MG | ecosystem: Environmental > Aquatic > Marine > Hydrothermal vents >...
AGCACATTGATGTCATGTCATAAAGTTTATAAATCCTTCGATTGAGAAGCTCATAACTCGAAGCCGATGAAGATGGCGAGGCTGATGAGTCTCTAATGATCCGAAGTTACCGAACGGGGGTGCAGAGCGGAGAACGAAACTAATACAGAAAAAGGTGCTCCCGCTAGGTGGCTTCGGTGATTTCATGGGGAATGAAAGCTTAGGTGAAAATTACGCAAATTTCGATAAATTTCCACCTAAGCTGAACCCCCGAAAAGTAAATATTTTATATTTACTTCCAGTTATTTTAATCATGATCAAATTCGAAGATTTTAAAGTTTATTCTGGCAAATTCAAGGTAAATACTGTAATATGGAAGAGTTATGCATTCGATCCAAGTGTAGGTTCAAATGTTTATCATGATGTAAGAAAAGTCTTCATAACTCATGGACATGCAGATCATTTCAGTGATGCCAGTAAAATAGATGCAAAGGTTGTAGCTCCAAAGCTTGAATCTAACATGATCGAAAATCCAGAGATAAACTGGAGAGGGCATTTCAACTGGGCTAAAATTCCAGAGGATCTAATGACACCATACTTCATGGGTGAAGGTGTTGAAGTGGATGATTTTGCCGAAAATTATCCATTTTCCATTCCCCTTCCCGGTCACACTTATGCTCACACTGGATATTTAATTGAAAATGTGCTTATTGCTGGTGATTGTGTATATCCAATTGAATATTGGGAGAGATTTGGCATTCTCTATTACACAGACCCAGATGCACTTATAGAAAGTTTGAACAGAATTCTAGAGTTGGATTGGGACTATCTAATTCCTGGACATGGAGATGTTCTTTACAGAGATGAAGGTATTAAGTTGATAAAGGAAAACATTCGAAGAATTTTGGAAGTTGATGAAAAGATTCTATCCGTAGTAGATTGCAAAACGGAATGCGAAATCTTAGCTGAGGTTTTGAAGACTTACCATGCAGAAAATGTAAAGTCTGTATTTAGCATCTTAAAACCAGTTGTAAGCAGTCATCTATCTAGCCTTTATCGAAGGAAACTGATATCGATTGAGATTGATGAAAGGGGTGTAATATTCAAAAAAGTCTAATTCACATTCTCTCCAAAGCCTCAATTCCCAAAAGTTCCAGTCCATTCCTTAAAACGATCCTTACAGCATCAACTATAGATAATCTGTGCATTCTAATTTCATTATCTTCATCCAAAACTCTATGCTCTCTGTAGAATTCGTTGAATTTATTTGCCAGATTTAGTAGGTATTCGGCTATGTAGTTTGGCTTTAAATCCTTTACAACCTTCTCTATGATATACGGAAACTTGGAAAGGATAATAACTAAGTCCCTTTCAATCTTCGTACAAATTTCAGATTTAAATTCTAAATCGGGCATTCCCATTTTAACAGCTTTCCTCAATATTGAACAACATCTTGCATGTGCATATTGAATGTAACTTGCAGTTTGTCTCTCAAAATCCAAAGCCTTTTTCCAATCAAATATCATTGGCTTTTCTGGTGCAACCTTAACGAAGTCAAATCTTATTGCACCGATTGCAACAGCCTTTGCAATTCTCTCCTTATCTTCAATTTCCCTACTTTCAACAATCTTCTTAGCCTCTTCATATACACTATCAATTAACTCATCTGCAGATACAAATTTACCCTTCCTAGTGCTCATAGAACCTTCTGGAAGTGAAACAAATTCGAAAAAAACTGTTTCAGGAGGCTTTAAATCCAAAATCTTCAGTATTTCACTCAACTGTTTTCCGTAAAGCTTGTGATCCGCACCCAAAACATTTATGAACCTCTCGAATTTCTCATTCTTCCACAAATGGTATGCCAAATCTCTTGTAATGTAAAGTGTAGTTCCGTTTTCTCTTCTCAAAATAATAGGTTTATCATCAACTTCCACAAACCAAGCTTTCTCCTTCTTCACCAAACCTCTCTCTTCAAGCATCTCAAAAATCCTCTTAACGTAGCTGTTCCTAAGAAATTCGGATTCCCAAACGTATTCATCGTGATTGACTTTCAATTCATTTAAAGTCTGTTTTATACCTTCCAAAGCCCTTTCAACTACAAACTTGAAATCCCTTACCTCAAAATTCTCGTAATTCAACATCAATTTCTCAACCTCCTTTTCAAGCTCTGGATTTTTCTCAATCTCCTCATTAGCCTTTATGTAGGCATCAACGACAGCATGATCTGGCTTCTTAGCATTATCTAAACCGAAAAGTCTGTATCCCAAAACAGCTATTGCAATCTGCCTACCCATATCATTGACATAATAGTGTGTTGTAACATCAAACCCAGCCTTTCTAAAAATTCTTGCCAGTGAATCTCCTATTATCGAATTTCTCATATGTCCTATATGCAAAGGGCCATCAGGATTTGCTGAAGTATGCTCAATTAAAATTTTACCTTCAAATCTTAGATTTCCGTAGTTCTCATCAGTATCTATTATAGTATTTATGGTATCTTCCAAGAACTCCTCACTTGCAAAAAAGTTTATGTAACCATTAACTACTTCGATTTTACCTATATAACCTATGGGTTCAAGCTTTTCAGCCAATTCTCTCGCAATATCTAAAGGATTTCTTTTCTCCTCTTTAGCAATTTTAAATGCTATTGTACATGCCAAATCAGCATGATCACTTTCCTTAACAAATCTTTCATCAACTCTTAAACATTTCAGCACATCCTTTCTGAAGAGTTGAAACATGAACTCTGCTCTTTGTTTAGATATTTAAAGTTAAATACACATATTTATTACAGCTTCAGCTATATCTGAACAGTAACCTGCAATTCTGCTCAAGCTATCTAAAATAATCCTCAAATTTGCAGATTTTTCTATACTTTCCTTTTTTCTCCAGAAATCCTCAAGAAGTTCGAATAGAATGTTTGAATACTTCTTCTCCATGCTGTAAAACTTTTCAACCTCGTTTATGACTTCATCAGCTAAATCCGATCTTCTCTTATGATAAGATTTCATGGTCATCTTTAATATATTTTCACATATTTCTACAAACTCGATTAGCTTAGGAAGTTGCATCTTAATCCTCATTAAGCTGTCTGACATCTTTACACAGTGATCCGAAATTCTCTCCAAAGCTCTGATTATAGTCTCATATTCAAGCAAATCTTCTGATCTTATTTCAGATTTCAAGAGTCTCAGAGCTAAAAAATGTAACCTGTCTATCTCACTTTCTCTCATCACTATTGAACTGTAAAGATATCCATCCAAGCTTTTCAGAAGTTGCTTAAAGTCTGAAAGCATAGTTATGCACATTTTTCCTATTCTCTCAACGATATAATCAATATTGAATCTGTTCGGATCGGTGAATATCTCAAGAACAATTTCCTTACCTAAATCCTCTATTATCTCCGCACCTATAAGCATGTCAGACGCCAAAGAAATTGCTCTTCTATGCTCCCCACTATAAATCTTAACTCTCAAACTGTCGTAACCAGCTAAGTAATATGCTACAATTCTCCTTATCAGACAATCATGGCAAATATCTTTTGAATCTAAAGTAACAACCTTTTTAGCTTTCTCTGAATCCTTAGCTTTCAATACAATAGCATTATCGGATATATCCATCTTGATATAATCCCCAGCCTTCAATCCGTTATTCTCAACCCATCTTTTCGGTAGAGTTATTATGTAGCTGTTTCCACCACTTAAGTATATCTTCCTATTTTCTATCATAACTATCACTTTATCCATATCCTCTTACCACTTTCGATAAATACTAAGCTAGATCCTATTTTACCCAATATATCTCCCATTCTCTCCAAATGTCTAGCGACCAAAACGGGTTCAACTTTACATTTCTCCTTTAAATGAGTTATAGCATTTTCGTAGCATTCATCTATCGAGTTATCGTGCCTTTTCAGCATGTAAACTATATCAACTTCTTTTCCAGCATATCTTTCTTCCAAGATATTGAACATTTCAATCAAATTTCTCCTCATTTCCCCAAATATCGATAGAAGATCATCGTCGTAACAGTAGTAATATCCAATTTCCAGAGCTAAGTCCGTAATCCTTTCATATCCAGATGATATCTTCATCATACCAACAACAAATCTCAAATCCCTTGCAACTGGTTGAAATAGAGCTATGAGAGTTAAGCAGTCATAATCAACATCTGAATGTATTAAATCCGCATTAATCTCAATTTCTTCAAGCTCCTTTCTGACTTCATCACTTCCCTTCAAACCTTCAAGGCAGATACTAACAGATCTTTTAGCTACATCGTGAAGCTTCAAAACTTCCTCTTTAATTTTTTCCAACCTTCTCTCAACTATCAAGCTATCACCCCATTCTACCAGTCAAATACTTCTCGGTAAGCTCACTCTTCGGGTTCTCAAAGACCTCTTCAGTTCTACCTACTTCTATTAGCTTTCCCATATAGAGAAAAGAGACGTAATCGCTAACTCTTGAAGCTTGAGCTGGTGAGTGTGTAACGATTACTATTGTTAAATCCTTTTTGAGTTCGTGAATTAGCTCCTCAACTTTACTCGCACTGACTGGATCGAGATTTGCTGTGGGTTCATCCATCAACAGCACATCAGGTTTTAAAGCTAGGGCTCTTGCAATGCAAAGTCTTTGCATCTGCCCACCACTCAATTGAGAGGCTTTGTCCTTCAATCTATCTTTGACCTCATCCCAAAGTGCAGATTTCTTTAAAGCCCATCCCACAACTTCGTCAAGCTCCTTCTTTGACTTAACAAGCTTGTTGTATTTGACACCCAATGCTACGTTATCGTATATGCTCATGTGAGGAAAGGGATTTGGAATTTGAAATACCATACCAACCCTTCTCCTAACTTCAACTGGATCCATATCATACACACTTTTCCCAAATAGCTTTACATCTCCCTCAATCCTTGCAATTTCATTCAACTCAAGAAGTCTGTTGAAAGATCTCAGCAAAGTGGATTTACCACATCCAGAAGGACCCATTATTGCAAAACATACTTTTTCGGGAATTACCAAGTTTACACCCCTTATAACTTCATTATCTCCATACCAGATTCTAAGATTTACGGTCTCTATTGCATTCACAGTCTCACCTCTTTTATGCTTAACCTTATTGGAATGAAGATTGCAAGAAAGATAAGCATTAAGATGAGAGATGCTCCCCAAGCAATCTGATGATAGTTTTCGTAGGGCTGTTGGACAAGTTGATATATTAGTAAGGGGATAGCACCTATAGGTTTGTCTAAACCAGCAAAGTATATTCTTGAAGAACCTCCAGCTGTAAATAGGAGTGGTGCTGTCTCACCTGCAACTTTAGCCATACCTATTAGAATTCCAGTAATAACCCCTTTCCTTGCCATTCCCATCATAATTCTAAAAACAACCTTAGATCTTCTCAAACCTAATGCAAAAGCACCTTCCTTGTATATGAAAGGAACTTCTCTCAGAGCTTGTTCCGTGTAAACTGCTACGTACGGCATCATTACAATTGCCAAAGCCAAAGCTCCAGCTAAAGCTGAGTAAGAGCCCATAGGTAAAACGAGAATGTTCATGACAAATAGACCTACAAGAATTGTAGGAAACTCCATCATTATAAGTAAAAGTGTTTTAGTAGATTTGCCTATAAGGCTTTTCGGATATTCAGCAGAAAAGACACCAGTTAAAACTGCAATTGGAAGTCCTATGAGAGAAGCTAAGAAAGTCAGAAGAAAAGTTCCGATTATAGCAGGTCCAATCCCACCTAAACCGTCATCAGGAGGGGCTAATTTTCCAGTTAAAAATTCTATTTCTCCTTTCATTAGCACTGGCAATCCATTGGCGAAAACGCTGAAGAGTATGTGAAATAATGGAAGTATTGTTAAAAATGTTGCAATCGCTATTGAAAACAGAAAAATCTTCTCCTTCAACTTTCTAAGCATATCTCCACCTCCCCAGAATTATCAATCCAGAAACGTTTACAATTAAACCTATTATAAATAATGCCAAACCTGAAGCGAAGAGTGCGGAAGGCATATATCTGTATATGAATGCATTGCCGAACTGGTTGGCTATTAGAGATGATATTGTATATCCTGGAGAAAATAAGCTAGGATGTATGTTGAATGTGTTACCTACAACTAAGCTTACCGCTACGGTTTCACCAATAGCCCTTCCAAAAGCTAAAAGGATTCCAGCCAGTATTGCTGGCTTTATATAGCTTAATAAAATCTTAGTGGCTTCGTATCTCGTCAATCCTAATGCATATGCACCTTCCCTATAAACTCTTGGAACCATTCTGTAAGCTTCCCTTATTATTGAGCTTGCGAAAGGTGTAACCATTATAGCCAATAAAACTCCAGCTGAGAAGTAGCTGTAACCTGTTATGGGTGGATATGAAAAGAGTGGAATGAAAGATAGATGTTCGTAGAGAGGTTTCATTATGTAGTCTCTGAGCAGTGGAACTAATACAAAAGCACCCCAAATTCCGTACAATATTGTAGGTAGTCCAGCCATGATATCTGTTGCAATTATTAGAGGTTCCTTGAGCCTTTTAGGTGTATAATCTATCACAAACACTGCAAATCCGATTGAGAGTGGCAAGGAAATTAGGATTGCAATTACAGAAGTGTAAACGCTACCGTAGATTGCTGAAAGAACACCATAGAATTCTTCACCTTCCTCAACAGCATTCCAAACATTTGTTGTATATATCGCCAAACCTTCCTTTTGGAAGATTGGTATTGATGCTGAGAAGTAGATTACTAACATTAATATGAAAATTCCGAAAACTGTTGAGGCAATAGGTAAAAGTGCTATCTTAAATTTATCCATATTTTAAAATAAAAAATAGATGTTAAACACCTTCAATACTCTGAACTGCCTTCAGTCCAATTTCAGCTACACTCTCTGGCAATCCAACGTAACCTTCAACAACATTTTTCTGTCCTTCTGTCAATACCCATTTGAAGAATTCCTTTATAACTTCAGCCTTCTCCTTCGGATAGCTCTTCCAGAGCAATATATGGCTGAAAGCAACTATCGGATAAGATTTATCTCCTTCGGCATTTAGAAACTGTCTTATATCCTCCTTGTATCCTTCTTCAGGAGATGGTATGTATGCTTTTACTGCATTTACAGCTGATTTTATTGTTGTTTCATTGGCAATAACAAAGTTACCAGCTTTATTTTTCAATGCTACTATCTTCAAGTTTTCCTTCAAAGCATAAGCCAATTCTGTATATGCTATGGAGTATTTGGTCTGCTTGAGAATTGCAACGACTCCAGCATTACCCTTTCCACCCAATCCCCTTCCAAGTTCATCTACTGGCCAGTTAACCAATTTCCCACTCCCAACCTTCTCTTCAAACTCCTTACTTACCAAGCAGAGATAAGTTGTGAATATCTTGGTCGTTCCGCTTGAGTCACTTCTATGTACAACAATTATCTTTTCGTGTGGAAGATTGACATTTGGATTCAGAGCCTTTATTTCTGGATTGTCCCAATATTCTATCTTCCCCATAAATATATCCGCTAAAGTCTTTCCATCAAGTTTCAAGTTATCAACGCCTGGTATATTATACACAACAACTACAGCACCGATTATTATAGGGAATTGCAATGGTTGACCCTTCTTCTCAAGTTCCTTCCAAAGATCCTCCTTCACCGGTGGATCGGTTGCAGCAAAGTCAACCAAGCCTTCTTTAAAATCGTTTTGCCCTCCTCCACTTCCCTTACCAACATACTCTATCTTAATGTTCGGATTGACCTTTTCGTAGAGCGAAATCCACTTCTCTATTTGTGGCTGTGGAAATGTTGCTCCACTTCCGTATATTTTAACAACTTTTTCTTCAGGTTGTGTACATCCACAGAGAACCAAGGCAATTACTAAGAAAATTACTGAGCAGTATCTAAGTTTCATGTTTAATTTTAGGTAAATTAATTATATATAGATTACCTAACTAATCTATATAGATATATTTAGATATGGATTGATATGTAGTGATATGTAGTTAGATTATTTGTCGTTTTGTAAGTAAAAACAAAATATCGATTTGTATCTGAAATTTTATGGAAGAACAAATTTTCGTATACTTCATAGGAACTGCTGGAAGTGGTAAAACTTATTTGACCAAAGCATTCTCAGACTTCTTAGACTTAAAGAAGATCAGCTACATAATCGTGAATTTGGATCCTGGAGCAGATGAGTTACCTTACCAGCCAGATGTAGATGTAAGAGAACACTTTACACTTGACAGCATAATGGAAAAATACAAGGTTGGGCCGAATGGTGCCCAGATAATAGGAGCAGATTTGGTTGGGACGATAGCTGATGATTTAAAGGATGAAATAGAACTCTATGAGGCAAAAATAGTCTTAATAGATACACCTGGGCAGATGGAATTGTTTACACTTAGAAGGAGTGGGGAGATAATAGTAAGGTGTTTTGGAGAAGATAGAAGTGTCATGGTATACCTTTTTGATCCGATAGTTTCAAAAACACCTTCAGGCTTCGTCTCTCTAGCTTTTACAGCATCATCAGCTGTTTTTAGATTGAACATTCCTCAAGTTTTAACTTTATCAAAAGTAGATGTCTTGGATGAAAGAGAAGTTGAGAAGATTGTAGGATGGAGTAATAATCCAGAAGATCTTTACAACGATTTAACCTTGGAATCTGATAAATCCTTAAGCTTGGATTTGTTTTTAATGTTAAAAGATGCCGGTTTATTCAGACCACTCATACCAGTTTCAGCTATGAAAATGATTGGTATGGAAGATATTTACGATGCTATTCAGGAAATTTTCTATGGAGGGGAGGATTTAGAGAAGATTTATGAATAAAAATTTTTTAATTCATTGGTATTACTCAAAATACTATGGACTATACAGCAGAAGCAATTGAAGTCCTTGATGACATTCAAGCTGTAAGAAAGAGGCCTGGAATGTATGTAGGAAGCACTGGAAATAGGGGTTTTCATCATCTACTTTGGGAGATAGTAGATAACAGTATAGATGAGGCTTTAGCAGGTTATTGCACAGAAATAAAGGTTACGTTACATAAAGATGGTTCGGCAAGTGTGGAAGATAATGGGAGGGGAATACCTGTAGAAGAACATCCCATATTCAAAAAACCAGCTTTAGAAATAGTTATGACTAAATTGCATGCTGGGGGTAAGTTCAGCAAGAAAGCTTATAAGGTTTCTGGAGGTTTGCACGGAGTTGGGCTATCGGTTGTAAATGCCCTTTCTGAATGGCTTGAAGTATGGGTAAAGAGAAACGGAAAGATATACTACCAAAAATATGAAAGGGGTAGACCAGTAACACCTTTAAAGGTTGTTGGTGAGGCTAAAGATGCTGGAACAAAAATAAGATTTAAGCCAGATTCGAATATATTTGAAGTCAAAGATTTTGATTATAACTTGATTGCGGAAAGATTGAGAGAATTGTCATTCTTAAACAGAGGATTGAAGATTTATTTAATTGATGAAAGAACTGGAAAATTTAAGGAATTTTACTCTAAAGAAGGTATAATAGGCTTTGTAAATTATCTGAATGAGGGTAAAAAAGTAATTTCCGATATTATTTATATAAGTGGTGAAAAGAATGGAATAAACTTTGAAGTTGCATTTCAGTTTACGGAAGAGGATTATGAAACCCTTTTAGCTTTTGCAAATAATATTCATACAGTTGAAGGAGGGACGCATGTATCTGGTTTTAGAGCAGGTATAACTAGAGCTATAAATGAATATGGCAAGAAGAACATGAAGAAGTTCAAATCCATAAGCGGTTCTGACATTAGGGAGGGATTGACTGCTGTAATAAACGTTAAGATTCCAGAACCACAGTTTGAAGGTCAAACAAAAACCAAGCTGACAAATACTGAAGTTAAAACTGTCATTGAATCTATAATTTATAGAGAATTTCTTAGATGGTTGGAAAATCATAGTTCGAATGCAAACAGAATAATAGAGAAATGTTTACTGGCAATGAAAGCTAGAGAGATGGCTAAGAGAGCAAGGGAACTTCTTAAGAAGAAATCCGAGATTTCTCTAACTTTACCGGGAAAGTTGGCAGATTGTTCCTCCAAAAATGTAGAGGAAAGAGAACTCTTTATAGTTGAAGGTGAATCTGCTGGAGGTTCTGCGAAGCAGGCAAGAGATAGGAGATTTCAAGCTGTTTTGCCGATAAGAGGCAAGATAATCAATGTTGAGAAGGCTGGAATGCTTAAAGCTTTGAAAAATGAGGAAATTAAGGCAATTGCATCCGCAATAGGAGGTGGAATAGGCAAGGATTTCGATATATCAAAAGTTAGATATGGAAAAATTATAATAATGACAGATGCTGATATAGATGGAGCACATATAAGAACTCTACTCTTAACTTTCTTCTATCGTTACATGAGATCTTTAATAGAGGCTGGAATGGTGTATATAGCTTTGCCACCTCTGTATAGAGTTAAGAAGGGAGATAAAGTTTATTACGTCTATTCTGATAGAGAATTGAAAGAGATTCTAAAGAAGATTGGAAGAGCGGAAGTTCAGAGATTCAAAGGTTTGGGTGAAATGAATCCAAAACAGCTTTGGGAAACTACCATGAATCCAAAAACTAGAAAACTCGTTAAGATTACAATTGAAGATGCATTGATGGCGGAGAAGATGTTTAAGATATTGATGGGAGAGAATGCTGAAGAAAGAAAGGAGTTTATTCTAAATCATGCTAAAGATGTGAAGAACTTGGATATCTAAATCTTCTTAGCTTTGTATGTGTATATGACTCTATGAATTGCTGTTATATGTGCCAAAATACCTATCAAGAGAAGAATCCATTTTAATATGAAGGGAAATATAAGTCCTATAAAAACAAGTATTAACCTCTCTCCCCTCTCAGCAATACCTACGTCGCACCTCTCAATAATATTTTCAGCTCTGGCCCTAGTGTAACTGACCATCAATGCACCACTCATTGCAAATACAGCAAAAAACCAATCAACTTGAAATCCCAATGCAAAAAATATGGCAATGTCAACATATCTATCTAAGACTGAATCGAAAAATCCACCAAAATCGGAAACCATACCTTTATTTCTTGCCAAAGCACCATCAAGAACATCCATCAATCCGCTCAGAATTAAGAAGATTGCGGAAATTAAAAAGTTACCCAAGTAAATTGTGTAAGCGCATAAAAGACCAAAAATTAAGCCCAATCCCGTTAGATGATTTGGTTTAACTTTTTTCCTTGCAAGAAAATCTGTTAGGGGAAATAAAATCTCCGATAGCCTATCCTTTATCGAGCTTAACATTATCTCAAAACTCTCCCCTTATAATGTCCCGTTATTGGGCAACCCAGACAAATCTTACTCCAATATTCGCACTCACCACAGTTAGAATCACATGGTGCTTTTTCTCCCCTCTCAAATCCAACATTGAGAGGTATTATAGTATTCTTCAATGTTCTAACTATTATTCCAACATCCACATCGTAAACATCTGGTAAAATTCTTATGTGCTTGTCCACTACCGCCTCAAGAGTTGGAAGATCCTCACCAATTAGAAGAACTATCAGATTTCTATTTCCAGCAACTACAAAACCGTTAAGGAATAGAGGACAGCTTTCAAGTTTCCTCAATATCTCATCTGGATTTTTGCATTTTATATCAACTTTGAGAACGTACATTCTGGAATTCTTAAGGTTTATACCATACGAATTGTCTATTACACCAATCTCCTTCAACTTTTTGATTCTGCTACCAACTGAAGGCTGAGAAAGATTTACAAGCTTTGCTATTTCTGTTTGAGAAATTTTTGGATTTTCTTGAAGTATTTTTATAATCAACCTATCCTTTTCATCAAGTTCTAAAACTCTCATTCAAATGGAATTTGTTCAAATACATTATAAGTTTTTTCTTATTCCGCACAATGAAACATTTGATTTGAAGTAGCTCCCTCTAAGCTCTCTCAATACACTACCTTTATAAGCAAATACACCCCTTCCAAGCATTATCATACTTGCCAAACCACCTTCACTTTCAACTGCTTCTATTGCATCAATTATATCATCGTCAGCAAATCCAGTTGTCAATGAGAATTCCTTTGAAACTCTAAATAGATTTTCAAGAGATGGTTTCTTCAAAAAAGCTTTCAGAGTATTTTTTCCTATTTTATAAATTTCTCTAACATTACCTTCTATAACTTCATCAGTTTTAATCTCACCCATAACAAGAAAATCAATTTCAACATTCCAAAGAAACCTATCAACTTTGCATTTAGATGGTTTCGATGTTGAATACCTAACTACAAATCCTCCATGACACTGTGTCGTAACATCTCCCAATCCAGTCCTATTTACAACTTCAGCCTCATGAGCAATATCTGCAACTTTAAGTAAGGGTAAATTCAATCTGAGAATTTCGTTTAGCTCAAGAGATGTTGCTAAAGCTATTGCACCGCTCAAACCAAAGCCACATCCCAAAGGAAGATTTGTTTCTATTTTAACTCCTCCATCATATCCAAATCTCTCCAATATGTATTCTAAAGTGGGTATCTTTACATATTTTTCATTGAACAAAATTTTATTGTCATCAATTGTGCTTACGTGAACACCTTCATCTATTGTAAAGCTAACACCTAAAGATCCAGATTTATCTGGTTTATCAATTTTTGGTGCAAAGAAGCAAGTTACACTTGAAGAGACGAACATAGTTCGATAACGTTTTTCACAGTTTTAAGTACAAAGATTGTTTCCTCATCGCTTAAATCTTTTTCAAGCATTTCGTAAAATTCGTTCAAAATATAGTTAAGATTTCCCTTAGGCAATTCCTTGAAATCCTTATATCCTTTATCCCTTGCAACTAAATCGAGAATTGCTTTTGCTAGAACTAAAGCTCCCTTTTTCATCCCACATGAATAGTAATCGAATATTTCTTCAATTTTTTCCTCATATCCACTCTTAACAATTCTTGCCCTATACCTCTCTTCCCTTTCAATAACAATTCCATAAGGTCTAAGCCAAGGCTCTAAAGCTTTAACTTCCCAGTCCTCCACAAGATTTCCAAATTTTTCGAACACCTCATTTAAAATATTGACAAGTTCATCCAAATTTTTGATATCAAGTCTTCTGTAACATGCACAAAATGTTCTAACACCAAACATTCCTTCGGGAACTTTCCTCAAAACAAAATCACTTACCATTTTTAGAGCTTTGTCACTCAACATCATCGATGATATCAACTGGCAATTTAAAAAATTCACCGAAAAACTAAATACTCTAAGATGAAGTTAAGGATGTGATGATGTAGCCCGCGTCTGATCTGTGATGAAAGAATCCAATTCTGAATTTTTTATTTCAAATATTCCTCAACATATACATTTACAATTCTCTTTGCAACATCCTTCTTCAAACCTTTAACCCATTCAGTTCTCTTAGGTGTTACAATGACAACACATGTATCCTCTGTACCCATTCCCCTCTCCTTAACATCGTTTGCAACAACCATCTCAAGCCTATCATCTTCCATTTTTCTCCTAGCTACTTCAATCAGTTCTTCATCGCTTAAACCAGTTTCAGCCTTAAAACCTATTATATGTCCATCGTAAATCTTCCTAACTTCTCTAATTATCTTGGGAGCCTGTTTAAGCTTCAATATGAACTCCCCTTTCGTCTTTATCTTTGATTCTAATCTATCAACTATGAAATCAGAAGGTGCAGAAGCACAAACGAACAAATCGCAACCTTCCATTTCTTTCAAAACAGCTTTTAACATATCATTCACAGATGTAACTTTAACAACCTTAAAATTGGGTAAATCAATTTGAATTGGCTTTGAGGAAATTAGAACAACATCCGCTTTCCTCCTCCAGAACTCCAAAGCCAACTCGTTACCCATTCTTCCCGAACTCTTATTACTTATAAACCTTATTGGATCTATGAATTCGAATGTAGGGCCAGATGTAACAACAACCTTCTTTCCTTCAAACTCTTTACTGCTAAAAGCCCTCTCAACATGTAAAATTATCTTATCGACATCAGCAATCTTAGCCTTCAAACCTTCAAATTTTGGTTCTACTATTTCAATACCCTTTTCTCTAACAACATTTAAGTTTTCTTCTATTGCCTTGTACATTGCTAAATGCATTGCAGGAACTATCAAAACTTTTTTACCACTACCTAAGGCAGTTAAAGCCATCAAAGTAACATTTGTGTCTGCTATGCCGTGAGCAATCTTTGATACCGTATTTGCAGTACAGGGTGCTATCAGAAGTAAATCAGCACTTCCATCAAATCCAAGTTTTTCAACATGATAAGCCCTATCAAAATTCGTTATTACCTCATCGCATGCAAATTTCATAGAATCCACTGTAACATATTTCCTAGCTTCATCTGTTAAAACTGCTGTAACTTTAAATCCCCTTTTCTTAAGCTCTCTTGCAATTCTGAATGATTCTATTGCAGATACACTCCCAGTTACTCCAAGAATTACCTCCTTCATACCAACTCCTTATATACTTCCTCCAAATCGATCTCAACTGGCTTTCCAAACTTTATAGGGTATTCCTCCTCATTCTTGTATCTTGGAATTACGTGGATATGTGCATGCATTATAACCTGTCCAGCCTGTCTACCCACATTGCTTACTATGTTAAAACCATCTGGATTGAAAACTTTCAGCTTTTCACAAACTGCCTTAACTGCATTGAAAACGTCTTCCAAAATTTCATTTGGAACTTCTAAGAAATTTTCATAGTGATCTTTAGGTATTACAAGAGTATGACCCCTACTCAAGGGATTTATATCCAAAAATGCTACCGCTCTTTCGCTTTCATAAATTATGTAAGCTCTTTCTTCCTTCCTTGCAATCTTGCAGAATATGCACATACCTCAAGCTTCAAACGACGGTATAAAAAAATTTATTCGATGTTCGTCGAAATGTACAGTTATTACTTTTTTAGCCATTTTAAAATACTTTTCTTTTTTACAAAATTTGGGATAAGCAAAGATATATAACCTCTTGTTGCCAGAGTGTGATAACATCGAAACGAATGTTAGCGAGCAAGGCTCCGTTTTTAATAACTCTAATAACATTTATCATCCTCCTTTAGAGGTAAGGATAATGCCCTATTGGATGAGAAGGATAAAAATAATTATTCATTTGTTTAACCATGAATAAAAGTTCATTCGGATTGTTAGATGCAGGAATTTGATTTAATACACTACGCCAGCTAGCAGATCTTCCAAATAACTTTTTTGAAGTCCAAGAGCTATACCAACTTCTCCATCGAGGATCTGTAGGAATTCCCTCCGTTAACTTCCTTAATACTCTATTTATAGGCGTAATATTTATATTGTATTGGTTGTATCCACCCGCGTATCCACTTATCCAAGAGGATTGAAATAGTGTTGGTTCTAATTCTTCAATCGCCAACTTTCTACCTCCGTTAGTTTTATTATTTCTTCTAAAATCGTCATAAGCTTTATAATTTGGCACAATATTGTTGATAAAATGATTCACCAAATTTTGGAACTGTGAGCTCCATGTAGAACTGTGAAAAAGAGGAGCTTCATTCGGCAATGATTGAGGATCAATTGGTATAATAAACAAGTTATCACCATCAATAGAAGGGCCAAGACCAGCCACAGGATAAACTGCAATATTATCGAATCCTTGGTTCCATAGTGGCATAATAATCTGGTTAAGTAAAACTCTATATCCGTTAATTTGTGGATTTAAATACTGTAGATTACTTGGTGACTTGAAAGATACTTCAAAAACTACCCTCCCCTTATCAAGATTCTGAAGTAAATTTTTAAGGTGCGATAGAATTTGGCTTATTTGGTTACTAGTAAGCTTTGAGAACGTGATAGCATTGGTTTGGATAACCGCACGAGTAGTTTTAAAGTAATTCAAACCATTTGTATGTATGATATCTAAAGATTCCACAGCAAATGTAATAGTGTTCAAGATCCTATGAAATGTTAGACAAGGTTCACCACCTTGAATTCTAACCCAAACAATCTTTTTTCTCGCCACTTGTGGGAGATTTCTTAATGTGTTAATGCTGTTATATATATTATATCTATATCCATTTTTTATAAACCAAGCATATCTCCACGCATAACAAAGAGGACATCTAAGATTGCAACTTGCATATCTTAAAACTAATGCTTGGCCACCTCCCTCATTATTTAATTCAAAAGGGCGAATTAAAGGCGCTGGGGGATAAGCAGATGTTGGAGAACGAGCAAATACGTCATTATTTCCATTTGACACCTCTCTCACCTCCTAGTACTAATGAAGCTCCAGGTTGTTTCGGACAATGAGTATTTCACACATTTTTTATTTGCATGGGAGTTAAAGCGAACTTCTATAACCCTTGTTGTCATACTTTTGTTTATGAGTTTGAATGTTAAAAATCTTACGCCTTAGAAAGTATTATCGCCAAATACAAAGCTTACAAC
>Ga0190367_1001124_pt1 | contig 16410 bp, 14 predicted proteins | sample 4872181011_MG_FD_171838 | JGI IMG/M metagenome (GOLD analysis project Ga0190367, IMG submission 171838) | Hydrothermal vent microbial mat bacterial communities from Southern Trench, Guaymas Basin, Mexico - 4872-18-10-11_MG | ecosystem: Environmental > Aquatic > Marine > Hydrothermal vents >...
GGTATAGTATCTCGAATCTAGATAATAGAATTGAAAGTAAATGAGACCGCAACAACCCACCTGACCGAGATGCCCATAGGGAATCTAGATAATAGAATTGAAAGTGTTGGAAAACAAAACCCTCAAGGAATTAATAGAACTGAGTTAGAATCTAGATAATAGAATTGAAAGTTCCATCAGCGGGTTTCCTTCAGAACTCCATCAGTTGATGAATCTAGATAATAGAATTGAAAGCTTCCGTTATATCAGCTATCCTACTCATAGTCCACTCCCTATAAGAATCTAGATAATAGAATTGAAAGGGTACTAAGGTAATCATACCAGGACTTACATTCAATGACCTAGAATCTAGATAATAGAATTGAAAGTTATAAATACCCTCTTTCCTAGCATCTCGCTAAGTTCTCTGAATCTAGATAATAGAATTGAAAGTTGACCCTCACCGTGGGTCACCGTGGCTTCATCTTTTCTCGAATCTAGATAATAGAATTGAAAGCATCTTTGCTCCGCTAGGGCCATCAACCCAGAACTTCTTGTTGAATCTAGATAATAGAATTGAAAGTATGCTATAAGCGAAAGTAAGTGATAACGTTGTCTTACCGGAAGGAATCTAGATAATAGAATTGAAAGACCAATCCCTAACATTTTGGCTAACTCTTTGGCTGAGAATCTAGATAATAGAATTGAAAGTTGAGAATCTTGTAAAGTAATATTTGGTTATTCCTACGAATCTAGATAATAGAATTGAAAGATGGTAGGCACCGTAGACCTACACGTATTCATAAAGAAAAATCTGAATCTAGATAATAGAATTGAAAGATAGCTACCATGTGGTGGGGGCCGCCAGGAATCGGTAAGTCACGAATCTAGATAATAGAATTGAAAGTCAGTTACTTCATCAATGAGCGCACCACTAATGAACACGTTGAATCTAGATAATAGAATTGAAAGTCTCTATTATGGCTGTAACAACATCTTTATGGATTGATGTTATGAATCTAGATAATAGAATTGAAAGTCACCGAACCAAGCCCAGTTACTCTTCCATTTCATGATGAGAATCTAGATAATAGAATTGAAAGCTCTTAGAGCCTGAAAGGTCTAGGGTTGAGGAGGAGATAAAGGAATCTAGATAATAGAATTGAAAGATACTCGTCTACAGTTTCGCCATAATCATTATGAACGTATTCCGAATCTAGATAATAGAATTGAAAGCTAGGATTTTCCTTTTCATAGGTTTTCCACCTTGAACTTGAATCTAGATAATAGAATTGAAAGTTTATGAACATCTTTACGAAGTGGATGTTGATACTAACATGGAATCTAGATAATAGAATTGAAAGGTCATTCTGGTGTGCATCATTTGAACCACTAACGAAGAACGAGGAATCTAGATAATAGAATTGAAAGGACGCCTTCGCGGCTTTGCTGTCAGCCATCATCGACCTAATCTAGAATCTAGATAATAGAATTGAAAGCTTAAGTAGCACCTCATCCGTTCCCTTAACCTCGTTCTTGGCGAATCTAGATAATAGAATTGAAAGATCACTACCATCAAAATCCTTATAAATTCCGTATTCGGTGGGAATCTAGATAATAGAATTGAAAGTATATTGTTACTATAGCGTTACATACTTACGCTTCTGTGCGAATCTAGATAATAGAATTGAAAGTACGTCTACCACTTCGAGATGTTCTACGTTTGCTAACTTCTGAATCTAGATAATAGAATTGAAAGTAATCACTGAGAACACACCATCAACCCTGTACTCATCCTGAGGAATCTAGATAATAGAATTGAAAGTTTATTTCGCCTATGCCGATATACTTCTCTTTCTCTTTGTGAATCTAGATAATAGAATTGAAAGGCACTTACCCCATGAGCACCACGTACTTCAGTTAAGGATCTGAATCTAGATAATAGAATTGAAAGTAACCTCACTTCTCAACCGCCTCAATAACTATTGAGTACAGGAATCTAGATAATAGAATTGAAAGAAGCATCCTTACCGATGTTCTTAACAAAGGCTCTGATCAGCAGAATCTAGATAATAGAATTGAAAGAGAGTTAGGTAAGCTCAAGCTCGAAGGTGTTAGTAATTACTTGAATCTAGATAATAGAATTGAAAGTGTCAATGCAGAAGATGCCCTGGTGAACTGGGCAATAAAGGCATGAATCTAGATAATAGAATTGAAAGAATAACTCTCGAGGAACTGAGCCTTCTCGCTAGGGTACAGCTTAGAATCTAGATAATAGAATTGAAAGTAAGAGAGCCTTCCTATCCACCCTAAGCCCTTTCTTCCCTAGAATCTAGATAATAGAATTGAAAGTCCCCCACTAAGTGGCTACAGACAAACTCATTGAATACGTCCTGAATCTAGATAATAGAATTGAAAGCAAAAAAGCCTTGAACCGCATCTAAGGGCCAAGGCCATCCAGTGAATCTAGATAATAGAATTGAAAGAATTCACGGAATTTACGATTTCGACAACGCGGTACTTAAGCGAATCTAGATAATAGAATTGAAAGATATATGAATGAACCAAAATCCTGACCCTTCATGAACATTACCGAATCTAGATAATAGAATTGAAAGTCAGAAAAGACAATAGGAGTATAATATTTATCGACACGTTAGAATCTAGATAATAGAATTGAAAGACAAAGCCCCCGACCGCACCTAATATAGCGCCTAATGGCAGGAATCTAGATAATAGAATTGAAAGTGGGTGATGGTCGAGGGCAGGTAGCTTAAGCAGCTCAAGTAGAATCTAGATAATAGAATTGAAAGCTATTTCTCTTAAACTAAGCGGTCGCCTCGAGCCGATGGTGTAGGAATCTAGATAATAGAATTGAAAGCAACCTATCAAAAAGCTTTTTGAAATAACTATCTTTCTCTTCGAATCTAGATAATAGAATTGAAAGATGATCCTACCCTCTTCTAAGGCCTGCTCCTTTGAGAGTGAATCTAGATAATAGAATTGAAAGGGTATAGACCTTAGATAGCTCATCATCCAACGTTGTTAAGAATCTAGATAATAGAATTGAAAGTAATTGGGCTAGGCTTTAACATATTAACGATTAAGTCATCGAATCTAGATAATAGAATTGAAAGGTATTGGCGGTGATTGACCTTGGTAAGCATCTATGTACATGAGAATCTAGATAATAGAATTGAAAGTTTCTGGGTCTGGACTACCTCCCCAATTGATACTCCAGACATCTGCGAATCTAGATAATAGAATTGAAAGCCTTACTCTTAGAGCATATAACTATCCTACCGAAATTAAGAATCTAGATAATAGAATTGAAAGTGTTAAGGAAAAGGCAGACTACCACGTCTATAAGTTAGGGGAGAATCTAGATAATAGAATTGAAAGACTGAACTTGAAGGTGTATGTATTGACACCCTTAACAGTAACTAGAATCTAGATAATAGAATTGAAAGCTGAGGCTATAGACATACTTAAGTTAGTGCTCAGTAAGGAATCTAGATAATAGAATTGAAAGCGAGATAAGGGAGATATACATCACCAACCCAGCAACCAGAATCTAGATAATAGAATTGAAAGTCTCAAACACGTACTTACCGTCCACGTACCCGAAGCTCTCCTTGAATCTAGATAATAGAATTGAAAGTTCTTAACAGGTCAATTAACGGGTTATCAAGCGGTACTGTGAATCTAGATAATAGAATTGAAAGAGATACTACCTCCGTCAATATCCATGTATCACTTACTGTCTTACGAATCTAGATAATAGAATTGAAAGTAAAGACCTAGCCAACCTAAGTAGGTCATCGTATCTTAACGGGAATCTAGATAATAGAATTGAAAGTAACTCACCTACATCCATTAAACCATAACCAGAAGCAAGAATCTAGATAATAGAATTGAAAGCACGTTACTGATCGGTGATAGGGAGATGATAGAGCTGTTTCGAATCTAGATAATAGAATTGAAAGTTGCTTTCTTTGAAGGGGCTTCACTAACTTTCTCCACACCATGAATCTAGATAATAGAATTGAAAGAGAATACGTAAGGTATCATCCACTTATACGTAAATCTCTTTGAATCTAGATAATAGAATTGAAAGGCACTAGAACTAATAGAAATTAAACTCTGCTCGCTATTTTTACTGAATCTAGATAATAGAATTGAAAGCTTATGGGCTGGTACGTGTGGTGTTGTTATGTCTGTGTCTGGGGTTTGTTGGCGGTATTTATTTAAGTTTTGTGATGTATCGTTGTTTGGGTTTGGTATGGGTAGGGAGTATCCTTCTTTTGCTTTGGTTGGTGTTGGTGCTGTTGTTTTGAGGGGTGATGAGGTTTTGCTTATTAGGAGGGGTTACCCTCCAGGTGAGGGTTATTGGGCTGTTCCTGGTGGTGTTGTTGAGGTTGGTGAGAGGCTTGTTGATGCTGCTGTTAGGGAGTTAGAGGAGGAGACTGGGCTTACTGGTGAGGTTGTCGGTGTTATTCATATTGATGAGGTTATTGTTAAGGATGATGGTAACGTTAAGTACCACTACGTACTCATAGACTTCCTAATCGATAACGTAGAAGGTGAGTTAAGGCCCGGTGGTGACGCTACTGACGTAAGGTTCTTTAGGCTTGATGAAGCCCTTAAAGCACCTAACGTATCTAGGACTACTAAGAGGTTGATTAAGAGGATTAAGGAGTTAGGGGTTAAGGTGCTTGAGTACCCGATAAGGCTTTAGTTCAGCCTACTTACTTATAAATAAGGTTTATTTCCTACCTAAGCCATACATAGGTTTGGGTAGTGTCATGGGCAAGGAGTTTGAGCCATACCCACTCTTCATTAAGAAAGACTACATACCTGACCCTGAGGAGGACGTTATTGCTGTTTTTAGGGTTAAGCCAGCTAAGGGCTTTAGTGTTGAGGATGCTGCTGGAGGTGTTGCTGCTGAGTCTAGTGTAGGTACTTGGACGACGCTATACACATGGTACGATCAGGGTAGGGTTAATAGGTTAATGGGTAAGGCATACTACTTCAGAAACCTAGGTGATGGCTCATACGTAGTTAGGGTAGCATACCCTGCGGAGCTCTTTGAGGAAGGCAACATGCCTGGATTCCTAGCGTCTGTTGCTGGCAACATATTCGGTATGAGGAGGGTTGAGGGTCTTAGGGTTGAGGACATATACCTACCTCAGAAGTTTCTCAAGCACTTTAAGGGGCCTGTTAAGGGCGTTAAAGGTGTTAAGGATATCTTCAAGGTCTATGACAGACCTATAGTCGGTACAGTACCTAAGCCTAAGGTGGGTTACACGCCTGATGAGGTTGAGAAATTGGCTTACGAACTACTTGCTGGCGGTATGGACTACATTAAGGATGATGAGAACTTAGTTAGCCCATCATACTGTAGGTTTGAGGAGAGGGCTAAGAGGATTATGAGGATCATTGATAGGGTTGAGAAAGAGACTGGTGAGAGGAAGGTATGGTTCGCTAACATAACTGCTGACGTTAGGGAGATGGTTAGGAGGCTTAAGTTAGTTGCTGACTACGGTAATCCATACGTAATGGTTGATGTAGTAGTTACTGGTTGGGCAGCACTAACGTACATTAGGGACCTAGCTGAGGAGTACGGTCTAGCCATACACGCACATAGGGCTATGCACGCAGCATTCACTAGGAACCCATACCACGGCATATCTATGTTCGTACTAGCTAAGCTGTATAGGGTCATAGGCGTTGACCAAATACACATAGGTACTCCAGGCGTAGGTAAGTTGGAGGCTAAGACTAAGGACGTAGTTAACTACGCTAAAGTACTTAGGGAGGTCAAATACGTACCAGAACCTGACGACCCAATGCATCTAGAGCAGGAGTTCTATCACATAAAGCCAGCATTACCAGTATCTTCAGGGGGTCTACACCCAGGAACCTTACCCGTAGTTGTTAAGCACTTAGGTAAGGACCTAGTGATTCAGGTAGGTGGTGGTGTTATAGGGCACCCAGACGGACCTAGAGCCGGTGCTACAGCTGTTAGGCAAGCCCTAGAGGCCATAGCTAAGGGGATACCTCTAGATGAGTACTCTAAGACCCATAAGGAGTTAAGGAGGGCCCTAGAGAAGTGGGGTTACGTAGTACCTATATAAGCGATGTAAACACCTACCTTAACAGTTCCTAACGAGTTTAGCCGTAACCCCTTAAATAAATCCCTAAACTAATCTTTAACTCGATATAAATGCCCCAATACCGTAAGTTAAGTGCTGATGTGTTTATTCCATGAGGTTTATGGGTTTGTTTTATGGAAGAGAAATACCTTAAAAGTCTTTTTATACCTAGAAGTATCTTGAGGATAGTAAGTACTGTAGGTAACTGTTAATGACTATACAGGCAACGTTTAGAGGGCTATGCCCGAACTGTGGTGGTGACATAACTACAGATAGGTTAGAGAAGGGACTACCTTGCAGTAAGTGCCTTCCCGACCCAGAGCTTAAGTTACCCGTCATTAAAGGGTTCTTATATAAGGTTTGGGATATTGAGGAGAAGGTTAAGTTAATTGATGACTTATTCGTTAAGGCCATAGGTTCTAGAATGTGGGGTCTTCAGAGGTTATGGGCTAGGAGGTTCTTTAATAATGAGAGCTTCGCTATGGTAGCACCAACGGGTAGCGGAAAAACCACTATGCAGATAATCCTAGCCCTATACGCAGCAAGCCTAGGTAAGAGGTCACTCATACTACTACCCACTAGCTTACTAGCACATCAGGTTTATCAGAAGGCCATAGAGTTACGTGAGAAGTTAGGACTTAATGAGGATGATGCGGTCGTTGTCGCTTACCATAGCCTACTGACGGATAAGCAGAAGAGGGAGATGCTTCAGGTAGTTGATAAGGCTAAGATAATAATAACTACGCCGATAAGCTTAATGAAGAAGTCTGAGCTTCAGCAACCCATAGATATAGCGTTTATTGATGATGTAGATAGCTTCCTAAGGAGGAGTAAGAGTGTTGATGTAGTACTGAGAATGTTGGGGATAACCGATGAGGAAGTAAGTCTTGTTGAGAGGATACAGGAGCTTGAGTCTAGAAGTAAGAAGTTAGCTAAGGACGACCCAGAGACTTCTAGGCAGTTAATTAGTGAGGCACAGAAGTTAAGGCTTGATTTAAGGGGGAGGGTTAAGGGCTTGGTTGTTGTTAGTGGTGCTACACAGACAGCTAGGAGGACTAAGAGGGTTAAGCTACTAAACACACTATACGGTTTCACAGTAGGCGGTAAGATAGAGGTTGGTAGGAACATAGTTGACCTATACATAAAGCCTAAGCCAGAAGAGTTTGAGGAAACCATAGTCAAGGTCGTTAAGAGGTTAGGTACTGGTGGCTTAGTATTCGTACCTATGGATAAGGGCGCTGAGTACGTCAAGAAAATAACTGAAGTACTTAAGTCCCACGGAATTAAGGCTGAAGCATACTTAGGTGCTAGGAAGAGAATTTTTGAGAAGTTCGTTATTGGTGAGTTAGATGTACTTGTAGGTATAGCCTCATATAGGAGCCCACTAACTAGAGGTATAGACCTACCTGAAAGAGTTAGGTACGCGGTATTTACTGGTGTCCCTAAGTTTAGGTTAAGGATAAGTATTGATGAGTTCCAGCCAAGTAGGTGGTTAATACTACTTAACGAGATTAAGGACGTAGTCTACAATAAATATGCTAAGGAGTTTGATAGGGTTTTAGGTGGGCTCATAAAGATTAGGTTAGCTACTAGAGACACCTTAGAGGCCGTACGTGAGGCGTTAAAGAAGAATATTGAATTAGAGGGGTTCCCAGAATTCGTTAGGAGGGTTGCTAAGGAGGCTCTAGACTTTCTTAATAAGGTACTTAAAGATCCTGAGGTAGTTGATAGGTTAAGGAAGAGCAAGACAATAACGTTTGGTGGTAAGGAGGGTGAGTACTTCTTCATAATACCTGACGCAACAGCATATATACAGGCTAGTGGTAGAACCTCTAGGCTCTACGTAGGTGGGTTAACTAAGGGGTTAAGCGTACTCGTCGTTGATGAGGAGAAGGCCTTCAACGCCCTACTTAGGGACCTGAGGTGGCTCCTAGAGACTATTGACTTCAAGGAGTATAGTGAGGTAGATCTAGATAAGCTGATTAAGGAGGTTGATGAGGATAGGCTTAAGGTTAAGTTAGTTCTTGAGGGTAAGTTAAGGATTAAGGAGAGGGAGTTAATGAAGACTACGTTATTCATTGTTGAATCACCTAATAAGGCTAGGACAATAGCTAAACTATTCGGTAGGCCTACGAGGAAGACCGTAGGTAGCTTACAGACCTTCGAAGTAATAACTGAGAATAGGTTAATGATAATAACAGCTACCGGTGGCCACGTACTTGACTTAGTTAAGGATGTTGGCCTCTTCGGTGTTGAGGTTGATGATGATGGTAAGTCATTCAGACCTGTCTATAGCTTAATTAAGAGATGTATTAGGTGTGGTAGGGACGTACCTGAAGGTGAGGAAGTATGTCCGTTCTGTGGTGGTAAGGTATTTATTGAGAGTAAGCCCGTTATTGAGGCCTTAAGGCAGTTAGCTACCCAGGTTGATGAGATACTGGTAGGTACGGACCCGGACGCCGAAGGAGAGAAGATTGCTTGGGACGTTACCTTACTTCTTAAGCCCCTAAATAAGAACATATGGAGGGTTAGGTTCCATGAAGTAACCCGTAGGGGTATAACTAACGCATTAGCTAACCCAACAACCCTCGACTACAACATGGTTAAGGCACAGATAGTTAGGAGGATTGAGGATAGGTGGATAGGTTTTAGCTTAAGCCCAATACTATGGAAGGTCTTCGGACTTAACTTCCTCTCAGCAGGCAGGGTACAGACACCAGTCCTTGGGTGGATAGTTGATCAGACTGAGAAACATAGGATTAAGGCTGAGTTAGTAACGCTTAAGCTTAAAGGTATTAACGTACCCCTCATATTCAAAGCACCTAGAGGGTTCACTGATAAGGTTAAGGAGTTAGGTAAGGTAAGGATTAGGGACATACGTAAGGAGGTCGTAGAGATAAACCCACCACCCCCATACACAACAGACACAATGCTCTCTGAAGGCTCTAGAGTCCTAGGACTATCAGCACCTAGGGTCATGGAATCAGCGCAGAGGCTGTTCGAGGCAGGCCTAATAACCTACCACAGAACAGACAGCACCACCGTGAGTTCACTAGGTATAGCCATAGCTAAAGACTACATAAGTAGGGTCTATGGTGAGGAGTACTTCAGAGGTAGGAAGTGGGAGAAACCCGGTGCCCACGAATGTATAAGACCTACGAGACCCTTAGACTCAAGGCAAATTAGGTCATTAAGAGCTGCTGGGGTTCTAGCGTTAGCTGTGCCGTTAAGACCTGAGGACTACAGGCTCTACGACCTAATATTCAGGAGGTTCATAATGAGCCAAATGACACCATGTAAGTTAGAGAGGACATCTTTCACCCTTGAGCTTGAGGGCTTCACTAAGGAATTCACATTCACTACTAAGATTATTGAAGAAGGTTTCAGTAAGGTAGGTAGGTTCTTTAACGTTGTTGACCTAGGTGAGGTTGCTGAAGGTGTTTATGAGGTTATTGATGTCGAGTCTAGGGTAGTGCCTGAATACCCACTATACACTTACGGTGAGGTTGTTGAGTTAATGAAGGATAAAGGTATTGGTAGGCCATCAACATACGCTAAGATACTAGACATACTTAGGAGAAGGGGCTACATAATTGAGGTAAAGAACGGTAAACTAGTAGCGACAACCAGGGGCAAGAACGTCTACAAGTACCTGTCAGAGAAGTTTAACGACCTAATAAGTGAGGAAAGAACTAGGAAACTCCAAGAGAAAATAGACCTTATAGAGGTAGGTAATGAGGAGATGGAGAGAGTACTTAAGGAGTTCTTCAACGAAACAGTAACAATCATAGAAAAAGCATCTAAAGAAGGAGTCATATACCCAACAGGAACTAACACAACAAATAAAGGACCAAACAGACATACATGACACAAGATAGCTCACATATTTAAGAACGATAGACTTACTTCCCAGAGTTTTTATTAAGATTATTTCCCAAAATCATTAATGGGGGCTAAAGTAATGTCGAAGACCATCACTATAAAAATACCTCCTTGGATTTCCGAAGAGGAGGTGGTAAGGATAGTTAAGGAAGTTATTGCTAGATTAGGTGGGAGGGTTGACGTTAATGAACTTAGGAGAGACTTAAATATTAAACCTGAAGATTTGGTGGTGGATCTTGAGATATATGATGTGGATTCCTTAGAACTTAAGGAAAAGGAGAGATTAAAATGACTGTAATAGACACTAATGTAGTCATTGATAGAGTAAGGTTAAGGAAAACCATTAATGAGGACATAACAGTTGTTACTTTTATAGAATACCCCAGGATAATTTACTATAAATACTTTTATGGAGGAATAATCTTCCCTGTTAAGCAAGATTTTATTACGGCACATAAACTCCAGTTAGAACTTCTTAAAATAGGTAAGCCGCAGGCTTTTTCGGACTTACTAATAGCCGCAATGGTCATAAATAGGGATGAGGAATTAGTTACAAGAGACTATGACTTTAAATATATAAGTGGTGCTGCAATGAGATTAGGATATGTTATGAAACTCAAAATAATTTAATTTCTTCATATTATCCGTGTTTGAGATTTGTACTTAAGGTAATGTTTGGTTATGTATGCTATGAAGTATATTATTTGGGCTATTATCACTATGATTAAGGCCATCATTAGATGCGTTAGTAGTGTTAGGTGCTCCCCATATATATTGAACCATACAGTATCTACCATGGCTATAGATGCAAGTGGTGAGGTTAACGATAAGAAAGTATATATGAACGTGACGAAGATACGTAACTTACCTCTTAACCAGGGCCTGTAGTATATTTCAGGTTTCTTAACACCTAAGTAGTAGAAAAATAGGGTTAACCCAATTACGAAGGTGGGTGTGAAGGTCATTAGTATTAGGGCTTGGGTCTTAGGCATAAACCTATCAGGTGCTCCGCTACTCGTGAAGTGTATCGCGACACTATCGGGTAGTGAGTGCGCGTTAAGCGCTATGAACGTAATCCCTAAGACGTAAGGTACCAACGTAATTACTATGTGAGCTATTGATGGGTAGAATGGAGTCAGTACCTCTACCTTCCCAACCTCCCTATGTTCAGGTATCTTCATAAGCTCTAGCTCAGCCGCCTTAGATGAGTAATTAATCAGTACCACTAATGAAACTATGATTAAGCCTAGGAATACCTCAAGAACAATTACCTCATCAGCAATAATCACTGAAAGAACTGTAGTAACTAGGCCAACGAACATAAAGACTAATGCAGCAACCTTATTCAACTTCACCCATAAATCCCTAGAGAGGTATGAGTACCCTATCCTAAACCCTAAGAACGGATTGAACGGTAACCTATGGACTATTGAGTAGAGCACTATACTTGTGACAGTTATGAAGAGCCCCATGAAAAACATAGGTGAGTTAATCACCTAAATCACCTACCACCTCCCTAATAATCTTGATAAACCCTCTTAACTCACTCCTCAACCTACCCCATATCCTCATACCGAAATCAGTTAATTTATAGTACTTCCTGGGAGGCCCGTAACCTGTTTCAGCCCAGAAAGACTCAACGAGCCCTAGCTTACTCATCATCTTTAACGACTCATATATAGTGCTTTCACTAGGGTTCAAGTAACCCCCCGAGACCTCCTGAATAAGAACCCTAATCCTATATCCATGGAGCGTGCCGTACTTACTTAGTAAGTACATAATCATGGCTACGTATAGGCCTGTTCTTAAATCCTTAATTAACTTTCTCATAACCTTCTCTTCATCCATAAACCTCACAACGTACCTTTAACCCCCTAATAACCAGTACGGTCAGTACAGCGCCATATATAGCTACGCCAAGTAAGTTACTTAACGCTTTCCCATAAGAACCTACAGCAACGTTAGGAACAGCCAAAATCAGTGCCATAATACCTAAAGTAGTTATTAGGGCTGGATACGTTCTTAACCTCTTACTTAAGAACTCAAATAATGCACCAAAAATAGCTCCTAAAATAAGCATAAATACCGCCGTTAATACTGGTGTTAAGTATATGGCTAAATAGATAATGTCCTTATACTCACTTACGTTAATACCAAGCATGTGCGTTATGTTAACTGCCTCATTAATCACCTCATCGGCTCTAGGTAAGGTAATTAAGAATGCGTAAGTCCCCTGAATAGCCCCGCTAATGACGCCCGCTATCAATCCGTAAAGCACGTACTTACTCTCCACCATGTAGGCCTCCCCTAAGTAGGGCTAGGTGAAGAATGACGTAGATAGTAATCATTGATAGTAACGCTAAAACACCTACAGGCATCGTCAGTAACTCATCCTCAACATCTACTGTAAACAGCATTAACCCACGACAAGCATTGAAGGTACCGTGGGTTATGGCGGAGGGTATTACACTACCGCTCTTCAACTTAAGTAGGGCTAGAAAAGCGCTTAGGACTATACATATAGCTATAAACATTGAGACACCTACCAAGTCCCTATGGTGCGGGTAGTTAAACCCTATAAGTACTATCAATGGAGCATGCCATAAGGCCCAAATAACACCTATAACCACAACAGACCTGAAGTACCCGAGAACCTTAATTAACTCATCAAGCAGAAGCCCACGCCAACCAATCTCCTCACCGAAAGCGCAGGCCGTATTAATAGTGAGCCCAGTTAGGACCGTAGTTAGGAGTGACAGCATTAGGAGGACATTAGGGTCCATAGGTATTTCAGCACCATACTCCTCACTAATCTTAATGATTGGGTTTACTAATGGCATATTAGCGATTAAAGCATAGAGAACCCCTAAACCGTAAATTAGGTAGGGTATTGATAGAGCTAATAGGAGATACCTCAGCTTAAATAACCTTAACCCATAGCCTTTTAACCCCTCAATGACCTTCTCACCCTCAATAAGTAAGATAGTTATGACTGCCGCTAAAGGCGTAAACATCCTTACTGCCGCCATGATAGAGAACTTGATTTGGTCAACACCAGTAGTAACTAAGTATGCGTCTATGATAAAGGCTAGTATGAAGGATACCGCTATATAAATAAGTAGCTTAGTTACTAACCTCATCGCCTAATAACTCCTCTCATTCCCTCTCAATAACCACGGCAGTACCGTAAGCCATTACCTCAGCAGCTCTCTGCATCACACCTGATGTTGAGAACCTAACACATATTACTGCATTAGCACCTAACTTCTTAGCCTCCTCCTTAAGCCTCCTAATAACCTCCTCACGAGCCCTCCTAAGTAAGTCGGTATACTCCCTTATCTCACCACCAACTATGTTCCTTAATGAAGCAACTATGTCCCTACCTATATGCCTAGCCCAAACACCACTTGCCGAGACAACACCTAGCACCTTAACTATTCTGTAGCCAGGCACGTAGTCTGTTGTAGTGACTATCACTTCCTCACTCATGTGGCTCACCATATATACCTCGGAGTGGGAGGTATATTTAGTTTTCGGATAGTTCTACGTAACTTTATTTACCTCCCTTAACGTTACTTACGTAGGTGAAGTATTGGGCCCACGTGAGATATTATCAAGTAGGTCGGGTATTGAGTTCGTTATGGGTGATGTCCTTAGGGTTCTAGCCGTATGTATGGGTGCTCTATGGTTACCTGAACTAGTTGCTGAAGTAAGTGGTTTTAGGAGGACGTTAGGTGAGAACATACCTAACCCTAAAGACGTTGAGAAAGCGGTTATGAAATTAAGAGATCTAGGCTACGTAACAGTTAGGGAAGGTATTAAAGCAACCATGGGACCTAAGGGGGAGCAAACAATACTGATTAGGTTAGTAAGGAACCCCGAACTCATTGAGGCGTTATCAGAGGACGATAGGTTAGGTAAGTATATGAGGATTTGGGACGAAGTCTTAAGAGGGTTTAGATAGGCTTAGACCAATAAATAAAGCAAAGAATTAATTTATTGTTTTACCTACTTAAAAAGTCATTACTTCCAGCAACTACCGTCTAATGGACATGTAGTTACTTCTGGTTGCTGACCCTCACTATACCTAGTGAACTCACCAACACCTACAGCATTTACTGGTATGTATTCACTATTAATTACTAAACCTCCTTCCCAGACCGTGAAAGCCCTACCCCAAGTGAATGCACCCTTAGGGTTCCACCAAGTTCCTCTACCACCAACCCACTTAGGTGGCCAGTAGTTCACTACCTTACCCTTAATGTCTAAGTACGTCTTGTCGCTGAATTTAGCTATGATGTTGAATTCACTGGGCTGCAGTTCATTACCGAACTCTCTAAATACTATATCATTAGTTATCAACGTTAGGTTCCTATTAAGTAGCTCAACCCTTAATTGATGCTGTAATGGGAAGCTTAGGTTAAGTGTTGATGGGTTTCTTGAGTAAGCGACCGTAATCACTAGATTATCCTGATATATCACCATACATGAGAACTCTAGCGGTGCTCCTAAGGGCCCTGCCTTCCTAATATCTTCAATACCGTAAATTCTATGTGATGCTCTATCAAATACGAATAGTCCATGGTACTCCTTAGTAATTCCATTATAAGTTACTTTCATACTGGCCTCACATATATCCCAGAAACCACTCCATAAATCAACACCGGGTCTTTTGGGATAGACTCCGTGAGCTAAGTACAGTGAGCCCCATTGACCAAGCCACGTTGGTGGGCTTACTACTTTAGCTTTAATGCTTATTAATTCAGTACCTGACTCTAAATCCTTAATCGCGTGGAACCATCTACGTCCTTCAGGGTCGTAACTAATCCATTGCATATACCTACCCGAGATGTCATACTGGTAGACCGTTGGGTATCTGAACTTCTCACCATCATCATAGTATAACGGACCTGCAAACGTTATGTTAAGGATGACCCACTTACCACCTATGAAGACCCTAGGCCTAAATGAGCCTTCCTCAGGTTTTAATGGGAGCCTCCCTTGGTACATGAAGTACTTACCATCCTCAGACTTACCTATAGCCAACATTATGAAACAACTAAGCTTCCATTGAGGGTCGTTCCTTGGGTAGTCTAAGTAGCCCTTACTGGTAAGTACGAATACCTTACCTATAGGTACGAAGTCCTCGACTGTAGGTGCTTTAGTTATGTTTACGTAACCGTCAGCAACCTCGAACTCAGTGATGGGTAGTTCAGGTAGTAACTCAGGACTCTCTAACTCCTTAGAAACCTCATTAAGTAACTCTAATGTCTTACTAATATCGCCACGTAAGTAATGGTACTTAGCAGAAAGTAGTAGGTACTCCATATGGACAGTAGCGTAGCCCTCGTTCCTTAACTTAAGTACTTCATAACCTAGCTTCTTCATGTAGTCAACAATATTCTCAGTTGATGGGGTAGTCGTTGGGGTTGTGGTTTCCGTAGTTGTTTCCGTAGGGTTCGCACCCCCCTGCTGGGTCATCACGTATATGAATGACCCGCCAATTACGACTGCAAGCAATACCGCTATCGCTACGTACCTAGTGAACATCACTTCCACCGATCATAAATTAGTGAGACGTTCTTGAAAAGCAAAGCCGAGGAACGTTCATGAAACACCGTATGAACACCTTAAAGAACATTCAGAGACAACTCTATTCATATGTGTAGGCACATTGCCGCGTGCTATAAGATTTATGCTTTAACTAGCTATCTTTAACTAGTTATAACATTTTTATCCATACGTACTCTGTCTTAGGTATGCCTACAGCTAAATACAAATCAACACTCTTTACTAATGGACGCTTAATTCCTAAACCAACGTACTTAGGGCTTAAGCGCCTTAACTCTGTAACTATATCACTTAACCTACTTAACTTAGTGATTCTTAATACTCCCTCCTTAAAGCCCTCAAGATTCGCATGTACCTCAACATGGGGGTTAATGGTCAATACCCTGAACGCTATGGTATCGTTACCTCTTAACTTAGTAAGTAACTTAAGCGCCTCTAGTTCCTCTTGACTAAGCATATCAGCAAACCTTAACCTAACTACATCATTACTTAAGTTAACCTCTACATGCTTAATAATACCATAGACAACCTGTTTAGCCTCATGAACAACCTCACCACTAATATGCCTCGTTGAGTACTCAGCGAACCCATTCACTTCACCGCTAATGAAAGTATTTACATATATGAATATGCTAATAATCATTAACACCAATACAAGGGCCTTTACTGACCTCCTTAAGGAGCTCTTAACACTAATGAGTAAGTAAGCACTTAACCCTAATACTACCGGGTATATATACCAAGCAGATGCTTTAATGTAAGTAAATACCGGGTTAATCAGTAATACCTTAAACTTATGTTTAAAGTCATAGAATCTTTGGAT
>Ga0190367_1001125_pt1 | contig 16391 bp, 17 predicted proteins | sample 4872181011_MG_FD_171838 | JGI IMG/M metagenome (GOLD analysis project Ga0190367, IMG submission 171838) | Hydrothermal vent microbial mat bacterial communities from Southern Trench, Guaymas Basin, Mexico - 4872-18-10-11_MG | ecosystem: Environmental > Aquatic > Marine > Hydrothermal vents >...
GTGATGAAGATGTTTCTGAAGAGGTTAAGAGGGTCGTTAGATCTGTAGGGGTAAGGATTGAAGAGGTTGGATGGATCGAAAGTGGAAATGGAGCATATATTATAGAGGATGGAGAAAAAAAACCATTAAAGCCTAAGTTTAGAGAATCGGCATATACACCTATAAAGAAGGTAGTTGGAGAGGAAAAGCCCAAAGAAATTGAAAGTATGATGAAAAAAATAGATATTGCTGTTGAGAATTCTTTGAAGAAGAAGGAAAAAGTAATTGATATGATTAAGCAAAGAACGGTAAGTTTAAATAAGTATTGAAACCTTAATCTTGTTGGTGATGAAATGATAACTGCAAAATCACTTGCTAAGAAGATAGTTACCCTTTCAGATGGTACAATAATAGGCAGGCTTTACAACATATTGGTCGATTTTAAAACTGGAACTTTGATAAGCTTGCTCGTAAGGCCAAATAAGAGGATTGCTGACTTTGAAATGCAAGATGATCTCTATGTAATTCCCTTCGAATATGTTAAATCCATAAGCGATTATATAGTTGTAGATAAGAGAAGATGATTATTCCTCCACTCCTTCTACCTTTTTTCATACTTTTTGTTCTCATACCTCTTGTTCTACTATTTACACTTGCAACTCCCAAGGTTTTCCAAATAACTTTCGGTTTGAGTTATGAAGAGGCATTAATCTTATTTCTTCTTATAGTTTTAGGTAGTTTTATAAATATACCTCTTTATAGGAAGAGAGGAAAATTTGTTGTTGGAACTTACAGCTTCTTTGGTGTTATGTATCAGATTGTTGAAAGAAGGGATATTGTAATTGCTGTTAACTTGGGTGGATGTATAATTCCAACAATTTTGGCCTTATGGTTGTTGATGGAGATACCAACTGAAGCATTTTTTATAACATTTTTAATATGTACAGCTGTAATGTACAGTGTAGCTAGACCAGTTCCAAATGTAGGTATTGCAGTTCCAATGTTCATTCCTCCAATAATTTCAAGTTTTACAAGTTACGTTGTAATTGTTTTCTCAGGTTTACCCCTGATAATTCTTCCAAAGTTAGCATTTTCTGCGGGAGTTCTATCAGCACTTTTCGGAGCGGATATACTTCATCTCAAAGATATAGAGAAGATAGGAAGTGGTGTTGTTAGCATTGGAGGTGCAGGAACTTTTGATGGAATTTTTTTAACTGGTGTTTTCTCAGTTATATTTTCCCTTCTTCTATTATGAATGGTTCCGCCCTCTCCTTCTTCAATTGCTCCTTAAGCCATCTCACAAAACTTGTAAATACAATAAAGGCACCTAAAAAACTTTCTGGCATCTTTTTAAGTTTAACGTGCCAAGCATCAAATATCAAATCTCCCTCATCATCAATACCTAAAGAAACCTTGAATTTTGTAGGAATTTTAAGTAGTTCAATGAGAATATCTTCTCTCAAAAACTTCTTTGCATCGTAAACAATACCTATTGCATTCCCATCCTCATCTGCAAAAAATTCCATCAGATCATCGTCAATTCTTAAGGGAACTACCAATTCACCCTCTTTTATGTAATACTTAAATCCCATCTCTCTTAGGATTTTTCCAACCTCTTCGAGCATTTTACAATTCAAAACACACATCTTATAAATCGTAACATTTATATTGCCAATATGGTACAAAGTTGCACATGACTGGTATAACTGCAACTATGTTCTGCATAGGCATTACGGTAACTGTTATAGTGTCAATACTTTTGATCTGGGCGGTTAAACTATGGAGAGCGTAAATCTCTTAGCTTGGGCAATATTTGTTGGATACTTAGTACTGATAGCAGTAGTATCTTATTTCGGTTCTAAGAGAATAAGAACTGTAAGCGATTTCATATCTGCAAGTGGTAAACTGGGTTTTTGGATGTACTGCCTTCTAATGGTTGGCAGTGTTCTGAGTGGAATGACACTAATTGGTGTTTCGGGTTTAGGATTTACAACTGGATGGTCGAATGTATGGGAAAGAATTATAGGCCCACCATTTGCAATAGCATTCGGAACAATAATTATTGGACATAAAATATTCAAGTTAAGGAATGAAAAAGGAATACTGACAATGCAAGACTATTTAGCATACAGATACAATGACGAGAAGTTCATAAGGTTAATAGCTGGTATAATATCTGCACTAACATGTTTCATCTATATGATAGCACAGTATACGGCAATAGGTGTTGTAAGTGTTGTTGTTTTGGGAATTCCCTACTGGCTTGGAGCTTTAATAGCATCAATAATTGTTATCAGCTACGTTATGGCAGGTGGCATGTTTTCTACTGCATGGACAACATTCATACAATCACTTCTCATGATAATCGGAGTAATATTGACTGTACCAGTTATTGTTATGTGGATTGGAGGGTTTGATACATTAAATTACTATTTATCGATGGTTCCAGAACTTCAGAATGCTACGAGAGGTGTATCAAAGGCATACCTATTTGCCTACTACTTGGATGATCCTTTTGCTCCAGCAAATGTTCCCCTTGCAGGATGGATTTATAATATGACACTCTTCGGTTTGACTGTACCCTTAGGACTAATGGTTGCTCCACATATAGTAAACAACGTACTGACATTTAGAGAGATAAGATATACAAAATGGTCTCCCCTAATCTTATATTTATTGAGTCTTACAGTGATAATGCTAACTTCAATTGCTGGAATGTGTGCAAGAGTTGCTTGGGCCATGGGAAAGATCGACATACCTCATTTAGATTTGGGAGGTATAAAGGTGGCTTGGTCAGATATGGCATATCCGACAATTGCAAAGATTGCACTTCCAGAATTTCTCTTCATTTTAATTTTACCGACAATATTAGCTGGAGTTATGTCAACAACGGATAGATTGCTTTTGACTGCTGCCAGCAATATAGGTTACGATATTTACAAGAATGTACTCAAGCCAAATGCAAGCGATAGAGAGATAAAAATTGTCAGCAGATTGTTCGTACCTATAATTGGATTCTTATCACTATACATAGCCTTAAATCCCCAACCACTCTTAGCTTGGTTTATCTGGTCAGCTCTAGCTCTAATGCTTAACTGCTTCTTCTTCCCAATAATATTGGGTTTGTACTGGAAGAGAATGAATAAAATGTCAGCAATTCTGAGTATGATTGGTGGATTTATAGTTACGTGCATATCGTTTGCACTTTACGGAAAAACCATTTTCATAAATGGCATACCACTATATTCAGCTCTACCAGGATTTTTTGCTAGCATGATTTGTGCAATAATTCCGTCAATTCTGAAGCGTTAAGTCAATTAACACATACATCAACGATTGATTCATGGATGGATACAGAAAGATAGAGTGGGCTGAAAGGAACATGAAAACTCTCTCTAAAATAAGAGAGGAGTTTAGGAAAGAAAAACCTTTAGAAGGTTACAGGATTGGAATGGCTCTTCATGTTGAAGCAAAAACAGCTGTGCTTGTTTTAACATTGATAGATGGTGGTGCTGAAGTTGCCATAACCGGTTGCAATCCTTTGAGCACGCAAGATGATGTTGCAAATGCTTTAAGAGATATGGGTATAAAGTGTTTTGCCAGAAGAGGAATGAGCAGAGAAGAATACTACGATGCTCTGAACAAGGTCATAGATTCTAAGCCAGATATAGTGGTAGATGATGGAGCAGATCTCATATTTTTGCTTCATAAAGAGAGAAAAGATTGGGCTGATAAAGTTTTGGGGGCAAGTGAGGAAACAACAACTGGTGTTATGAGGTTAAGAGCTATGGAGAAAGAAGGAATTCTAATGTTTCCAGTTATAGCTGTAAACGATGCATACACGAAGTATCTTTTCGATAACCGCTATGGAACTGGGCAATCAACTTGGGATGGGATTTTTAGGGCTACTAATATGCTTATAGCTGGAAAAACTGTTGTTGTTGCTGGTTATGGATGGTGTGGGAGGGGTATTGCAATGAGAGCTAAAGGATTAGGGGCAAATGTGATAGTTACTGAAGTAGATGAGATAAGGGCTTTAGAGGCAATAATGGACGGTTTTAGAGTTATGCCAATGAGAGAGGCTTGTAAATATGGAGATATATTCATAACTGCAACTGGCAATATAGATGTGATAAGAGAAGAGCATTTCAAGCTCATGAAAGATGGAGCTATTTTGGCAAATGCAGGGCATTTCAATGTGGAAATAAGCATTCCAGACTTGGAAAAATTAAGTAAGAAGAAGAGAAAGATAAGACCGTATTTGGAAGAATACGATTTGGGTGATAAAAAGATTTATCTCATTGCGGAAGGTAGATTGGTTAATTTGGTTGTTGGAGATGGTCATCCGATAGAAGTTATGGACATGAGCTTCTCAGATCAAGCTCTAGCAGTTAAATACATAGCGGAAAATCATGAGAATCTTGAAAAAAGAGTTTACAGACTACCAGATGAGTTGGATAGGAAAGTTGCAAAATTGAAGCTTGAAAGCATGGGAATTGAAATTGATAGACTTACTGAAGAGCAGATAAAATATTTAAGAGATTGGAGACACGGAACATAGTTTTGATTTCATTTCCACCTTGTCAAAGCTATTATCTCACCAACAATCATTAAAGAACATGAAATCCAAAGTAAGTTTACAAGTGGTATTCTCTTGTAAATTATAAGCACTTCCTCCTTCGGTTTCCAATCTTCAATCTTACCTACAAGTTTGTCATAGTCAAAACCCATTACATCCACTATAATTTTTAATATGTATGTTTTATTATTTTCATACAAATATTTAGATGTGAATATGAAGAGGTCGTATGCGTAAATGCTTGGAATGACAATGTAGTAGTTATCCAATCCAACGTTTAAAACTGTAGGCTCTGGAAATACAAATTCTCTACCGCTCAAAAGATTAGCTAAGTTGAGCCTAACTTTACTTTCAACGTAAGCACTATCAACATTCAGTTTTACAACCTCATAACTCTCCTCTGGTATCTCAACAGTTCCACCTATGCTCACAGAACCTACAGGTTCATGAAATTCAGTTGATACAAGCTTAATTCTTAGACCATCAAAATTTACGCCATTCTTATCAACAACAATTGAATTGTAATCTGCGTAATAAGCGTAGGGCCAGCTGATGCTAACAGCAATCACTAAGAGAGGGATTGAGAAGTGTATGATCTTAAGTTCAGGTCTCTGAAGCTTTAAAATCGAAGCAAAGCTGAATAAGGCTATTGGCAGAACAAATGAGATTGCAGAATTTACATAAATGGGGGCACTTTCACACCATTTTATGTAACTTAAGAGAGTCAAAACTGTTAGCACTGCTGAAATGATGTATACAATCACTAAAGCCTTTAGATAGTTTCTGTATCTTTCAGCTCTGCAAATCGGTAGAACTGAGAGAAATGCTATCAAAAAAGGCATGTTGGCAAAGTTGTAGTAGTCCACGTTAACATCAATCTTTTTACCACTTATTGCAAGCAGGAGTTGATAGATCAAACCAATTAGGCAAACGATGTAACTTCCCAGCAAAGAATACGTTGCAACATTCATCGGTTTAAATTTTAGATCGAATTTGAACTCTTTAAGAGCTTTTATAAGAAAAGGAATTCCCAAAACAATTATTACAAGACCAGAAGGGTTTACTGCAAATCCATGTAAAGGTGAAATTCCTCCCCTAGTAACAAAAGCTGCAAATGCAACAGAAAAACCAGTCAAAGCTAATAGATATCTCTTATTTGAATGGAAGTATGCTGTTAAAGTTAGCCATGGTAAAAGCAGTCCAGTCTCAACGGGATCCCAAGCCCAGTAACCTCCCCAGCCTAAAGTGAAGTAAGACCAAACACCTCCTAAAACGTTTGCTAAGGTTATGAAGAGCCAAGTCAAGCCTATGGCAAATCTGTTCTCTCTATTTAGATCTATAGCTATGTATAAGCCTAAGGCATAACCTATAAAACTTGCTGGAGGATGTAAAAGCATCCAAAAAGTCTTAAGCAAGGGATTTAAGCCAACTCCGTTCTTTGGAATGAAATCCAAATTTTCGAAGGCTCCATTGAAAAGAGCCATAAAGAATAGGGCTATAATTGTTAGATTGTGGTAGAAGATTTCTTTCGATCTTATTCTATGTATTAATGCAAGTAAAGTGAAAACAAAAAGCCACCAAACTATAAAACCACCACTGCCACTCCAAGATGCAGAGAGCTTAAAGATTGGATCTAAGGATTTTGAGGAATGCATGAAAACCTCTTTAAGCGTGAAATCATCAGTTAAGAAAGCTAAGATGTACAATATGAAACCGATGAAAATTAAAGCGTAGCCAAAAAATCCGAAATTTGTTTTTCTTACCTTATACGAATCGAACAGTAATATTGCCACAGCTATTGCAAACGGAATTACAACACTATGCATGCTTATCCCATGGCAGTAGTATATTTGTTAATATTGGTAAAATTGTCACGTGTAAACTACAAGCAGTAAAATTTTTTTGTTAAAAGTATAAGAAAGTTTGCATGGAGTTCTATTCGGAAAAAAGATTCAAGAACTGGATAAAGATAATAGAATGTGCAGAAATTAGAGAAGATGATCCTAAATCGTTTGAAGTTTTCGATCACTTCATAGAGGATTTTGCTATAGCATGTTTAAAGCTTATAGATGCAGTTAAAAATAGAGAGATTACAAAGAAAAAAGCCTTAGAACTCTTAGAATTGGCAAAACTCAACTTTTTAACGAGTGTTGATTTTGGGAATGAGCTAAAGAATGAATTTTATGAATTCATCAGAGAGAGCATGAAAGCTATAGCACAGTCCACTTATTACTACCTTCAAGGAAAGTTCAGCAAGAAGAGTTTTGAACAGCTATTGAAAGAGGCGTTTGATAAGGAAAGGAATGGTGATCTAAGTTCAGCTTTCGAAAATATTGCCAAGATGGGAGCTAAGGTTTTAAGAGGTGAGGAATTACCTGAACTTGAAGCAGATGGAATTGTTGCGAACTGGTTAGATGGTGTTGAAACTCTTGCAACTGTCATGAAAATTGCTAAGATCGATCAGCACCTATCAAGTTCGTAGTGAACTATTACAATACACTGATCTGCTTGAAGGGAGAGTTTTGATAAGGATATTATTTTTTCTGCATACTCTAAAACTATTTCTTCATCTTTTTTACTCAAACCCATATGATCTCCTAAAACAAATAGGGGATTTTTCAGTTTGCATACCACATCTCTTATATCTATCCCATCCTCTCTAAGATAAAATATATTGTACTTCTTGATGAGATCATCTAAAAGATTTTTCAATCCCTTCCTTGAAATGTAAACACCGGGTGTGCTCATCTTCCATCCTCTGCCCACTTTCAAACTCAAAGCCTTCCTAATTATTCCCCCCACATTTCTCTCATCGGGAGCCATGTATCTAACTTCACTCCCAACTATTTTCAGTGCTTTTGGTGGATCTGGCTCACCCAAGAGAAGAACATAAACCTCAACATCCTTTCTAATCCCATGAGAAATGAAGAGAGCTTGAGCTATGCATCTACAGATTATATCCATTCTACCAGCAGAACCTGCTAAGTCTTTTAAACTGAAAGGCTTAGTTACTGCCTTATTTCCAACTACAAGGAAAGCTCTCATATTTGTCCAAATTTTTTAAATCCTTATTTAGTGTTTATGTAGAGAGATGTTTAAAGAATTGTATCGTGTCGTGAGGGAAAGGATATACATAGGTGATGAAAATTTCGAAGTTGGTAATAGGAGATACGAGCCAATATCTTTATTTGGAATATTGACATGCATATTAGGTTGTAAAGAATTGATTTTTGGTGATTATGGAAGTGGTAAGACTTCTTCAAGTGAGAGGATTGTAAGTTTGATCTACGGTTTACCTTTGGAGTTTGTCCAGTCAACAACAATTCATTCACATCCCGAACAGACTGAGGAGAAGATTAAGGCTACACTAGATTTGGGAGAGCTTGAGAAGGGAAAGGAGGTTGTTAGGTGGAAGACAAGGGTATTTTCTCCAGCATTGATTATAGATGAGATAAACAGATTGCCAGTTGGGAAACAAAATATGATACTCAATGAAGTTGACAGAAACATTTGGAGTTATAGGGGAGAAACCATTGTATTTGAATTTCCAAAGGCAATATTTGCAACTGTAAACTTTGCAGATTTGGGTACAAATGAGATAATTCCTCCATTGTTAGACAGATTCGACATAGCTTTAGAGACATCGAGGGTTCATCCATTAAGGAGAAGGATTATAAGGAGAGGAATAGATGACTCTTTTTTGAGAGATCCAAGAAGATCTGAGATTGTTTTGTCATACGTAAGTGAAAATAGCGAAACTAAAAATCATAAGAATGTTGTAAAGTATCTTTTCGAAGTTTCAGATGAATTTAAAGATGTTTTGGAGGATAGACTCAAAAGTATGGGATACAATGTTCAAATTCCGAGAAGTTACGAATTTAAGAATATAAGGAGAGAAATTGAGAGAATTGAAGTTGAGGATGATGTAGAACTTTTCCTTGACTTTGTAGGTGAGGAGGTGAGATGTCAATTTGGGAGGAAGGACTTTTCTAGGTGTGATGGATGCCACTATGTAAATTATATCTGCTCAGACATATCTCACATTTCGCATCGAGCGGAGATTAGTTTAATCAGATATGCAAAAGCATTAGCTTGGATTGAAGAAGATGTTGTAAGAATTAAGCATGTCATTTCAATATTGCCATATATACTTTGGCATAGAGCCGATTTGAACTTTAAGAAGATTGAAGAGGTTAGAGAAGAGGAAAAGAATTGCAGTGATGAACTCTACGCTTTAAAAGATGTTGTTTCGAGAGCTTTAAAGAATTGGATTGAGCATAGAAGCTACCAGATAAGGGCTTACTCTTGTATAGCAAGAGAAGATTTTGAAGGTCTTGAAAAGATTGCTGAGAAATTTAATCATCCATTCTTTAAGAGGTTGATAGATCATGATTAGAAGGGCTTTTGAGAAAGCTAGAGCCGATTTGTTCTATCCACCAATAGAATTCGAGATAAGAGATGTTCCAAGGAGTTACATAGATTTCACATCAAAGATTAAGATCATACTAAGTGAAAATCAGGCTAAAAAGTTAAGCTTTGAAGCTTTGGTAGGTCTATTTCATCACGAACTAAATCACTGGGTTAGGCATCCCTACGATCTAAAAACTCTTATCCTCGAAAGCTATTGGCTTGAAGGCTGGAAAAATATTCATGATATTAGAAATGCTTTTGACGATATAGTAGTGAATTTGGATCTTTTAGATAAAGGTTTGAAGGAAGTTCTTCAAGTTTACAGAGAGATTGAACCTTACTCATATATTGAAAACATCTTAAGAGCTGTTTTGACTGAAATAACTGGTTTAAAATTTGGATGTTTCAGTTTGAGTGAAGAGATGGCTGAAAAAGTTGAAAAGCTCGTTAAGATAGATTACTTGGATACGAGAAGATCTACTTTAAAGGTTAACTTGAGGAGGTTTGCTGAGATAATTGGTGAAAGAGAATACAAAACATTCTTCATAAGCTTCAACTTCACAGATTTTCCAGAAGGAAAGATTAGAAGAGCTTTGAAGGAAATTGCTGGAAGCTTTGAGAGGAAGGAGTTCAAAAATATTTTTAGATTTGTTGGAATAGATAGATCTACTTCAAAATTTGAATTAGATGCAGATGTTGAGTGGTATCTTGTGAGAGCGAGCAACTACATTAGAAGATTGAATTTTAGGAAATCTGGATCACTCTATCCGAATGAAATAAAGGATTTCTGCTTAGAAGATAGTATAAGTTTATACAATCCAATAGAGAGCTATTTAAAGTTCATACCGGGAATTGCAAAGAAGTACGATCTAAAAGACTTTGAAGGCTTTGAAAGGAATGAGAGAGATATTGTAATAATTATAGATTCATCTGGAAGTATGAGAGATCCCAAAAAGGATAGATCTCTGGCAGTTTTAATGGGATTTGCAATTGCAAAGCTATGCTTGGACATGGGTTGGAGGGTTGGAGTGATAAACTTCTCTGGCAAAACAGAAACTCTTCAGCCAACAAGATCTTACGATATCTTCAAATACATAAAGACTTATCAAGGTGGAGGGACATTTTTGGATGTAAATAAGATTAAGAGATATCTAAAATCTTTTGATGCCAAATACATTTTGATAACTGATGGTGGAATAGAAAATCTTGATGAAGTTAAGGATGTTCTTTCAAATGTCGATTTGAATGTGATATGGATAAAATCTGATGTTAAGGGGAGGAAGGAGTTTGAGAGGATAAGAGAGCTAAGTAAAATCTATGATGTTGAGTCTGAAAGAGATATTCAGGATGTTTTGAGGTGCATACTATGGACATAAAGGAGCTTGCAAGAAAATATGCTGAAAGATACAAGAAATTTGATGAGAAGAAAGACCTAAGCTATGTTGTTGACGAATTTTCATACTTCATTAAGGATTTACCAACATGGGATTTTGAAGTTATGGATGATGTTTTCAAGCTTGGTAAAAGGCTTTCAGCTGAGTTCAACTTAAGTAGTAGGGATGTTGAAGTTCTGTTCAATGATATCTTGCCAAATAAAGTTTATGGTGGATTGGTCGGATTCTTTACTTCAGGCTTGTACAACAGAATTCTGAGAGATGGAGATAATATTGTGCTCGATGGGAAAAAATATAGGGGAACTGTATCTGGAATAGCATATAAACATAGAAGAGGTAATTTAATTCTTAAGAACTGTAAGGCTCTCTTTTTGGCTTACAAGATGGTTGGTGGATTTGTTGAAGTTTTCGGTGATGTTAGAAATCATCTTGGTAGAGAAATGAAGGGTGGAAAAGTTCTAATTCATGGAAATGCTTGCGATTGGGTTGGATTTGAAATGGAGGGAGGAAAGATAGTAATTGAAGGTGATGCTGGAAGTGCAATAGGTGTGAACATGAAAGGAGGAGAGATATTTATTATGGGAAAGGCTGGATTTTGGATTGGAGAAGGGAAGAAGGGTGGAAAGATTGTTGTTGGTAGAGATTAGAGTATTATATTTTGCTTATAACCACAAGCTGGACATCTATCATCATTCATGTTCATAGCAACTATGTAGAATCCATCCCTATCTATCAAAAGCTCGCCACAGTTTGGACAGTAAGTATCTTCATACTTGTGACCCCAAACGTTTCCTATATAAACGTATTCTATTCCTACATCTCTGGCTATTTCAATAGCCCTTTCAAGTGTTTTAATGGGTGTTGGTGGTTTGTCGAGCATTTGATAGTCAGGATGAAATCTTGAGAAATGAACTGGAATTCTCTTATCCAAATCGAAAACCCATTCTGCAAAAGCTCTTATCTCATCCATATCATCATTTTCTTCTGGTATAACCAGATATGTCAGCTCCAAGAATACCCCCTTCTTATGCAAATACTTCACACACTCCAAAACATTCTCAAGCTTTGCACCAGCAATTCTCCTATAGAAATCTTCAGTGAATGCTTTAACATCAACATTTGCAGCATCTAATATTCCTTCAAACTGATCTACAGCTTCATAACTCATGTAACCGTTTGTAACATAAACTACGTAATATCCTTCTTTCTTAACCAACTTACTTGAATCGAGAGCAAATTCGTGCCAGATCGATGGTTCATTATAAGTCCAAGCAATTCCATTTGCATTATATTCCTTTGTTAATCTCAAAATATCTTCTGGCTTTAACTCTCTCAAGTAAGGATAACTCAAGTCAGCCCTTGAAATAGTGTAATTCTGGCAATGCTTGCATCTGAAATTACATCCAACACTCCCGAATGAAAGGACACTGCTACCTGGCTTAAAGTTATGAAGAGGTTTTTTCTCAATTGGATCCAAAGCTATAGATGAAACCATTCCATAATTGTATACCTTTAGAATTCCATTCTCATTTCTTCTCATCTTACATATTCCCCATTTTTCTGGCTTTATCTTACAGTAATGCATACACGTCTTACATCTCACTATAGAATCCAGTTTTTCGTAAAGATAAGATTCAACCATCATTACAAATTGTTAATCTCAAGACTTAATGATGTTTTTGTTCAGAATGAACTTTCCCCTCTTCAACTTCTTAGCCATCTCAAAACACCATCTAACTTCACCAACCCTATCCAAATTATGAGCATCACTTCCAACAGAATACTTTACGATTTTATTCGAACACATTTCTAAAAAGTCTATGGGAGGTGCTCTATGAAGAGAATTTATCTCCAAAGCAATATCGTATTCAATCAGAAGATCTATTATCTCAGCATCTTTAGAAAAGTCCCTACCACAGTTGAACATCTCAGAATGCAAATGACCCAAAACATCTATTTTATCGCAATTCTTCTTCAAACACTCCTTTATCCTCCAGTAGTACTCCTCAGTAAACATGATATCATGAATTGATGCTATCACTATGTCAAACTTAAAGTTAGGTAAGGCAATACCGCCATCTGGCAAAATTCCACACTCAATACCGCTAAGAATTTCCATATCGTACTTATCTTTTGCATTTTCTATATCCATCTGTCTTTTTTTTAGCTTATCCTCGGTTATACCCTTTCTATGTTCCAATGAATGGTCAACTATTGCTATTACTTTTAAACCCCTTTCCTTAGCCTTTCTTGCTATTTCATCAATGCTTGCAGTCCCGTCAGAATAAATTGAATGTATGTGCAAGTCAATCATATTTCCTTCAATAAGTTATCAACTATATCCATAAAAGATTTTGTAGTTTCGTTATCTTCCTTTACAAAAGGTTTACCAACTTCTCCACTCCCAACAACCTTTTCATCAAGAGGAATTGATCCCAAGAACTTTACATCGTATTTCTTTGCCAAATTTTCTCCACCTCCCTTTCCAAATATGTAAATTATGTTGCCGCAGTGAGGACATCTAAAACCGCTCATATTCTCAATTACAAATGTTTTCATATTGCCCTTCTTTGCAAGATTTAATGCTTTTGCCACATCTTCCAATGCTACTGTTTGCGGTGTTGTGACAATGATGGCAATTTCTGGATTTAAAAGCTGAGATATGCTTATAACTTCATCTCCAGTTCCTGGAGGACAATCTATTATGAGAAAATCTATATCACCCCAATTTACATCTCTCGTTATCTGCTCCAAAAATTTGTGTTTCATTGGCCCTCTCCATACAACGGGAGTATCCTTAGAAGGTAAAAAGAAACCTATAGATATAACTTTAACACCATCAATTTCAACTGGTTTAAGTTTATCTCCTTCCACTTCTAAATTCACTTTATCTATACCTAAAAGCTTTGGAATACTTGGACCATGTATATCCGCATCCAACAAACCCACCTTGTAATCTTTCTTTACCAATGCAAATGCCAAGTTTACAGCTACCGTGCTTTTCCCAACACCACCCTTACCACTCATTACCAGTATCTTTTTCATGTCCAAAAGCAGATGTTACTGCATAAGAAACTATCCAAAATTTAGACAAATCCTATAAACCTTAAGTATCTCGAATAATTTCAATGAAGGAAAAAGTTCTTATAATATTGGCAATACTTTTCACACTTCCATGGCTGTTTTTATACACTTTAAATGTTCACTTACCACCATACATGACGGCTTTTTTTTCTGGTATAGCTGTAATTTCCTCAGCTTTCATTATTTCTTGGTGTGCTGAAACATTGGAAATTGACATTCCCCGTTCTCTAAGCTTAGCTTTAGTTGCATTTTTAGCAGTTTTACCTGAATACGCAGTAGATACATACTTCGCTTGGATGGCTGGAAAGGTTGGAGGAGATTACATTCACTATGCAACTGCAAATATGACTGGTGCAAACAGACTTTTGTTGGGAATTGGTTGGAGTGTTGTTGCCTTAACAGCTATGGTAAAATTTTGGAAGAGAGAGGTTGAGCTTGATGAAGGTATAAGATTGGAAACTTTCATTCTCCTTTTAGCAACAATTTACAGCTTTACTATTCCTTTAAAGGGTAAAATACATCCAATAGACAGTTTAATCCTTTTATCACTTTTTATCCTTTACATATACCTTGCAACTAAGGCTTATAGAGAAGAATTTGAGCTTGAAGGTGTTCCGAAGTATCTTGCAAGCTTTCAAAGGAGAAGAATTATAACTGCTGCTCTCTTGATATTTTCAACTTCCGTAATATTTGTTAGTGTTGAGGCTTTTGCAGAAGGACTGATAGAAACTGCAAAAAATTTTGACTTAGAAGAATTTCTGATGGTTCAGTGGATTGCTCCTTTAGCAAGTGAATCACCTGAATTCGTTGTTGCAATTTATTTAGTTAGGAGGATGAGGGTTACAGCGGGAATGAATGCTCTGATATCTTCAAAGGTTAACCAGTGGACACTTCTAATAGGTAGCTTACCACTGATTTACAGCATAGCTCTCGGATTTCTATCTCCACTACCATTGGATGCAAGACAAAGAGAGGAAATTTTACTAACTTCAGCCCAATCTCTCTTTGGATTGGCTATAATATCAAATTTAAGAATTTCTCTCTGGGAATCTCTGGCATTACTTGCATTGTTCCTCGCTCAATTCGTTTATGAAAGTATAGAAACCAGATACATTCTGAGTGCAATCTACATAATACTATCTGTTCCTATAATAATAAAAGAGAGGAAAAACATCATGAAATCTCTAAAATATCTAAACCAATTTCATTAGATACAAGTCACCATAAGGGGATGATACAATAAAATTATTATTTTTTATATGTTTAAGGGCAAAACAACCTTCTAAATTGATTGGATACTTTAGAATGGGATAAAGTTTTCCAGAAGAATATTCAAGCTCAATGAAATAGCATTGAGTCTCATTGTGGTATACGCAGAAAAATTCATCGAATCCGTCATGATCTAAATCTGTAACTTCTATTTGCGATAGATAGTAATTATCTTCCGATTTGAAAAGTGTTTCTACATTGTAATTTTGTAAGTTTAGTAGATATATACCTTTTGGACCAAATAATACGATTTTCTCTTTTCCAAGATTTGCAAACCTAATATCCCATACTATATCATTTGGAATTTTTATTCTCTTAACTTCTCTAAAACCTGAGAATGTATTCAAAAAGACTGAAACAAATCCTTCACTGAAAATTGAACCAGACACAAGAAAATCCTTGTATCCATCTCCATTTACGTCCAAAATCAAACTATCCATCGTTCTATTTCCTAAATCTACATCGAGAATCTTTGATGAATTTTCAAGTAATACGACTTTACCACACTTATCTCTTGAACCTGTAAGTAGAATTTTTCCATCTTCGAAAGAATTTATCCTTAGAACCTGAAATTTGACAGTAGCTATTTTCCCAACTTTTTGGTCAGATATCTTGAGAATTTCAGATTTGTTGAATGTCCTTGAGTCAACAACTGCTACTATTATACTCCCATTTTTGACATGGGGATATGAAAATATTCTATATCCATTTAATGAATAATTCCAAATTACCTCAGCATTCTTTCTATCTAAATCAATACGAACATAACTAATTTTACCGTTCCTAAGGTGTATTCTAATTTTTTCACCCTTATGTTCAACGAAAGTATCTAAGGATATTATCAGAATTTTATCATCTTCAATTTTTTCAATTCCAATCACTGGTGATATAATTGTTTCTGGTGATATAATTGTTTTATTAATATTTGATTTTATTAACGGATATAATTTTATGGATGGACTTGTTTGCATAAAAATTGCAACTATTGATAAAACAATTATTATTGAAAATATAATAGGATAAAGATACTTTTTCATAAGACTCTCTTTATATACCGCTACTGTAACACATGGCACGCCACTCTACATCAATGTAACAACCGTATATCGTCGAGCAAGAAGCTGTAACTGTTCCGTATACAACACCACAACCGTTTGAACAAATTCCAGAATAATCACATGTATCATAACCATACCAATCGCATGGCCTAACATTCCCTGATGCCATGTCATTTAAAGCATCAACCTGACAAGATCCTGATATAGCACAAGGACAGCCGGGGGTAAAACAGGCTAGATCTGCGCCACCAATATAATCACCCCATGTAGAAGGGTCATAGTAATGATCCACACCGCTTGCAACTCCCGGGACAAAATGCGAATTAGATCCAACCTCCTCACCATTTGATTTTTTAACAAATGTTTCAAGCCATCCAGTACCGTATTCCAACGGTTTTATATCACTATTTTCCTTGCTGATTTCCATAGCTATCACGAGATTCGCTACGCTACCAAGTGCTATCAACACTAACATTATTATCCATTTTAATTTTATTCTCCTAAACATATTTCATCACACTTTGATTTAAACTTTAAATTATTTAAACTTTTTTTGCTTTGTGAAGTTTGACTCTTTAACAGAAAAATATATAAAGATTTATATTATGATATAGCAAT
>Ga0190367_1001127_pt1 | contig 16352 bp, 14 predicted proteins | sample 4872181011_MG_FD_171838 | JGI IMG/M metagenome (GOLD analysis project Ga0190367, IMG submission 171838) | Hydrothermal vent microbial mat bacterial communities from Southern Trench, Guaymas Basin, Mexico - 4872-18-10-11_MG | ecosystem: Environmental > Aquatic > Marine > Hydrothermal vents >...
TATTGAGCTAAATCGTCAATACCTTTCTGACAGAACACAACATTTGCTCCAGCTTCAACTATCTTATCAACCATGTCCTTTATCATCTTCTCCTCCTGCTCTATGAACTTCTGTAACATGTCCGGATCTGTTATCCTTATCTTTGCATCTATCTCAGTTTCCTTTACCTCTAGAGGAGAATCCACAAGCAGGATCTTTGCATTTTCGATTTTCTTAGGCATTGCTGGATGAACTACTTCCTTATCCAGAACTATACCATCCACAAGAAGTGTTTCCTCGACTGCACCTCCATGTCTCTTCTCTATCTTCACGTTATCTGGATCTATCTTTATCTTTCCATCCACTTCCTCCATAACAGCCTTTACTGCCTTTACTGCCATATCTGCCAATTTCCATAGCGCCACCTCTGCACCTTTTCCAGTCATCGCGGTCGCTGCAATCTTCTTAAGTGTTTCGTCATCTTCTCTACTTACATTGATTGCTATCTCGTTAAGAACTTCCACTGCCTTCCTGGCAGCAAGTCTGAAACCATTTGCAATTATCGTAGGGTGTATATCCTGATCTAACAATTCCTCAGCTCTTTTTAGCAATTCTCCTGCAAGTACTACTGCCGTTGTCGTACCATCTCCTACCTCGTTATCCTGTGCCTTCGCAACTTCTACTATCATCTTTGCAGCAGGGTGTTCAACATCTATTTCTTTTAGTATCGTTACACCGTCATTTGTTATTATTATGTCACCCAGACTATCAACTAACATTTTGTCCATACCTCTTGGTCCGAGTGTAGTTCTAACAGCTTCCGCTATAACCTTTGCTGCAGTTATGTTCGTTCTCTGCGCATCCCTTCCAACCGTCCTCTGTGTCCCCTCCTTCAAAATTAATACGGGTACGCCCTGTAGCGTAGCCATTTACATCACCTCAAACATTTTGTGGATCAGTAAGTCTATATAAAACTTTCTTATCTTTTAGCGTATAGTATTAAGAATTTGGATAAAATATTTCTCTCAATTAAATAGCCCCGCGGGGATTCGAACCCCGGTCGCCGGCTCCAAAGGCCGGCAGGATTGACCGCTACCCTACGGGGCTTCTATCGTTCCTAATACTGCTCAAATAATAAACTTTTCGTCAGATCGCGGTATGAACGTATTACGTCAGCTTGGTTTTTTCAGACTGCAAGGAACACCGCATGCGCACTTACCGCACACATCGGCCTTAAAAATCGATTGACTATAGTTCTTCATAAGTATTTCATAACATCTCCTTTTGTCAAGACCTTCAACGGTTAGGGCACCAAAAGGACATTTGCTCACGCATTTAAGACATTCGCCATGTCTTCTGTAAATGCAGTAATCTTCTTTAACCGGTTCACCGTAATCAAATTCGGCCTGGGTTACAAGACTTCCTATCCTGCCACAGCAACCTTTTTCGGTTATGAGCATTGTATGATGACCGAAGTTTCCAAGTCCGGCCAGATATGCTATGTGCTTATGAGACCAGTTACTTGTAAGCGTTTTTATGTCGAAGTTGTGAGTAGGTTTGATTGAATACGATTTAAACCCGTAAATTTCGAGTTTTTTTGCAATATAAAGATTTATTCTTTCTATCAGATTGTTTGTGAGTACATAGGATTTTTCCCATATTCTGGACGGTTTCAAACTCCTTACATTACTCCTAACGACGTATCTCGTAAAGGGTATGAAGTAAACGATTACGCTTCTAGCACCCTTCAAAACTTCTTCGGGTAAGATGTGATTAGGTATTATCCTTTTAATCCTCGAAACTTCATCAGCGCTGCAGAACCCAACAATTGGTTTTCTCCAAAGAGGGCCTTTTACGAATCCTCTGACGATTTCCTCGATTTTTTTGTTCATATAGCGGATACTTCAAAAAGTTTATCTTTTTTCCGATCGATGGATCCTTATGATTATCGAGGATGTCAGGTATAGAATTGTCTTTGACAGCAGGGGAAATGAGACTGTTGAATGCGAGGTATACTCCGGAGACGTAATAGGCAGAGCTATTGCGCCAAGCGGTGCATCGACCGGGAGCGAAGAGGCGATAGTATTAGATCCCTATAAGTGTAAGGAGATAGAGGAGATTGTTTCAAAGGCCCTGATAGGTATGGATGTGTTCGATCAGATCGGGATAGATGAAAAACTGAGGGAATTGGATGGAACAGATAACTTTTCGAGAATTGGCGGTAATTTTGCAATAACGGCAAGTCTTGCATGCGCAAAGGCATCATCCATACTTCTGGGTATTCCGCTGTACGAGTATCTGGGAGGGATATTTGCAAAGGAAATACCTTATCCCCTTGGAAATGTGATCGGAGGCGGAAAACATGCTGAAGGTTCAACTAGCATTCAGGAGTTTTTGATAATACCGATAGGTGCAAAAACTTTTTTTGAAGCTCAAAAAGTGAACTGCCTTGTTCACAGGGAACTAAAGGGCCTGTTCAGGAAGAGAGGTCTTTTCTATGCTAGAGGTGATGAGGGTGCGTGGGCCGTTCAGATAACAGACGATCAGGCTTTTGAGATACTCAGCGAGGCAATCGGAATTGTTAAGGATAAAACCGGTGTAGATGTAAAGATTGGCCTCGATTTCGCCGCAACTGAGCTATGGGATGGTAGCCGTTACGTGTATAAAGATAAGAAGCTTACTGCTGAGGAACAGATAAGCTACGTGGCAGAACTCGTGGATAGATACGATATAATATACGTGGAGGATCCATTACATGAAAACGATTTCGAAGGTTTTTCTGAGCTGAACAGAGAGATCGGTAGGAAATGCATGATTTGCGGTGACGATCTGTACGTTACGAATGTTAGAAGAATTAAAAGGGGAATAGAGATGAATTCGACGAACACAGTTCTCATAAAACCAAATCAGATCGGAACACTGACAGATACATTCAGAGCGGTTAAGCTCGCTAAAGATAACGGTTTGAACGTCGTTGTCTCGCATAGAAGCGGTGAGACTGAGGACGAGACAATAGCCCATTTAAGCGTTGCCTTTAATGCTTCACTTATAAAAACTGGTGTCGTTGGCGGGGAGAGGACTGTAAAGTTAAACGAATTAATAAGAATTGAGGAAAACGGTCTTAAGCTTACAAGAATCAGGCCATGATCGGATCTTTAACAGAATAATCTACATTTCGGAAATCTATGAAGCTCGATAAGAAAGGCTAAACTATTTATCTTTCAATAGCGGAGTAATTGTTCGAGATTTTCAATGCGACATAACATAACCTATTTAAACATAATGTCCTGAATTAAGAATCTCAGGGTGATCGAAATGGAAGCAAAGGTTAAGGAGGAATATGAATATCTTGTTCCTCCTGATGAATATCTTGCTGCCGGAGTTCACATAGGTACTCAGGTGAGAACGGGGGATATGAGGAGGTTCATATATAAGGTCAGGCCAGACGGATTATACGTACTAGACATAAGACAGCTTGATGAAAGGATAAGGATTGCTGGAAAATTCCTTGCTAGATTCGAACCCTCGAAGATACTCGTTGTAGCTGCAAGACAGTACGGGCAGAAACCCGTTATGATGTTTTCAAAGGCTGTGGGATGCGATTATGTAATAGGAAGGTTCATACCGGGAACTCTGACAAACCCCATTCTCAAGGAATACAGGGAACCGGATGTAGTTCTCGTAACGGATCCGGCGATAGACAGACAAGCTGTTGAAGAGGCTACAAAGGTTGGAATTCCAGTAGTCGCACTATGCGATACAAATAATTCGACATCCAATATAGATCTCGTAATTCCTACGAATAACAAGGGTAGAAAAGCTCTGGCATTGGTTTACTGGTTACTGGCAAGAGAGATACTGAGAAACAGGGGAATTGACGAGTTCCCATATTCGGTTGAAGATTTTGAAGCCGAACTGTAATATGCCAAATTATCTCGTTATTCTTCAGGGTGCCTGGATTGTCAAGAATGTGAGAACGATCAAAGACGCCATGAACATAGCCGTTGCCGAGGCAGGCAAGAGGTTACATCCAGATCTCGATTTCGTTGATATAGATGTCGGAACGACTAAATGTCCCAAATGCGGTGAAAACCTGAAAAGCGTTTTTATGATAGCCGGTATGGCTCTTGTTGGACTTGTTTTTGAAATGAAGGTTTTCAATGCTCAGAGCAGAGAACACGCGATTAGAATTGCAAAGCTCGAAATAGGGAAGAGATTGCAGAGGATTCCACTTGAGGTCATAGACGTTATAGAAATTGAGTGATGTAATTGGCGGCTTGCCGACGGCATTTCATCGAAAGCATATGCTCTCTCCAGCCGTAACGGCATATGGAGATAGTTCCATGGACTTATTAATGTAACCCAAGTAAATTTCCTTATATGAAAGTTTATATTATACATATTGTACAAAACAGTTATAACTTTAGGCTTAGATTTTGATCAAATGGATCTGCTAGATATAATAAAAGGCGGTGAAAGGGAAAATGTTGAATTTAAAGAATATTTGACGGATTATCATTTAAGGGGTAGCAGATTCCAGGAACTGGCCTGTCAGATGAATCACAGGATTATCATGGGCAGAGGAAAGGCCATATACGTTATAGGTGTCTCTGATTCTGGTGAGCTTAAGGGAATAGACAGGAGTAGATTTGATGAGACAGTTTTGATTTTGAAGGAGATTGCGAAGGAGATATCGGCAGAGGTAAAGTCTGTCGAGATGTACAGGATCGGTTCTGGCTATGTCGGAATAGTTGAGATTATAAAATCGAAGGCAAAGGAGCATATAATAATAGGCACAGCGGGTCACGTTGATCACGGTAAGAGCACACTGATAGGATGCCTAATTACCGGAAAGCCAGACGACGGGGACGGTTTGACCAGGATTTATCTCGATACTTTGAAACATGAGATAGAAAGGGGTTTGAGTGCAGATTTACATTTTGCCGTTTTTGGATTCAAAAACGGTAAGGCTATAAGGTTGAAGAATCCCCTGAACAAGAGCGAAAGGGCCTTGGTAGCCGAAAGAGCTGACAAGCTTGTTTCCTTCGTTGATACGGTCGGACACGAACCATGGCTTAGAACAACCATAAGAGGTCTGCTCGGACAAAAAATAGATTACGGCCTGCTTGTAGTCGCTTCAAACGATGGTGTTACAAGGACAACAAAAGAACATCTCGGAATACTACTGGCCATGGATTTACCGGTGATAATAGCAATAACGAAGACAGATATGGTACCAAGTGAAAGAGTCGATGATGTAATCAGAGAGATTTCAGCCCTTTTAAAATCAGTTGGAAGGATTCCGTTTTTAATCAGAGATATTGAAGATGTAAAGAGGGTTTCAAAGCTTATGGAGAGGAAGATCATAGTTCCGATCATCAGGACATCTGCAGTAACACTTGAGGGATACGATTTACTTGAAGGTCTACTGTACAGATTGCCGAAGAGGATTGTAAAGGGCAAGGATTTCCTGATGTACATAGACAGGATTTACAGGATAAGCGGCGTGGGAACTGTCGTGAGCGGCAGTATAAAATCTGGCGAAATAAGGGAGGGAGAGGAGGTATACATAGGACCATTCAAGGATGGTAGCTTTAGAAAGGTGAGAGTTCTCAGTATAGAAATGCATTATTACAGAGTGGAGAAAGCAGAGGCAGGTGATATAGTCGGAATAGCGATCAAGGGTGTTAAGTACGATGAGCTGAGGAGGGGAATGGTTCTGACCAGGACTATGCCGAACGCCGTCTGGGAGTTCGAGGCAGACGTATTCGTTTTCACGCATCCGACCATAATAAAGAGGGGATACGAGCCCGTGATACACATCGAGACGATATCTGAAACTGTTGTGTTCAAGGACATGGATAGAGATTATATGAAGGCGGGGGATAGAGGAAGGGTAAGGATAAGGTTCAAGTACAACCCTCAGTACGTATACAAGGGTCAGAAGTTTATATTCAGAGAAGGAAGGAGCAAGGGTATGGGTGAAATAATCAGAATCCTTTGAATTCTATGTTAAACTTATGCACTTAAAATCCGACAGGCTTATATAATAGGGTTTAAAGTTTAAAGCATGAACAACACCACTAGCATAATAAGTTTGATTTTCTATGGCCTGATGGTTTTTTCTGCCGTAATGCTTACTTACAGATGGTTTTCCATTGTCCATGGAGATGTTGATCCATACATAATCCTTTTTTCTTTCTTACTCATGTTTTCACTTGGAATACTTTTTATAATAAATTTATTTATAATTAAAAGGAATATAGAAGAGATAAGCGGGCTTAGAAGAGTTCTGGCGATAAGCTCGAGAGAGATCGAGAACAGGGTTGAAAGGGTCATATCGGATAGGGTTAGATATCTTGAAAGGGAGTTGGATGAAATAAGAAGGAGGATATACAGGTGAGATATGATATCAAGCGCATAGTTGCGGAGATGTACGTACCAGCTTTTACAGCATCTGTTCTGTTCTTTTCTACGCTCATAATCTATTATATAACTAGAAACTTATCTTACTCAGTCATATCTGGTATTATTATATCTTTCCTTTCTCTGTTCTTCATTAAATCGAGGATTGGAAGTCTTCTGATGAAATGATCTTTGCCCTCAAAACGTCTTTAATGTGCTTCATACCGTACTCGTATTCGTAATCTGTTAAAGCTGCGGTGCAGTCCTTTAGGACATAGACTTCGTATCCCCTCATAACCGCATCTGCGACCGTGTGCAGAACGCATATGTTTGTGACAACACCGACCACATATAACCTACGTACATCGAGCTCCCTCAATATCAAATCTAGATCGGTTGCAAAAAAAGCCGAATATTTCCTCTTTTTAACGTAATAGTCATCTGGCATTGGATTGATTTCATCTATTACCTCAGCACCCCTTGTATTTTCAATGCAGTGAGGTCCCCAGATCCTGAATTCCGGATCGTCTCTTCTGTGCCAGTCCTGGGTAAATACGACGGGCATATTTCTTCTGGCCGTTTCTACTACTTTTTTAATCGGATCGAATATAGTTCTGACGTGATCTCCTATGTAAAGGGATCCATCTGGATAGCAGAAATCCTTCTGCATGTCGACGACTATCAGCGCATCCATAAGATAAAAACTGCGTTTATGTTAAAAATTTTTCAGAACGTATGCCCTTCATCATAGCTCGCGCTCAGATGAGAGGTGTTTCATCATCTCAGATCTCTGCCACAGGATTTAAATACATGTTTAAATCCAGAGTTTATATAATGTAAATTAAAACCTTTACATTATTATAATTTGGATATGATTTATCTTATGAGTTATCAAAATAATTTTAAATTCATTTGTATTATCAAGGGTTATGGAATACGATCATAATAAGCAATATCTGACTGTCAGAACTTCAAGGAATACTATCGAAAAATTTGATAGATATAAGATAGTAGAATCTTTAGTAAGAGAGACGGGATTGTCGAAGGAGATTGCGGAAGAAATAGCCCTGGAGGTTGAAGAAACAATAAAGAAATTGAAGCTCAAATTCATATCGGCCCCTCTGATAAGAGAGATAGTAAACGTGAAGCTTTTGGAGAGAAAGCTTGAAAGGGAAAGAGCAAATTATACTCGTCTAGGTTTGCCTGTTTACGATACGACTAAGATAATAGAAAAGAGTATAAGGGAAAACGCAAACCTCCAGCACAATCCGGAAACGATTCACAAGCTTGTCGCCGACTGGGTTCTGAAGGAGTACGCCTTACTCAAGGCACTGCCCCTTCATCTGGCCGATGCTCACATGAGGGGTGAAATCCACATCCACGATCTGGAGTACTTTGCAACAAGACCTTACTGCTTCCAGCACGATTTGAGATGGTTCCTGAAGAACGGTCTAAAGGTCGACGGGACTGGAGTAACTACAGCAGTAGCCGGACCTGCAAAGAATGCCGAGGTTGCAATTTTGCACGCTGCTAAAGCATTAGCTGCAGCTCAGACGAACTTTGCTGGCGGTCAGGGCCTAGATTTCTTCAACGTTTGGCTTGCACCCTATATGGCCGGTAAAAGTTATAAAGAAATCAAACAGTTGGCTCAGATGTTTATTTATGAAATGAGCGTAGATGCTGATACACAGCTATTGATAAAACACAATGGCAACATTAAGAAGGTAAAGATTGGTGATCTCGTCGATTACTGGATGGAGAAAAATGCTAATGATGTTAAGAGATTTGGAATAAATGAAGTTCTTCTGATTGATGACGACTTAGAAGTATTGACATGTGACGAAAATGGTGTTAGATTTGCAAGAATCACAGGAATGAGCAGACATGTAAGTGATCATATACTTGAAATCAAAACTGAGAGAGGAATAAAGATAAGGGTTACCGGACATCATAGTTTGTATGTTCTGAGAAATGGTAGGCTAACACCAATTAGAGCCGATGAGCTCAAAGTAGGAGACGAAATCGTATTTACATTTCCGGAAATAGAGATCGATAAGGAATACATAAACCTGTATGAAGAGCTTAAAGGTAAAGATTATACCACAAAGCTAAGGGTTACAAATATATCTAATATTGTAGAAAATATTGGAGAGGAGAACTTCAAGAAAGAACTTGGAATTGATTCTTGGGAGCTCAAAGAAATCTTAGCTGGAAAAAGAACAATTTCATTTGAGGAATTTGTTAAGATCGTTGAGAGGTTTAAGCTTACATTGGATGATATAAAGGATGTCAGGGTAACTTCTTCAACATACTCAAGAAAGAAGTATTACTTACCGATGAAGCTTGAAATTACACCAGAACTACTAAGGCTAATTGGTTATGTCCTTGTAGATGGTTACTTTAATTCTTCAGATGAAGGAATGGGTGTTGGATTAGCCTTAGGTGATCATGAAATTGTAAAAGATGCTATAAAGTGTGTAAAAGCTATATTTGGAAATGAGCCGTTTGTAGAGAAAGATAGACATTGGAACATTAGATTTGGAGGAAAGCTAGGTGTTAAACTATTCTTAGACATATTGGATATAGGTAGATACGATCATGAAAGAAGAATACCTGCGTGGATACTAGTACTCCCAAAAGAGAAGTTAAGAGAAGTATTAAGAGCGTACTTCTCGGGAGACGGATATGCCTCAAACTCTACAGCGAAGGTTGTGGGATGCTCAACTGTGAGTGAGCAGTTAATGAGCGATATAGTCTTTGCCTTACTTAGATTTAGGATATTACCAACCGTTCATGAGTTAAAAAGGGATTGTAAAGAAATAAATGGTGTAAAAATTGAGTCACAGAGAAAAGCCTTTAGAATTCTTGTATTTGATACGTATAAATTCTACACTGAGATTGGATTTACCAGCAGTAAAAAGAACAGAGTGTTGAAGGAAATTGTAAGGAGCAGAAGGTTGCTTGCGGATGGATCTATACTGTTTACACTTAAGATAACGTCAATTGACAGAATAAAAGAAGAATTCAAAGTATACGACATAGAAGTTGAAGGTACACATAGATTCATCGGAATAAACAGATACAACGCTGTATTCTCGAATTCTCAGATGTACGTCGCCCGTGGGGGACAAAGCCTAGGAAAAAATGAATTGGTATTTATTATAGAAGATGGTGAATTTAAAGTTGTCGAGATCGGCAGATTTGTCGATGAACTAATGGAGAAGTATAGGGATAAAATAATCGTAAACGGCGATACTGAAATTCTTTATCTCGATAAAGGCATTTACACGATTTCAGTTGACACTAAAACTGGAAAGGCTGAGCTTAAGAGGGTTTACGCTGTATCGAGACACAAGCCGAGGGGTAAAGTTTACAGAATAGTCGCTAAAGACGGAACCTCAGCGATCGTTACGGAAGACCACTCACTCTTCAACTACAATGAAAATGGAGAATTAGTCCAAGCTAAGCCAATCGAGTTAAAGCATATTATTAGAACATTTGACAGTCCATTTAGAGAAGAATTTAAGATCGGTGATTTCATTGAAACAGGCTATAAGAGAACAGAATCTCTAAGCAATTCAAGGCAGAACGATATTCCAGAAAAGTTGAGGGTAACGGTTGAACTTTGTCAATTCTTAGGACTGTTCGTTGCAGAGGGATGCTATTGCACAAATGGAATTAGGATAGCAACTAAGGATGAGGATATAATTGAATTTGTAAAGGACTTCATTAGATCGATCAATCCAAACATCTCCGTGAACTACAGAGATAATTCAATCTGCTTCGTCAACAAGGGATTTTACGAGTTTATGAGAAGAACGGTAAATAGTGGCGCTGAGAACAAAAACATTCCAGATTTCATTCTTAAGGGAGATAGGACTATTAAGTTGGCGTTCTTGGGTGGTCTAATAAGCGGGGATGGCTACGTCAGCGAGGATGGAAGAGTTCAAATCTATACAACATCGAAACAGTTGCTCGGACAGCTACACATTCTATTGTCGAGTCTTGGAATTCTTTATACAATAAGTAAGATAAAGAAGAGTGGAGAAAAGCTAACGATAAATGGGGTAGAAACTGAAAGGTTACACGATTGCTTTGCAATCGAACTTGCAAAGGACTCTGTGGCAGTATTAAAGCCTTACATAATATCTACAGCCAAGAGAGAAAGAATTAAGGAATCGAAGGTCAATCAGATTTCGTTTGATTATAAAATTGTTAAAGGTTATCTCAGAATGCTTGCAAGGAGAAAGCCATATACAGATTATGCATGGAAATCAAACAAAAGGAGGTTGAAGTTTGTAACTCTCAATAAAATAGCAGAACTAAATCCAAATCTTGCACAGCTAATAGAGAGACTCAAGAGAAATGTTCCGATTGAGATAAAGAGTATAGAAGAGATAAAATACGATGGCTACGTTTACGATCTATCAGTTGAAGACAATGAAAACTTTATCACTGCTCAGGGCATTCTCTGCCATAACACGGTCTTCTCAGATATAGATATTGAATATGGAGTTCCAAAAATCTGTCAGGATCTACCAGCAGTTTTACCAGGTGGAGTTGTTAAAGAATCTGTTACGTACGGTGATTTTGAAGAAGAAGCTATTTTGTTTGCCCGCGCACTGACAGAAGTATATTTAGAAGGTGATTATGTCGGTAAACCATTCTTCTTCCCCAAACCGAATTATAAACTGAGAAAGGAGTGCTTCAAGAAGGAGGGATTTGACGAATTCATGATCCTCGTGCATAAGTGTGTTGCGAAATTCGGAACACCTTACTTCCTGAACTTGCTGGCCGGTTACCTTCCGGATAACGTATTTGCACAGTGCTGCAGGCTCGTACTTTCCCCAGATAATCAGGACTGGGAGGACTTCAGAAATGGATGCATGAGAACTGGAAGTCTGCAGGTTGTCACGATAAATCTTCCGAGAATTGCCTATGAGGCAAACGGTAACGATGAAAGACTTTTTGAGATACTGGAAGATAGGATGAAGCTAGCGAGAGAGGTTATAGAGATAAAGAGGGAGATAATCAAGAAGAGAATGGAACAAGGTTCTCTACCTTTCCTGACACAGGATGTAAACGGAGAACCGTATTACAGAGTGGACAAAGTTGTCAGATCAATAGGATTTGTTGGATTGAATGAAATGATAAAAGCTCATACAGGTGAGGAGCTTCACGAAAGCAAGGATGCCTGGAGATTTGGACTTGGAGTTATAAAGAGGATGATGGACATAGCCATTGAGTGGTCCATGGAAACTGGGCAGAGATGGGTTATAACACAAACTCCTGCAGAATCCGCAGCTCACAGACTAGCTCTGCTAGATTTAAGGGAGTTCAACGGGAAGGCAGTAGTTCAGGGTAACGTGAAGACAGGTGCCGTGTACTACACGAACTCGTCCCACGTGAGGGTTAGCGCAGATATTCCTCTATTTGAAAGGTTAAAAATCGAGGGATCTTTCCATCCACTCTGCAATGGAGGTATGATGGCTCACGTATGGATAGGTGAGGCTTCGCCGAATCCCGAACTGCTATGGGAGCTTACGAAGAAGATAGCAGGAAAAACCTTAGTCGGTTACTGGGCATACACGAGAGACATGACGTTCTGCAAGGATTGCAGGAGATTGATCGGTGGAATCAGAAGCAACTGCCCGTTCTGCGAGAGCAGTAATATAGAATGGTACTCCCGTGTAACCGGATATTATCAGAGGGTTAGTGGCTGGAACGATGGAAAAGTTCAGGAGCTCTTCGATCGAAAAAGGGTAATCCTATAGACATTTTTTTATAAAAATATATACCACTGCATAGAGATCGCTTAGAGGCAGCGGCTGAAGAACAAATAATTAATTAAGGTAGAACTATTGGATATGATACTTGTAATAGGAGATACGCACATACCGGACAGGGCGGAATGGCTTCCCGATGAAATAGTCGAATTTTTAAAAGACAAAAAATTCGACATCGTTATATGTACAGGAGATCTGACGAGTGAAAAGGTTTTAAACTATTTGAAATCCCTTGGAAGGCATTTTTACGTTGTTGAAGGGAATATGGATTACCTTTCGCTTCCAAGAAATCAAATCATAGAGCTTGAGGAATTAAAAATCGGAGTAATACACGGACACGGGATTTATCCCAGAGGAGATAAGAAGAAGCTTTTAAAGATAGCCGAGGATATGAAAGTAGATGTGCTCATATCGGGTCATACGCATTATCCAGATGTATATTTCGATGATAATAAAAACATACTTTTATTAAATCCAGGATCTGCAACCGGTGCCTGGGGAGGTGGAGGTGGCTCAATGATTCCATCGTTCATGATTCTAAGAGTAAAGGGGAGATCAGTTGATATTCATCTTTACGAGTTGAAGGAGAGGTTGGAACTGAAATCATTTAGCTTTAACCTAAGATGACAAAAGTTTGATATACTTTTAAACGTTGCTATTGCTGGTGATTGTGATGGTGAAGGCTCTCATAATATGCTGCGACAACATAAGGGATAAGAGCTGTATAGGATGTGAGAGATGTATAAAGGCAGCAAGAGAGAGGCTAGGAAAATTTGAGAAATTTGATAAGGTAGATGTGATTGGAATAACAAGCTGTGGAGGATGCCCAGGATTCGTAATTCCAAAGCTTAAGCTTTTCAACAAGTGGATAGAGGGATTTGATGAATACGATGTAGTGTTTATAGGAAACTGCATGGTGGCTGCAACAAAATTCGGAAAATGCCCACTGAATCTCGAAGAGCTTGCCAAGGGTATAAAGGAGCTGACAGGAAAGGATGTAATAATTGGAACCCATCCATGGTGAAACAGATACGGTTAAGAATTTTTCATGGACTTAATAGTGCTGAAAGCACATATATACAATATTTTTAAAGCCTCAATTTTCTCCAAACAGCTTCTTTAATTCAAAACTTTTTTCGGTCAGATCTTACTATCAAAAACGTAATCAACATGAATGACTAAGAGTTCTCATGGTCAGTAAAAAGGTTTTACAGAAGAAGAATGAAGTTGCGAATGCTTGGAAGGAGTATTTTCTGAGCAGATATCCCATAAGACCTCCTAAAGAGATCGTTGAGTATATAGAGGAATGTACATCTCAAATAGTTGAAAGTTTATTTAAAGATTTGAAGGACGTTGAAAAACCCCTGGATGACCTTATGAGATACTTGGCAACCGATACGAAGTTGTCTGCGGGAGGAAGCATAGGAACGATATTTTACCTGAAGAAGTTGTTTCTGGACATAGCGAAGTTGAATATGAATGAGTTTCTGGAGCTTAACAGGAGAATAGATCTTCTGGTATGTAAAGCCTTTGACATGTACATGAATGCCAGAGAAGACGTTTACAGGGCAAGGTTCAGGCAGATGGAGTTCGAACTTAAAGCTCAGATGAGGGCATATGAGTTTTGCATGAAGTACTGTCCTTATGTAAAAAAAGCGAAGGAGATGGGAATGGATCCATGGGATCTACCGAAGGAAGAGCTTGAAAAGCTAGAAAAAGGAGCAGATGAGCATTGAAATGTAGATGATACCTAACGTCATGCTGGCAAGTTTATACATCTTCTTTGCCTCAAACCTGTTCGGATCCCTAGCGAATTCAACCGCCTTGTATAGGAAATACGTTATCGCGAACGATGAAATTATAAGGTACAAGTTATCCTTTAAAACCAGAATGTAGAGAACTGCTATTAGTATCAGTATTATCGATGTCGTGAACACTATTGTCCACGAAGCTTTCTCCATGCCAACTATGAGCGGATACATTGGAATCCTTGCCCTTCTGTAATCCTCCTCGTAATGCATTGATATGTACCAGATGTGCGCGGGAATCCACAGCAAAACTATGGACGATATTATAAGCCCTCCCAAAATGTCTTCATTCCTCACCGCAACCCATCCGGCCAGTGCTGGCATTGCACCTGCGAATCCTCCCAATACAATTGAGTAAGGGCTTTTTCTTTTAAGGAGAATAGTATAAACGAATATGTCAAATACAAGTCCCAGAAAAAGCACAAAAGCCAGATATACATTAAAGCTGAGGCCTAAAAGAAATCCGATGGAAAAAAGTGCTGAGCCGTACAGTGCACAAGCTCTGGGACTCAACCTTCCCGATGGAACTGGTCTGTTCCTTGTTCTATACATTAAAGCGTCTATATCCCTGTCGAGCCACATGTTCAGAGCGGTCGTCCCTGAAATTGCGAGAGCTGTGGCGACACATGTCTTTAAAAAGTTGACTGGATCGAACTGTCTGTTCAGAGTATTTGACGCTACGATATATGAAACTATGCATGTTACCATCAACAGAGTCGTTTGCTTTGGCTTTATAACTTCTATGAATCTGTTCACAAGATTAGGGAGTTCAATAGTAGGATAAACATTTCGGTTTGGTCAAGGTGTGTCCAAACCCTATCATTGTTATCAAACGGGTTCGTTTGATAGGGTTTGGACTTGGGTCTCATCGGATTCGGTTTCACATCTCCTTGACCCCGTTCACCGTGCACCCTCACACGGCACATCCCAATACACCTAACCATTTATTAACGAGATTTCTAATTGCTACACTATCCCTATCCAACGTAAAACCGCAGTTCTTGCAGACGAAAGTTCTATTTTCAAATTTAGTATTCAAGCTCTTGCACTTAGGACAAGTTTTTGACGAATTCGCAGGATTGACGTAAACTACTGCCAGTCCTTCTTTCTTAGCTTGCCACTCTACCCAAGATTGAAGCTTTCTGTAAGCGAAGAAGGTAAACCTTTCTCTCCAAGCTTTCTTTAATTTGGCTTGCTTTTCTTTTAAACCATTCAAGTCTTCGAGAACGATTGTATTATAACCTTGTTCCTTTACGGTCAATACAATCCTTCTTGAGACTTGCTTAACGAAATCGTTTGTAATACCGTTAATTCTACTCCACCATCTCGATATTGCTTTTCTGATTCCTTTAACATGTCTCCATTGTCTGTTATACTTCTTTTGAGTTTTCTCGATATGGTTCTTTTTCAAGTGCATTATTCTTTGTAAAGGTGTCCCGAACCTCGCTTCAGTTTCATCGTTACCCACGACAATTTCACTGAAGTTCATATCAACTGCTACGGCTTTTTCACTTGGATTCGCTATTTCAACAACCTTCTTTAACGTTACGTAGAGCTTGATAACCGTTCCACGTAGTTTCATTATCAAATCTCCAAATTTCCAGTCCTTGTATTTGTCGAGCCATTTCTTGTTGAATCCGTTTACTTCGAACTCTCCAAGTCCCTGTAGTCTTAAGTAGCACTTGTTACCCTCGAACTTAATGCTATAACTCTGGTAGTCACACCTCGCTCTGTAGCTTTTGATTGCACACCTGTTTTCTCTGTTATTCTCGTTGTTTATCACCGACTTGGCAATCATGGACGCTTCTCTTTCGCACTCTATTGCAAATTTCGGCGGTAGGTTAAATCTACGCTTCAAAGTTTCGTAGAATTCGTGTATCTTCTTTATATCTTGCTCCACTTGATTCTCTTCGTCCTTTTAACGTACCTCCATCTTCCGTATTCGCTTGGCTTCGCTAAAATCTCTTGAACCAAAAACCTTAGAGCGTTCGTGTAATTTCTGATTATCTGAACTAAGGGATCTGCCCTAACGGTCATCTCCACCACTCCCGTTAGGGTTACTTCATCGCCCATCATATAACAATTGGTATATAGATCTATAAAGATTTCGCAGTCGTATTTTGTTTCTGTGTGTCTCTTTATTGTTAAATGACAATATTCGATGGCAAGTTTATCAAAAATGCAAATTACATATCCTTAGCACTTCCAGTTCTCTGAGGAATTTGCTACAGGTCGCTCGATATCGCAGATTGGCTTCCGCATAAATCCCGTTTGCATGCCAAGACAACACGATCACAGAGAATTATCCTACGTTCTGACTCTGACCTGGTTAGCCAACCTAACAGATCTTAATATCCGACCTGCTAGGTTGGCT
>Ga0190367_1001128_pt1 | contig 16344 bp, 16 predicted proteins | sample 4872181011_MG_FD_171838 | JGI IMG/M metagenome (GOLD analysis project Ga0190367, IMG submission 171838) | Hydrothermal vent microbial mat bacterial communities from Southern Trench, Guaymas Basin, Mexico - 4872-18-10-11_MG | ecosystem: Environmental > Aquatic > Marine > Hydrothermal vents >...
ATATGCATGAGTTAAATCTTTAAAGTTAAAACTCCAATTTGCTTTAGGATCAGGGATTATGTTCCAATATTTTGTTATGTTTGGATAATTAGATGTTCCCCAAGGGAAATAAAAGAATGAAGGATAGAGTATGTTTGTGCATAGGGTTATGTTTGGATATGTGTTGTTTATTAATATGTCTTTTGGTATTGTTAAGGTTATTGTGTAATTTATTTTATTATTGAAAGAGGATTTTTGGTTTTTTATTTTTATTTGGTTTTTTATTGGGATTTTGTATTTTAGGAGTAGGGTTATGTTGGGTTCTGGTGGAGTTATGTTTAGTTGTCCTGTGGTTTGGTTATAGGATAAAGCAGAAAGATAATGTTGCTTTATTTCCTTAGGGGTTAAAGCAACATTATAGATTCTTAGATTATCTATTGCTCCTCTTAGATCTTTGCCTATTATTATATCTGTATCTGAAGTTGCTATCTTTGAGTTTAAGAGAGGATAAGTAGCAACTAATTTTCCGTTTATGTATAGGGAGAGATTGCCATATTTTGCTGTAAATACTATGTGATTCCATTTATGTAAATTAGATGAATTGAATGGATATTCTATGAATACATAACTATCTCTGCTATATTGTTCTTCCTTTACTCCCATAAGTAGAGAATCTTCCCATCCATAACGCCATACTGTTACCCATTTGTTTGAGATGTTTGCCTCGAGTCTGAGTTCATCTAGCCATGCATCTCCTGTGGAGTTTCTAAGACCAAACGAGGAAATTCTTATATATTTTGCATCTGTAGGTACATCATATACAGGACTTATATTTTTTGACCAATCATAAGAATAATTTTTACAATAAGCAGGAGCTAAATGGAAATCAGGATAAGGTGGAGGTAAGATATTTCCCGTGGAGTTAAGAAATCTTGCTAGTAAAGTAAACCTTTTCCATCCTACTGTCGGATTGCATGTTATATTCTTTCCTTTAGACCATGCTACCCATCTTATTTGAGTTGCATTTTTTGGAAGTATAATTTTATTAACATTCCACAGACCATATAAAGGAGAGGAAGATGTTGAATTTATAAATTCTTCTGCATGAAATCTTACAGAACTATTTCCTATTATACCTTCTCCTCTCTCTATAGTTATATTGCAAGTTGAGCATAGAGGAGAAGAAGGCATATCAAAAATAACATGCTCTTCGGTAATTGGTGTATTATCTTGAGGTCTATAAAGATAAAGGAAGTAGTCATCAGTATCTATAAGTTTGGCTGTTTGGTTAAATGCATCAGGTTTTAACCAAAATTCTATAGTAAGTTCTTGATTTGGATGTAGATAATTAGTATTCTCTATTTTAACATAGCCAGTTCCATTTAAAAGTAAAGCTTTATATTGAACTCCTCTTGTATATGAAACATTATTTCCTATAACTTTATGTGGAGATAAAGAAGAATATGCCCCTCTATCTCGAAGAACATTATCAAATTTTAGAAATAAAACTGTATTTTGATTTGTGTAAATATCAGGACTTGTATCTATCACTGGGTACAAAGATTTGTACATATATTGAATTTCATAAGGGGTTAGAACTCGTGTATATATTCGGAAGTCATCAATACTAGTATTGTATCCTTTTCCGATATATAATGGATCTGTTAAATTGAGCTTTAATGGGAGATCAAATTCTCTTTTATGCATTAATTTTCCATTAACATATATCAGAGAAACATTTCCATCATAAGTCCAGACAAGAAAATTCCATTTGTTATTAATCAGGTTAGATGTAGAAGCACTATCACAAACCCTTCCTATAGGGGTATTAAAACATACTTGAAGAGCTTTATCTCCATATTTATCTGCCACATACCATCTCAAATCTTCTTGTGTATTAGGCCCTTTTCTATATGGACTTGCCCAAGGATTAAGCGGATAGTAGGGTTTCATCCAGAATGTTATAGAGATTTGTGTAATGTTTTCTATGGCTGATAAGGGTAAAGAAACATTAACACCACTTAGATCTGTTGTAAAATTCAATGCACATCCATGTATGCCAGGGACCCATTGAGGGTTATTTACTAAGGTTCCGTTATATCCGTGACCTGATGTGTCATGTGCTATTGTACCTGAGCATTCATCAAACTTTAATGCTAATAGAGTAGAGTTATCATTATATATATCTGTGTCATTTACATATCTCCATACAGATGGATAAACAGCTCCTGAAGGTAAAGTTAGCGTATAAGTGCCGTTATAGTTTGTGAATGTTATGTTTTGAAGGATAGTTATGTAACTATAGGAATCGTCTTGGATTATTGGGATGTTTTCTTGGAATGTGGTGGAGAGATTTACATTTCCAGATGCATAAACGATAAAGAGAAATAGAAATATCGAGAGTAGAGAAAAAATTGTAACATAAATTTTAGTTATCTCTCTCTCTCTCTCTCTTCAGAGAGGTTTTTGGCATAAAAATATAATATATTGAAGGGATTTATATAATTTTCTATTATTTATTTAATTCTATTAAAATAGAAAGGGAGAGAGTTAATAAAAGGCATGCTGTCCTTCTCAAAGGGTTAGCTGCTCCAATATGCCTTTTGAGAGGGTATCTCTCCCCTTAACCATCTTTTATTTATCTTGAATAATATGGTTAACGCGAAGATATCGCTAACCTACTCGCATAGCAGCATGCTAACCTGAAGAAAGGTTACCTGCTCACAAACGCTCAGAAAGGTTACCTGCTCCAATATGTCTTTTGAGAGGGTATTTCTCCCCTTAACCATTTTATTAAAAATTGATTAACGGGAGAAAATCGCTTTATCAAGCACATAAGAGCATACTAACCTCTTTTCAGGTTAGCTGCTCACAAACGCTCAGAAAGGTTACCTGCTCCAATATGTCTTTTGAGAAGGTATGTCTCCCGGTTAACCCTCTTCTACCCATTCCATGCAACCACTTAACACAAACACAATCGCATTATAGAATGCTAATTCCTCTTGTCCTGAATGATGAAATCATGTTTCTTCTCAATCTATTCCCAATATCTTCCATTTTCCTTCTCTTTCTCCTTTATAGATGTATTCTCTTGCTGATATACCTGCAATGCATCCAGTTCCAACCGCAACTGCTATCTGCTTATCCCTAATATCAGTAACATCACCTGCAGCAAAAACACCTTCTTGAGATGTCCTCATCAATTGATCAACCTTTATCTCTCCTTTTTCATTAAGTGCAACAAAATCTGAAGGAATAAAAGAGGTGTTTGGAATGGTGCCTATCTCAATGAAAATGCCGTCCACCTCAATATCTCTAACCTCAGCACTTTCTCTATGCTTTATTCTTATTCCCTTCACAATATCCTCTCCATAAATCTCTTCTATCACATAAGGAGTAATAATCTCAATGTTCTCACATGATTCAACCTTATTAACAAGGTACTTCTCAGCCCTAAATTCTTTTCTGCGATGTATAAGATATACTTTCGATGCTATCTTAGATAAGTACTCTGCTGAAGTAAAAGCACTATTACCCCCGCCAATCACGCATACAACTTTATTCTTAAAAAATGGCCCATCACATTCAGCACAATAGCTTACTCCCTTTCCAAGAAATTTCTCCTCTCCTTTCACATTTAATCTTCTTGGAGATCTTCCTGTCGCTAAAATAATAGCCTTTGCTTTAAGTTCTTTATAGATTCTTCCATTAACTATGAAAATATCATTCTCCCTCACAATCTCAACCACTTCATCCTCAATAATCCTTGCGCCAAACTTCCTTGCCTGCATCTCCATATTCTTTGAAAGATTTGCGCCAGAAATGAGCTCAAACCCAGGATAATTCTCAATACTCGATGTATTAAGCATTTGTCCTCCAATATTCTTCCCTATTATAAGCGTTTTTAGAGCACCTCGTGATGTGTATATTCCTGCTGTCAATCCAGCAGCAGATGCACCTATAATAATCACATCATATTCCTTATCAATCCTATCAGTTGAAAATGATGATGTCTCGTAGATTATCATGACATAATCACCTCATTTGTTTCTTAAAATCTCTAAGAGAATTTTACGAGCAAGCTTTGGATCAGCTGATCCCTTAGTCTCTTTAAGCACCATACCAACCAAGAACTCCAATGCCTTTTCTTTTCCTGAATGATAATCCTGAACTGCATTTGGATATTTCTCAATCACTTTCTTTACAATTTCACGTAAGGATTCATCTCTTATCTTTTCCTTAAACCCATATTTCTTTATGATTTCCTCTGGAGGTAAAACATCTTCAAAGATTTTTCTCATAATCATCTCAGTATTATAATCATTATATTTTTCCTCTTCATACCACTTTATCACATCTATAATCCACTCATCCTTAACACCTGAATTGCGATATAAAAGGTTGTTATAATTCAATATCTTTCTAAGCACCACACCAACCCATGTTGATGCATTCTTAATTGAGATTCCCTCTCTCTTAACACATCTCTCAAACAAATCAGCTATCTCTTTCTCAGATGCTAATGACTCTGCAAGTTTTCTATTTATGTTGTATTCTCTCATAAGACGCTCTATCTTAACATCTGGAAGTTCTGGTAGAGATTGCTTTATAGTATCTATTTCTTCATCAGAAATAATTATAGATGGTAAATCTGGCTCAAAGATATATCCATAATCCTCTTCTGTTTCCTTTTTTCTCATGGAAAGAGTGATGTTCTTGCTTTCATCCCATCTCCGTGTCTCCCTCTCAATCCTTCCACCTCTAAGTATAATGTTTTTCTGTCTTATAATCTCATAATTTGCTGCAATCTCCACTTCTTTAATCCCTGTGATGTTCTTTACCTCTACTCTTTCTCCAATACCTTCTATAGAAATATTGAGATCAGACTTAAAAGTTCCTTTTGATGAGTCAAAGGCATCAATATATTCCAAGATTTGCATTATCTTGTTTAGATATGCCCTAATCTCCTCTGGAGTATTGAAATCAGGCTCTGTAACTATCTCAACTAAAGGAACTCCTGATCTATTATAATCCACTAAGACATAATCCTTTCTATGTATAATCTTTGCTGGATCCTCCTCTATATGTACGCGCTTTATTCTTATTATTTTTTCTTTATTATTTACATGTATCTTAACATACCCCTTAACACCTACAGGAATCTCATATTGCGTAATCTGATAGTTCTTGGCTAAGTCAGGATAAAAATATGTCTTTCTTGAGAAAAAGAACTCCTTGTTTATCTTGCAGTTTAATGCCAAAGCTATTTTTAGCACTATCTCCACAGCTTTTTTATTTAATCTTGGTTTTGTCCCTGGCATTCCCAAACAAACATCACATATTGCTGTATTTGGAGGTAAATCATTAGCGTATACACTATTAATACAATTACAAAATAATTTGCTTTTTGTCTTTAATTGAGCATGCGTCTCAAGCCCCATTATAAATCTTAACTCTTGAAGAGCACTCTGATTCCTATCCATAATATGTTATGTATTAAGATGCAAACTTTTAAAAGATTATATTATTAACAATTATGTATATGGTAAAAGTTATTATTTTATATCATGGTCATGTTGAGATAGCCAATTTATAGAGTGATATCATGTTAAGAAAAATCGTTAGACTCTCTACTCCCTCTCTTTCTATCATCACCATACTCTCTACCACAATATTGATCGTGGTGCTGTCATGTGGTTGTATAAATCACAAACAACAAAACATTATAGAAAACTATATAGATGGCTCAATTATGGTTGATGGTATAGAAAGAACATATCATCTTTATATTCCAAATAATTATAATCCAAATGCTCATTTGCCTCTCCTCATAGTTCTGCATGGTGGTGGAGGAAATGGCAAAGGTATGGAAGAAAAAACAACGCTTGGTGAATTTGATAAACTTGCCGATAAAGAGAATTTTATTGTAGTATATCCTGATGCTTTCAAAAAACATTGGAATGATGGCAAAGAGGATCCATATTCTTATTCTGCCAGACACAATATTGATGATGTAAAATTCATCTCTACACTAATCGATTATCTAGGAAAAAAATATAACATAGATAAAAATAGAGTGTATGTGGTAGGGATGTCAAATGGTGGAATGATGAGCTTTCGCTTGGCCTGTGAACTGTCAGATAAAATAGCAGGAATTGCAACTGTTGCTGCTTCAATGCCAGAGAATCTATATATCTTGTGCCATCCATCAAATAAGATTTCTATATTGATGATACATGGCACACATGATCCTATAGTACCTTGGGAAGGAGGTTATGTGCATATCTTTGGAAAGAGACGTGGAAATGTTGTTTCAATTGAAGAATCCTTTGAGTTTTGGGCAAGGCACAATAACTGCACATTACAATTTAATCAAACATATTTACCAGATATTGATCCTAATGATGGGACAAAGGTATGGAAAAAAGAGTGCTCAAATGAAGAGAATGGAACAAAGGTTATCCTTTATGGGATTGAGGGAGGTGGACATACATGGCCTGGTGGGTTAAGGAGGTTCTCAGAGCAAATAGTGGGAAGAATAAGCCATGACATAAATGCATGCAAAGTCATATGGAATTTCTTTAAAGAAATAAGAATTAACTCCTAAACCCTCTATATCCTTCTCTCTCCATTATGTTCTCAATTTCTTGAATATTCGTGGTTGAATAAACAATTTTGCCATCAAGCATTATGTGTATCTTGTTAGGCTTAATATAATGCAACATCTTTTGATTATGGGATATGATTATAAAAGTCTTTCTCTTCTTTTTATTTAGATCATTAATGATGTTGAATACCTTTTTTAAGGAATCTATATCTAATCCTGTATCTATCTCATCCAATATAATCAATTCTGGATTTAGCAAGAGCATCTGCAAAATCTCGCTTTTTTTCTTTTCTCCTCCAGAAAGATTCTCATTAATGCCCCTATTCAGAATGCTCTCTCTTAACTGTAGTTTTTTCATGATATCTCTAACATAGCCTTTAACCCTATCGCTATCCTCTTCACTTTTATATTTATGATAGATGCTCTGTAAGAAAAACATCATATTTACATGCTCTATTTCAGGAGGTGTTTGAAAAGATAAAAAGATACCTTCCCTTGCTCTTTCATATGGTTTGAGAGAGGTAATATCCTTGCCTTTATATAATATCCTACCACTTAAAATTTTACATTTTGGATTTCCCATAATCGTAAAACATAATGTTGATTTTCCAGAACCATTTGGGCCGAAGATGGAATGTATCTCGCCCTCATTAATTTCCAAGTTAATATCCTCCAATATCCTTTTATTATCAATACATACATTGAGATTCTCTATCCTTAGGATTTCCTTTGACATATAAATCACCATTACATAAGAATTTTTTTATAATTATTTCCTTAATGTTTTTCTTTGAAAAACCTCTTGATTGCATATAAAATATATCCTCATCTCTTAGCCTTGTTGTGTTTGCTCTATGAGTTGCCTTTACATCCTTTGTATGAATTTCCAATCCTGGAATGAACTCTATGTTGCCTTGTTCCAATAGCATTCCTTTTTGATGTATATCTGTCTTGCTCTTATATGCTCCTTTGGTCATTTTGACTAAAACATTGGAAATTATCTTAGATTTGTTTTTTACTAATGCTTTATTTACTATTTTTGATTCTGTTTTTGGCATAAGATGAATAACATTATATTTCATATCTATGGATCCTTCCTTATATGAATATAACCTTGAGGATATTCTTGCTTTGGCTTTCTCTTTTAACGCAATGTCTATTCTCTCTTTTATATTTCCTTTGCTCGCTATCTTCTCAAAAAGATTTAATTCACTACTCTTATCCATATCAATCCTAAAAAATACAAAACAAGAAGTCTTTTCATCAAAATTAACATCATTAATGAGATTTAATTTGGTATCTCTTTTAAGGTTTATGTTTATTACACTATCATTTAAAGAATCTCCATCTAAATTAAATGCCCTCTTATAATATCTTAATGAAGATTTTACATTGTTTTCTATGTTGATATCAATCCTTATAGGATATGGGCTATCATATATCTGCACTATCTGAATATCTTTATTAGTGAGGAAATTTATTGTTAAATAATATTTATATTTTTTATCAACAAATCCTTCTTTGCCTTCCTCTATCTTTATGTCCAATTCTTTTTTATTAAGATAGCGATATATTTTATCGCCTAAAAATATGTTGTTCCCCTTTATTATGATAGCATCACCATACATCATATTTTTCATAATATCACTTTACACCTCATCAAATCTCATTTTCAATTTCCAATCTTATAAGTTCATTAAACTCTGCAGTATATTCCAATGGGAACTCCTTTATCAGTTCTTTGATAAAACCAAGCACAATCAATGTCTCTGCCTCTTCTTTTTTAAAACCTCTACTCATAAGATAAAATAGCATCTCGTCCTCTATCTTTCCAGTCATAGCCTCATATCTCAAATTTGCATTTTTTTCCTCAATTATATTACTTGGGATTGTCTTCCCCTCTGAAACATCATCCAATAAAAGCATATCACATCTTGAGTAATTCTCCGCATTTCTTGCATGTTTATTTATTACAACCTTTCCTCTATTGATGTTCTTACCTCCTTTCCTGCTGATTGATTTTGATATTATCTTTGATTTTGTATTTTTACCTATATGAAATACCTTGCTCCCCACATCCAATATCTGTCCTTGAGAAGCATAATTCATGCTCAGTATATTAGCTCTTGCATAATCTCCAAATAAAAGAATAGAAGGATGCTTTATGGTAATCTTGCTACCTATATTGCTTTCTATCCATTCTATAGTGGCATTTTTATGCACATGAACCTTTTTAATCACAAAATTGTATATATTCTTTGACCAATTTTGAATTGCTATATGTTTTAATCTCGCATTTTCCTTTAATAATATCTCCGCTACTCCCACATGAAGGGAATATGATGAATAATAAGGGGCAATACATCCTTCTATATACTCCATCTCTGCTCCTTTATCCAATATTATTAATGTTCTCTCAAACTGACCAAAAAGTGGTGTCTCAACTCTAAAAAAGGTATGGATTGGAAGCTCCACTTTTGTATTCTCTGGAACATATATAAAACTTCCTCCAGACCATACAGCAGTGTTAAGTGCTGCAAATTTGTCTTCCCTTGGAGAAACAATTTTCCCAAAGTATTCTCTAACAAGATCCTCATGCTTCTTCAATGCTCTATCAGTATCCAAGTATATTACCCCTAATTTCTTTAGATATTTTTTTATTTTGTGATATATTATATTGGAATCAAATTGCGTTGATAATCCTGCAAGAAATCTCTTCTCAATCTCTAATAGGTTTAGATTATTCAATACCTCACGAACCTCCTCTGGAATATCTTCCCATTTATCTGATTTTGGGATATTTTTATCAGTATAATATGTAAGCTTCTCAAATTCAATTTCTTTTATCTTTGAAAGCCATGATGATAAAGGCATGCTCTTGAAAATTCTATATGCCCTTATTCTTTTTCTTAGCATCCACTCAGGCTCCTTTTTTATTTCAGAGATTTTTCTAATATTATCCTCATTCAAACCCTTAATAATAAGAGGTTTCATAATTCATTATATTGGGATATATTTTTTATAAAATATGATCAATAAATTTTATTCCAAAGGTATTGTCCAACAATTTTTAATAGGGATTTGTTAACGAGAAATCTCGCTCTTACAATCGCATTAGCTCTACAAGGTTTGCTGCTTTGAGACGCTTTCTCAGGAGCTATGTTCCCCATTTTTTTAAATAATATGACGGTATAATTTATAGTTTATGTTAGATATCAAATTCATCATAGAGAATAAAGATGTTGTATTAAAGGATCTAAAGAAAAGGAATGAAGAAGATTTTATACCAAAAGTAGATATAATGATTAAGCATTACAAGACATATAAGAGATTAAAAAAAGAGATTGATTCTTTAAGACATGAAAGAAATATCCTTATAGAGGAAATAACAAACAAAAAAAGGAAAAATCAAAGTGCTGAAAAAGAAATAAAAATGATAAAAGAAATCTCAGAAAAGATAAAAGTACTTGAGAAAGAAATACAAAAAGAAAAAGAGGCATACTTAGAGATTCTCTATGAGATACCAAACATCACACATGAATCTGTACCATATGGAGAAGATGAGAATGACAATGAAATCGTAAGGACGGTTGGGAAAAAAAGAGATTTTTCTTTTACTCCTCGGGATCACATAGAGATATTTAAAAAAAGAGGATGGTTTGATTTGGAAAGAGCAGCCAAGGTATCTGGTTCAAGATTTTACTATCTAAAGGGAGATATCATAAAATTGGAGATTGCACTGATTAATTATGCCTATGATTATCTAACGCAAAAAGGTTTTGCTTTCTTCTCTGTACCCATGCTTGCAAGGGAATTTGCATTCTTTGGTACAGGTTTTCTACCAAAGGGCAAGGAGGATCTATATAAAATAGAGGGGGAGGATTATTATCTTATAGGTACTGCCGAAGTTCCATTAGGTGCTTATCATGCTAATGAGGTCTTGCTTGAAGATGAATTACCATTAAGATATGCTGGGATAAGCTCATGCTTTAGAACAGAGGCAGGAAGCCATGGCAGAGATACAAAAGGCATATTCAGAGTGCATCAATTTGAAAAGGTAGAGATGTTTTCTTATGCTCATCCTGAAAGATCATGGGATGAACATGAGTTCTTAATAAAAACAGCAGAAGAGTTCTATCAAAGCTTAGGTATTCCTTATAGAGTTGTGAACGTATGCAGCGGAGATCTCGGCCCTGTAGCGGCAAAGAAATATGATATCGAGGCCTGGTTACCTGGACAAGGAAAATATAGAGAAATTTGTTCTTGCTCAAATACAACAGATTATCAAGCAAGGAGATTAGAGATAAAATATAGGAGAAAAGAAGGAGAAAAGCCAAAAGGATATGTGCATACATTGAACAGCACACTTACCGCTTTACAAAGAACCATTATTGCTATTGTAGAGAATTATCAAAATGAGGATTGCACAATAACAATACCAAAGATTTTAAGACCTTACATAGGAAAAGATATTCTGTAATGCCAAACTCATCTTCTAATTTGCTCCTTGACATATAGCATAATCTCCTTGCCTATGTCCTTTCCAGTTGCCTTCATAAGGCCTTGTATTCCTGGATTCAAGTTAAGCTCTATAACATAACTTTCTCCATTAGGTAATGTTATGATGTCAACAGCCCCTATGTCTATCCTCAAAACCTCTAAGGATTTTATGGCAATCTCCTCTTCTTCTTGAGTTGGTGCATAGCTCTCCACTCTTCCTCCAACCTTAACATTTGCTCTAATCTCTCCTTGCTTGGCAATCCTTTTCATTGCCCCTATTATCCTGCCCCCAACAACTAATATGCGGATATCATATGGATGTTCTACACGTAGATATTCCTGAATAAGGAACTCTGCCTTTTCCTCAACATTCAATGTGCCTACAAGCTCCCTAAGAGATTCCTCACTATCTATGAACATCACTCCCTTACCACCAGATCCAGAAAGCAACTTTAATATGATTGGATAATTAAAATCAAGAGATTCAATCTTGCTAATGGATCTCGTATAAATAGTAAAAGGAACAGGAATGCCTTTTTTAGCCAAATAAAGAGAGGTTAGGAATTTATCATGCACAATATTTATAACATCCGCTGGATATGGCTTCCTCACATTGTTGAGTTCATATGCAGTAAGTATCTTATGTCCCTCATTTTTTCTTTTTCCATCTATTCTTGGAAGAACATAGCCGGGTTTTGAGATGTCTCTTCCATTATCAAAGATAGAAACATTATCTCCTTTTATCACAAGTTTTACATGTTCCAAAAAAGAAACATCAAATGATATTTTCATTTGCCTTGCACATTCCATGAGTATCTTAGTAGTTTGAGAATACAATCTCGGAACCAGGAATAACAAATCTGTCATAAAATAATAAATAGAAAATATAAAAATTTAAAAAACAAAAATTAATAAATTATCCAAACAAAGCTCCTAATCCAGCAGCTGCCTCTTCTTCTGATTTCTTCTCTTCCTTTTTCTCTTCTTTCTTTTCCTCTGCTGGTTCTTTTGATTGAGTAGTTGAAGGTTGTGCAGCAGGAACATCAATTCCAAGCATGTTCCTTATCTCTTCACCAAGACAAGATGCCAAGGATAAAGCTCTATAATGCGCTTTTTGTAATAGCATTTCCATAACCTCTTTTTCATATATCTCAGCATTATATGCCAAGTTAAATGCTTTTTGATGAGCATCGCTTATCTTTAATTTAAGTGTCTCGGGTATATAGTAATTGGCATTATATGCTAAGTTAAATGCCTCCATTGATGCTTGAGTGATGGCATCATAATACTCCTTCTCATCTATGCTTAATATCTCTGAATCATATACCACGCCATCCTCATACATAGCCAAGATGTTTAATCCAACAGGAATTGGCTTTATGTTTAATTTCATTAAAATGTTTGCCTTTTTCTCATCAATGATCTCGCCTTCTTTTGCAATTATGCTATCCTCTTGGATTACTATGCTATTGCCCTGTATCCTTGCCTTAATACCAGCTGATTTAAACTCACTTATAATTGGTCCTGGAGGAATGCCAGTATCTCCTGCAGGAACAACAATATCTTGAGGTGCTACATCTCCTGGTTTTGCAAATGTCATTGTCTTGTTCTTTTCTGCAAATTTATATAGATGAAATGGGTTCTCATTTGTTGTTAATAAACCGACAATCACGGCATTCCTTATATACTCCTTTAATTTCTCAGGAAGATTTAATTTATCAGCAACTTTCAAAAGTACTCTCTTCTTAATCACCTTTATATTTGCCTTGTTGCTCATTTTTTTCCTTAATTCTTGATATTGTGAGGAGGGAAGCTTATTAATATCAACAATCCCTATAACCTTTGCTTCCTTTATTCTATTCTCTATATCTCTTGCCATCTGAATTTTGTATTCATTTACCATCTTTCAACACCTTTATTTTATATCAACCCTTATAGGAACGCTCATTGTCTTCTTTATATAAACGCTTCTTATATTTTGTATTCCATTAGGTAATTTCTTAAGCACAGCATTTAAAACTGCATCATAATTCTTTAATATATCTTCCTCTTTCATGTCCTCATATCCTATAACAACTTGAATAATTGGAACATCCCTGACATTAATCTTTATGGTATTCTTTAGTTTTTTAATCATTTCCTTAGCATCTACATTTGGAGGAACAGGTCTAGGTATTTTTCCTCTCGTACCCAACATCTTACCAAATTCCTTTGTAATCTTAACCATTAACTGTGGCTCTGCTAAGAGATGATCAACTTTCTTTATGATTTTCTTGAATTTCTTCTTATCATTTATAAACTCATTAAGCATTTCTTCTGTTATACTTACATCAGCAATATCTTTATATTTTTGAGTAAGTAATGTTCCTATAACACCAACTTTTCTTGGTTTGGATAAGGGAGCTGGTAATAGTATCTCTTCCTTTATCCTGTTATCAGGTCTTTTCAAATCTAAATCTCTTAAGTTGATTATCAACTCTATACTCTGAGTGAAATTTCTTTTTTTGGAATTCTCATCTAAATATTTGAGTGCCTCTCTTGCTCTCATTAGTTACACCTCTCATTCTTTAAAGTAATCTTCATATTTGCCATCATCAATCTCTTTAAGTATCTCCTTAGGGTCTTTTCCCTCAATGCTAACCCCAGCAGATACACAAGTTCCAATCACAGATTTAACAGCTGATTTTAGTGATTTTATTAGCATTCCTTCCTTTTTCATTTTTGCTATCTTAATCACTTGCTCCATGCTTAAGTTACCTACAAAATCTCTTCCAGGCTGCTGAGATAGTTTCTCAACTCCAAGTTCTTTTTTTATAAGTTGGCTAACAGGAGGGGTTCCTACCTCTATTTCAAATTCCTTAGTTTCTTCATCCACAATAATCTTTACTGGCACTTTCATGCCTGCAAATGCTTTTGTTTTTTCATTAATGGCATCTATTACTGCCTTAACATTAACTTTAAGCTGTCCTAATGCTGGGCCTAGTGGAGGGGCTGGCGTGGCTTTACCTCCCTCAACCAATGCATCAATAACTCTTTGCTTTCCCATATCTCATTGCACCTTCTATGAAGTTATCTTTCTTAATAGCTCTAATTTTATAGTGATAGGAATAGGGATTGAAACATCAATTAACTCTATCTTTGCCTCTTGTTTTGTTTCATCAACAGAAATTATCTTGGCTTTCTCTCTCTTAAATGGACCTCCAACTATCTCCACAATATCTCCCTCATCAAATTTTTGTATGGCAGTTCTTTCTTTGAAGAATCTTTCTATCTCTTCCTTTTTTATGGGTTTTTCAAGTATTCCGCGAATAAAAGGAAATCCTGTTATGGCTTTTTTTACTGTATCATAATCATCTGCCTCAATCAGAATGTATCCTTTTATTTCTGGAATATATGCCACTGCCTTAATAGGTAGTTTCTTGCTCTTTGCATTTATCTCTATGGCATCTATTGCCTGCTTCTCTTTTTTACCTACAACTCTCACAGCATAAATTGGCAAAAGAATCACCTCAAATCCCTATCTTTAACAAATGAATTAAAACATACCATATCACAAATCCTATAAAACCTACAAGTAATAAGCCTATTCCAGCAATCTTTATGCCTGCTATAAATTCCTCTCTTGTCGGTCTTTTAAGCAATTTCAATACTCTCTTATATCTCTCAATATATGTTTTTATATCCATAATATGGCCTCTCCTTCTTATACTCTTTATTTTAAGAACTTTCCCCTCCTGCCACTCCTGGCAGTACTAACGGGGTAAAATTATGAAGATTATTTAATTTTAAAAAATTTATTTGTTTTTCAACCTCCGCACACCATACAATATCATAGCAATAGCAATAATACAAATTAAAAGCAATATTGCTTTGCTCTTATACCAAGGAGAGACACATTCATTATTCTCACATTTATAATCGCATACCTTAACATTAATCCATGATGTTCCCTCTTCATTACATCTCTGAAGTACATTGCCATAACATCTCAACTGATTAGGAATGCATATAGTTGTGGTTTCTTTTCTTTGAGGTATTTTCTCTTCCTTTTCATAAGCTGTCTTATTCTCTTCTTTTATCTTATTCCCAATTATAGCAAAATAGGAAAATCTATTAATCTCTGCTCTATAAATTATATGATTTTTGTTTTCAGATATCTTTTGAGTGGGCAATTTTTCCCATGAATAATAACCATAGTGATATAATGCTATGGTTGATGTATTGATTTTATTCTCTATTATCCATTGTTTGCTTACATTAAATGTTATATATGCTTTTTGTAGATTTTGTTTTATTTCTTGTGATGGAGTGATTTGGAGATAAGCATAAGCTATTCCTGGAGGTTCTATATGGGTTGGATTATTAGAGTATTTCTTTATTGTTAAATGTATATCTTTTGAATATATCTTATTTGAGAATATAAATGAGATGTTAAGAATGTTTTCTTTATTCCATGACATAGAGATATTAGATATTTTTGAGATTGGGAATGGTGAAATGCGTGATGTTATATATAAAAGTTTCTTTGTTGATGCCTTGTTATTTGCAAAATCTTGTGCATCGCATATTATTTCATATGTTCCTGTGGTGTATGTTTGAGTGAATTTATATGATCTTGCATTTACTTTAATTTGGGTGTTTTCAGGTGTTATTATGGTGATTGTTGTTTTTGGTGAGGGATCTGTGTTATCTTTTGGAATACAGGAGATAAATATAGAATCTCCTCTATGGGCATATTGTGGATTTATTGTTAAAGAGATGTCTGGTGGTGTATTATCTTGTGCTATTTCATATGTGGATCCTAAGGGGATGTTTATAAAGGATAAAGTATTATTTTGTGGATATGTATAGTTTATTGGTATGTTATCTTTTAAGATAACATATTTTGAGTTATTATTTAGAGGGAATAGCGTTGAGTTTTTGATGGTTATGTTTATTGTTTGGTTTATGGTTGTGTTCTTTGCTGTAAAGATTATCTTTGATGGTTTATATTGAGTTATTTTGATTGTTAGAGGATATTTTGATAATAAGTTGATATAAGGTAGTGGAATGTTATCTTTTGATGGGAATGTTTTGTGTGATGGAATCATTGTTTTGTATGGTGTGGGTGTTAGTGTTGCTGAAATGTTTAGGAATAATGGAGAGGGTTTTATGGATAATACTTGTACTGAGTATCCTGAGAGGTTTATTATGTGTTGTTTTGGTAATGTTATGGTTTTCTTTCTTATTGAAGAGTTTAATAGCATGACTTTATCTTT
>Ga0190367_1001129_pt1 | contig 16325 bp, 29 predicted proteins | sample 4872181011_MG_FD_171838 | JGI IMG/M metagenome (GOLD analysis project Ga0190367, IMG submission 171838) | Hydrothermal vent microbial mat bacterial communities from Southern Trench, Guaymas Basin, Mexico - 4872-18-10-11_MG | ecosystem: Environmental > Aquatic > Marine > Hydrothermal vents >...
TATTGCGCGGGAGATTAGGCGTAATAGGGAGCGTGTGGAGAGGATATGTATTAAGCAAGCTGTGTTTGTTGATGGTTGGCATGTGCAAGTGATTACGGATAGATATGTCTATGGATATATGGCTGATCATAAAAACGAGGCAGAGATGATGGTTAAAGCGCTACGTAGGTTGCTTGGGCTAAGGTGAGGTTTTGTGTTTTTTTCAAATATATACGTAAGGTTTTTATATGGGTTTTACCCATATAATATATGGGAACAATATGGGTGTGGTCTGATGGGAAGGGATCTTAATAGTGCCCTTGAGGGGGAGTTTTTGGGTGCCCCCGCCCGCTCCCCCAAGGAGGGGGCTCGAGCAAGGGGGATGTTAGAATATGCAATTGTAAATATAAAAACGGGGGAGCTTGTGGATCATGATATTTGGGCTGGGAATATTCCAACAAGGGCAATATTCACCCCGTCCACAATGCTACCTACAATTGTAAGGGAAACACTGGACCTTAATGACATTGTACTCCCAAAGAACGTGTATACGATGGAACTGGCTGAGAAGGAAATATTGGTAATTTGGGGGGGTGATTGCTGATGAGCCACATTGAAAAAATAGCAGAGTTATATAAAAGGTATGGGGAGCATAATAAATTCAAAATACCGTGTTTATCAGAGACTAAAAGAATCATAGAGCCGTTGCCCCGTTTTCCTAAAGAACTGTGTGGAAACTACAATACTTATGTTGTTCGACGAGTTGACAGTAAATTGCTTCTGTTATTTTATGACGACTATAAAGAACTAGCATACTTTTATACTATTCCCATTCCAGAAGATTTTGTTCTAGTAAAAAAGATAGCGGATACAGAAAGATACAGAGAATGTCCAGAATACAAGAATTTTCCGTATTGCTCAGCATACGATGAAGAAACAGGAGAATACTATTGCACGGATGAATGCAGAGAACTTAGATATTCCAAAAAACACTATGCCTTTTATTGTTGCGAATGCCTAGCGTTTGGGGAATACGAAGAAGTTTACGAGGCGGGATACAAAGGATGTGCACCATTCACAGATGTATACAAAGTGATCATCCCTTGCGAACATATTCTACGGAAGATAATAGAGATGAAATTAATCGACAAGAAAAGCCCGAAATTTGAGGGAAACCCAGGGATCAAAGAAATTCGGCAGGTTGATTATTTTCCAGAAAACATAGAGCGAATTGCGGATATGTACAGCTTCACGCAGAAGCTAATCATCGAATTCGATGACGGGCATAAAGTCTATGTAGTACCCGCAGATGTGTATGTAAACGACGGCTCCCCATCGCAAGGTCACGCAAAAGAATTCTATTATTGTACTTGCGGAGGCTTTGTACGAGAAAGAAACTGGTGGCTATCGTCATACAGTCACGCAAAAATAGTCAATATACCATGCGTTCATATCAAACTTGCGAGAGAGATCTCGCGAAAACACGAAATACACATTAGTTACCCACCGTCAGATTGCTAATTATTGTAATCCCACTCTAAATTCATTTTTTCTCGTGGTGGTTTAGCAATGGCCGTTATTATCCACCCCAAGCGGTACCGGATAAAGTTTCTCTCCTCCCCCCACTCGGAGGGGGAGGACACAGAGATGACAATAATAAGCGTGAGATTACCAAAGAGATACATTGAGGCACTAGATCTCCTAGTACAAGAGGGTATATTTATCACACGTAGTGAAGCCATAAGGGCAGCAATCCGCAAACTATTGCTACAATATGTGTCACAATAGCTACTAGTAGCATATTTTTTTTTCCAATACTTCTTCTTTATTTAGTATTAATGTATTCTTTATTTAGTATTAATGTAGTATTGGCATTACAAGTTTATTACGCTACTTCTTAAATACCCATCCCATATTTTTACTATGCCAAATATGGGTGGTATGTATGCCCAAGGAAGCATATGTAGATAAGATAAACAAGTTGGCCGATGAGCTCCACGCCCTAATAGGCAAGCTGGAGGGAGGCCAGCGGGAAATCCTTATCCGCCTTATCTCCGAGCTCCGTTTTTTGCCTGGGGAGCTCGGAAGGGAGTGTGTTGACCTTCTAGGATACTTGAACAAGTACGCAGCCCTAGCAATAGCGGGATACAAAATCAACAACTATCTCGCGGCCATCAAGGATGTAATCCCAAAAGACTTAGTGGACGCAGCGAGAGGCATCATCGACAAAATACTACGGGAGACGGATAAGCTAAGTAGACAGATCAAAAAGGAGGTGAGGAGTATTGTCGGATAAGGCAAATATATATGTCACGGACAACCAAGCAACATTCTACGCCCGGATCTGCAAGGCCAAAAGCAGCATCTACATAATAATCCCAAAGGTATTCCGGGAGCTCCTAAAATTACAACCAGGACAAAGGATCTTGGTGACTATAAAAAAGATAGACAAGCAAGAGGAGGTGAGGCCCCATGAGGTTTATTGAGGCATTGTTGCGATTGAAGCTTGAAGAAGCTAAGCTAAAGTGGAAGGAGAAGAGAGAGAATGGTTGGATCTGGGTAACGGACGTAATTCACTGCTATCACCGCTACGAGCTTAGCTCTATGTTTCCCGAAATAGCGATAGCACAATTTTCAGCCCCTCAATTCATCATTGGTGACCTAATCCACAAAGCCATTCAGAACCTCCCGTGCTTTGAGAGATGGGAAGCAGAGAGGGAAGTAGAGGTACATTATGGGGAATTCAAGCTCAAAGGCCGCATAGACCTATACAACGAGGAAGAGAAACATCTTATCGAGATAAAGAGTGGTCGGGATGTTAAGGCACCACCTTCTCCGCACCATGTCCTCCAAGTTTGGATCTACAAGCAGATGGTGGGGAGCACAAAGGAAAGTATTGTCTACATCACTAATGGCCGCATAATACAGTGTGACTTGCGGCCCGAAGACTACAAGTTTGTTCTTGGGAAATTCAAGATACGCAGGATAACTAATGTACCACAGCAAAGTCCGCTGTTTGATTACATATCTTGGTGGTGGAACGAGAGCCCAACGCCTATCTGGCCTTGGGAATGCGACTATTGCCCATACGCGCACATATGTATGCATCGCAAAAGCAACTCCAAGAGGTGAGGTATAATGAGTAATAGGAGGCAACAAAAATTGGATGGTCTATACGACCTATACTTTAAGCTTAAGGGGCTCTCAATTATTCTTTTTGGGGAACCCGGGATAGGGAAGACGTATCTATGTGCATACTTGTGTGGGAAGGCCTACGAGACCACCAACAACAAGCCGATATACCTTGTCCTGGATGAGAACCTGAGAACTAGCTATGGGAGGAGTATTAAGAAGATAGCCAATGCGGAATGGAAAGAGTTTGACAGCATCAATGACCTGTGGGTATATATAGCGACACAGTTATTCATGGACGCTACTAGCGCATCATTGGTTGTCCTGGACTCGATAACTGGGGTACAGGAGGAGATCCTCTCAATCCTGAAGGGGCCAGACGACCCGAGACTGACAATGATTATGTCCCGCTATGCCACCCTGATAACAAAGCAATTCGCAAAGATAGCGCACAAGTGTGGGATCCCGACGATAATAATATCGCACCCATCCGCACTATTCAAGGATAGCCCGATATGGGAGACTAAGCAGAAGCCAGCATTCTTGGGGCGGGCAATAAAGAATATTGACCTTGTCCTCGAATACGTAATAACTAGCAAGGGGAGACGCTACCTAAAGCCCAGAATCTTCAGAGACATAGAGAAGAAGCCCCCTTTCGAGTATATAGATATAGACAAGGTGTTGGGAGGATGAAGAGGCCAGACATAGAAGCAATCAAGAAGTACCTAGCGGAGAAGCTGAGAGGGATAGAGAGGAGGGCATATGAGATAATAGAACTATTGAACAATACGAGGACACCACTATTAGACCTAAACATACTCTATAAGTTGAGCATCATAAGGGAGATGGAGACCCTCACACAAGAAATAATCTACAAGGCAAGGAGGCTATACCACGATCTAGATCTACCGGAGGTGGAGGAGGAATGATGAGCACGGCAGAAATCATAATACTTACCCTCTGGTCGATAGCCATGGCCGTATATATGTATTTACTCTACAAGAGGCGGATGAGGGAATGCAGAGAACTCGAGGAGAGGCTAGAACTAGCATTCAGACTATTAACATCGCAATACGAGGAGGGGGATGAGAATTGAGGAGTACGGATGTTGGGTTACCGACGGGCGACCATGAGACGATAGAGTGTTGGAAGAAGATATTGAGGAGGATATTTGGGTATAGCATAAACAACACTACAGTACACATTAGCCAAGATTACTATTTTTCCACGGTGAGGGACATAAAGAAAATCTTGGAGAGGCTCGACCGCATAGAGAAGAAAGTGGATAAGATATTGGGGGTGTTGGGGGCCTATGCCGAGGAGGAGGAAAAGGAAGTATGAGTGGGAGAGGCCAGGCATACAGTACAGCCTCATAGATATTGGTGCTATAGAAATACAGTACAATGAGCCTAGAAGCGATGAAGAGGAAGATAGCGAGGAGGAGAAGGAGGAAGAAGTCCACATTCGTGATTAAAATGTGGACTAAAAGAAAAGAAGAAGAATACCGCTTGATAGCTATTTGCGACGATAGAATCAGATGGATTGCGATATTGTGTTCGTGCTGTTCATCACAAAGCTGTATAATCATCTGGATAGACAAGATGCTCAAGAGAGTCATAAGCGAACGAAGAAAGTACGATAAAGCAATTAATGTAATCTATGATTTTGATATTGATGATGTTGAGCTTTTTGTAGATGAGATCTGAGGTGCGGGGGGATGAGTGAGCGCAGAATTGATGTAGATAGCATATTGATACATATAGCTTCCACACTCGTCGCACTAGCATCGCTATACTATTTCGCAACAAGCGAACTATTCAGCGCAACTGTATTGCTAGCGTTCGCTATGATGCTCATAATACTCGACGAAATCAGACTAGAGCTTAAAGCTATACGCAAAGAACTAGAAGCAATAAGTGTTATAGAGGTGCGGGGGGATGAGTGAGCCTTTGCGAATCTTGGATCTATTTTGTGGATTAGGAGGAGTAGCGAGAGGTTTCCAAAAATACTTAGATGAGCGAGGCATAAAATACGAATATTATGCTGTTGACATAGATAAGCTAGTGTTGATACTTCACAAGAAGCTAAACCCCAAGAGTATAATTGTATGTCGTGATGCACTATCATATACAATCGACGAATTAAAGCAATATGACTTTATTTGGGCTTCTCCAGAATGTAGATATTACTCACGCACAAACTATTTCTTGAAGAGATTTATAAACGACATAACGCTTTGGTACGTGATTGATATACTAAACAAGTGTGGAGTACCATATGTTGTTGAGAATGTCAAGATACCACGAGAGCGACTAGTAGTAAAGCCTAGCGTGGTGATAGATAGACATATGTTTTGGTCTAACTTATCACTACAAAAGTGTAGCTATAAACGCCGGCAAAAGCGTTTTGACTATATGAGCCTCGATGATTGGCTAGAATACCACGAAATCCTTGGGAGCATCCGCAAGATACTATATATGTTGCCCTATATGAAAGCGAGAAAGATGCTCCGGAATATGCTAGATTCGACATTAGCATATAATCTAGCCAAACAAGTGATTCCACAAGTGCTATATTATAAACGACATAAGCGATTGCCAACTATGTTCACATTTTTCTGAGAAATGTGGGGTGGTAAAGAATGACTAAGTGGGTACACGAGTTAATATTGGATGTGTTTGAGTTTGTGAGGAGTGTGTTTCCAAAGTGGTTTGTCCTAGAGATAACGTATTCTTGGCAACCATGGAGAGAACCACACATATCATTCGAAATAAAGACGGACGAGTTAACACAAAAAGAATTGGAGAAACTAATAGATGAGGCAAGGAAGAGAGGCTACGAAGTAGGAATTGTCGGGACAGATATAGGATGGCTACGAATAGTAATACATAGCGAGGAAGTAATAAAACACATGACAAAGAAAAAAGAGAAAGAATAGCTCAATATGTCTTTTCCTCTTTTTTATGCTCCTCCTTCTCGAGTATCTCCTCATACCCCATGATATAGCTAGTGTCGAATTTTGCTACTCTCTTCTCCCGTATTAGTAGGCCCTTGCTGTATTCCTCATATTCGGCCTCCTCCAAGATATATATGGCATCAATATCAAAACGCAGTTTCCAGAGCAACCCAGCGCGCCCCGTATAGTTTCTCTGGATAACCCGGAAAGGCCTAAACATAGATGTGATGAGGTATTTAGTCTCATCATCCACCCGATCAAGAGCAGCCATCAATTTCGCCAATTGGAGAGCAAGAAACTCTTTATCTTGCTCCCTGAGATACTCATAGTACCCTCTTACATCAGGAATACTCAAAAGCCACTTCTTCTCCTCCTCGGAGATTATTTCCTGAGGCATTTTCCATCACTACGCTATATATTGTCTGGGGTAGGGGGTATAGTATATGTATACCCCCCCAAATTTAAAGAAGGGTAAATATTTTAAAACCGATATATCGGTATAATATATAGTAGCATATGTGGGGTGAAAAGGTATGGCGGCAGAAGTAAGTCGAGCCCCCACGGGGGAGATAAAAGTAAAAAGCGTGGAGGACGCCCTCGCCAAATATCTAAAGAGGACTGAGGTAGCACGAGACGACTACGTGAAGGGAATACAGAACCCCAAGAGGGACCCAACAAAGGCCGCTATCTCCATGAGGAGCACCTTGGAAGCCAAGATGGCCTCGAAGGCAACATGGGACAAGTGGCAAGAAAAACTAGAATCCGTAGGATTCAAAGGATGGCAAGAGGGAGCCCTAAAGAAAGGAGCCGACCGCTACCTCCCAGGAGTAAGGATGGGGGCCAAGTATTGGAAGCAGTTCTACACACAGTTCAAGCCACACCTAGAGGAAGGCCTCAGAAAAGTATATGCTTTGCCGAGAGCAACAATAGATGACTCATGCAAGAGAGCCGAGACGATGATACGCCACAACGCAAAGTTCAGATACAAGAAAAGATACATCCCCGAGTAGGCCCTCAATATCTTTTTTGGTGGGGTGATTAGAAAATGATAGAATTGCCCTTGATGAAGTACATACCGATGAACACGGAGTACACGCTACCCGAGAAGGTATCATTCATCATTACGCACATAGGGACGGACGACACAGCACAGGTAGAGGTACTTGTTGACAACAAGCCCGTGGCATACATAAGTAATATAGTGGCACCGCTAGATCCTACTGATGATAATCTATTAGGCCCGCTCTCGCTAGGGGACTACTATATTGTTGTCCCCGAGGAGACAAAAATAAAATGCGTGGGTACGAGCGGGAAGTATGTATCCCTAAGAGGAAAAATACTTATACACGACCCTGGAGAGAGACTCCCAGAGCCCTACATGAGCAGATTCAGAGGCCAATATAATAGCTATTGGAAATACTGGGAGAACACCTATAGCCATGGAACTGATGTGGCTTGGGCCGCAGACAGCGAGAAAGAAGTACTAGAAATAAAGCCTGGTGGAGCCGAGGAATTCATACTATTCGGCCCAATAATGGTTAGTGGCTCGGGGGGAACAATAACCTACAAGAACTTCAGCTTGGTGGAATATCTGGATGGTAAAAGAGTAGAGTATCTCTGGCAGGATGATATAGGCCCAGGAATCGACATTATGGCCTTGCCTAGGCCACCAACCCAGAACAACTGGAACCGCTACGACTATGGCAAGGAAGGCCTAAAGTTGACATTCGGCCACAAGATAGAGTACTACATAAGGAACATTAGTGGGAGCGACCTATCGCCAGCCAGTGGGAACGAGTGGAAATTTACCGTGACGGTCCCAGGGGTATACATAAAGATATAGAGGGGTGAACCATGCGGTTCCTCAAATTTCTTTTTGTAGACGAGAAGACAATAGAGAGTGGAGCAACGGCGAAGGTCACATGGACCTCGGACGATGACTACATAATAAAGTACATATTCGCAATCGACAAGGACGAGGCAAGCCTAGCGAAGGTAAGGGCGACAATAGCAATACAGAAGGACTACATAACCGAGGACTATGTCCCCCTAAAACTGCTCGGGTCAGACAAATTCACGGGGTTCGAGATAGACAGAACCATAACAAAGGGAGAGACACTCTCGATAGACATAAAGAACGAGGACACCACATCGCACACGATAATGTTTGTCCTCGGGCTATACACTCCCTCATAATCATTTTTGGTGGTGACGGATGACCTTTCCTGGACACATGATTATAAAGGGGACACTACCCGTGGATAGATTACCAAGTCAGGCAATAAAGATCGTACACAGAATACATTTTCTCGAGGCATTTCCATCGATAGCTTTGGACAGTACTGGGACAAAATATAAGACCGCGAGGAATTTGTTGGAGAGTGAGGATGTTGATAATTTAGTCGCGGCCTACTTCGAGGCAGCTATCACGAACTTCACAGCCACAGACGCTACCGTGGAGGTGATACTTCAGAACGATACTGATGGCGTCGACATAGTAAGTATCCCTTTCACGGGGGATAGTTTCAGGAAACGCGTGACGCTAAGTGTTGATGATGTGAAGGCCTTGGCGGGTAAGGAAATAAGTGTTAGGGTCGATGTCACGACAGCATCGGCAACGTCTGGGGCGACTGCTGGGTTTAAGTCTGCAAAGCTGATTTTGATAAGGAAGTTTCCATGAAGGTCGTGAAGAAGTACTACGAGTTTGGTCGCGGGGCAAGGGGAGAGGAGGAGGTAGTGGAGAACACATCGCTCAAGACTTGGCGGTGTACGCAGATTCTGTGCTACGCATCAACATACAACCCATCAGAATTGGATACCTATCTAAAGATTGGGGAGCGGAGGGTATATCCGTATGATGGAGCACTAAATACTGATGCTGGACTCGCGCCATTCCCAGCCGACTTCAGATTGCCACCGCATAGCACCCTAAAGCTATACTACAACAACGCATCGGACTCCACGCAGTCAGTAGTTCTTGTGCTTGTGTTCGAGGAGGAAGAATGAATGCTATATTGTGTCACGCTAGAGATACCTGCGAACACGCCGAAAGAAAACGCCGTGGAGAAGCAGGTAGTGATAAAGGAGCGCTACCTCGAATCCATTTATGTTTTTTTTCCTCCTGGGCACGTATGCCTCACTAGGGTAGCCGTATTCTATGGGGAAGACCAGATATTCCCAGATAAGGATCACGAGTGGGTCTTTGGGAACAATACATATGTTGGGGGCTATGTATTCAAGGAGATCCCGCGGGACAAGCCGATAATAAGAGTGAAGGGATACAACTTGGATACAGAGTATGACCATACGGTATATGTGTTCATCAACACTAACGATATAAACATGCTTGATGTTTATAACGCATTGATAAGGCTATCGAAGGTTATAGAGAAGACCTACACGGAAATATATGGTGTTAGTGTTGAGTAGCCAAGCGGGATGGCCAGACTTCTATATGAGGACACTCACGGAGATAATCGCGCAAACAATAGAGAAGCTAAAAGTAGATATTGTGGCACAGACGCTAGAGCAACTGAAAGTAGACATAGTGGCGCAGACGCTACAGCAACTAAACGTAAATATTGCGGGGCAGACACAGGACATAAACGTCTACATTACTGGGCAATCGGAAAACCTTAATGTGAACATAGCGGCACAGACAGCAACGCTAGACGTACAAGTACTTGGAACAGCGTCAGTATCAATCGACGCTCAGACAGTCGATATAAATGTCAAGCAATCAAGATATACGGAGAACCGTATCGTGTTGGAGAACAATGGTACGACACCGTCTTGGACTAGTGATGTTGCTTATCGTGTGAAGTTTTTTTCGCATAGGGCACGGGGGATAATACGCAAGATTGAGATATATGCGAGGAATACAACAAGCACGGATGAGAACATAACTGTCGAGTTATGTCTATCCCCGAGGGGGCCAGCAATATATACTTTCACATTAACGATTCCAGCGGGTAGCTCCGAGGGATGGCACGGCATTCTTGTGTATGCTCCTTGGGGGTATAACCAACTCGCAGTACGTGTGAGAAACCAAGGGTATGCGGAAATAGCGTATGATGATGGCTCCCCATATGATTACTACTCACACTCATCAAGTGTAGAATATATTGTCCCTGGGAACTACAGGCTTTGGGTTCGGGTGTATGTGTACGCCACGGATGTTGGATCATTACCAGTCTCTGGCACCGTGAACACGATAAGCATACCCAATAGGAGTAGTAGGGCAGAAACGGGGGTAGTATCGATAGCGGCGGGGGAGACAAAAACGCTTATCGATATTAGTGCCACAGGAAGGACTACATTTATACAGTTATCATCGATCGGGATAGGAATTGACGGTGTGGACTGGTATGTATATTGTGATGGTGAGGAGGTACTACACCTAAACCCTGGGTTTTGGGTAACATATTATGCTGATGAGAAGGCTGGCCAAGGGATAGTACTAACAAAGAGGAATGATACTGACAAGATATATGCATTCACGATAACGGTACCCTTGGAGTTTAAGTATAGTCTCAGGGTCGAAGCAAAGAACAGTGGCACAACGGATGGGCATGTTGTGGCGAGAGTGATTTTGTCTAGCCTAATATAGCCATAATGGTAGCAATATAAATATAGAGGCGAGGAAGAGGAGTTTGGATGATTTGCCTTGCCTCTACTGAGGGGTGATGAATCTTCACATGGATGACAAGCATTATATATTGTGTTCAGATATATATAGTGATTGGTGAGTACCTATGGGTGATGAGCAAGATAGCGACGAATACAAGATCTATGGCCTTGTCTTCTACTACATAATGCAGATGTTGGTTATTGTGTTGCTACACGCACTAGCACTAATATTGTTTGCTTGGGGCCTCCAACAATACGCATACCTTGCATTCGTGATGTGTCTCACATCGGACACAGTGATCCTCGGGATTTCATCCCGGAGCCAGGAGGCCGTGAAGAACGAGAGGCGGTTAGACGCAGCAATAAAGGAGATACTGTACATGGCGAGGCAACTCAGCCAGATGATATACAGTATTTATGAGCATATAGTGAGAAAGCCGAGGGAGGTGAGGTAGATGCAGGAGGAAGAGAAAGAGGAGGAATTGGGGGTAGAAGTGGAGATACTGGACTTCAGAAAAGTACCGTCGATGAGCCCAGAGAGGGCGGGAAAGTTTGACGCCGTAATTTTGGTGAGGGTTGGGGGGGTAAACATATATTCTTGGAGGGTACCGTATGAGGAGGTCGATACTGAGGAGAAACTAAGGAAGAAGATCCGCGAGCTATTACGTGAAGAAATGAAGTTTGTTGGGAGACGCTTCAGGGTTTAGTATTCCATCTTCTTTTTCTGTTTTTTGTGGAGGGTGATGAAGAATAGGGATACTTGACGATATCAAGAATGGTCTACTAGGTATTGGGAGCACGTTTAGGGATTATAAAGACCGTGTCACGGGGGCTTTAGGGAGAACACTACCAAGCGCTCTCGGGGCGATATCACAGGCATTATCGTTTAGGGTTAAGTGTCTCGAGACGACATTAGGTGTGCACCTACAACACCTGAGGAATATCATAGATACACACTTTATGGGGGCGGCGAGGAGTATTGTTGATAGTATAGCTGGCATTGGTAGTAATTTGTTTTCCTCTTTGGGGGGGTTGACGCAGACAATCAATATTTCCACGATACAATTGGGAACGCAAATAGCGCAGGAATTAAGGCACCTAGCGGAGACACTAGACACAAACATGGTGAATATGACGAATTGCACTAGGGTAGGGATTGAAAATTTGGTAACAACAATAAGTGGTGGGGCGGAGAGCATAGCCTCGAGCCTCAAGAGTGTTGGCGAGGCAATATCTACAAGGATCAGTGTGGGGGTTGGCGAGATAAGGACACCACTTGAGGAGATGAGGGATATATTGCGTGGCATCAGCATAGGTATAGGCAATGTGGGGACAACAATATCAACGGGGGTTGATGTTGTGGGCAATATCGCGGGTAGTATCAACAATATCAGCAACACGATAAACAACATTGCCACGGGACTAATAAATGCCGTATTTAAGCAAGCGAGAGAAGCAACAGATACCATAATCAATACGACAGCGATGGTTGTTGGTGGGGCAGCAAAACTTGTTGGGCTCCTTGACTACGCAACACTTGGGAGAGTTATGTATAATGTGATACAGGCAATCCTTGATGTCAGTAGTGAGATATTCACGGCGCCACTATTAACGTTGCTTGGGTATATGAGTAATGAGATAGGGAACGAGATGATGGGGCGTGGTAGGAGCCCTGGGTGGGCCCAAGTGCTAGGGAAGATACTGTCATACATAGGGGGGATGTTTGGTAGGCTACAAGAATTAGCATTTAGTTATTATACGGGGGAGATGGCTGAAGACGCAAGGGTCAGGAGAGACCTCAATATTGGCTTGTCCTTCTTGCCGTATATCGCGAAGTTCCTGTTTATATACCTAAACTTGATAGTGGAGACAGCGGGGAGGTTCAAAATTATCGGGACAAGACTAGGATTGCCATATCACACAATAATAGAGATGTCCCGGGGGATTGAGCGACTAATACAGAATGCCCTTGGTTTCCCGTGGCTATTAACAGAGTTTTGGAGGAGGTTGGCCAAGGAGTTTATAGCCGAGCCACTAGCAGCGCATTATAGGCAACTATGGCGGACTAGGAGCCTTACAATCCCACAAGTATTGAAGCTAACGGCGATGAGGATATTCAACGAAGACTTTGGCAGGGAGATATTGTTGGCTAAGGGGTATAAGGATTGGAAGGCCGATAGCCTGATTATTGGGGCGTATAAGTATCCGACGATGGAGATGACACAACGGTGGTATGCGAGAGGATGGATAGATGAGAATGTAGCAAAAGACCTATTGAGGAGGCAGAAATACATAGAGGCAGTAATCCCGAACATACTTAAGGACGCATACAAGCGACTATCACTAAGCCAAATAGAGGACTTATGGAATCTTGGGATGATTACGGAGGAGGAGATAGAGCAGAGAATAAAGGAGATGGGTTATGCTCCCGAGGATATGGCGTTATTGAAGGAGCTTACTAAGTTTAAGGGTGTTAGTAGCGAGATAAACAAGCTAATTACGAGGATATGCGAGCACTACGCTTATGGCTTGATAGACAGAGCTACTGCGGAGAGATACATTGTCAGTCTCGGGAAGGGAGACCTAGCGACGGGGATACTCCTAGATGCATATAAGATTGACTTGGAGCTCAGAGTAAAGCGTCAGAAGATAGACAACCTCCAAGACGCATACTACAAAGGGCTAATAAGCCTAGAGCAACTTGAGGAGGAGCTATCAAAGATAGTTGTTGATCCTGGAATGTTGGAGGTATTGTTGGAGGAGGCACAGATAAGGAAGACGCCATATATTAGTCCTCTCTCGTATGTGAGGTATGAACTATTGCTACGTAGGCTTTACGGTATGAAGGAGGCATACGAGAAGCAGATAGCGTACTATCAAGATTACTTGAAGCGTAGGGAGGAGTATTGGCGGGAGAAGGAAGCATACATCATAGAGAAATATGATGAGAGGCTTAGGAGCTTGGAAGAATGGAAGGAGAAGCAACTGGCAAAACTAAAGAGGGAGTACGAGGTAAGGCTAGAAGTGCTAAAATATTTATTATCCAAGGTCATCAAGATGAAGGACGAGGAAATCAGAAAGCTCATGGAGAATTGGGAGAGAGAGCTGAGGATAGCGCCACCAATGAGGAGAATGTGGTTGCGGAGGGCCCTAGACTACCTCAAGGCGATGTTGGAGCTACCTAGAGACAAGTGGGAGGAGTACATTGATGAGCAAATGGACAAGGTAGAGGCGGAATACGACGAGGAGACTCGGAAGGTGTTGGAGCGGTACGAGGAGAACAAGAAGCTTATCCTTGAGGAGAGGGACAAATACTTAGCGGTAATACACGAGCAGAGGGATAAGGACCTAGCACTAATACGGCACAAGATAGAGATAAGGCAGATAGCCCTCTCGCGGGTTCAGGACGAGATAGCGATCTTGGAGAGGATAGGGGTGACGATAGCGAAGGAGTAGCATTATGACCCAGAGTTGGATAGACTATATCCCGCCAGAATATCTAGACCCCGAAAGAGAAGATGACTTGATAGAATTCCTAAAGAAGTTGCCCTTGGATCCAATGCAAAAGAAGTATATATATCTCGATTGGTGCTATACTTTTGGGAAGAAGCCAGACCACGAGAAAGTGAAAGAGTTGTTAAGAACGGGGAGGCAGCCACTATGAGGAAGCCGAGGCCAGCAACAGAATTTATTAGGGCGAGATATCCAGGTATGAAGCCAGCGGAATCTCAAATATGGACGGAATTCCTCAGGACGACAGATATGGAATTCATAGACATCAAATACAACGTGAGAGTAGGTATTGGATACGATCCTGGGCCACAATATCCCGAGTATATCCGCAGGATGATGATACAGCTAACCCAACTAAGGATTGATGCCGTAGGAGAAACGAAAGACGCAATTTGGATATTCGAAATAAAGATAAGGGCTGGCATGAGCGCTATTGGCCAACTAATATCTTATGCGGAGTGGTATAGGAAGCAATACAATCCAGAGAAACCTATAAGATTGGCCGTAGTAGCAGAGTTCTATGATCCTAACGTGGAAGTAATCTATGCTACTAGGGGGATAAGGCTATTTCTTGTGGGTAGGGGCAAGCCAATATCGAAGCCCCTGGCCTCAGAAATAAGAAAAAGAAGATACAAGGAATTCTATGGGGGGTAGAACAGAGTATATTCCTCGGGTTCTTCCCCAAGTATGTACTTGAGTATATATCTCAATATAGGCACGGCCGTACTATGTGGGTATTGCGATATATACCTATGGATCATCTTGGCCAAGTGTTCTCTATCTCTTCTAGGGATCGTAGAACCTCCCTCCATTTTTTGGAGCTGGAGGTTCTTCTGGATGTTGATGATGAAGACTGGCCTATCGAAGACAACTTTATTATCCCGAGCAACATTTCCCTCAGGTTTGAGTCCCGAAGCAATACTACGAAAAAACTCCCTAACAAGCTCACTCAAACTAATACCATTCTCCCTACAGAACCTCTTAACAGTAGCAATCAACTCCCTATCCCCAATATAAACACTGACATAATCCCCCTTACCCACCAAACACCACCTCCTCTCCAATTTAGACATTCTGATATATCACTGATATATCAGAACCCCTAAAAAAAAGAATCATATACAAGTCATACACAACAATAATACAAAATAGCCATGAGGGACCCTCATGGCTATCCGAACCAACAACACAAAAAAACCAAACCACAACCTCAAAAAGTCAAGTTGGTTTTTGTGTGTGTGGATGGGGTTTCTTCGCAAGCCTTGCGGCCAAGATACTAAGGTATTTCTATCAGTTGGGGTGGGAATCATTGGGTCTTTTTGGGTGGCCCATCAGCATTTCGTTGGATAAGGTATAGGTTTTTCGGCTGGGCCAGTAAGCATTCCTAGGGAGCAATCCTCTCCAAATTGCTAAGGTATTTGTCCCCCCAAGGGGGGAGAAAACATTATTTCTAGGACGGATTGCGTGGTTGGGAACACTACCTTGGTAAGGTATTGGGGCCCAGCCTCAAAGCAATACATTACTGATGGGCCATCCACATTACCAAGCTAAGGTATGGACACCCCAACAATAATAATTAACAACAACAACACTACGGCTTGCTCAGAAGAAGAAGAGACACACACAAAAACCAACCCCCAAGACAATATAAGCACTATAGCTATTATGCCCCAGAAACAGCAACATTAGTGTATTAAGAATATAGTAGATAGGTAATACGGACTAGAAGCCACAAAAACCCAACAGTTAATAGCCAGATAAGCAAACAAGACACCCCCCACCACAAAGCCCACACGATTAAATATAGTGTCTCGAGCGTTTGAGAGTTACTTTGGTTTTTTATGTATATATCCCATATAAAAGCCATATATACGTAAGGCTTTTATTTGGGTTTTTTCTATATGTAATATGGGAATATCGGAGGTGTTTGATGGTGGTAGGTCAGAATAGTAGGGATTTGGAAGTAGAGGTTAAGGAATATGCCCGCGCTATTGCGCGGGAGATTAGGCGTAATAGGGAGCGTGTGGAGAGGATATGTATTAAGCAAGCTGTGTTTGTTGATGGTTGGCATGTGCAAGTGATTACGGATAGATATGTCTATGGATATATGGCTGAT
>Ga0190367_1001130_pt1 | contig 16279 bp, 19 predicted proteins | sample 4872181011_MG_FD_171838 | JGI IMG/M metagenome (GOLD analysis project Ga0190367, IMG submission 171838) | Hydrothermal vent microbial mat bacterial communities from Southern Trench, Guaymas Basin, Mexico - 4872-18-10-11_MG | ecosystem: Environmental > Aquatic > Marine > Hydrothermal vents >...
TAAAGTTTTCCCCCTTTCATGTTTTTTATAAACACCCAACTGCCCGAACCAAAAATCTGCAAAAAGTTTAAAATACTTTCTACCTTTTTCTATAACAGAAATCATATCGAAAGGAAAGTATCCGGCTTCGGCATCTATTTTAGGAAATTTCATTTGAGTAGAGGGATATTTAACTTTTTCTAATTTCCCAAACCTAACTTTTTTAAAAAATTTTATGAAAAGGCCCCTATCCTTCCAATCCCTATAAGTGTTATATCTTGCAAAAAGTTTTGGTTGTTCTTTTAGGAATTTGGAGGCCAATTCGTTGAAATCTATTACTTTGTTCCCTTCCATACAAATCCACTTCCTCATATCCATAAGATAAAGTGCTTCTTCAGGTTTGAGGAATATCTTCCCTTCTTTAAACTCTCCGATAAAAGACTCTTTTAACTTAGGAACTTCGCTGCCTTCTACTATCAACTCCTTTCCTTTAACTTTTATTATTCGCATAATTTTTATCAAGAAACTAATCATTTAAATTATGGTAAGAAGAAGAGGTTTGCCAGAAATTAACGAGCTTGTTGTCGTTAAAGTTTATAAAGTAACTCAATTTGCTGCTTGGTGTAAATTGGAGGAATATCCAGAATTAGAAGGAATAATACCAATCTCAGAAGCTGCAGGAAAATGGATATTCGATGTAAGAGAAGTTGTAAAAGAAGGGAAACAATACGTTGCAAAAGTTATTAGAATTGACGAAAAAGATAAAATAGTAAAATTAAGCCTAAAAAGAGTTTCGAAAAGGGATGAAAAAGAAAAATTAAATCTATTCAGAAAAGAGTTAAGGGCAGAAAAAATTCTTGAGTTAATAGCGGAAAGTCTTGGAAAGAGTTTAGACGAAGCTTATGAAAACATAGGTTTTTTGCTCCAAGAAAAGTTTGGAGAAATGTACGATGGTTTAGAAAGGATATTTAGAGAACCAAAAATATTGGATAAATTAAAGATAAAAAAGGAATGGAAGGATGCTTTATTAAAAGTTCTTAAGAAAACTTTTAGGGAAAAATGGATTGAGCTAAAAGTTAATTTGCAGCTTTACTCTTTAGAAGGAGACGGTATTTGTAGAGTTAAAAAGGTCTTAGAAAGCCTATCTAAAAAAGGTCTTGAAGTTAAATACATATCACCGCCAAGATACTTGTTAAAACTCAAAACTACAAACCCAAAAAAAGATGAAAAAAAACTATTGCAAATTTTGAAAAAAACTGAAAAATTGGCTAAGCAGTTGGGTTGTTATTTTTCTTACAGCAGAGAAGAATGAAATTGAAAAAATGCCCTAAGTGTAAAATATATACTTTAAAAGATTTTTGTCCAAAATGCGGAGAAAAAACTATAAACCCACATCCTCCTAAGTATTCTCCGCTAGACAAGTGGGGCAAATATAGGAGGATTTTAAAAGCCTTATTAAGATAAAAAAACAAATTTGGAGTATGGTTACACGTATAGTAGTTTATAAAAAGCCAAAAGTTAAGAATCCAGTCTTTGTTGAGGGTCTGCCAGGTATAGGAAATGTTGGGAGGGTTGCGGCTGGTTATTTGGTAGAGGAATTAAAAGCAGAAAAGTTTGCTGAGCTTATCTCTGATCATTTTCTTCCTTTGGCTTTAACAAGAGAAGATTCAACTTTGCATTTATTAAAGGCTGAATTTTTCTACTGGAAAGCTAAGAGGAAAAATCAGAGAGATCTAATCCTGATGATAGGAGATAGTCAAAGCGTAGACCCACAAGGTCAATACGAAATAACTACAGAGATACTTAAATTCCTAAGGAAATTCAAAGTAAAAGAGATATTTACTCTTGGTGGGTTGAGTATTGGAGAGGAGGTTGAAAAACCTAAAGTTATAGGTTTAACCAACGACCCTTCTTTAGTTAAAAAATATTCAAAGTATGGCATAATTTTTGATACAGGAACTAGAGTTGGTTCTGTAGTCGGAATAGCTGGTTTGTTGATAGCTTTAGGCAAGTATTATGGAATGAAGGGGGTTTGCCTATTAGGTGAAACAGCAGGTTTACCTATAATTCCAGACCATAAAAGTGCTGAAAGCGTTCTGAAAGTTCTCGTAAAAATATTGAACTTAAAAATAGACCTTACAAAGCTTGAGAAGAAGATAGAAAATATGAAAGATTTCTTAAAGAAGATGAAAGAAGCACAAGCTAGAATTTTAAGCCAATTGCTTATTAAGCCAACGAGAAAAGTAGAAGAGGAAAGGCTAACCTACATAGGTTAGCAATTTAAAATTAGCTTGATTATAAGTTTTTTATGCCAAAGTTATTAATACCAAGAAACAAATACTTAGCTTCTGGAATACACATAGGGATGAAAAGGAAAACTAAGGGAATGAAGAAATTTATTTATAGAATTAGGCCAGACGGTCTTGCCATAATAGATTTGCAAAAAATAGACGAAAGAATAAGGGTTGCTGCAAAATTTTTGGCAAGATGTAAAAATATACTTCTAGCTACAAGAAAAGCAATAGCTTATGCTCCTTTTAAAAAGCTCGGTGAAATAATAGGAGCTAAGGTCGTTACTGGTAGGTTCTTGCCAGGTACTTTAACCAATCCTCAGCTAGATGAATTTTGCGAGCCAGATGTAATTCTGATATCCGATCCGATAATAGACGATCAAGCTTTAACAGAGGCTGTAAAGGCAAGGGTTCCTATAGTAGCATTTTGCAATACAGTTCATGAAATTAATAATTTAGACCTTATAATACCAATGAATAATCAATCCAAAAAATCGATAGCTTTAGCTTGTTGGCTTTTAGCTAGGGAAATTCTGAAAGAAAGAGGGAAGATCAAAAGCTATAAGGAATTTAAGTATAGTTTAGAAGATTTTCTTAAGGAAGAATAGCTTTTAATATAGATGTGCTTCGATGAAAATAAATTTAAACTAAAAATCCTTTTTAATTCATATCAATAATTCTAATCGGAGCATGGTAAAGTTGGAAAGCGAAATAGAAGAATACAAGATTGAGATAAAGACTTGGATAAAAAAAATTAGGAAGAGAGACGGAAGAATAGTAGATTTTGACCCATCGAGAATAGCTAATGCAATTTGGAAGGCTGCAAAAGCAGTTGGCGGTAAAGATAAGAGAAGACCTTGGGAACTTGCAAAACAAGTTGTTGAGTTATTGGAAAAAAAGCTGAAACCTGGTGAAATACCGAGTGTTGAGCAAGTTCAAGATCTAGTAGAAAAGGTTTTGGTCGAAAATGGTCATTATAAAACTGCTAAAGCTTATATACTTTACAGACAAAAAAGGGCCGAGGCAAGGAAAGCTTGCGCAATTTTAGGCGTAAAAGACGACTTAAAACTTCCTTTAAATACTATAGTTATTTTAGCAGCTCGCTATTTGCTAAGGGATGAAAATAGGAATATAATAGAAACACCAAGTCAGCTTTTTAGAAGAGTTGCTAGAGCAATAGCTGAAGTAGAAAAACGATATGGTAAATCTGACGAATACGTTAAAGAATTGGAAGAGAAGTTTTACGAATTAATGACCTCTTTTAAGTTCCTCCCCAATTCTCCTACTCTTATGAACGCAGGAACTGGTAAGAATTTAACTTTAAGTGCATGTTTTGTTATTCCGATAGAAGACGATATGGAAAGTATTTTTGAAGCGTTAAAAACGATGGCTCTAGTACAGAAGGCAGGTGGTGGATGCATAGATGGGAAAGCAAAAATAGTTTTTGAAAACGATTCTGAATTTCATGTTTTATCGCTAGAAGATTTTTATCAAAAATACAAAGGAAATGAGTTTTACGATGCAAAATATGATAGGTATGGTATTGACGTTAGGAATAAAAATATTTATGTTTACTCCTTTGACCCTAAAAGGAAAAGAGTTGTTAAAGGTAAAGTGCAATTCATCTGGAAGTATATATTAGGCGAGAACGTTAAAAAGTTTTCAATCATAACTAAGAAGGGAACTAGAATAATAACATCGCCTTGGCATCCATTTTTTGTTTTAACACCAAACTTTGAGATAATTCAAAAAAGAGCTGATGAGCTACAGAAAAACGATATGATCATAGGCTCCTTACCGATAGAAGAAATAGGTTTTAATTTCGATTATTGGCTTTTAGGTTTTATAACTGGAGATGGTTGTATAGGCAAGTACAAGAATAAAAATTACGAGACTTGTAGGATAAGAATTTACGATAATGTAAAAGAAACTTTAGAAAAGATAAATGCGCATTTGGAAAGGAAATTTGGGAAGAAGTATGCAATTCAGAAAGATAGGAATATATTCTACATAGATATTAAAACACCAAAAGTTACTTCTTACTATTTAAAGTTGAAAAAGAAGGTTTTCAAGAATAAAATCTCAGCCCTTTCATTCATCGCTGGTTTATTTGATGCAGAAGGTTACGTTGGGAAGAAACCTTCTCTTCAACTTTCAACTGTCAAAAAAAGTTTGATGGAGAAAATAGCCTATTTGTTAAATTCTTTAGGAATAAAGGCTAGAATAAGGGAGAAGAAAAGAAAGGACGGAAAAGATTATGTAATACATATAGAAGAATACAGTGCAATCTTAAGGTTTTATGAACTAATAGGGAAACATTTGCAAAGAGAAGATAAGAAAAAGAAGTTAGTTTCAATACTAAGAAAAAGCAAGGGAGGATCTTTCGGTTTGCCTTTAAATTTTGAGGAATTTAAAAAGATAATGTCAAGATTTGGTGTTAGTTTTAAAACTAATGGCAACCAAACTTTAGCTATTTTTAAGAACAAAAAGCTGTCGCTAGGTCAATGGCATAAAAGAGGGGTTGTTGCAAAATCTACTCTAGTAAGATTTTTAAAAGAAATAGAAGGGAATGTAATGGAAATTAAAAATTTGAGAAAGCTTATAGAATCTGTTGAAACTGTTAAGTCGATTTCTGCTAATACCGCTAAAGCAATCTTTTATGATTTGACGGTTAAAGACTACCAAAATTATTTAGCAGGAGATGGTGGTTTGGTTTTTATCCATAATACTGGATTTGATTTTTCGAAATTAAGACCTAGAGGAGATGTTGTAAAATCTACAGGAGGCATAGCTTCGGGACCAATTTCTTTTATGAAAATTTTCGATGCAGCAACTGAACAAATAAAACAAGGCGGAAAGCGTCGTGGAGCTAACATGGGAATTTTAAGAGTAGATCATCCAGACATTCTTGATTTTATAGTTTGTAAGGAAAGAGAAGGAGAATTGAGGAATTTCAACATCTCGGTTGCTGTTACAGACGATTTCATGAGGGCGGTCGAAAGAGACGAAGAAATAGACCTTATAAACCCAAGAACCAAAAAGCCAGTTAAAAGGATAAAAGCCAGAGTTATTTGGAATTTAATGGCAACTATGGCTTGGAAGAATGGAGAACCAGGAATTATATTTATAGATACAATAAACAAATACAATCCAACTCCGCATGTTGGAAGAATCGAAGCAACTAACCCATGTGGAGAACAACCTCTTTTACCCTATGAAAGCTGCAATTTGGGTTCAATCAATCTTTCGAAATTCGTCGAAGACGGTAAGATAAAGTGGGAAGAATTAAGAGAAACTGTTAGGTTAGCTGTTAGGTTTTTGGATAACGTGATAGATGCAAATTCCTATCCAATACCAGAAATAGAAAAAGCAACAAAGGCTAACAGAAAAATTGGTTTGGGTGTTATGGGATTTGCAGATATGCTAATTAAACTTGGAATTCCTTACAACTCAGAGAAAGCCTTAGAAATTGCAGAAAAGGTTATGAAATTTATAAGCGAGGAAGCGAGAAAGATGAGTGTTGAATTAGGGAAGGAGAAAGGAAACTTCCCAAACTTTAAAGGGAGCACCTGGGAGAAGAAAGGTTATAAGTATATGAGAAATGCTACAGTAACAACTATAGCTCCAACTGGTACTATAAGCGAAATAGCCGGTTGTTCTCAAGGTATAGAGCCTTTATTTGCTATTGCTTACGTTAGAAATGTAAAGGAAAGTTTGGGTTACGATTTGACTGTTATAAATCCTTTATTTGAAATGATAGCTATTCAAAGGGGTTTCTATTCAGACGAACTTATAAAAAAGATAGCAAGGAGTACTTCTATTCAGCATATAAAAGAAATACCAGAAGATGTTAGAAGGATTTTTGTTACAGCTTTAGACATAGCACCAGAATGGCATGTTAGGATGCAAGCAGCATTTCAGAAATATACAGATAATGCAGTAAGCAAAACTGTTAATTTACCTTATGACGCAACACCAGAGGATGTTGAAAGGATATTTATGCTTGCCTGGAAACTTGGTTGTAAAGGGATTACTGTTTATAGGTTTGGCAGCAGAAAAGTGCAAGTTATAAAGACGCTTGCAGAAGGAGGCCCTATTACTCCTGAAAGTTTTTCGAGGTGTCCAAGCTGTGAGTTATGAAGATTTAGATGTTTGGGTTCCTAAAAGGAAGAAGAAAAAGTATAAGAGTTATAAGAAGGGTTTTGGAAGAAAATATAAAAGGTGGCAGAAATGGAAAGAAAAAGAAGTTTAGTTTTTATTTATTCCACCTTTCCTACTATTAAAGATGCAAAAAAGATTGGAGAAATTCTAGTTAATGAAAAATTAGCGGCTTGTGTAAACATATTTAAATTAAATAGCATCTTTAGATGGAAAGGGAAGATCGAAAGAACAAAAGAATTTGGAGTATTTTTTAAAACTTTGCCAGAAAAGGAAAAAGCAGTAAGGAAAAGGATAAAGGAATTACACCCATACGAAGTTCCGTGTATCCTAAGTTTTAAGGTTAAAGCTAGTAAGCAGTTTTGGGAATGGGTTAGAGGTGAAATTTAATGGGTTATATTTATCTTTACACAGGAAACGGAGCTGGTAAGACTACTAATGCCCTAGGTTTGGCTTTAAGGTGCGTAGGACATAAGAAAAAAGTTGTAATAATTCAGTTCATGAAATGGTGGAAGAATATCGGAGAATATAAGATAAGAAATAGGTTAAAACCTTACTATGAAATTTATCAGTTCGGAAGGCCTGGTTGGCTAAAGATAAGGCCTAGCAGAAAAAAAGTAGTAAAGATAAATAGCATGAAATTTAAGGTAAGGAAAATTGAAGAGTTTGATAAAAAAGCTTGCAAAAAAGCCTTAGAATTCGCTAGAAAAATTGTAAAAAAGAAAAGACCCCATCTTTTGGTTCTAGACGAAATTAATTTGGCAATTCATTGCGGCCTTTTAGACGTTGAGGAAGTTCTGAAATTTTTGGATGAAATACCAGAAGAAACGCACGTCGTTCTAACTGGAAGATATGCACCAAAGGAATTAATAGAAAGGGCAGATTTTGTAAACGAGATTAATGTTATAAAAATGCCTAAAAAATTAATTGCGACCGAAGGAATACAATATTAAGTGAGAATATGGCAAGGCCTGTCGTGGATCAGGAAAAATGTATAGGTTGTGGAACTTGTGTTGCTTTATGCCCAGAGGTATTTGACCTAAACAAAGAAGGAAAATCTTATGTAAAAAATCCAGAAGGAAAATGTAACCTAAAAGAAGTAGTGGAAGCTTGTCCAGTTGGCGCTATAAAGCTCGAGTGATTAAACAAACTTTACTATTTCGCTTAACCTTTTTCTTCCTGTTTTTTCTGGTTTTTCTTTCGGATAACCTATAGGTAAGATAGCTATTGGCACTAAATTTTTTGGTATTCCCATAACTCTTCTTACAGAATCTTCGTCAAAAGCGCCAACCCAGCAAGTTGCTAATCCCAATTCATAGCAAGCTAACATAGCGAAAGTTGCAGCTATAGTAGCATCTTGTAAAGAGTAAAGTCTTCTCCCCCTTTCTCCATAATAAATTCCAGATTCTTCAGGATTCGCACAGAATACAAGAACTACTGGAGCTTCAGCTATAAATTTTTGTCCGAATGCAGCTATTGCAAGCTTCTTCTTTTTTTCCCTATCTTTAGTTATGTAAATCCTATAAGCCTGGAGATTTCCTGCTGAAGGAGCAGAATTGGCGGCCTTTAATATTTTCTCCAATTTTTCGTCTTCGACATCTTTACTTAAATAAGATCTAACCGATCTTCTTTTTTCAATTAACTCAAAAAATTCCATAAACTTTTTATCATTCAAAGATTTTTTATAATAAATGTCCATTCCTACTCTTAAGTCACCCGTTGAACAAGAACTTGAAAAATTAAAGGAATTGTGTGGATATAGAGAAGATATAGTTAGGAAATTGGAAAAATGTTGTTTGCGCTTGTATGAAGTTGGGGAAATAGTAGGCATTCATCCTTTAATGATTTTAGATATAGCTTATATTTTGCTAAAGCAAAATCCAGAAATAGAAATTAAGGTTGAGCATTACGTTGGTTCTGGAAAGAAAAGGGTAAGAACGGATGTTTATGCAGAGATTGGAAATAAAACAGCTATTTATGAGATAGAGACTTTCAACTCATGTTTTGCTTTTATAGAAATAGGCAAAACTCCTGATGGAAGAAGGATATTTTATGAATTACTTCCACAGGAGGTTATAGAAATTAGGCTTGGAAGCAAAGCAGCTAGGTATAGCAGGTATGCCGATAAATTTTCTTTTGTAATACCAAGTTCTAAAAAAATGGAAATACTTAAATCCAAAGCTATTAAGTTTCTTCAAACACCCCTTGAAAAGAGGAAGAAAAAAGATTGCAGAGAATTGCTACGTCTTATAAACTTAGTTTATAGAAATCCTCCTGTATCTTTTGATGAGCTGATGGGTGCTAAGTTGGATGGATTGATTTTTCTTGATTTAAAAACGTTGGCTTACGAAGCAATAGGAGAACCTTTTCTTTAAGGAAATGTAAAGATTTTTATGAAAGAAGCTCTTCTATGGAAAAAAGAAAACAATAAAGTAAGGTGCAATTTATGCGCTAGAAGGTGTTTAATACCTGAAGGCAAAACTGGTTTTTGTTTGGTAAGAAAAAATATCAATGGCAAACTTTTTTCGTTAAATTATGGTAAATTGGTTGCTGCTGATGTAGATCCTATAGAGAAAAAACCTTTATTTCATTTTTTACCAGGAAGCTATGCATTTTCGATAGCTGCAGCTGGATGCAACTATTGCTGCTCTTATTGTTGTAATTGGTATATTAGCCAAGTTTATAGAGATAAAAGAAGCCAGGAAGTTGTTGGAGAGGAATATACTAGTGAAGAAATAGTAAAACTTGCTTTAGAAAATGGCTGCAAGTCAATAAGTTATACTTATACAGAGCCAACTATATTTTTTGAGTTTGCCTACGATACTGCAAAGCTAGCGCATAAGGAAGGTTTGAAAAATACTTTTGTAACTAATGGTTACATGACTCCAGAGGCTGTGAAACATATAGCAAAATATTTAGATGCAGCAACTGTAGATTTTAAAGGGAATGCTGACCCAAAGTTTTACTTGAAATTTGCAAAAGTTCCTTCGGTTGAACCAATTTTTGAATGTCTTAAAGAGATGAAAAGAAACAAAATTTTTATAGAAATAACTAATTTAGTTGTTCCAAAATTTGGTGAGAAAGAGGAAAGTTTTAGAAAATTGGTAAGATGGATAATAGATGAATTAGGACCAGAAACACCTTTCCACATTTTAAGATTTTTGCCTAATTATAGAGTTTTGGATTGGCAACCTACTCCTGTAAAACTTTTGGATAAATTTTGGAAAATAGCTAAGGAGGAAGGTTTAATTTTTGTTTATATAGGAAACGTTCCAGGTTATAAGGAAAATACTTATTGTCCAAAATGTGGCGAATTGCTAATAGAAAGATTTGGAGTTTCAGCTTTAAGTATTAACTTAAAAAATGGAAAATGTCCAAAGTGTGGCTTTAAATTGCATGGAGTTTTTGCTTAGTTCTTTTCTTTCATAGCTTCGAGTACCCTTTCTTTTGCTATACTAACTGCAACTTTTCTTGGAGATTCATCTCTCTTTTTAGTCTCTTCAAAAACTAGCCTAACGTTTTTCTTTATTTTTTGCTCTACTAATTTCCACATTTTTTCTTCGCCATAGCCCATATATTCAACGTAGCTTGAAATAACACCGCCTGCATTTGCTACAAAATCTGGAACTACCCAAATACCTTTTTTATGCAAAATTTCTTCGAATTCTGGTTTTGCTGGTATGTTAGAAGCTTCCACTATAAGCTTTGCTTCTATTTTTCCTACGTTTTTTTCGTTTATAACGTCTGGCAAAGCAGCTGGTATTAAGATATCTACAGGTAGTGTGAAAAGATGCTCGGTCGAAAAAACTTCGCCAGGTTTGTAATTTATTACGCTTCCAGTTTCTCTTTTGATTTTAATTAATCTAGGTATATCTATACCATCTTTATTGTATAAAGTACCTTTGCTATCGCTTACAGCAACTATTTTTGCACCCTCTTCATATAGGTATTTAGCTATCGAAGATCCTACATTTCCAAAACCTTCTATTGCAACTGTGCATTCGTCGAGCTTTAACCCAATAAATTCGGCTGCAACTTTCGTTGCATGAAACACGCCAAAGCCTGTTGAGCCAAGTTCATGGGGTAATCCACCTAAATCTTTAGGTTTTCCCGTACAACTATTCAAATTCTTATTACCTTCTACAAGCCATCTCATTTCTTCTGCTCCAGTTCCCATATCAGGAGCTCCTATATACATCTCTGGAGCAATACCCCTTAAAGCTCTTCCAAAGGCTCTCATTAAAGCTCTTTTTTTCTCTTTATCCATCTTAGGGTTGGCCTTTATTCCTGCTTTTGCTCCACCAAATGGCAACTCAGCCATTGCACATTTCCAAGTCATAGTTCTCGCTAGTCTAAAAACTTCAAAAACTGTAATCGTTGGTGATATCCTTATGCCACCCTTTCCAGGACCTAAAGCGGTATTATCTATTACAACAACTCCTTTTAAGTTAACTCTTGGATCATAGACCTCTATTATTTTTTCCGGCCCTATTTCGTCGCCAAAAGTTTCTACGTTCATGACAATTCATAATAGTGGCAGAAATAAATTTTTTTCTTTTATTTACTAATCATGTCGATAAGACTATATCCTACTAGCAAAGAATGGTTTGATACAAGGAAATGGCAAAAAAGAGTTAAGTTAATAAGTGGAGTAGAATGTTATTTGATTCCCTTTATCAGGCACATTACGTCCGTTTTTCCAGGTCTTGATCGTAGGTTAATCGTACCAGTGCTTATGGTAGTTCTTTATAAGAAATTAATGTTTCCTTTTTTCGATTTTGTTAATTTGCAACATAGACGGCTACGTAACTATATAAGGAAAATGGTAAGAGAGGGTTATTTAAAGGGATACGAAGAGGAGCCAACTCCTTTAGAAAGAGACGCTTATGATGAAATTAAAATTTCTCACAAGTTGAGCGGAAAGCAAAATAGGCCCGTCGAACTGCCATTTTACAACTTGAGAAAACTCGTAAAGGTGCTTACGGGTATAAACTTAGATAGAATTGGGGTAGAGATAGTTCCTTTCAGTTCTACCTTCAAAACAACACCTGCAACTTCTGCTATTGCGTGCTGTTTAGCCAGCCCGCGTTCTGTAGAAGAAATAAGCACCTTAACAGGTTATTCAACTAACACTGTAAGTAATTGCTTATGCGGGTTTCGGTGGTTAAAAATAGTTAAGAGGAGAAAGGGAAAGTTCGAATTAACATCGTTAGATCATTACGTTGATGCATATAGATCTTTCGAAGATCATCTGCAAAAAATGCTTAGAAGAACAAAAACCTATTGCTTAGCTGTTGCTGGCGAAAAAATTGATTGCAGTCCTAACACAGTAAAAATGTGGAAAACTTCTAGCGCGATGCCATATGTAGTACCAAAAAAATCTATATGGCTTGCTTATAACTTAAAATTGCTGGATGAGGATGAAAGGGATTTTTTGCTTACTTTTCGCGATTACAGGGAATTTATCTCATCACTAGAAGAGCCAGCACCTTTTGGTTAAAATAACTACACCCACTGCGATAGATTGGCAATTGGAATACCTTTGTTAGTTTTAGGTATCTTTGCAAAGTTTTTTCTAAACCTTTTCTAAAATTTAAAACTTTTTAATGAACCATTACAGGTCCTTTAGTTCCATGCAAATAATTATAAGCTTGTAAAGCCGCTTTACAACCTTCTCCAGCTGCAACTACTAACTGCTTAAAAGGAACGTTGGTTATATCACCTGCAGCAAAAACCCCGGGTCTTATTTTGTCTGAATCTGGATAAAAAGTTTCATTTTTCTGCGTAATTACGATTTGATTTCTTTCGTCTAGTTTTACAAAATCTTTGAATGGACTCGGATCTATAACTAAACCTATTTGGATAAAGATTCCATCAACTTTTAATTCAAAAGTTTCGCCAGTTCCTACTATTTTTCCTTCTTCCATTTTAGTTTTTTCTAAAACTATACTTTCTACCTTATCCTTTCCTTTAATTTCCTTAACTATCGCCCAAAGTATTATCTCAATATTTTCTTTAGACTTAACCCTTTCCACTAATTCTTCAAAGCCTCTAAACTCACCTCTTCTATGGATTAGATATACTTTTTTTGCAAATTTGCTTCCAAGTAGAGCTGCCTCTAAAGCAGAGTTTCCGCCGCCTATTACAGCAACTACTTTATCTTTAAATAAAGGCATATCACAAGTTGCACAATAGCTAACACCTTTTCCTAAAAATTTATCTTCCCCAGGTACGTTTAGCTTGCGGGGTGTCTTTCCCATAGCAATTATTATAGTTTTGCATTTCCACTCTTGCTTATTAGTTTTAACTACGTAAAATCCCTCTTTTTCTTCAAAACCCTTAACTTCTTCAAAAGCAATTTTTAAACCATTTTCTAATGCTTGTTCAAAAATTCTTTTTACTAATTCAGAACCTTTAATTTGTTTAAAGCCTGGATAATTTTCTATAACTTCAGCCCAATTCGCTTGCCCTCCTATTTCTTTTGTTATTAAAATGGTTTTCATTTTCCTTCTTAAAGCATAAATAGCAGCTGTTAAACCTGCAATTCCACCTCCGCAAATTATTAAATCGTAAATTTCTTCCATAGTTTATCTACAAAAAATTTTTAGCAAAGAAAAGAAAAAACCAAGCAAGTTTTTCATAAATTTTAACTTTTTTTTATTAAAAATAAAACTTCGTCACGATTTGGTATACCAATTATTACATGCTTTCTATCTACTATTGCTGCTGGTACGCTTCTTATGTTATAAATAGAAGTTAACAGCTTGCCTTCTTCAGAAAGTGCGTCGATGATTTTTAATTTAAGGTCCAGCTCTCTTTTAAAACTTTCCCAAACTATTTTTGCTATTGGGCAGTGGGGACAATTTTTTGAAATTAAAAGTATAACTTCTTTTGTCACGTTAAATTTATTAGCTATTATGATTTAAATCCCTAAATCTGATGAGGAAGGACGGGCAGGTTGAACCAATGAGAATGCCTCCCTTCCTGAAGAGGGGAAGATGAGAAGGGTAAGAGTAAAAATTTACGGAAGAGTTCAAGGTGTATTTTTTAGAGCAAATACAAAAAGATTAGCTGATGAAGTAGGAGTAAAAGGTTGGATAAGAAATTGCGAAGATGGAACTGTAGAAGCTGTTTTCGAAGGAGAAGATAAAGCTGTAGAAAAAATGATTAAATGGTGTCATAAAGGTCCACCTTTAGCTAGGGTAGAAAAGGTTAAAGTAAATGAAGAAAAGTTTAAGGGAGAGTTCAAAGATTTTAGAATAATTTACTTTTAACAAACACCCTTACCTGTTGTACTCCCTGAATAACTTACTGAAAAACCTCTGTTTGCTTGTTTTTCTGTTAACTTAATCTTACAAAATTCTGGTTTTTCTTCAAATCCACAGCAAATTATTGTTTTTACAGCTTCTGCCGACCTTCCTCCAAAATTATATTCGTTAACTCTTTGATCGTTAAGTATTAAAGTTGGAGAGCCTGTAACTCTGTACTTAGCTTGCAAATCAAAATCTTCTTCAGCATATTTTAAACCTCTTTGCGAATCATTCATGCAATCTTCAAGCTTTCCTTTATCTACGCTAGCTACATCTAAACATTTTTCTGATTCGCCTTTCTTTATGAAGCAATCTATATATTTCCAGAACTTATCAGATTGTTCTTCTCTTATGCAAATTTCCTTTAAATTTTCAGTGGCCTCCTTATCTCCATGCATGCTTCTTATTTTTCCGTTTTCAATAGATCCTAAATATCTAACTTCTATATAATCAGCCATTTCTGGAATATTCTTTACTATTTCATTCAAAACCCTTAGCATTTGTAAACCAAAAGGACAGTAGCTCACTACAAAAGCTCTTAAAATTGGTTTTTTTCTTTTCGGTAAACTCTCACAACTTTGTGCAGCAATAGTTTTTCTTAGACTTTCTGAAGTATCAAAAGGATTTGAAACGAATAAGTATTTACCATCTTTAGTTATGTAAACCGGTATTTCTCTTCCTCTATAGCTAGTAACAACTTTATACATACCAGAAAACTCTTCAACTCTTACCAGAGTTGCCTTTCCACCCTGAACTAAATTTTTGTTAATGTATTCAATAGCTTTCCTTCCAGCTTCTTCAGCAGTTAGCAGTTGGACAGCTTTGCCACCAATTTTTAATATGTTAAAAAAACTTAGCAAAAAGAGAACCAAAAGAGCAAGAGTCGAAAAAAACCAAACATTCAATTTTATCTTTGCTCCTTCCATCCTATCTACCGAATATTTTGAGCATTAATTTGAAGAAACTTTGTTTTTTAACTTTAAATTCTTTCCCTAGAAGCCAATAGCCTAGTTTTTTAATTTCAACTGCAGCCTTACTTTCTGGAAACAATTCAAACAAAGGCCTTCTTAAAAATATACTTTCCTCAACTTTCCTGTCTTCAGGAATTCTTGCTAAAATTGGATAATCGAAAAAGGCTTCTACAAAATCCATAAACTTAAACTTCTTTGGTATTCTGTTTATTACTACACCCAAAATTTTTTTATCGAGTTTTTCAGCTAGCTTTAGCACTTTTAAACCATCTAGAATAGCTGGTAGATTTGGGTTTGTAACCAAAATTATTTCATCACAAGCTTCTAAACAAGCTAGAGTTTCTCTTCCTATGCCAGCAGAACCATCTAGCAATATGAAATCTGCTTTAGGTAAGATTGGTAAGACAGCATTTATTAACATGGAAGGTTCTAAACCGCTCAATTTTCCTAAACTTATACTTCCAGGTATTAAGTTAATTCCAGATGGTAATTTGTAGATGCATCTTTCGATTTCAAAATTTCCTCTTAAAAAATCATGAAGAGTAATGTTTGGTGCTAGCAAACCAAAATGCAAGGCTAAATTTGGGGTTGTAAGGTTTGCATCTATAGCATAAACCCTTTGGTTTAGTTCTGCTAAAGCATAAGCTAGGTTTGCCGTCAAAAAGGTTTTTCCAGTTCCTCCTTTTCCAGAAGTTATCAAAATAACCCTTGCCACAATTATAAAAGAGTAAATAGATTAAAATTTGTTAAGAATTATGGGGGTCTTACCTTTAACGCAATTCAAACCACCTCTAATTCAAGTAGATTATGTAAGCATATCAGTTTCTTTCTTAATAGGCTTTCTAGTTGCAATGTTGTTTTTCGCAAGAGATAAAAGGAAAGAGCCTGAGGTGTTTGGATGAAAACTAGATTTCTTTACATAAATTATGTAGGGAAGGTTAAAGCTAGTGGAGAAGTTTTTGATACAAATTTAGAAGAAATAGCTAAAAAAGAAGGAATTTATGATGAAAAAAGAAAGTATAAACCGCTTGCTGTAATAACTGGTTCAAACAGATTGTTTAGAGCATTAGAGGAAGAAATTTCTAAGATGGATGTTGGCGAAAAGAAAATTATAACTCTACCTCCAGAAAAGGCTTTTGGGTTAAGAGATGAAAAATTGAAAAGAGTCTTTTCTTTAAAAGATTTTGAGAAAGAACCTCAGGTTGGCCAAAAAGTTTTTTTAAGAGGATTAGAAGGGAGGATAATAAGTATTAGCGGAGGAAGGGTTATAGTAGATTTTAACCATCCGTTAGCTGGTAAGGAATTAGAATTTGAAATAGAAGTTGTAAAAGAGGCTAAAGATTTGAAAGAGAAGGTTTTAGTCGTGCTCGATTCTTTTACTAATTCTTCTGAAAGTTTTGAAGTTTTGGTTAAAAACGAAAAAGTTGAGATAAAAGATTTAAAAAATATCCTTACACCATCGCTTAGAATTTCTATTAAAGATGCTATATTCAAATTTCTTAAAAATTTGAAAGAAGTGATTTTTATAAATCAATTTTCAGCAAGCTAAACTTTTTATAATTTTTAAAGC
>Ga0190367_1001131_pt1 | contig 16260 bp, 10 predicted proteins | sample 4872181011_MG_FD_171838 | JGI IMG/M metagenome (GOLD analysis project Ga0190367, IMG submission 171838) | Hydrothermal vent microbial mat bacterial communities from Southern Trench, Guaymas Basin, Mexico - 4872-18-10-11_MG | ecosystem: Environmental > Aquatic > Marine > Hydrothermal vents >...
TGCAGGGGCTTCAGGGCGCCTTCCTTCTCCATCAGTGCTGAGACCGCCTGGGCGCTCGGCGTTCTTGCGGGAGAGGGCTATGCCTACGATTCGAGCGTCTTTCCCCTCAAAACGCCTCTGTACGGGCTCCCGGGGACTCCCACGAGGCCCTATCGACCTTCCCTTGCCGACCCGAGGCTTGAGGACGAGGCCAGCCCGCTCATGGAGTTCCCGGTAACCGTCCTCGAGCTCGGCCCCCTGAGGCTCCCGGTGGGAGGGGGCTTCTACCTACGCCTCACGCCAGCCAGGGTCATCCTCGCCGTCATAAGGAGCCTGAACAAGAGGGGCATCCCCGCCGTGCTATTCGTACACTCCTGGGAGCTCGACCCGGGCACGCCCATCGTGCCGTTAGAGAACCCGCTGAAGAGTCTCGTAACCTACTACAATATCAGGGCCACCGCGGAGAAGCTCTCGTACCTCTTGTCGAAGGCGAAATTCACGTCCTTCGAGGGCTACTTAGAGGCCCTCGGCCTCGTCTGACGAGCTGTCTGTAAGCGGCCGGCCAGGGCCCTCATCACGTACTTGAGGACCTTCACATGGTAGGATAAGAGGACCTCCCCCCTTATGTACGATGAGCCGGATTTACGAGGCCGCATGTCCACGGGCACCTCCATCAGCCTTAGGCCCCTTAGGCCCATGTATATGGTAACTCCCACGGCCGGGTAATCGTCCGGGTAAACGGGCGCCACGAACCTCACGGCCCTCCTGTTCATGGCCCTGAAGCCAGATGTTACGTCCGTTATACGCCCCCTCGTCAGGATGGATGCGAGGAGCGAGTAGAAGGCCATCCCGGCCCTCTTGAGGCCGGGAATCCAATTCGCACGCCCACGGAGGAAGCGGGAGCCTATCACCACGTCCGCCTCGCCGCGGAGGATAGGCCCCAAGAGCTTTGGTATCTCCTCGGGCGGGTGCTGCCCATCGGCATCTATGAGGACGACCGCATCGGCCCCGCTCCGCAGCGCATAGGCCAGGAAGGTCCTCACGGAGGCCCCGTAGCCCATGTTCCTCTCGTGGGAGAGCACGACGGCGCCGAGGGACCTGGCTATTTCGCCCGTGGCATCGGCAGAGCCGTCGTCCACGACGACAAGCCTGAACTCGAGGCCCTCCCCGAGCTTCTCCATCACCGAGAAAATCCTCTCGAGGACATCCCCTATAGTGTCCTCCTCGTTATATGCGGGTATTCCTACCTCGATGAGCTTTAGCTGGCTCGGGCGTGCTATTCCAGGGCCTTGCGCCAGTTGGTCCATCCTCTCCTCTGCATCCTAAAATGGCATCTCAAATAAGGATTGCTTCTCCCCGGCCCTCAGTGGGCGAACGGACCTACGGCCTCTCGCCCCTCAGCACCTTCTCGATTACCTCCCTCAGCTGTTCCTCGGACCTGGCGGCCACCGCCCTGTATATCTCCTGCCCATTTCTAAATAGTATGAAGGTGGGGACGCCGGTTATGCCGTACCTCGCCGCCGTCTTCGGGTTGAGGTCCACGTTCAACGTCCCTATCTTCACCCGCCCCTTGTACTCCATCTCGAGCTTACGGAGGATGGGCTCCATCATCTTGCAGGGAGGGCACCAGGAGGCCCAGAACTCCACGAGCACGGGTACCTCGGATTTCAGCACCTCCTCCTCGAAGTTCTTATCGGTGAGCCTCACGGCGCCGCTTCACCTCCGCCCTCTTAGCCGCCTTAACGTATATCGTTGGCTTGAGGCCCGTGTGCAGCGTAGGCTTGTACGGTCCCTTAGGCCTTGTCTTTGGCTTGAAGATATCCAGGACGGCGGGCTCCCTCTTCTCGCCCGACCACCAGGTGATGGGCATGATGGCGTGGGCCACCTTCTTTATCCTCTCCACTATGTGGGGCTGGGTGAGGAGCTCGAACATCCTGGTTATCTCGAGCCTGGGCGTTACCTTCGGCCTGAAGCCGAAGAGGAGCGGGAGGTTCTCCGAGACGACCTCGTAGGGGTGCAGGTCGGCCTCCACCCTCGGGTTCTCCAGCTTCTGGATGGTCGTGGGGTAGCCGAACTCCTCGGCCACTTCCGCAACTATCTCGGCCAGCTCTATGACCTTGTAGAGGCCGGAGACCTGGTTCACGACGGCGTACTGGCCTGGCTCGGGCGGGGACGAGATGAGCCTCACCATGCACTCCATTGCGTCCTCGAGGGCGATGAAGCCCCTAATCTGCTCCCCCTCGCCGTAGACCGTCAGCGGCATGCCCAATATGGCCTGGCAGACGAAGCGGTTCACTACGGTGCCGAACCACTCGTCCACGTCGAGGCGTGTCCTGAGCCTCGGGTCAGCCGCTACCTCGTCCGTGTGGACGCCATAGATGACGCCCTGCATGACGTCGTAGGAGCGGAGCCACCAGTACTTGCAGGCCTCGTAGATGTTGAACGTGTCCTGCACCTTGCTGACGTGGTAGAAGCTCACGGGGTCCCTTGGCGTCAGCTCGCCCCCGAGGCTCCACTCCCTCCCGCGCCACCTGAGGACGGCGTCTGCCGGGAAGATGCCCTCGAAGAGGGGCCTGCCCGTGAGGGGGGCGCCGTACTCGCCCAGCGTGCCGAGCTTTATGAGAGAGGCCTCGGGGCAGATATCACGCATTAGGAAGAGGAGGCCCAACGTGCCTATCACGTTGTTATACTGCACCTTTATGGCGTGGTCGGCATCAACCATGCTGTAGGGGGCGCTCGGTATCTCGCCGTAGTGGACTATGGCCTCGGGCTGGACCTCCTTCATGAAGGCGCCGAGCTTTGGCCTGTCGAGGATATCTATTTTCTTGAACTTTATCTCGACGCCCAGGACCTCCTTAGCGGCCTTCAGGCGCTCCTTCATGCTCGCTATGGGGACGACGCTCATCGAGCCCTTCTCACGCACCATCTTACGCCTTAGGAAGTTATCCACGCCGCTCACCTGGCAGCCCAGGGCGCCGAGCTTGAGGGCGAGCGTCCAGCCCAGGTAGCCGTCTATGCCGAGGATGAGGACACGCATGTCCCTGAGCAGGTAGCCGTACTCGGTCAGCTCCCACTCGGGGCATTCCTTGAACGTTATGGTGGGCTCAAAATAGCCGAGTTCTGGCCTCCTGCGGCACCTTATCAATATCTCAGTATCCTCCGCCATGAGCTTGAGCCTCTGCATGGTCTGGCCACAGGCCCTGAAATCGATATTGCCCTTCAGCTCGGCGGCCGGACAATTCCAGCATGTCTTCTCGGCATTATGGGTCGACCACTTCCCCGTCATGTCGAGGTTACTACCACCACGTGGTAATAAAAGTCTTTCGGGAGCAAAGGCTATGGGGCATGCCGCGGGTAATTACCTCCCCCGGAGAGCCATCATGATGCCTACCACATCCTCAACGGATGGGTCGTCCGGGACCAAATCTGCGTTCTCCCTTCCCCTCACGTAGAGGAAAGCGTCCTCGTTGTGTTTGCCTGTCAAATCGCTTTCCTTGAAGACCTCCCGCTTGGAAAGCCTGGCGTTTAGCGCAAATCCCTCGTTAGGGATGAGGACGAGGTCGGGAGCATCGTCCATGCTCGGGCCGTGATATATCTCCTCCTTCCGGTACACCTTCTTTATCACGCTCTGCCCATCCCACTTAAGCCCGTAGAAGAGCTCGGTGAGCTCCTCGAGGATATCCTCGGCCTCGCTCGGCCTGACGGAGCCCCTCGGGTACTTGCCCTCCAAGTTCAGGTATATCCTCGATGGCTCGAGGGCGAAGGCTCTCGTGCCAGCCCTGATGTTGTTGTAGCCCTTCCTCGGCTCATCCCCGAGGAGCAGGTATCCCTCGGATGCCAGGAGGGCGTTCAAGTTCACCTCTATTTTGAGGCGCTCCATTCCGTGGTCGGAGAGCATGATGATATCGTCCTTGTCCCTGAGCATCCCCGCCAGCTCCCCTATGGCCTCATCAACGAGGCTGAAGAAGGAGAGGAAGTGCTCGTGCCACTCGTGGTCGGTCCTCTCGTAGGCGCTCCAGAGGAAGTGCCCGAGCCTATCCGTGCCCGTTACGACGAACATGAGGACATCCCACTTCACCTTCCTCCACATGCGCTTGCAGAGCTCGAGTCTCGCCCTGAGCACATCGGAGAGTTCCTTGAACAACAACAGGGGGGACCTCCGGCACCTCTCAACATCTATGTCCACGCGGTAGCCTACCTCACGTAGGTACTTGATGTAGGATGGCGGGTAAACCGCCTTGCCTAAGTCAGGGGAGACGAAGCCCGATACCATGAAGCCGTTTATCTCGAGGGCCGGGTAGGTGGATGGGACGTTCACGATGATGTAGCGCTTCGAGGGGTCCGCCTGCCAGAAGGCCGGCGCCTTCAGCTTCGTGAAATCGTGGAACGCGAGGGTGTACGTGCCCCTTATGAGGTTCGTGAACCCGAAGACGCCGTGCTCGCCAGGGTTCTTCCCGGTTATTATGGAACTCCAGGAGACCGAGGATACATCCGGTATGGAGGGCCTCATCCCCCTCAGGACGCCGTCCCCCATGAGGGCCTTCACGTTCGGCATGATGCCTCTACCGGCCAGGTCCACCAGGAGAGCATGCGGAACGCCGTCCAGGCCTATGATAAGCGTCCTCTTTTTCCTCACCCGCCCACCTCCTCGACCCCGCACAATCGCCTACTATAAAGCTAATGGGCCACGGCGTCCCTCGGAATAGCCTTGTAATCCCACATGAGGGAGAACATGAGGGCAAGCCCCCTGACGACGCTCGGATGGAATGTTATGGCCGCCTCACGGAAGGAAAACGGGACCCCGGGGTCCTCGACGAGGAAGAGGGCTCCGGCCCCCTTCCCTGGGTCAATTATGCAGCCCCTTATTGGAACCTCATCGCTGAAGCGCACGAGCACGCTCGCCAGGGGGGGCTCCTCGAGCATCCTCAGCATCTTGGCCTGCCTCTCCCTGTCCTCCGGCTCCATCAGGTCGGGCCTCATCAGGATGACCTTCACGGATACGCCTCTCTTAACCGCCCTCCTGAGGTTCTCCGCCACATCGGGCAGGTACTCCATCGCCCTCGACATTATGAGTATCTCCTCCTTAGCCATATCGTAGAGCCTCCTGGTCTCCGCCAGAGAGGCGTCTCCCACGCTCACTATGCGCAGGAGAGGGATGGTGCTCATGCCCCTCTTGCCCTTCAGGTATATCTGTCCTGCGGCCTGGACGAGCTCGTCGGCGAGCTCCCTGAGCGCCTTCACCTTGCGCTCGAGTTCCTTCACGTGCATGGCCACTATGTTCTCGGCTACCTCCTCCGGGGGAAGCGATACGTAGATGGCTGGCCTGCCGGGCCTCACGACGACGAGCCCCATCCTAACCAGCTCGTCTAAGATGCCGTAGATGCGAGCGCTCGGGACGCCGCTGGCCTTGCTGAGCGCAAGGGGCTTTGCCTCCCCCATGAAGAGGAGGTAGGCTAATGCGAGAGCCTGGTATTCGTTCAACCCCATGTCCATCAGCAGGGACCTGACTCTCCCTATGGCCTCGTCCTGGCCCGATGACATCCTCTTCTCGTGAGGCCGTGCCCTCTTAAGCGTTCTCAGAGGAATGACCCGGGCGTGGGGCTCCCCGCCCAATGAGCAGTAGGCTTTTAAACAACCCGGCACGGGCTGGGTAGAGCGACATGAGCGTGTTGATTACAGGCGGGGCTGGCTACATAGGCTCGGCCCTCGTCAAGCAGTTGTTAGAAGATGGCTATCACGTGGTAGTGGTGGACAACCTGTACAGAGGAAATTACGAGCCCCTCAGGGACTACGAGCAATCCGGCAGGCTCGACCTCCTGGTCATGGACATCTGCGATATCAAGGCGCTGGACAAAGCGGTGGAGGACGCCGGAGGCGTAGAAGCGATATTCCATCTCGCGGCCGTGCCCGGCATGAGGCTGTGCGCAAGGGACCCCGATAAGGCGGTGATGACGAACGTGTACGGCTCGTATAATGTCCTTGAGGTAGCGAGGAACCACGATGTGGACAAGGTCGTCCTGACGTCGAGCGCTGCCGTCTACGGCGACCCTGTAGAGCTGCCCGTGCGTGAATCACACCCCACCAACCCAAAGAACCTATACGGCATAACCAAGCTGGCCGCCGAACACCTTTTCGCATCCTATCACGAGCTGTACGGGCTACCCACCGTGGTCCTGAGGCTCGGGAACGTCTACGGCGTCGGTCTCTTCACCTATTGGGAGACCGTGATACCCAAGTTCGTGAACCAGGCCCTGAGCGGGAAGCCCCTGTCTGTCTACGGGACAGGGACGCAGACGAGGGACTTCATACACGTCTGGGATGTGGTCGAGGCGATGAGACTCGTCCTCGAGGCCAGGGGGGCCGCCGTGGCCGGGGAGACCTTTAACGTGGCAACGGGCAAGCCTGTGTCCATCAATGAGGTGGCGGAGGCCGTGTCGAGGGCAGTGTGGGAGGAATGCCGTATCGAGGTCGAGATATCGCACGTGGAATCGCCGAGGAAGGGCGAGACCACCGTGCCCGGCTTCTGCCTATCGGCCGATAAGATAAGGGAGAAGCTCGGCTTCAGGCCGAGCTGGGAATTTGAGGACGGCGTACGGCAGCTCATAAGGTACAGGCTTCTCTCCATGAGGCCGGGGAAGCAGGGCATCTCACAACCGCCACAACACGGCGAGCAACACGGACTTGATGAGGAATAAGGGGAACTTGAGGAGGTTCACGGACGAGTAGAATTTAGAAGCCCCCTCTCTGCCGTACATCTTGACCGGGACCTCCTTTATCTTCAGCCCAGCCCTATGGCAAACCAGTACGCGTTCCACGTTGTTCGTCAAATCGCTCTTCAGCAGAGGAGTATTCCTATAAACATCGTTGAGGAGCTTGCAACAGTCCCTGCTGAACCCGTAGAAGCCAGATGTAGCATCGCGTATCCTCTCCCCGGTCAAGGCTATGATAAGCAACCTACATACCGCCCTCCCGCACCGGAAGAGCAGAGGCTCCTCATAATCCCTCTGCCTCCCCCCTATCACGAGGTCAGCCTTTCCTTCACCGAGCGCCCTGAGCACCCTGATTACGTGCTTGGGCTCATGTTGGCCATCCGCATCTATCTTAACGACGAGGTCATAGCCCTTCCTGAGGGCGTAAGCCAGCCCAGATTGAATGCTACTCTCCTCCCCAAAATTCCTTCCGTGCTTAATCACGTTTATCCCCCTTGACATGGCTTCTTCGGCCGTGCCGTCGTTTGAACCATCATCTACGACGAGTATGTCGAAGGCGGGGCCGTGTCCTCTTCTCACCTCCATCAGCTTGTCAAGCACGGCCCCTATGTTCTTCTGCTCATTATACGCAGGGAGGAGCACGAGCACCCGGGGAGAGGATTGCATATCGGCGCCACCCTGGGTGAGCAGCTATTAAGACCCATATAAGGGTTGCCATAAGCAAGTTGATAGGGGTTGATGAGATGGAGTTCCCACCGATTAGGATAGTATTTGCTCATAGAACGATATAGCCCTCTTGATTATCACACGCCAATCGAGTTCTTCCTCGGCGTATTTCCGTGCTCTCCGGCCCATCTCCCGTGTGCGCTCCAAGTCAGAGGCCATACGCGCTATGGCCTTCGCCAGGCCCTCTGCGTCCCTCGGCTTCACTACGAGACCCGTGATTCCTGGCTTGACCAGGTCTGGGACAGCGCCGACGCACGTGGCCACTACCGGCCTCCCGCAGGCGAAGGCCTCTAAGACCACGTTGGGACACCCCTCCCCCAGGGAGGGGAGGATTAGGAAATCGGAGGCGTGGATGAAGCGGAGGGGGTCGGGCTTGAACCCCATGAGGTGGACCCTCGCGTGCCTGTTCGAGACCAACCTCTCGAGCGCCCCCCTCTCGGGGCCATCGCCTATGACGAGCAGGTCGATATCCATGCCCCGCGATTCGAGCATCTCCATGGCACGGCCTAAGAAGGTGATGCCCTTGACGGGGGATAGACGGCCAAGGAATATGGCCACGATTTCCCCGAGGCCGAGCTCATCTCTTACCTCGAGCCCGAGCTTCTCATCCGGCCTTATCTCGTGTGTATCTATGCCGAGGGGAATACGCACGGTATGCTTGGGCCTGACGCCGAGGGCCTCCAAGGCCCTCAGGGCTGAACTGGAAAGGCCTATCACGGCGTCCATGTGCTTCAGGGCGAGCTTAGCGAAGGTCTGGGTGTAAAAGCCGGAGAGTGCGTTTATGATGATGTCGCCGTGGTCATAATCTATCCCCGGGAAGCTCTCTATGGTGATGACCTTGGTCTTGTCAAGCAACATGCCGCAGAGCGAGAAGAGGTAGTTCTGGGAGAAGAAATGCACTATATCGTACTCGGGCTCGAGAGCCCTCAGGAGCCTTATGACCCTGGCCACGTGGGGGAGCGGCCAATCCACGGGTCTCATGGGGTTAATAACGGGGACTTCGTAGCCCCTCACGGACGGCGGTAGCTTTGCGCTCGTCATTGGGGGAGGCTCGATTAGGGCGACCTTCTCAACCGCCTCGGAGACGTGGATGATGAACTCGTAGAAGCCATAGGGCCTCCTCTGAGGCAATCTGACCCTCGGGCTGACGAACAGGACGCTAAGGTCCACCTCGTCGACCCCCTCGTGCTACGGGCCTTTCCGCCGTTTAAAAAACCATAGCGGAAGATGAACTCATGTCTTCTTGGCTAATAGGATGAGCTTCCCGTCTCCCCTGCTCCTGACCATGCTGATGGCCTTTAGCCCGACCTTGCCGAGGGCGAGCATCACCCAGCTCTCTCTGGCCGGGAAGAAGGGCGTCGCCCCATACCTAAGCACGCTCACGAGCCATCGCTTGCTTAAGCCGTACCGCTTGAAGCTCAGGGATGGAAACGTATCGAGCATCTTGGCCAGGTGCTCGAACAGCATCTTAAAGCGCCCGTGAAGCCTATTGAAGATGCGGCGTAAGGCGAAGTGGAGGGCCACCCTGCCCTTGCTCATGTCGGGGAAATCGCATATGAATAGGCCCTCCTCCTTGAGGACCGAGGATACCTCGGCCAAGAGGCCCTCCAAATCCGGGATATAGTGGGCCGTCTCGATGCACAAGACGAAGTGAAAGGCCCCTCCCCTGAACGGCAGGTATCTGCCATCGGCTTGGACGAGCTCTACCTTCTTAGCATTCACGAGGCTTTTTCTCGCATAATTAAGCGCATTCGCCGAGACATCCACGCCGACGTAGAAGCTCACATCCTCGAACATCCTCAGCACGCGGCGTGCTACCCTGCCCTCCCCGCAGCCCACCTCGACCACGACACCGGAGATGGAGGATGGGATACCGTGCCACCTGATGGCTCCCCGGGCGACCTCCTCTCTCCAGAGGTCATGGTAATCCGACGAGAAGAAGTAGGTAGCCGCCCAGACCTCATCTGCGCTCATGTTCACCACATGGTTGAGGCGACTTAAAAGGGTAGCCGCACGACATCCAATACGAAAGGCTTAAAAGCCATCGTAGATGAGTTCATGGAAGGCTAATGAAGAGAGAAAAGGGCGCCGAGGTATTAGTAGCCACATCGGTAATCGCCCTCGTCTCATCGTTGGTATTTCTCATAATGCTTACTCCCACCGTATTCGTCGCTTTCGCCTTCCTGCTCATCACAACTATAAGCATCCTCATCACCATGGATAAGGGCCTCATCGAGAAGAAGGTGAGGATTGCCTCGAGGACTGCCGTGAACATAGGGATAGCCCTCGTCTTCCTCTCCTCCGCCATCTTCCTCATGACATTTCAAGTATTCCGGGCGCCGGTCTTAGAGGGGCCCGCCACCGCCATCGCAATCCTCATAGGTTCCTTCCTCCCCGGCTACCTGCTCGTACGCACGCTCGACCTCCCGTACAAGGCGGCCCCCCTGCTCGAGGTCCTCGTTTTCTCCTACTGTTACAGTCTCTTATTCACCACGTTCCTGGCGACGGGGATTATGTGCTTAGAGGCCGGGTCGAGGGGGCCAATCGTTTCCTCTCTGTTCCTCGCCATGGCTATCTTCCTCGTGGTGCTCGAGTGGCTGAGGTACAAGGGCCTCCTGGGCCAGGGCGAGGAAGAGCGTATGCAACAAGTAGAGCTCCACGCCGTGGACGTAATGGCCCTCCTCCCGCCCTTAGCCCTCTCCTTCTACATAATGGCGGTCATCCACCCGTCCATGGTGAATTTCCCGGGCTTAGATATCGCGGAGCACATGAGGAGGGTACTTGTTTTCCTTAGGGACAAATCGTCATACACGTACCCTGAGCCAGCATACCATTTCCCGATAGCCATGATGTACGTGGCGGGGGGGAGCCCTGACCCCCACATGTTCCTCAGGGCCATCTCGGCCTTGGGCATCATCGTCCTGCCCGCCCTGTACGCGCTGTCCAAGGCCGTGCTCGGCAAGTTAGACGTGAGGGCCCAGGCGATGGCCTCCCTGGTGTTCTCGTTCTTCTCCGGGCTCGGATGGCTGCTCTTCCTCGTGGAAGCGCCCTATCCTGATTACCAGGCTTACTTGGCCGTCCACGAGATGGCCTTGTCCAAAACGTACTTCTCCATACCCTGTTCTCCCCCCTTGGACCTGACGGTATGGTACCGCCCAAGGACGCTAGGCCTCACGGCCCTAATGGCCTTCATGGTGCTGATGGCGAGGCGGCCTATCTCGCGCAAGAAGCTGGCGAGTCTCGGCCTGCTGATGGCCCTCATGTTCCTATCCCATCTCCCGGAGTTCTTCATGGCGATAGCCGTGCTCGCTTTCCTCACCGTGCTCTGGACGGACATGGAGGTAGGTAAGCAGGCGGTGCTCGCGTGCTCCATATCATTAGCCATAGCAGCCGTGGCCTACGGCCTCTTCCAGGCAACGCTTGGGCTGCGGACGCCCTCTAAGGTCGTGTCCCCGTTCTTACACACCATCGCCCTGCTCATGACCCTCTTATCTGTGGGCTTGGCGCTGCTCGCCCGTCGTGTGCCCCTCAAGCTCGGGTCCAAGCTGCGCTCCTACGGCCCCAAGATTGGCACGGGGATAGCCCTATGCGTTCTGGTCGTGTTTGCGACGGGCGTAGCGGCCTGGCTGAACCAGCTCGATGACTTCAACCTCCGGGCCGTGGGCGGGCAAGATGGCATCTACTTCCTCCCCTGGTTCTTCTACCCGATGTTGGCCGGGGTGGCCCTCCCCCTCACCGTGCTCGGCCTGCTCGGAAGCGCAACGCTTTCTGCACCGTTAAGGCTCATCGTCGCCTTGTGCGTGGTGGCCGTCCTGCTCGGGCGCCTGGTCTCCATAGCAAACCTCTACATCACGTTCGTGGGCTTCTACGAGGCGAGATTCCCCCTCTACCTGTTCACCGGCCTGGCCATCCTGGCGCCCCTTGGCCTCCTCGAGATATGGAGGAGGCTGCCAGGGCGTGGTCTTGCGATGACGGGCCTCAAGGCGGCCGTGCTGAGCGCTTTGGTGTTCTGCGGGAGCATGACGACCTTCTACTCCCTCGAGTACTTGACCCTGACGTACTCGGGCGACCCCATAGGCCCCGCCGAGGAAGAGGCCCTTGCGTTCCTCAGGGACCTCATGGAGGTCTTCCCCCGCTCCACCATCCTGACCGTAACGAAGGCGTCGAGCCGCATAGTGAGATGGGCTCTCCCGGCCAGGATAGTAGTGGATTACTACCGCATGGCTATATGGAGGGCCTCCTCGCTCGAGGCCTCGCTCTCCCTGCTGTTCGACGAGCGCGCTGATAGCTACTTCATCTACCTCCATGCAAGGGATATGCGGGAGCTCGCCAAGATGGCTCCCGAGGACAGCGCCATGAAGCGCCTGATATCTTTCTTGCCCAAGGTGTTCGAGAACGGTGAGGTCAGCGTCTACTGGCTACCGGCCTTCTCGCCCCCCCGACCGGATAGCGAGACTGCCCTGGTGGTTGGGTTAGACGAGGACGAGCCCACCTACGCATACCTCATGCTGTCAACGGCCTACTACCCGTACACCACGGCGCTGGACGTGGATGAGGGTGTGTTCTCATCGGATATCCTGCTCATGCCGTACGATGGGGTGCCTGCGTCGGCCCCCCTCGACGAGCTCATGGCGTGGGTGCGTGCGGGCGGGACCCTGTTAGTCATGAACAAGGGCGGGGGCGGCCCTCTGTTGGACCTCTTGGCCACGCAGGAGGTGAGGATAACGGTGAACGCCACATCGCCCGATGTCCTCCTCTACCGCCCCGAGGAAACGAGCCCGCTGGAGAGCCTACGGGCCTTCTCGGAGAGCCTTGAGTTCGTGGTCGAGAACGCCAGGGAGGAATGCTCGCCTCTGGTCGTGGCGGACGACAATCAATCCGCCTTCTGGATTCCCTTCGTCTCCGGCCACGGCTCGATAGGGAAACCTGTGTTCCACGATGACCCCGGCGAGAAGGTGAGAGGCGCGAATGCCCTCAGGGTGGAGGTCGGGGAAGGCCCTTACTCGGAGTGGGGTTTAGCGCACTGGTACAAGGAGCCGCAGGATTGGTCGGCCTTCGACTTCATCTCCTTCTATTGGTACGGGCGAGGAGACGGGGCAGAGTACACCTTCTGGGTCATGGCCCCGGATACCAAGAACAGGCTGAGGTTCATCTTCAAGGACGAGTGGGCGGGGTGGAAGAGGGTGATACTGCCCCTCAAGGCCCCAGATGGGTCGTACGTGGTCAACGGCATCACCATCCACAAGCACACGAAGGGGGCGCCGGACCTCTCCCAGGTGCTCTACATATCCCTCAGGCTCGGAGGAGGGAACCCGAACCTCAAGGGGGTCTGGCGCTTAGACAGGCTCGTCGTCGACGTGGGGAGGTGGGTCAACCTCACCGTGGAGCTGGAGAACGCACGCACTTTAGAGGTCTACTCCCTGTCGGAGGAGGGCGAGAGCTTCTTAGCCAGAGTGAGCGAGAACGCCTCGGCAACGGCGCCGGCTGACTCGATGGTCTTCTCCGGCGGCCTCTCCGGCGATGTGCTCTTCGGGCCGGGGACGTGCGTCATGCGCTTGAACAGCTCTATAACGGATGGACGCCTAAGCGTGCTGCTCTCGATTAAGACGCCCCCGGGCCACACGGACGAGTGCAAAACGGCCCTCAGGCTACTCGGCATATACGAGGGCTTCCTGGCGAACGAGCTCGTGGTCGGCGATACCACATGGCCTCTTCCGACGCCCGTTTACTGCGCCAACATGACCGTGCGCAACGGGACCACCGTTCTGGCCTGGTTCTCCAACGGGAGCACGAGGGCCCCCTTCCTGCTTTGTAGGGAGGAAGGAGAAGGGCTGTTCATCTACATGAACATCTACCCGATGCTCAGGACCGTCGGCTCGCACGACATAATAGATGTGCTGCGGGTGGGGTGGGCAGTTCTCGCCAGAGCCGTGCCGAAGTTCGACGTGAGAACCGTGGGCACGTCTCCTGCCGGTACGTTCAACTTGCTCTTCTCACGCTTCACGGCCGAGGGCAACGTGGTGGTAGAGGGGAGGCCCCTCATCATCACGGGCGAGGACGTGAGCCTATCCTATACTGCCGGGGGAAGCGAGATGCGCTTGACGGGCCTAAGCATGGCGTGGATATCGGGCGAGGACCTCTTAGAGCTCCGTGCTGAAAAGCTCGATGGCGGTGGTGCTGGCTTCTACGTCCGGTTAGAGTCCAGCGGGGCGGTCGAGGTGCATGGCCAGGACATGAGGATGCGCCTCTTCTTCGCCAACGGCTCATCTCTGGACGTGGGGCTGGATGGCTCGGCGACGGTTCTCGTACACGGGGAAAACATCACGTCCTTCATCAGGGAGCCGAGGATTCTCGCAAGAGGAATTACGACCATACGTGATGCACATGTCTCCTCGTGGCCGGAGAAGAGGATATGGGATTTCGTCCAAGGCCTGCTGAAGGGGAAGGTGCCGACGACGACCCTCAGGGTCTACGATAAGACCCTTACCTTCCACGGGGAGGTGGACATCACGTTCTTGGTCGGGGGCGGCTTCAGCATGGCGAACGTGGGCTTCGAGGGCTCCGTCCAAGTATCGCCCCCCATGGTGGCCTGGGATGAATGGGCATCGCTGCTCAAGGCCACGCCCTTCGCCATCCTCTTCGCCCTCACCTTCTTCCTCGGGTACGCCTGCGCCAAGGTGGCCAAGAGGCCTCCAGAGCGCCTTCACCACGAGGAGCCGCCCGAGGGGCCCGGGGAGGCCCTGATGAGCGGGCCGGAAAAGAAGAAGCGCATACTCATGATTCTTGACCCAGCAGAGGCGTATATGCCGTTGCGCAGTGAGGAGAAGCTGAAAATCGTCGTGTGCGATTTAGACCCATCGTGGGAGGTACATCTCTTCCATGGAAACAACATAGAGTACAAAAGCCTCCCTTGCGGTTATAAGGTGCACACAATCCCGTTTGGCCGTAGGCCGAATTCCCTCCTGTTCAGGGCACTATACCTCTTCTCGTGCTTGTTCTTAGGCGCTAAGGTCGTCAGGAAGCACGACATAGGGCTTGTGTGCTGCAGGACGGGCCACCTCTACCTCGGCCTCATCGCCTACGCCGTATCGAGGTTAACGCACAGGAAGTGCCTTATCCGCGTGAACGAGGACGACGTATTGGCCCTGAGGTTCTTCTTGAGCGGGAGGTTCCCCGATTTCCTAATCGAGCTGGCGGTGGCCCTCGCCCGGAGAGTAGAAGAGTTTCTCTTGAAGAGGGCCGACTGGATAGTAACTCATGGCCCAGGAGATTTCAAGAGGATAAGTAAGCTGACGGATAGGATAACCTTCGTCCCCCTCGGCGTTGATACGGCTCTCTTCTACCCGTTTCCCGAGGAGAAGGCCCGCAAGCTCAAGGAGGCCATCGTGGGGGACTTGAATAAGAAGGTCGTGCTGTTCGTCGGAAGGATAGAGCGTGTCAAAGACCTTCCCTCCCTCCTCAGGGCCGTGGGGAAGCTCGCCCCACGCTATCCCGATATCCTCCTCCTCGTGGTGGGGAGGGGCTCCATCGAGGAGGACATGAAGCGTCTTGCGCGCGAGCTCGGCATAGCCGATAAGGTTGTCTTCGTGGGCGCCGTGCGCCACCGGCACCTGCCCGTTTACTACAACATAGCGGATGTCTACGTGCTCCCCTCTATCCACGAGCAGTGGTCCAACACCATAATGGAGGCCATGGCGTGCGGGCTACCGGTTGTGGCGACGAACGTGGGGGGAAATCCGGCCCTCATCGAGGATGGCGAGACAGGCCTGTTGGTCCGGCCGGGCGATGTCGAGGCGCTGGCGGAGAAGATAGAGAAGGTCCTGTTCGATGTAGAGCTGAGGAGGAGGTTGGTCGTGAACGCCTTGAGGAAGATACGGGCGTACAGCTTCAGGGAAACAGGGCGGAGGTACAGGCTCATCATGGAGATGCTGATGGGGGGCCGGGGAAATGAGGGTAGCCATCATAGGTCTTGATGGCGTTCCCTTCGATTTGCTGAGCTCCTTGGCCCACAAGGGGGCGTTGCCCAACTTCAGGAGAATTCTGGAGCACGGCGTTTCCGGCGTCCTGCGCACGACGATACCCCCGATATCCCCCGTCGCATGGTCCTCCATATCCACGGGCCTCAATCCTGGGAAGCACGGCGTCTTCACGTTCGTGGACAGGGAGATGAGGCCCCATTCCTCGAGGAGGATAGCGGGCAAGGCCGTGTGGGACCTGGCCTCGGCGGCGGGGCTGAGGAGCTTGTGCATCAACGTCCCGCTGACCTACCCCCCCTACCCGTCCGAGTGCATCATGGTATCTGGTCCCCCGTGTCCTAAGGACAGGCCGAGCGCCTACCCGCCCGAGGTAGCCGAGGAGCTCGTGGCGGAGCTCGATTACAAAGTGGATATAGCGATACCGAGGGCTGGCTATGCTGGCTTGAGCGAGAGGGATTTCCTGAGGCAGGCCGATGAAATCACGAGGCTGAGGGCCGAGGCACTGCTCTACATGGTCGAGAAGTACAGGTGGGACCTCCTCTACGCCGTGTTCACCACTCCCGACAGGGTCCAGCACGTGTTCTTCGGCAGGGCCATGAAGGAGAGCCCCTTCTACGAGCCGAGGGCCCACGAGGTCCTCGTGAGCTACTACCGGCTCTTAGATGGCTTGGTCGGGAAAATCACGGACGAGCTCCTCGACGACGCCGTGGTATTCATGGTCTCCGACCACGGTTTCGAGCCCCTCCTCAAGTACGTGGGCCTCCAGAACATCCTCGCCGAGTTCTCGGCCAAGCGCTCTCTTCTGAGGGCCTTCTACGACACGGGGGTAAGGGCGCTGGGCAAGCTTGGGCTGATGGACCATGTGAGGA
>Ga0190367_1001132_pt1 | contig 16245 bp, 16 predicted proteins | sample 4872181011_MG_FD_171838 | JGI IMG/M metagenome (GOLD analysis project Ga0190367, IMG submission 171838) | Hydrothermal vent microbial mat bacterial communities from Southern Trench, Guaymas Basin, Mexico - 4872-18-10-11_MG | ecosystem: Environmental > Aquatic > Marine > Hydrothermal vents >...
GTAATATTAAGAGCTCTAAGGACAGGAGGTAAAGTATACGCACTGGTACTTCCTAAGTTTAAGGGACTTATAGGAGTAGAACTTCAGCCTAAGAGAAGATTTGGCACAGAGCTCGCTGAGTATGCTAGATTCTGGGGTGGTGTTGGAGGAATATTCCATACAGACGAATTACCAGCATACGGTATAACTAAGGAGGAAGTAGATAGATTATATGAAGTAACTAAAGCTAATCCAGAAACCGATGCCATTATCTTAGTAGCCGACAAAGAAGAGAAAGCAATAGAAGCATTGAAAGCAGTATGGAATAGAGCTAGAGAGGCGCTAAAGGGTATTCCCAAGGAGACTAGAGCAGCTAACCCAGATGGTACAACAAGGTATATGAGACCTCAACCAGGAGCAGCAAGAATGTATCCTGAAACCGATATACCGCCCATTGAGATAACGCCTGAGTTAATTGAAAGAGCTAAAAAGCTAGTACCTGAGCATCCTAGAGTAAAAATAGAGAAGTATGTTAAGGAATTCAAACTAAGCCCTGAACTAGCTAAACAACTCCTTAAAACCGTGCACATAGACTTATTTGAGGAACTGGCCACCAAGTATGGAGATAAGGTACCTGCTACGGTAATAGCATATACCCTAACAAGTACATTAAAGTCTTTGAAGAGTGAAGGAGTTCCTGTAGAGAATTTAAGTGAAGAGGATATATGTGAAGTAATTAGACTTGTAGCTGAAGGAGTTATTTCTAAGGAGGCAATACCTAAAGTCTTAGAATATAAAGCCAAATCACCTACTAAGTCGTTACGCGACATAGTTAAAGAACTTGGGCTTAGAGCCATATCCATAGAAGATGTAGAGAAACTTGTGGAGAAAACAGTAAGTGAGTTAAGAGATGTAATTATGAAGAAGAAGGAGAGAGCTATGGGCATAGTTATGGGAAGAGTAATGTCAGTGCTAAGAGGAAGAGTTGATGGAAAGATCGTAGCCGATATAGTTATGAAGAAGATAAAGAAGGTTATAAGTGAAGGTTAACTTATTTATTATACGATTTTTGGAATTAAGTTGTTGCCCTATCAGTCAGACTCTAGCTAATTGGCTTTCTCTTAATTTTCCTCACGTGTTCTAACCATTCGAGTTATATAATTTACATTCTCTATAGTAGTCTTGGAGGTGAAATGTAGGTGAAGAATAGGATTGTCGTTATATTAATTCTAGGAGTTATAGCCATAGTGTCATTGGCGTACTTAGAAAGTATAGGTGTTATCAATATTCGAGGAATAGTCAGAGTCCATGAGGAGGGAATAAATGTTAACCCTTCAATAATTAATATTGAATTAAATATAGAGAGTGAAAGTGGTAAACAAGTATACGAGAATATAGCAACTATAAAAGTACATGAGAGAGAAGGACTAATATTATTTAAACCCATTGAGCGAAGAGCAAAGGGAAATATATCGCTTATCTTGAATGGAGAAGTAATACTAAAATCCAAAGAAAAGACGTATACAATCAAAATGCCATGCTTAATGAGCGTGAATTCTCCCTGTTTTAGAGTCCTAAATATTATACCAGGATATGATGTACCATTAAAACTTAGTCAAGGAGAATATAATGTAACGCTAAAACTCTTATGGAGTAGAGCTCTAGGGGAAGGTGAAATCCAATTAAAGATAATTATAGTTGCTGGAGAAGGTAAAGCATATCTTATACCAATAGGCCAAAGACCTATGGAAGAAACAAGAAGTTGGGTTGTGGCAAATGGTTCTACTAAGTGTTTTGCTCTTCTCGTTGATAAGGTTAAAGTTAAGGCGAGTAGTGATGGTTTTGGAGAGATCAAGGCATGGGCTTGGATGTTTTCACCAACAGGGTGCAAGAATAACATATTCGTGTTCAAGTTAATAAATGCTAAGAATGGAGATATTGTAGCAGAGCTTGAGCTACCTGTTGAGAAAAGTGGATTATATTATCAAGTACTACTACTAGTTAAAGCCAAAATAGGAGGATATATACTCGAAGTAACTTATCCAACAAAAGTGAAACTATCAATAAAATTAGTAATCGAAGGATAGTTCTTGCTTAATAATCTCTTTTTACCATACTATAGTAGCCTTTTTAATACTTGAAGTTATAACGTAGAATGGGATGATGACTACTCCCGACACGGAAGTCTATGAAGAGAAGGCATTTGGCTGATAGTAAGGAACCATAAGTTACATTAACGGACTACTTAATTATATTAACTTGGTGAAATATTGTGAAGAAGTTTAAAATAGAGCATTATGATTTTGGGGAAATGATAGTTAATGGAAAGGAGTATAGGCACGACCTCATAATAACGCCAGATAGGATAATTGATAATTGGTGGAGAATTGAGGGACATAGACTACAATTAGCTGATTTACAGGATTTAGAGGGAGTTGATTTTGAATACTTGGTGATAGGAACAGGTTATAGTGGGTTAATGAGAGTTGATCCTGAAGTAATAGATGCTTTTGAGAGAAGAGGTGTAAAGGTGTTAGTCTACAATACCAGAGAAGCTGTAAGGAAATATAATGAATTAGTGGAGAAGGGTAAGAAAGTTGTAGGTGCTTTTCATTTAACATGCTAGTAGTCATACTGAATTATTTTTGAATTAGCTCTTCATTTCTTCTAAGACAGCTCTCAATATAGCGTGAGCTGTGATTATCCCTTTTACCTTCCCCTCCTTATCCACTACAACTACATAATGTGTATGACTTTTTTCCATAACATCTATTGCCTCCTCTATAGTCTCTTCAAGTTTTACGCGATGAGGTTCTCTCTCCATAATCTTTCTAACACTTATTCTTGGTAGGACATCAGATGAGACTTTTATCCTTCTTAGAGATGAGGCAATACTGGATAGTGGCAGGAATACAGCTGTTGCTTTAGGACCCCCAAGCATTAATAGGACATCTAGATAGGTTATTATACCTCTTAACTTATTCTTCTTATCAACAACGATAATGTAATGTTTATTATTTCCTATTAGTTCTATAATTTTGGCTATATTCTCTTCTTCACCTACTACACCATACTGTGGCAATAGATCTCTATATTTTGATATAAAATCTTCAACCTTTAGGGATAGGATTTTCCTAGCAGCTTTAGAGAACGTGTTTGCATCCATGAAGTAAGCACCACGTACTATTTATATACATGAGCTGACTTTCTTCTCCATCTAGGTGTTATGTATGTAACTTCCGGCCCTTTAAGGTATACTGCTTTAATTAATGGAGGTGTAAGGAAGTTTGTTATCAATACAATCATTATTGCTGCTAGATAGGCTTCAGAGCTTAATATTCCACTATTAACGGCAATATAAGCTGCTACAATACAGAATTCAGCACGCGGAAATAATCCTACAGCAACTCTAATAGCTGAATAAGGAGGATATCCTATTAGGTATGAGGTTAATCCTCCTCCAAGCAGCTTACCCATGAATGCTGCTAAAACCATGAGTGCATAGAATGGTAGATATTGGAAGCTAATTACTGTCTTTAAGTCTATTGATGCGGCTGTTACCATGAAGAATAGCGTTGAGAAGGGCATTGCCATAGACCTTACGCTTTCAGCTATTCTCCTTACTCCACGTATTTCAGAGAAAGCGAGACCCGCCGCATAGGCTACTATTAGGTATGATATACCGATGAATTTAGTTAAATAGGCAAGTAGCGAAAATGTTCCTAAAAGTACAGCAAATAATGGTTCCTCTATATGGAGCTTAATAGCTAATCTAGCTATGTGGCTACTAACTTTATGTAGTGCAAATACTAATATGAACCATACAGCGAACGCTGTTACTGCAATTCGTAGTAAATCCATTATATTAAAGCTTCCTGTTACAGCTAGTGATGTACCTGCAACCAATATTATTAACGCAGCTAAATCATCTAATACTGCAATACCTAGTACTGTTCTTCCTTCCACGGTGGTTAGCTTATCTATTTCTATTAATGTCCTTACCGAAAGGCTAACGCTTGTTGCAACAAGTATTGTTCCTATGAAGTATGACCTTATAGGGCTATAACCAAATAGTGTTCCAACAATATATCCTATAACGAAAGCACTAAGAACTTCACCACATGTAATAACTCCATATTCAGGTACATGCTTCATAAACTCTCTATATCGCGTTTCCAGCCCCGCATAGAATAGGAGTAATGATACTCCAAACCATGAGAATACCTCAACTACATCATTAATAGGGAATAGATTTACTAAGGTCTTTCCTAAAATTAAACCTGCAAGTAAATCACCTAATACTGGTGGTACACCAAGTCTAACGAACAATTCCTCAAATACCTTACCAACAATAAGTGCTAAGCTTAGCGCAAGAAACATTGAGTATATCAGTTCTTCAATACCATTCATTCCAGTTTCACCTACTTGCATTGAGTATATGTTATGTTGATTTTGTTAAAAATTTTCTACTACGAAGCAACATTAAGTTACTTAGTGTGGAAAATGACTGCTAGTCTAAATATTCCATTAGTTAGAGTTAATGGAATAACCATTCCTAGGGCTCTTCTCGGTACTTCACCCTTTATAGCAGCAGGACAATTTGGTACTAGATCCCTACAATATTACTATAAATTTGTAATTAATACCAAGAATATAGGTGAAATAGTAAGGTATGGAATTAAGAAGGGCTTAAAAGGTATACAATTACTAACTTACGACTTCGTGGCTAGAGAAGTATTTGAAGCATGTAAGGAGTTAAAAGCAGATATAATTATTGTTCCCACGTATGTACCCGATGAACCTAATTCCCTTGACTGGATATTACGGTTTAAAGCAGAGTTAGCTATACTTCATGCATCTATTTCTGATAGACTTAGCGATGAATTGCTAGGAGAGCACATTGATTTACTTAGAGCTCACGGATTAGAAGTGGGCATAGCTACACATACACCTTACAGGACCTTAAATTGGCTTATACATGAATCAGTAAATAAGGATAAAGTTAGGTTTATCCTAGCTCCATTAAATTATGCTGGATTATTCATCGATACCACTTTAAGTAATATAGAGAAGTTATATAAAACTGCACATGAAAAAGGGTATAAATTTATATTCAAGAAAGTTTTGGGTGCAGGAAAACTCGATATAAGAAAAGCACTTAAGTACGTATATTCAAGGCCATATACCTTGTCTACGGCTATAGGCATAGCTTCAATTGAGGAATTTGACTATACTTTCAATATTGCGAGTGAATTAATTCGTGAATAATTCTTAAAGCTTAATTATTGTAATTTCAATTATTTTAAATAAAATACTGAAGTATCATAATGCTTCATAGTTATTTTCATCGTTTGCTCCCTAATATTGTACAGTAATCTTACACATACTATGACGTACGGCATAGGTATTCATTTTTATAACAGAGTCTCGTTATATAGTATGGGAGTGCTTTTGGAGAAGAGATATATCTCTACGGGCGTTAGTTTTAAGGCTAATATTGATGAAGCTGTTGAAGAAGCTTATAGTAAGGCTTTAGAAGAGTTAGAGGGTAAGCCATGCTTAATACTAGCATTTCCTTCGTACATTAAGTATCCTGACTTCAATAAAGTTAGAGAAGCTTTAGTTAAAGTATCTGAAGGAATTCCTATAGCAGGAGTTTCGACTGCTGGCGAGTATACTGAAGATGGAGCACATACCAAGTCACTATCCTTAGCTCTATTCTCAGACCAAGTATTTAAGGTAGGTGTGGGTGTAGCTGAGGGAGCACAAACACATCCAATTAAAGCAGGCACCGAAGCAACAAAGATGGCTTTGAAGAACCTAGGTATAATGGAGTATACAGTTAAGGTTAGTGAACGATATAAGTTACCCTTCTTGGCACTTCTTTACGCTGCTCCTGGAAGAGAAGAAGATTTAATAAAGGGTATTAGAAGCGTTCTAGGATCTTCAATAATGATTATTGGCGGTAGTAGTGGTGATGATTTTCAGTTAAAACCTCCATTTGGATACCAAGTAACATCTATGAAAGCCGGTGTAGGTTTAGCTATAGTTATCTTACTATTTACTAAATTAGATTATGTAGTGTTAGGGGGTCATGCATGCGAGTTAATAGGTAAGTACGGTATAGTTACTAGGACTAGTGGTTCTAGAAATGAAGTAATAGAGGAAATTAATGGAAAGAATGCTATTGAGGTTTATGCTAATTGAATTAATAAATCCATAGATGATATAAAGAAGAACCTATTAGCTATAGGTTTAGAATATCCACTAGCTGTAAAAGACGCTATAATAGATGAGCTGTACGTTAAGCATCCGGCACTAGACTCTAATAATGGTCTATTATGTTTTGCAAGGATACCAGTAAATGCTACAATACATCTCTTAAAGCATAATAAAGATAAGTCCATCATCCTAGGACGTGAGTTAGCGGTTAAGGCGAAGAAGAGGCTTAGTGATATTGAGGGCATAGTGCTTGTTCATTGTGCTGGTTCATCAGCATACATAGGTGATAAAAGAGAGGACTTTGTGAAGTTAATTGTTAAGGAATCTAAATCCTCGTTAATAGGACATGCAGCATACGGAGAACAATGGGGATATCATGACTATGGAATTTGGATCAACCATAATAACTTAACAACTGCTATGCTTGTATTTGGAAAAAAGAGATTAGTTTAAAAAAATCTAATGATGTCATATTTTTCCTTCTGCTTTAATCACCAGAGCCTTCTCAACATAAACTACTGGTTTTTCGTCTTCGTAGCCCGTTACTTCGCCGATAACTATTATTCTAGCTTTTTCTCCCTTACCTACAACCTTAACCTTAGCTGATGTCTTATTTACTATGAGTATCCAGTGTCCTAATCTTACATAAGTTTCGTTATTGTATTTAGCTACTCCGATACCCTTCACTATTAGTTTAACGGTTTCATTGTCTATTTCCTCTTTTTCTACAACTAATCCTGCTAGTCTTACTTTAGCTCCTACTGGTATTTTCTCAGTAAGTTTATCAGCATACTTTATTATTAGATCTGCAACATGTCTTATTCCATTATTTACTCTGTGTAGTAGCTTTATTATTGCTTCAACAATATGTTTGGCAGGTGGTTTAAGGCTTGTTGCGTTAATACTATTTAATACTTCATCTGATTTATTAGCATACTCTTTTGCCTTAATTGCACACTCCTTGGCTTTATCTGGATTTCCGTTAATTAGTTGATCTATTGCTTCTTTTAGTTCACTTATTCCAAGTTTAGTATAGTTTAGTGCCTCTTTTAGCTTTTCAATTATTTCTTTGGCTTCATCTTCGTGGATTATTGTTGTTAGTTTCTCTAATTGTTCAATAACTTCGGATAAGCCCTTTAATTTAACATTGAATGCATTTAGGATTTCCGTATGTATTAATTTCATGTGAATTACTGATACTTTTATTAGATTCATTAAGTGACAGTAGTGTTTGACTAATATAATTCCCTTCTCTATATCACGAGGATTGCTTAGCCACTCATGTATTTCCTGTCTAATTGATTCAACTAATTCTTTACGAAGTGTTGCTAGTACTTTATCTTCTGGTTCATGTTCCCTAAGTCTTTCCTGTAACATTACCATGAGCTTGTTTCTAGCTTCTCCCATAGCTTTTTCATTTAACCTTAATTGAACTCTTACCCTGATCTTGTTAATAACGTCCTTAGCGTTTTCTGAGGTAGCCTCCTTAATGAGCTCTTTTAATTGTTCTCTTACCTCTTCTGAGATCTTAGCTCTCTCATACTTCCTTATAATCCACTTAACTAGCTCTCTTGCATTTATTCTTTGTATCTCAAATATTTCTTCAGGACTTATTTTCATTTTCATTATGATTTTTCTTAATAGTATCATTATCTTAATTAGTTCCTTGTATGCTTCCTTGTATTCCTTTAATTCTATTAGTTTCTTGGCTTTATCTAAGTGTTCTAAAGCTTCCTTGGGTACTTCTATTCCTTTACTTTTAATTGTATTTATACTATTTTCTACTATTACTAATAGTGATTTTACTTGCTCCTCGCTTACCTGGCTTGGTTCTTCAGCTGCACTTATGGTTATTGTTATTGGTGAGATTAGGCTTAGTATTACTATTGTTAGTAATAGTATTGGGTTTCTCACGTTTCTTCACCTCTGTGGTTTTCATTTGCTTTGAGTTCCTGAAAAGGTATATGGCGGGAATGGTAGGGAGGGTGTAGGTACAGTTAAGGAACACTCTGGTATCATTTATTTAAGGAGCTTGCTTACTCCTATTAGGACTATTAAGAGGACTATTACTCCTGCTATTATGAGCGACATTCCTAGCATTATTTTAAGGACGTCAAAAGCTATACCCCATAATTTAGCTATAGAACTCCAACTCCATGAAGGAATTAAAATTAATCCTAGTATTATCAATATTATCCCTAGAAAAAGTAGTGTCGCACTCCTTGCTTTACTATCCATCCTTTCAGTCACATGTGCTTGTTCTATACTAGTCTTTTCAGGTAGTATTATACATGCCGCAATGTATAAGATGAAGACGGCAGCGGGATTTAATATGAAGAAGAGGACATATCCTAGTCTAACAATTGAGGGATCTATATTTAGGTACTTAGCTATTCCACTACATACTCCACAAATCATGGCATCTTCCTTGTCTTTATAGAGCCTCTTCATGTTTTACCCTTTGTATACCTAAGTGTTGGAGTGTATATCAACTTTTATATATTGCCTTAGTATGTTCATTTAGTTGAAGATGACGTGGGTTAATGAGGTGGTATTTACAGCATCAATGATATTTATGGCTGAGTTTGCAGATAAGACTATGATTGCTACTACATCGTTAGCTTTAGCTTCTAGGAGGCTCTTACCTGTGGTGCTTATATCTACAATTGCTTTTATGTTAGCTAATCTTGTACCTATAGGTATAGCTATGTTCATGAGATCGACTGTACCATACGAGTTACTTAGGACTACCTCCGCTGTACTCTTTATATTATTTGGATTACTGTATTTACTCACTGCAGAGAAGAGTGAACATAGAATAGTATATAGGGGTTTATGGACTGTATTCGTACTGGTATTTATGTCTGAACTTGGCGATAAGACCCAGTTATCTATTGTTGCTATAGCTTTAAAGTCTAAATGCATTATGGCAGTACTATTAGGAGCTATTATAGGATATTTCGCTTTGAACATATTTGCAGCATCTATTCTTCTAAAGATTGTAAAAGTGAATGTAATTAGAATATCAAGGATTGTTGGGATGTTATTTATAGTGATAGGTATTTTGATTTTAGCTGGTGTGTTTTAAATTAATCAGGACAGCGAAGAGTTCATCACAGTTTCAGGTCCGCCGGAAGTCATCACCATAATTACCTAGTAGTTTTCAGTACCTTTATTTTTTAGTTGCTTGAATCGTATAAGTGAACGTCATGGGATGAAGGAAGATTTAATAGATGCGGTTTAACATAGTAGATAATGCAATATTGAAGATTTAGGGTTTTAGATATGGATAGGTTAATTCCTCCTATAGATGAAATGACTATTGAAGGATTCAAAGAAGCATTCAGGAAGATAATTGAGGTTAAGAAGAGAGCTGGTTTAACACCTATCCTAGATAATCCACCAGATCTCTTTGAGAGAGCTAAGCTCTATGGTGTAAGGTATAGAAATGGTTCTTGGAATTGGGCTTCAAATATATGGCATAGATCAGCTGCTAATACTGTCGTTATAGAGAGCAATGATCAGCTTAAGTATGAGCACAAATTGCTAATGGTTAGAGTTTTAGAACATATTCTCGCTCAAGGACCATTAATTAAAGTTGATGGATACGTTGGTAAACCCGGTACTAAGGCTCAAATGCATGCAACTGTATATGTTGATCCACAGTTTCCTGACATCGCGTATAGGTGGAAGCAGTTAGTCTTTCCAGCACCACCAGATGAGCCTCCCGATGTTGAGGTTTTTGTTATACCTCATTATCTTAGAAACCCTATGATACCTGGTACTAATAGGATGTTAATGGTTATGAGGTTTCCACACCATAATTATACGATAATAACTGCTACTTCATATCAAGGTGAAGTAAAGAAGGCTGTACTTACTCATTGGATTTATCATGTATATAAGCGTGGAGGAACTGGAGAGCATGCTGCACTTAGGGAATTTACGGTTAAGAGAGTTGATGGTACATGGAAGAGGATAGTGTTATGTATTTGGGGGTTAACGGGTACAGGTAAGTCGACTCATGGACTCTATGTTTGGACTCCTAGAAACGCTAAGAAGTATATTAAACAATTCGGTATTAATCCTTTAGACTATGTTAAGGATCAAGTTATTAAGAATGACGATATAGTGGCTATTTTTGAGGATCGTGTAATAGGTTCTGAGAGAGCTGCATGGACTAAAACTGAGGATCTTACTCCTGAGCAGGAGGCCCTATGGAGGGCTGCTAATAGTCCTAGAGCATTACATGAAAATACCGAGTTTGATGAGAACGGTAATCCGTGTTTTGAGGGTAAGTTATTCCAGTATTTCGGGGCACCTAATAGGAATGCTAGAAGTGTAATATTTCTTGAAGATACAGGATACTTTGATGGTGATGTGGAATCTAGTGGACCATTAACAACAGCTGTATTCTTAACTCCTGGATATTTCACGGACTATGCATGGGTTAAGATAACTGATCCTGCTTTTGCTGCAAAGGTTTTAGCCGATGGGAGAACTATTGGTCATCCTGCGCAAGCTAAGGAGGTTATAGGTAGAGTTAGGTATGTTGCTAGATATGCTCAGCCATTCACTATGGGGGTCTCTAATACGGCACATGTAGTTAGGTTCTATGAGTATTTGAAGAAGAGAATAGAGAAGGGTGATCCTGTCGAAGTTTATCAATTTAATACTACAGGAAGAATCATTGCGAAGTATAGATGGGTTGAGAAAAAGCTTGGTAATAAGGTCATAATGGCACCTGAACCTATACTTGTTGAGGTTAATGGTATACCTAGACCTGTTGGTGGAACGCAGCCTACCATTGAGGAAACAGAGTTATTCTTATTACAAGCAGTACGTGGGGCAGTAAAGTATAAGCCTCATCCTGTATGGGGAGAGAAGGTACTTGTACCAGTGGATGTGCCAGGTATATCACAAGAAAGGTTAAAGCAGTTAAGTCCAACAACATATTTAAGCATGGAGGAGTTTAAGGCGCTGCTAAAGGCTCAAATTGAGGAGAGCAAGTATTGGCTTGATAAGAATTGTCCAGGATTACCAAAGGAAATTTATAACGCCATGGATTTTGACGATTAAGTTGAATCATGAAATATTTTAATCTATTTTTAATGCTAGTAATATTATAATTCCTGATGCTAATATCATAATAGCTGATATTATAAACACTGCCTCAAACCCTAGCATTACTACTAATCCGCTTAGCCCTGATCCTATCATTAATCCTAGGCTAATCATAGCATTTAGTTGTGATATTCTTTCGGCTCTTCTATGTGGTTCAGCTATCTTTATCATTATCGAATTTATTGTCACAGAAATTGGTGCCCATGACGCACCTATTGTAATAAATAGCATTATTGCTAGTATTAGTGAATTGAAGATACTCAGATATATGGGTATCGAAAATATTAGTCCTCTTAAGCAAAGGATTAATCCTAACAATTTTCTCTCACTTAAACTATCTATTAATTTAGGCGTTAATAGGTACGTTAAGGTTGATGTTATTGAGGAAAGAGCGTATGCAAGGAAGATCATAAAGTCATCCATTTCTATAGTTATTTTAAGGAATACTGGGAGTTGGGTAAAGAACAGTCCTATTGCTGTAAATGCTATCAGCATCGCGAATAAATATAACGGTATGGTTCTGACAAAGCACATTTTTAAGAGCCTTAATAATCTATATAAGTTGCCTAGCTTAGGTAATTGAACGATAAATGAATATATCATACGCGCTTTATCTATAATCCAAGGCTTTGGTGAAGGTATTATTACTTGTTGTCTCTCAATAGTTATTGGTGTTTCGGGAAGGAACTTAATCGTTATAAATAATGAAATTACGTCAGCAACGAATGCTATTATTATTGCATTGCCTAAATTATCTATCGATGTTATTCCTGCTATTATTAGTCCTATACTCCATCCTATTCCTGCAAACAAGCTAATCTTATTGACTATCCTTGACGCTGTTGATGGTTTTACCCTAGATGTTTCTACTGCTAGTAGTATTATAATGGCTGAGAAGCTTGCTGAGGCTAACCCTAATAACGTTGATGCCAGATATATTAATACCATGTATTTTGAGATTATCGTCAATAGGAATATCATTGTTGAAAATATCAGGAACACCATGCTTAATTCTATGAAGATTTTTCTTTTACCACTAAGATCACTTAAGCGACCAAATATTATACTGAATACCATAAACATGGCGTTTAATGTGAATGAGGCAATAGCTACTTCTACTCCGTTTCCTCCCAACATTACGATAATTAATGGTAGTGATAGGTTAGTTATTCCAGCAATAATGTTGTATAGTAGCTCTACAATTAATATGGAAGCTACTACATTTTCTTTTATCATTTTAGCTACTGACATTTCCCTTTCATCCTATTGAATTGAAGCAGTAGGGAGAATATTGGAGCTTATAAATTTTCCCTAAAAGAGGGCTTTAACATAGTAAATGAGGTTTAGATAAACGGTAATTATTGGTCTTGGTGGGCCCGCGGGGATTTGAACCCCGGACCACGGGGATTATCGCCTATGGAGGTCCCGAGTCGGGTGCTCTCATGTACTCGGCATACCCCGCATCCTACCAAGCTAGACGACGGGCCCGTTATATCGCATAGGGTAAGGAATTTAATAAGCGTTTAACGTCAAGTTATTTACAGTAATCTACTGGTGTTTGCTCCATGGTTTCAAAGTCTGTGAGAGATGCTGTTGCCAGGTATGTTGCTGGTGATATTGTTTGTAGTGATAATATTGGTGCTGCTCTTAGGAAGTGGAGGGAAATTTTTGGTGTTCTACAAGTTGATGTAGCTAAGGAGATGAATATTTCTCCTAGCGTTATTAGCGATTATGAGAAGGGTAGAAGGGTGCCCGGTGCTCGATTTGTTAAGAAATTCGTTGAAAGCCTACTAACCATTGATGCCAGGAGAGGTTGGCCCGTTGTTGCGCGTTTAGCTAAGACTCTTAATGTTCTTGAGGATGCAGTAATTGATATGAGAGAATTCGAAATGCCTATAATGTTGGATGAGCTTGTAACTGCCGTGAATGGTGTAATTATATCTTCTCATTGTACGGTAAGGAGGATATATGGCTATACAATATTGGATAGCTTAAGAGCTATAGAAACTCTTAGTGGTAATGACTTTTATAGAATTATGGGTCTTACAACTGAGAGAGCTCTCGTTTTTACTAAGGTTAGTAGGGGTAGGTCTCCTTTAGTTGCTGTTAGGGTTTCACCGTTGAAGCCATTGGTTGTTGTAATTCATGGTACTAAGAGGGTTGACTATTTAGCTGTAAGGTTAGCTGATAGCGAAGGTATACCTCTTATCCTATCGCTACACAAGACTGTAGAAGAATTAGTTTCATCTCTCCAGAAATTAGCTTTTAAAAAATTAACTAGAGGTCTTCCTCCTAGATTCTATTAATAGTATTGCCTTTGCTATGTCACCTGCTGCTTCAATTAATGCCTCTCTAGCTTCATCAAGCGATACTCCAGTTTGAGAAGCAACTAATCTCACATCCTCCTCGCTTATCTTAAGGGCTTCACCTAATGTTTCCGGTGTAATGCGTTCTATAGGTTCTTCGCGATATTGTCCAAGAATTTGGAACATTGTGAAGTCCTTGGACTTAATTAGATACACGTTAGGTGATTCAATGATGTATTTTTTATCACTTGTCTTTATAACCACCTCCTCTACATTGCTTATTTCCTCAACTTGCATTCCTAGTCTCTTCATCATTCTCCTAAGTTCACGAGGCGAGAGCTTAAACACGGTTTTACACCATAATGTTTGTGGTGATAAAGATTTATAAAAATACATATACAGTAGATATAACACTAAGTCAAGGTGAAGAGAAGTGAAGCTTAGAATACTTGGTGGCGGAGGCGAGGTTGGTAGAGCAGCATTAGAATTAGTTTACAATGATAGGTCTCTACTATTAGATTATGGTATAAACTTTAGTGAAGAAGATATACCAGTCCTACCACTCCACATTCCCCCTAAGAGAATAGATGCTATAGTTGCATCACATGTACATTTAGATCATATAGGAGCTATACCTATGCTATATATAACTGGTAAAATTCCCTTAATTACAACACAGCCTACAAGGATAATATCTAGAGTTATGTGGGAGGATTTTCTGAAAATTTCAGGACAATATCTACCCTTTGAGTTTCCTGAAGTATTAAATGCTATATCTAATATGAGGGAAATAGGTTACAATGATGTTGTCGAGGTAGGTAGATTTAGTTTAGAACTAGTAAATGCTGGTCATATACCAGGTTCTGCTATGGTTAAGGTGTATACAGGGAATAAGACAATACTCTATACAGGTGATGTAAATACTATAGAGACAAGACTTGTTCCTCCTGCTGATTTAAGTAGACTAGACGATGTTGATATTATCATTACTGAGGCAACTTATGGTAGTGTGGATCATCCTCCAAGACCATTTATTGAAGACCTCTTCATAGAATCGGTACGCGAAGTAGTTGAGGAGGGAGGTACTGTTCTTGTACCTGCTTTTAGTGTTGGTAGAAGTCAAGAAATATTAATGTTGCTGGCACAGAAAATGCCGTTTGCTAATGTATTTTATGATGGAATGGTTCGTACTATCATAGATTTACTGCTAGGTTCGATAAGTAAGAAGTATATCAATAAACCATATTTATTAGAGAAGGCGTCAAAGGAGTTCTATAGAATTAGAGGGTGGCAAGATAGGAAAAAGGCATTGAAGCAACCTGGCATTATAGTTGCATCAGCTGGAATGCTTAAGGGGGGTCCATCCCTGTATTACCTTAAGAAGTTAGGACAAAGTCCAAGGAATGCTATATTCTTAGTTAGTTTTCAAGCACCTACAACTCCCGGTAGACACCTATTAGAATTTGGTAAACCATTTGAAGGTGAAGAGAAAATTAAGGCTAGAGTGGAATGGTTTGATTTCTCAAGTCATGCTGGTAGGTCAGGTTTACTACAAATTATAAAGTCAGCTAAATCTATAGAGAAAGTAATAATTGTTCATAGTGATTTTGAAACTGCTACAAAATATGCCAGTAGAATTAAAGAAGAGCTAGGTGTGGATGTTCTTATCCCTTCGAATGGCGAAGAAATCGAAATTTAGATTTCAACTATATTCTTACACTTTAATTTCTTAAGGAAATCGTCAAGTTCATCAAGTTTCACTTTTATTGTATATAATTTCTTCTTAGTTCTTGCTTTGACCTTAGCTATCCCCTCATCTTCTAGTTTCTTAACTCTACATTCAATAGCTCTTTCACTTATTGCTATAAACTCTTCCTTATCATATATTTCAATAGGCATTGATTACCCCTCTCCTATTTGGGAGATAAGGATTTATAAATACATCTCATAAACACCTATAATACACAATGAGGGTAAAACTATTAAGCTAGTTCAAGGAGTAAAGGAAGAGGGTGGAGGAGGGCCCGTCGTCTAGCCCGGTTAGGACGCCGCCCTTACGAACCTAGCATGGTTAAGAGAGGCGGAGGTCCGGGGTTCAAATCCCCGCGGGCCCACCAATAACCTTATCTCGTTTAACTTTATCTCATTATTCTTGCTATGTTCTCCTTGTATGGTGGATTAACTATTCCCTTCTCGGTTATTATTGCTGTTACTAGTTCTGGTGATGTTATATCGAATGCTGGATTTAATACCTCAACATCTGGTAATGTTATGTATATTTTACCTAGGATTGTTCTTACTTCATTGGGGTTTCTTTCCTCTATTACTACTTCCTCTATTGTGCTTTCTGGATCTATAGTTGATGTTGGTGCAGCTACATAGAATGGTATATTATGTCTTGATGCAAGTACTGCTATTGTATAAGTACCTATCTTGTTTATTACATGTCCATCTAGAAGTATTCTATCAGCTCCAACTATTACCTTATCTACTAATTTCCTTGACATTACGTATCCCACCATATTATCTGTTATTAGCTTTACTGGTATGCCCTCCTTCTTTAGTTCCCAAACCGTTAACCTTGCTCCTTGAAGTATTGGCCTCGTTTCTGTTG